>Ga0255338_1000972_pt1 | contig 64833 bp, 60 predicted proteins | sample MeOH1_35cm_T4_19_FD_203715 | JGI IMG/M metagenome (GOLD analysis project Ga0255338, IMG submission 203715) | Sandy soil microbial communities from University of British Columbia, Vancouver, Canada - MeOH1_35cm_T4_195 | ecosystem: Engineered > Artificial ecosystem > Sand microcosm > Unclassified ... | reverse complement strand
CCGGGACCGAGATCATCGTCCGCGGCTACCAGTCCAAGGACAAGCTCTGCCGCCCGGCCTGCAAGGCCAACGGCCGCGACGTGACGTTCCCGGACGGCAAGAAGCTGTTCATGGGCTCGTCGGGCACGGGCGCTCCGACCGACGGTTCGGACCCGACCGAGAAGAAATAACTCTGGCACGAGCCGGATACGGAAAGGGGAGCCGCGAGGCTCCCCTTTTTCGTCTCGCGATCCCGGTCGTTCAGCGGGTCTGCAGCTGGAGCAGCGAGTCCCACATGTCCTGGGCGAACTTGATCACGGTGATGTTCGCCGAATAGGCGGTCTTGGCCGAGATCATGTCCACCGTCTCCTTGGCGAGATCGACTTCGGGCTCGCCCTCGACGCCCATGGTGGCGACGTTGACGGCCGACGTCTCGAAGCGGCGCGAGGCCGCCATCAGGCCGTAGCGGGCGGTGGAGATCGGGTCCATGCGGTCAAGCTGCGCCAGGACCGGTTAATCCCGCGCTCAGGAACGTAGTGAACAGTTCCAAAAGCCGCGAGATAGATAGCGGGCGTCCGGCGTTATGCTGACGCGATCACTTGGAGGCCGCCATGCGCGCGCTGGCTTTTCTCATCCCGATGGCTCTGGCCGGTGGGGCCGTCGCACAGCCGATCAACGAGAATCCTCCGACCCGGACCATCCAGTGCATTGAGGTCGGCGGCCAGTCGATCCCGCCGGTCTGCAAGGTCCCCGGCAGCCGGCTGGACCCACGAGAGGACATCTGCACCTGCCCGAACGGCGGCCAGCGGATCGAGGTGGCCGTCTGCGCCAAGGGCCAGACCCCGCCGCCTGAGGGCAAGGCGTTGAACATCGCCCGGCGCGAAGCTGCGCGCGACGGCACGCTGCTGGGCGACAAACTCGGCGACCGGCCGATCTGCGTCGCGCCCCGCAACTCCTAAGCGCGATCTACGCCAGGGCGGCGTAGACGATCTTCTGGAACATCGGACAGCCGATGCGGCCGGTGGGGCGCTGGCCCTGCATGGCGGTGACGGCTTCGGGGCCCAGCGGCATGGAGTCCTGGATCAGGTAGATCAGGATCAGGTCGTTGACCGGGTCGGCCTGCCACCAGGTGCCGAAGGCGCCGGGCCAGCCGAACGATCCCTCGCCCCCCGCGCCCATCCACTGGTGCTTCTCGGCGTCCAGGACCATCGAGGCGCCCAGGCCGAAGCCCTGGGAGAGCCAGAAGGGCATGCCGAGAAACGCATGGCCGCGCTGCTCCTCGCTCAGCCGGTTGGAGGTCATCATGTCGATGGTCTCCGGCTTGACCAGCCGCACCCCGTCCACCTCGCCGCGGCCCAGCATGAGGCGCGCGAACTTCAGGTAGTCGTCGGCCGTGGAGACCAGGCCGCCGCCGCCGCCCTCGAAGGCGGCGGGCGAATCCCCGTCCGACCAAGAGACGTCCTTCAGGCCGCCCTCGGGCAGGGCCTGGTAGAGCTTGGCCAGCCGGCCGCGCTTTTCCTTCGGCGTCCAGAAGCCCGTGTCGTCCATGCCCAGCGGCCCGAAGATGCGGTCCTGCAGCACCTGGCCGATGGGCTTGCCCTCGATACGGGCGACCAGGAAACCCAGGACGTCGGTGGCGTGGCTGTAGTGGAAGCGTTCGCCCGGCTGGTAGCTGAGCGGCAGCTCACCCAGGCGCTTCAGCCATTCGTCGGGCGAGTGGGGATTGGCCAGGGCCGAGCCCAGCTTCTCCTCGTGGGCGTGGGCGATCGGGCCCATCGAGGTGAAGCCGTAGGCCAGGCCCGAGCGGTGGGTCATCAGGTCCTCGACCGTGATGTCGCGGACGGCCGGCACGGTGTCGTCCAAGGGCCCCTCGGCGGTCCGTAGGACCCGCATGTCCTTCAGCTCCGGCAGCCACTTGGTGACCGGATCGTCCAGCTTCAGCTTGCCTTCCTCGACCAGCATGAGGGCGGCGAGCGTGGTCACCGGCTTGGTCATAGAGGCGATGCGGAAGAGGGTGTCGCGCTCCATCGGCAGGCCGGCGGCGATGTCGCGCTGGCCGATCGTGTCGACCTGGACCACCTCGCCGCGCCGCCAGATCAGGGTCACGACCCCCGCCAGCGCATTCTGGTCGACGAGGCCCTTCAGCGCCGGCCCGATGCCCGCCAGCATTTCGCGATTGAAGCCCGTCGGAGCCTGAGCGCCGTCCATGATCGCCTCCCTTATCGTTGTTCACCTGCATTGCGCCGGGAGCGAGGCCCGGCGTCAAGCCTGACGGCGGGGAACTGTGCATCTGCCGGGCGCCGGCGACCGTAGAGCCTTCTGAGGGTCGGCGAGAGTTGCGCGCCGGCCCTCGCGTACGTACGTGGGACCCCATGCCGCCGCTCGCCGTCATCACGCGCCTGATCCTGGCGGCCGCCGCCATGGCCCTGACGGCCGCCTGCTCCCCGCTGAGCATGTTCGCCACCCTGTCGCCCAAGGACCCCGCGTCGCTCGTGGGCAAGGGTCAGGCCTATGGCGTCGGTCCCCGCCAGCGCCTGGACGTCTATGCGCCCCGCGGCGCCACGGGCGAGGCGCCGGTGGCGGTGTTCTTCTATGGCGGGTCGTGGGACTCCGGCCGGCGGCAGGACTATGGCTGGGTCGGCCGGGCCATGGCCTCGCGCGGCTTCGTGACCGTGGTGGCCGACTACCGGATCTACCCGGAGGTTCGCTATCCCGGCTTTCTGGAGGACGGCGCCCAGGCGGTGAAGTGGGCCGTCGACCATGCGCGCGAGTATGGCGGCGATCCCAGTCGCATCGTGCTCGCCGGACATTCGGCCGGCGCCTACAACGCCGTGATGCTGGGCCTGGACGAGCGCTACCTGAAGGCCGCCGGCGTCGACCCGCGCGCGGTCAAGGCGGTGGCGGGCCTGGCCGGACCCTACGATTTCGTCCCCTTCGACGACCCGATCGCCAAGCGGATATTCGGCAAGACCGAAGACCCGCCCGCCACCCAGCCCATGGCCTATGTGACCAAGGATTCCCCGGCCGCCTTCCTGGCCACCGGCGACGCCGACCGGGTGGTCTATCCGCGCAACACCACGGCGCTGGCGAAGAAGCTGCGCGAGGCCGGGGTGGAGGTGGAGGAGCGGTACTACCCTCGCGTCGACCACACCCGGATCCTGCTCGCGCTCTCGCGGCCGCTCAGGGGCGGGGCGCCGGTGCTGGATGAAATGACCGCGTTCCTGCGCCAGCACGCCGACTGAAACCGATTGCTGCGGCGCCGCAGGGGACGATCCTTGCGCCATCGGGCGCGACGGCGAAAAGTCCGTCAATTCCATACGCTGTAAGGTCTCGACGACGGCGCTCCCTCAGCGTCACCCACGCTGCGATGCCGCATTGAACGTGGGTCGGGCCATGCGTATATGCGCCACGCTCCACGAGGGGCGACAGGCCACAAGGACGCCCATGTTGCTCACCCTGATGAAGGCCAAGCTGCACCGCGCCACGGTGACCCAGGCCGACCTGGACTACGAAGGCTCGATCGCCATCGACCGCGACCTGCTGGACGCCTCGGGCATCCTGCCGCACGAGCAGGTCGACGTGCTGAACATCACCAACGGCCAGCGCTTCACCACCTACGCCATCGAGGCGCCGCGCGGTTCGAAGGTGATCGGCGTGAACGGAGCGGCCGCCCGGCTCGTTCAGAAGGGCGACAAGGTCATCGTCGTGACCTATGGCATTCTGCCTGCCGAGGAAGCCCGCAACTATGCGCCCACCGTGGTCCTGCTGGACGACGCCAACGAGATCAAGAAGGCCGCTTGAGCTGGTCGGGGCCGCGTTCGCGGCCCCGTTGCTTGCGGTCATGACGCTGACGGCCTGTTCCCCCACGGCCCCGCCCGGCGTGGACCGCGACCAGCTGGACGCCGCCGTGTCCAAGGCCGTGGGCGATCCCAACAGCTGCGTGTTGATCGCCAAGGCCGGGTCCGGTCGGGCGCTCTATCGCTACAACACCGCCACCGCCTGCGCCCGCGAGTTCCCCGCCTGCGACGGACCGGGGACGCGCAAGCTCTCCAGCCTGCTGGAGGCGACGGCCAAGGACCGCCAGCCCCGCCAGCTCAGCTGCAACACCCAGGCCGACGCCTCGCGCGGCGTCGGCTGGGCGGCCGGCCCCATCGCTGGGACCGACCTGGTCTATGCCGCCATGATGGAGGGCGAGCGCGCCTTCCCGGGCCGGATGATGGCCGACCGCCTGGAAGGCGCCTTCCGCAAGGCGAAGGTCTCGAAAGAGCCTTAGCGGCTCAGCTCGTAGAGCCCGCTGATGTCGATGCGGACCTTCAGTTCGCCGCCCGAGACCGACGTTCCGGCGGCGTCGGAGGCCATCTCGCGCTTGGCGTACATGGCCATCGGCATCGGCGGTTGGGGCGTGTAGCCGCCGCCTTCGCTCAGGGAGACCAGGCGCGAGACCTTGTGGCCGGTGGCCCGGGCGTAGAGGTCGGCCTTGGCGCTGAGAGCCTTGACGGCCGCCTCGCGCGCGGTGTTCTCGGCGGCGGTGGGGTCGTCCAGCCCGAAGCTGATCCCGTGCACCTGGTTGGCGCCGGCGCTCACCGAGGCGTCGACCGCGGCGCCCAGCTTTTTCAGGTCGTGCACCGTGATGGTCACGTTGTTCGAGGCCTGGTAGCCGATCAGCAGCGGCGGCTGGTTTTCCTGGTACTTGTACTGCGGGTTCAGGTTCAGGTTGGACGTCTGGATGTCCTTGTCGGCGATCCCGGCCTTGCGCAGGCTGGCCATCACCGCGCTCATCCGCGTCGCGTTGGCCTGCATGGCCTCGGCCGCAGTCTTGCCCTCGGTCATGACACCGAGCGTGATGGTGGCCATGTCGGGCGCGATCCGGGTTTCGCCATAGGCCGACAGGTTGAGCTTGGTGGCGCGGAACATGGTGTCGGCGGCCGGCGGCGCGGCCTGGGCCAGGGCGGCGGGCGCGGCGGCTCCGGCGGTCAGCACCAGGCCCAGGGCCGCGGCGCGCATCAGGGATTTCATTGAACTAGTCTCCAGTCCGGGGGAACGAGCCCTACGGTCGCAATTCCTACCTGAACGCAAGCTTTAAGCGCCGTGCAGCCCATGGTAACGCGGCGTCTCGCGCTGCAGGGGCCTGTAGCTCAATGGTTAGAGCCGGCCGCTCATAACGGTCTGGTTGCAGGTTCGAGTCCTGCCGGGCCCACCAGCGCGTTTTCAGTGCCTTGCTTTTGCATAGGTATCTGATCCAGAACAGCTTCTCTGGCTTCGTCTGTCACACAATGGTGTCACACATGAGCGGGATAGACTTGGCCCGGTATCCGAACCTGTGGAAGCGTGGCAGTCGCTATTACGTGCGGGTTCGCGTGCCCACCGACCTGCGTCTGGTCGAAAAAAGAGAGCACATCGCGGTCAGCCTGGGCACGGGAGATCAGCGCGAGGCGGTGCGTCGTTATCGCGATGTCCACGGCAAAATCGGACTACAGTTCGAGGCGATCCGGGCCGAACTGGCAGGCCGTGACGCCATTACCAAGGCGCTCAATGACGGCCGCTTGGAGGCATTGAGCGACGTTCAGGTGGAGACGTTGGTGCGGGGCTGGTTCGACGCCAGGGAGCATCTCCGCAAGCCGCCGCTGGGGCCTGGAGACGAGGAGGAGCGGCTTCGGCTCCTCCGCGAGGACCGCGCCCGCCTTGACGAGATGGACCCTGCCGCCGCCGATGTAGCCCGCAACAGCGCGGATCGCCTGCTGGCGGACGCCGGGGCCCCACTGATCCGCCGCCGCATCGGCGGGCCTCGTCCAGCGGTGGATCGCACCGGCCGACAGTACCGATACCTCCTCGAACTCGTGGATCGCGCCCTGCGAGCCGAGAATGCGCTCGCGCAGCAGTTCGTGCTTAGGCGGCCCGTGGCCGAGGTCGATCCGATGTTCGACCCTGACGCCGCGCCGACGGTCGCCAACGGGTCGCAGCGGAAAACCGTGTCCGAACTGATCGAGGAGTACCGGGCGGATCGTGAGCGGGCCCACGGCCAGGAGAGCACGGATCGGAAGTACAGCCACATCTTCCGCGCCCTGAAGGAAGCCCTTGGGCCCGACAAGCCGGTGAGGGAGATCGGGCGGGCCGATTGCCGCGCCGTCAGAGACTTCCTTCGCGCCGTCCCGAAGAACGCCACGAAACATTACCCCGACCAGTCCCTGGCCGAGGCGTCCGTTGCGGGCGCGCGAGATGGCCGCCCCTGCCTCGCTCCGACAACGGTAGCGTCCTACATGAACAACCTGTCGGCCCTGCTGAACTGGGCGGTTCAGGAGGAGTGGATCGAGCGCAATCCAGCGAAGGGGCTGATGGAGAAGGGGCAGCCCCAGGTTCGACGGCGGGGCTTCTCCCCAAGCGAACTGAAGACCCTATTTGCGGCCCTGGCGCAGTTTCGTGAGACCCGCCCTGACCGGTTCTGGGTGCCCGCGTTGGCCCTTTTCAGCGGCGCACGCACGGGGGAACTCTGCCAGCTTCAGACGACCGACGTGATCCAGGTTGAGGGTGTGTGGTGTATTGACCTCTCCGAGTTCGACGCCGAGGGGAGGCGGGTTGGGGACAAGGCGCTGAAGACCAAGAGCAGTGAGCGGATTGTCCCGATCCATCCTCAACTGATCGCCGCAGGCTTCCGCGACTACGTCACAGCCTGCGCCCAAGCGGGACAGAGACGGTTGTTTCCTGCGCTCGTCGCCGGGTCGAAGGGCTCTTACTCTCACGAGTTTTCAAAGTGGTTTGGCCGGTTCCGTAAGACGATTGGCTTCGATCAGCCCTCGCTCGTTCACCACAGTTTCCGCCACGGCTTCCGGGATGCGTGTCGCATGGCGGACATCCCCGAGGAGACCGCCCGCGCACTCGGCGGATGGGCCGCCGCCAATCAAGCCGCCCGCTACGGTGATCGCGGCATGGTCCCGGTCCTCAACCGCGCTGTCCGGAAGCTGAAGTTCGGGGACTTTCGGCTTTCCGAGTTCGGTGTGGGGAAAGGATAGGCGCTCACGGCGAGCGGACCTTTCCGCCATCATCATCCACCGATGAACCCCGGTTCATTGGTTGGGCGGCTTGACCGGTACCGGGCTGGTCGCTTCAAACAGCAAGGGAGGCGCGCCAGAGTTGCGGCGCGCGAAGGGGCGTATCGGTGGCCAAGCTCACGCAATCAGAACTCGAAACCCACCTGTGGAAGGCGGCAGACATCCTGCGCGGCCACGTAGATGCGGGAAAGTTCAAGGACTACATCTTCGGGCTGCTCTTCTACAAACGGCTCTGCGACGTGTGGGACGAGGAGTTCGAGGTCCTGCTCGCTGAGACCGGTGACCGCGAGGAGGCGGCCGAACCGGACGAGCACCGCTTCCACGTTCCGGCCGAGCACCGCTGGGATGCGGTGCGGAAGCACTCCACCCAAATCGGCCAACACCTGAACAACGCCTTCGCCGCCATCGAGGACGCGAACCTGCGGTTGCGCGGCGTGTTCGGCGACATCGACTTCGCCAATCAAGAACGCTTCCCCGACGCGCGGCTGGAATCCCTGCTCGCTCACTTCGAGAAGCACCGGCTGCGGAACGCCGACGTGCCCGCCGACATGCTGGGCGACGCCTACATGTATTTGATCAAGCAGTTCGCCGACAGCGCGGGCAAGTCGGGCGGCGAGTTCTACACGCCTCGGCAGGTGGTGCGGCTGATCGTCGAGTGCCTTCAGCCGCAGCCGGGGATGTCGATCTACGACCCGACCTGCGGCTCGGGCGGCATGCTGTTGGAAGCCGTCCAATACGTGAAGGACCACGGTGGCAACGCCCGGAGCCTGTCCCTCTTCGGGCAGGAGAAGGAACTCGACACGTGGTCCATCGCTGAGATCAACCTCTTCCTGCACGACATCGACGACGCGTTCATCGCCGAAGTGCTTCGGTCGCTGGACGGCGCGATTGCGGCGGCCCAAGCGCACGCAACGGCTTCCTTGAAGGTGTTCCGCTCTGTTCGAGACCAAATGATCGAGGAAGCACGTTTTCAGTCTTCGGAGATTTCGGTCGCCAACGCGTTGGCAAAGAACAGAGGTGAGAAGCTCCGCAAACTACAAACGGCGTATTATCGGGAGGGCGGGGCCTATCCGATTGTCGATCAGGGTGCCGACTTCATCTGCGGTTATACGGACGATGAAGATGCGCTGTGGCCTTACGCCTTACCCGTGATCGTCTTTGGCGATCATACGCGCGCACTAAAGTTTGTCGATTTTCCCTTCGTAATCGGTGCTGATGGAACACAATGCCTGTCAGCGAGGCCGGGTATTCACCCGCGTTTTCTTTACTACGCCATTCAGTCTCTCGATCTTCGATCTGAAGGGTATGCGCGGCATTTTAAGCTGCTGAAAGAAAAGACGATTCCGATTCCTGACGAGGCCGCGCAGGCGGAAATCGCAGAAACCCTTTTGGGGCTTGAGCGTGCACACGAGGCCGCAGTGCACTGGGTCGAGCGCGCCGAAAGCCTCAAGACCGTTGTGGCTGTCGATCTCTTGAACGGTCGCGTTCGCGTGCCCGCATGAGCGAATACCGCCTTGCCGAGAAGCCGACGCTCGATGCGCTGACCGCGCTCGGCTACTCTGACCGTGTGTCGCGCTTCACAGGTGGCGCACTTGAGGTGGTCCCGCACGATCATGAACGCACCCACACGCCCCACTTCCCGCCGACCGGATAACCCACGCCTTACTAACGGCAAAGCGTTCATCCTTCACGAACGGCCAGCGATAGATCGCTCCGTTGGGGAGCCGGACGCGGAGACAGGAATGTCCGGCGAGGTCATGCGGGACCATGGGCGTCCCGCGCGCCGCGAGATACGCCGGCGTGCCCACGACGACATTGCGCCGCGTCGACCCGAGCGGAATCGCGATCATGTCGACCGGGACGAGGTCGGCGCTCCGGACCCCGAGATCGAACCCGTCGGCGACGATGTCGACCAGTCGGCCCTCGGTGACGATGTCGATGTGGACCTGGGGGTGCGCACGCAGGAACGGCAGGACCAGCGGGGCGAAGATCTCCCGGGCCGCTGTCGGGAATGCGTTGATCCGCAGCGTGCCCGACGGCGTGGCCTGTTGGGAGCGCACCGCATCCATCGCCTCATGAATGTCCTGCAGGGCCGGGGCGACCTGCGCGACGAAGTTGCGGCCCGCTTCCGTGAGGGAGACGCTGCGCGTCGTCCGATTGAACAGCCGTACGCCGAGCGTGCGCTCCAGCTTCCCGACGGCGTTGCTGAGGGCGGTGGTCGACATCCCCATCTCGAGGGCCGCCGTCCGGAACTTGCCCCGGCGGGCGACCATGAGCACCGCGTCCAGCTCCGTCAGGCCGCTCTGCGCCATTGTCCTGCCTTTCGTGACGTCTCGTCCCAATTTGTCCCGATTATCGCATGAGATGTCCACGCCTACATTGAACGGGAGATGCACACGGCGCCGCCGACAGTGGGCCGCAGGAACAAGGACAGAAGACCATGTCGCTTCAGCTTCCACCTCCGATCGCCGCCTATGTGGCCGCCAACGCCCGCCTCGACGCCGACGGCATGCTCAAGCCCTTCGCGGCCGATGCCGTCCTTCTCGACATTGGCGCTGTTCACCGGGGTCACGCGGAAATCAGGCACCTGATCGACGAGGCGGTGATCGCCGCCAAGGCGATCTTCACGCCGGACACCGTGAGGCACGAGGGCGGTCAGGTCGTCGTCGAAGGCCCCGCCCACGGCGACTTCAAGGGCAGCCCGATCCGCTTCACCTACCGCTTCACGCTGGAAAGCGACGCCATCAAGTCCTTGGAGATCACGGCATGACCATCAAGGCTGATCCCACCGAGTTCGCGGGAAAGCGCGTGCTCATCAGCGGCGGCACCAAGGGGCTGGGCCGCGCCACCGTCGATCGCTTCCTGGCCGGCGGCGCCCGGGTGATCACCGCCGCCCGCGGAACCCTGGAGCCCCTCGAGGGCGTCGCGTTCGTCCAGGCGGACCTGACGACAGCCGAGGGCGCAGCCGTCTTGGCCAAGGCCGCGCTTGAGCGCATGGGCGGCGTCGACATCCTGGCCCACGTGATCGGCGGTTCGTCATCGCCCGGCGGCGGGTTCGCAGCCCTGACCGAGGAGCACTGGCGGGCCGAGCTGGACCTCAACCTGATGCCGGCGGTGCGCCTGGATCAGCTGCTTCTCCCGCAGATGATCGAACGCGGGGAGGGCGCAGTGATCCACGTGTCATCCATCCAGCGGATCCTGCCGCTCCCGGAGTCCACCATCGCCTATGCCGCGGCCAAGGCCGCGCTGACCACCTACAGCAAGGCGCTGTCGAAGGAGTTGGGTCCCAGGGGCGTGCGGGTGAACGTGGTCTCGCCAGGCTGGATCTACACCGAGGCGTCCGAAGTCTTTGTCCGCAGGATCGCCGAAACCACGGGCGGTGACCTTGAGGCGGCGAAGGACAGCGTCCTGCAGGCGCTGGGCGGCATCCCGATCGGCCGTCCGGCCGATCCAGGGGAGGTCGCCGAGTTGATCGCGTTCCTGGCCTCGCCGCGCGCGTCGGCGATCCATGGCGCGGACTACGTCATCGACGGAGGCACGATCCCGACCGTTTAGGCGAGGGGGATTCCGTCCCCAAGGCGGTTGGGACGGGGCGAGGTCACGCGTCGTCCAGCTTCCAGCCGCCGATGCTGTCGTAGACGCTGTCGCGGAGGCGCCGGACCTCCTGGTTCAGCTTGCCGAGCGCCTCGGGGGTCTGGCCGGACGCTGCGAGCAGGGAGGCGCCGAGGCAGCCGGCCCTCGCCTGCAACCCGCGTCCGTCGTCGGTGAGGGCGACGATGACCTGGCGTTCGTTCTCGGGATTGCGGGCGCGCTGGACCAGGCCCGCGCTCTCGAGCCGCTTCAGCAGGGGGGTGAGGGTGCTGGATTCCAATCCGAGCTGGTCCCCCAGTCGCCCAACCGTCTGGCGGTCTTCGCCCCAAAGCACATTGAGCACCAGGTACTGCGGATAGGTAAGGCCCAGCCCGTCCAACAGGGGCTTGTAGCCACGCTGGATCGCCATCCCCGCGGAGTAGATCGCGAAGCAGAGTTGGTCGTCGAGCGGGGGCGGCGGATTGGCGGTCATACGGGTCTCCAGGCGTCGTCCTATACGCCGATCCGAGAAAAATAGGTATCGCGATAACTTTTATCTAGACACACCCCAGCGGAGCCGCTAGCTAACACTTATCGCGATAACAATTATCGCAACTCGACACGAAGACCGCACCACCCCGACGCCAACCTTCATTCCCAGGAGACAACCATGACCAAGATCCGCAACCTTCTCGCCGCCACGGTCGCCTTCGCGGGCCTCGCCTCGGCCGCTCTCGCGCAACCCTCGATCCCTTCGACAGGCGCGCCGGTGCGCAACGTCGTGCTGGTGCACGGCGCCTTCGCCGACGGCTCCGGCTGGCGCGGCGTTTACGAGAACCTGACCGCCCGCGGATATCGCGTGACGATCGTGCAGAACCCGCTGACCTCGCTCGCCGATGACGTCGCCGCCACCCGACGCGCGGTGAAGCGGCAGGACGGTCCGGTGATCCTCGTGGGCCATTCCTACGGCGGGACGGTCATCACCGAGGCGGGCTCGGACGCCCAGGTCGCCGGCCTCGTCTACGTCGCCGCCTTCGCCCCCGACGCCGGCGAATCCACCGGCGACCAACTCGCCGAGATCCCGGCGCCCCCCGGGTTCGTGATCGAGCCGCAGGCCGACGGCTTCGGCTTCATCAATCTGGCCAAGTTCAAGTCGGGCTTCGCCGGCGACGTGAGCGACGCCGATGCGGCGTTCCTCCGCGACTCGCAGGTTCCGATCGCCATGTCAGCCTTCGGCGAAAAGGTGACCCAGGCCGCCTGGCGGACCAAGCCCAGCTGGTTCGTGGTCGCCACCGAGGACGGCGCCATCGATCCAAAGCTCCTGCGCAAGACCGCGAGCCGGATCGGCGCGGTCGCGACCGAGGTGAAGGGCAGCCACGTCGTCTTCCTCAGCCAGCCGAAGGCGGTCGCCGACGTCATCGATCGCGCCGCCCGCGGTAGCGCCACGAAGGCTCGCTGATCTCCGACCGACTGTGACGCCAGCCCTCGGCCCTCACGGCGCCGAGGGCCTCGCCGCCTTACCGCGATGGTCCAGCGCCCGACCTCGCCACAAAGCCCAACCCTCGAGCCCAGCGTCCCGAAGCTCCGCCCAGACGGCGGGGCCTGCCGGCGCGCGCCTGGTCGCCGAGGGACGTGGGTCCGTGGCGCGCCGTCCACGCCCCCCGGGACGGCGCGCCACGTGACCGCGCCTCAACCCATTCAAGAAGGAAGATCCGATGAGCAACCCTGCCTCCCCCGAAGACCGCGACTTCACCCGCCGCGTCCATGAGACCCAGGCCCGCCTCACCCGCGACCTGCAACGCGCCTACGACGTCATCGTGTGCGGCGCCGGCGCCTCCGGCTCGGTTCTCGCCCGTCGGCTGGCCGAGAATTCCGCGGTACAGGTTCTGCTGCTCGAAGCGGGCGGCAGCGACGAGGCCGAAGCGGTCCTCGATCCCAGTCTGTGGCCCACCAATCTCGGCGGCGAACGGGACTGGGGCTTTCTGGCGGAACCGAACCCCCACCTCGACGGCCGCGCGCTGCCGTTCTCCATGGGCAAGGGCCTGGGCGGCGGCTCCAGCATCAATGTGGGGATCTGGGCCCGCGGACACCGCACCGACTGGGACTTCTTCGCGTCCGAGGCCGGTGATCCGGCCTGGGGCTACGAAAACGTGCTCGGCATCTATCGGAGGATCGAGGACTGGCGTGGGCTACCCGATCCGCACCGCCGTGGCGTGGGCGGACCCGTCTGGGTGCAGCCCGCCGCCGATCCGAGCCCGGTGGCGCTGGCCCTGCTGGACGCTGCGGCCGAGATCGGCGTGCCCACCTTCGACAGCCCGAACGGCGCCATGATGGAAAGCCAGGGCGGGGCGGCGATCAGCGACACGCTGATCCGAAACGGCCGGCGCAACTCCCTCTACCGGGCCTATGTCCATCCGTGGCTCGACCGGCCCAATCTCACCGTGCTCACCGGCGCCACCGTCCGGCGCGTGACCTTCGACGGCCGTCGGGCCTCGGGGGTCGAGGTGCTGCACGACGGCGAGGTGAAACGGATCGGCGCGCGCATCGAAGTGGTGCTGTCGCTGGGCGCGATTCAGACGCCCAAGGTGCTGATGCATTCCGGCATCGGCGACCGCGAGGAGCTCGATCGGTTCTCGATCCCCCTGGTGCAGCACCTGCCGGGCGTCGGCCGTAACCTTCAGGATCACGTCTCGTTCGGCTGCACGTGGGAATACGCCGAGCCGCTGACGCCCAGGAACAGCGGGAGCGAAGCCACCCTCTACTGGAAGAGCCGGCCGGAGCTGGAGGCGCCAGATCTGTTGTTCTGTCAGGTGGAGTTCCCGGTCCCCAGCGACCGGACCGCCGCGCGCGGCGTGCCGGAGCATGGGTGGACCATGTTCGCGGGCCTGGCCCAGCCCGCGAGCCGCGGTCGACTTCGCCTGAGGAGCGCCGACCCCCTGGCGCCGCCGTCCATCGACGCCAATTTCCTGTCCGAGCCTGCGGACGTGGCCACGGCGGCGGCCTGCATCGAACTCTGCCGCGACCTCGGCAACGCTAGAGCCTTCCGGCCCTTCGTCACACGGGAGGCCATGCCAGGTGACCTGCGTGGCGGGGGGCTGGACCGGTACATTCGCGAGGCGGCCGTCACCTATTGGCATCAGAGCTGCACCGCCAAGATGGGACGCGACGAGATGTCCGTGGTGGACGCTCAGCTCAAGGTCTACGGGGTGGACGGTCTACGCGTGGCAGACGCGTCCATCATGCCCCGGGTGACCACCGGCAACACCCAGGCGCCCTGTGCGATCATCGGTGAGCGGGCCGCTGAATCGCTTCAGAGAGCCCACGGGCTCTAACGTCTCCGCACTGTGTCGGAAGCCCCTGTATAGGCGCCGGCTTCCGACACATCCGGATCAGTCGCCCCCGAGCCCCTGGCTTGGGGGACGCTGAGATGACTTGGGTGCTGCTGCAACATTCCTTGGACCGCTACGAAATTCGCTTGCAACCTGTCTTTCATTGCTTTGGCCGGGACAGGACGAGGACGAGGACGAGACGGCGGCGCTGGCCGTGGCCTACATCAAGGCCAAGCGGCCTGAGTTCCTCTTCGTGCACCTCGGCCGATGGCCAATGGTCGGGCGCCAACCCGAATTTGTTCGCATTCGCCAACGCCGGCGCTTCTCGGCGATGATGAATATGCCTTAGCGTGGCGCCGGGGGGTTTTCGTGTGCCTGAAATTGAGGAAGAGGGGTGGAGCGCGATCCCGGACGCGACGGCGCGCGTCGATATCCGGGCGCGGGCGGCCTGGCTGGGCCAGCACGTCATTCCGCATGAGCCCGCCCTACGCAACTGGTTGCGCCGTCGCCCCGTCGAGGGTCTCGATATCGACGACATCATCCAGGAGGTCTATGCGCGCCTTGTCGCCCTCTATTCGGTGGACCACGTCGAGAACCCCAGGACCTACGCCTTTCAGGTCGCCTCATCGGTCAGGATCAACCACATCCGCCGCCTGAAGGTGGTGGCGATCGACTCGGTGGCGAGCTTCGAGCACCTGGATGTCGCGGACGACGGGGCCTCGCCGGAACGGGTGGTGGCCGGTCGCGACGAACTGCGGCGCCTGGACAGGATGCTGGCCTCGCTCCCGGCCCGCGTCGCGGAGGTCTTTCGGCTGCGGCGCGTCGAGGGCCTGTCCCAGCGCGAGGTCGCCCAGCGGCTCGGTGTCGCTGAGAGCACGGTGGAGAAGCACATGGCCCGTGGAGCCGTGTTGGTCGCCGAACGGTTCAAGACTGGCGGAATTGCCCCGGCCCCGGCGTCTAAGCCTATGATCCGGAGGTTCTTCCGCTAGTCATGGCCCGGGAAACGGCTGACGACATCGACGAAGCCGCCGCGAGTTGGGCGGCGCGGGCCGACCGCGGCCTGTCGCCTGCCGAGCGCGCGGAGCTGGACGCTTGGCTGGGCGGCGACGTCCGCCGGTCGGGCGCCTACGCGCGCATGACCTGGGCGCTGATGAGCACCGAGCGCGGCGAGGCGGGGGCGGTCCGCCAGCCACGACGGGTCACGCGCCGAGGATGGCTGGCCGGGGCCGGGGCCATCGCCGCGAGCCTGGCGGCGACCGGCGTCTACCTGGGTGCGACCGGGCCGGTCTCCTACGCCACCCGCAAGGGCGAGCAGAAGGTGGTCAGCCTGGACGATGGCTCGGTGATCACGCTGAACACGAACACGCGCCTCCAGGTCCGCTATTCCAACAATCGCCGCCAAGTCGACCTCCTGGATGGCGAGGCGCTGTTCGACGTGGCGAAGGACCGCGAGCGGCCGTTCGTGGTGACCGCGCGGAACGCCGATGTCCGCGCGGTGGGCACCAGCTTCACGGTCTCCAACCTCGGCAGCGCGCCGGTCGAGGTGCTGGTGCGAGAGGGCGTCGTCGAGGTGACGCGAGCGGACCTGCCGCAACGCACGGCGGCGCGGGTGACGGCCAACAGCCGCGCCGTCCTCTCCCGGGACACCGGCGCCGTCGCCGTGGCCCATGTGGACGAGGTCGAGTTGGGGTCCGACCTTGCCTGGACGGATGGCCGGGTCATCTTCCGTGGTGAGACCCTGGCGGTGGCGGCGGCGCAGTTCGGGCGGTACAGCGACATCGGCATCGTGGTCGTCGATCCGGACCTGGGCGCGGAAAAGGTGGCCGGCGTGTTCAACGCCACCGATCCCGTGGGCTTCGCGAAGTCGGTGGCGCTCAGCCTGGACGCCAAGGTGGAGATCAGAGCCGACCTGGTGCGCTTGACCCGTTGAAGGTCGGACGCGCCCAGCGCGTGACGCACGCGAATGCGCGGGCCGGTTTATTGATTGTCGGTCCGTGCTTGCGGCATGGCAGTCGGCGCATGGATGGGAGTGGCGGGCAGTTGGCGTTGCGGAGTGCGATCGCCCTTGCCCTGGTGCTTGCCCTGCCGGCGTCCGCCCTGGCCCAGACGCGCACGTTCAACATTCCGTCCCAGGATGCGGCCAGGGCCATCGTCGACTTCGCCCTGCAGGCCGGCGTGCAGATCACCGCCCCGGTATCGCGGCTTGACGGCGTGCGCACCCCGACGGTTCGCGGGGCGATGGACGTCAGGACCGCGCTGGCGAGGCTGCTGCAGGGCACCCAGCTGGTCGTGGCGCGCGACGACGGACGGACCATCACGCTGCAATTCGCCCCGACGGCGGAGGCTGCGCCCGCCGCGGTGGTCCGCAATGTCAGTGAACTGGTGGTCACCGGGACCCGGGTGGGAACGGACCCGCCCCAATCGTCGGCCGCGCTCAGTTCCCGGACCGGACGCGCGCTGACCATCTCGGGCAAGACCAACGCCCAGCAGATCCTGGCCGAGGCCGGGGCCCTGGTCGGCTCCGGCGTGGACGACGAGCGCAGCACGGGCGAAAGCGCTCTCAACCTGCGCAATCTCGGCCAGAACCGCACCCTGACGCTGGTGGACAGCCGCCGCTTCGTGAGCGGCTTCGGCGGCTCGACCGCTGTCGACATCAACGCCCTGCCGGTTGCGTTGATCGAGCGGGTGGACATCCTGACGGGCGGCGCTTCCGCCATCTATGGCGCGGACGCCGTGACCGGCGTCGTCAACTTCATCCTCAAGAAGGATTTCGAGGGGCTGGCGCTGGACGCGCAGTACGGCGACGCCGAGGCGGGTGATTTCCGCGACCAAGCCTATGCGGTCACCGCCGGCCGCAACCTCGAGGGCGGGCGAGGCAACGTCACCGTGAGCTACACCTTCGGCGAACGGCCGAACGTCGCGGCGTCCGCGCGGCGCGCGGCGACGCTGGACATCTACGAGCAGGTCAACAACCCGGACGGTCCGTCGCCCCGGTTCGTCCTGATGCAGGGCACGCGGGAAGCCTTCTTCACCGAGGGTGGGGCCGTGATCGACCCCAGGGGCGTGCTGTCGCCGGGCGGCTTCAAGGGCGACGGCACGCCTTTCGTCCACGGGCGCAACGTCGGGGGCTTCGCGGGGGCGACCGAGATCGGGGGCGACGGCGCGCGCACATTCACGCTCTTCAACGACGACATCCGGCCGGGCGCCCGGCGCCACATCCTGACGGCTCTGGGTCATTACGATGTCGACCCGAGATTCCGGCCATACGCCGACCTGCACCTGTCGGAGGTGCGCAACAGTTCGACCGCCCAGCCCACCCAGCTGGTCAACCAGCCGGTCGCCCGCGACAATGCCTTCCTGCCGGCCAATGTGGCCGCGCTCGCGCCGGCCGCGGGGACGATCATCAACCGCTGGGACTATGACGGCGGCCTGCGCGACCTGCGCCTGACGAAACGAACCATCCGCGCCGTCGTGGGCGCCAAGGGCGACCTTGGCTCGCATCTGCAGTACGACGTGTCGTTGAACCACGGCGAGATGCGCAGCCGGGCCTCCGCCAACAACGCGCGGCTCTACGACCGATACCTGGCCGCCATCGACTCCGTGGCGGACCCCGCGACAGGCCGCATCGTCTGCCGCAGCGACATCGATCCCTCGAGCTTCACGCGGCTGCGCACCGACGCCTTGGCCGTGGCGTTCAATCCCGCCCTTGGCCCGGCCAGCTTCACCGCCGGCCCCGGCAGTGGCTGCGTGCCCTACAATCCGTTCACCAGCGACAGTCGCGTCAACGCGCAGGCGCTGGCCTGGATCTACCAGCCCACAGTGGACCGTGTGCGAAATAGCCAGACGGTGCTGTCGGGCCACCTAGCCGCCGATACCGCCGCGCTGTTCGAACTGCCGGGCGGTCCTGCGCGCCTCATCATCGGCGCCGAGCATCGGCGGGAGGAGTCCGAGGCGGACTTCGACCCCTTCACCGGCTCCAGCCGCAACATCACGCGCATCAACAATGTCGACTTCAAGGGCGCCTACGAGGTCTCGGAGCTGTTCGGCGAGGTGTCCCTGCCACTGCTGAAGGACGCAGCGCCGTTCATCCGTTCGCTCGTGGTCGACGGCGCGTTCCGCTACTCGGAATACTCCACCATCGGCGTCACGCGGACGTGGAAGATCGGCGGCGTCCTGGCCAGCGCGGGGGGCCTGCGGTTCCGGGGCGCGATCTCGAAGGCGGCTCGGGCCCCCACCGTAGGCGAGCTGTTCACACCGACGGTCAACACGGTCACCACGCTGGGCATCAACGACCCCTGCGCCACGGCCAACGTCGGCCTGGGCACGGCCACCCGGCGGGCGAATTGCGAGGCCGCCCTCCGCGCGCTGGGCGTGACCCCGGAGGCGTTCAATCCACTGCTCGGAAGCTTCTTCCCCACCAGCCTGAGCGGCAATCCCGCGCTCCAGGAGGAAACGGCCCGCACCACCACCTATGGTGTGACGTGGGCGCCGGCGTTCGCGCCCGGGCTATCGCTGCGGGCCGACCACTACGCCATCGAGATCAGCGACGCGGTGATCACGCCCACGACCGGAGCGGTGTTCAACGCCTGCTATGACGCGGCCTCGCTGGACAACATCTTCTGCTCGCTGCTGCGTCGCGAGGCGGAGACCGGCCGAGCGAGCTTCGTCCAGATCAATGCGGTCAATGTCGCCAAGGTCTACACGGCGGGCTGGGAACTGGCCGGGGCCTATTCCCTGCCGACCGCCCGCTTGGGCCGCTTCAGCGCAGCCGTTTCGGCCAGCTATCTTCAACGCCTGGAGCTTCAGAAGACGCCGCTGCCGGTCCTGACGGACGACAGGGGCCGCTTCGACACGGACACCGGCGGGTCATCGCCTGTCTGGGTGGCCAGCCTGGACCTGGGTTGGGCCGGGGGAGGGTGGGATCTGAACTACCGGCTCAACTACAGCAGCCGCACCCTCCGCAACCCGCTGACCAACGCCCAGCGGGCCACCGCCTTCGAGGTGATCGATACGCCCTATGTGAAGGCCTACATCAACCACGATCTCCAACTGGGCTATCGCCTCCGTGACGCCGGCCGCCTCTACGCCGGCGTGCGCAACCTGACCGACGAGCGGCCGGACAAGTATCAGGGCTCCCTCAACGCGGCGTCGGGCCGCCAGGGATATGCGGGCCGCACCTACTACGTCGGCTTCGGCCTGAAGTTCGCCGACGTCTGGAACTGAGCGCGGCGTCGTCCGGGGCTTCATGAAGATTCCGCGACAGCGACTGGCGGATCGGGGTGCGCTCGGCTGTCTAAACCCATGCGAGCCCTTGGGGGCTCTGGGGGATGAGCAGAATGACGAACAGAACGCACAAGGCGGCCTTGGCCTGCAGCGCCGCGATGATGGCGATGGGTTTCGCGACCCAGGCCTTGGCGCAGTCGGCGGATGTCTCGGAAGTGGTGGTCACGGGCACGCGCGTGCGCACGCCCAACCTGGAATCGCCGGCCCCGATCACCACGCTCAGCGAACAGGCCCTGGCCTACACCGGCAAGACCAATGTCCAGCAGATGGTGGCGGAGGTCGGCGCCCTGGTGGGTTCGAACGGCGACGACCAGCGCAGCACGGGTGAAAGCGCACTGAACCTGCGCAACCTCGGCCAGAACCGCACCCTGACCCTGGTGGATGGACGCCGCTTTGTGGGCGGCTTCGGCGGCAACAGCGCCGTGGACCTCAACACCATCCCCGCCGCGCTGATCGAACGCGTGGACGTGCTGACGGGCGGCGCCTCGGCCGTGTACGGCGCGGACGCCGTGACCGGCGTCGTGAACTTCATCCTGAAGAAGGACTTCGAGGGTCTGGCCGTCGACGCCCAGTTCGGCAACGCCGAGCGCGGCGACTTCCGCGACCAGGTCTACGCCATCACGGCGGGCCGCAACTTCCACGACGGCCGCGGCAACGTCACGGTCAACTACACCTTCGGCGAGCGGCCCAACGTGCCGGTGTCGTCGCGCCGCGAGGCCTTCGACCTCTATGAGCGGGTCAACAATCCCAACGGGACCACGCCTCGCTTCGTCCTCCTGAACAACACCCGCGACGGCTTCTTCGCGAACGGCGGCGCCTTCATCGACCCGGGTCGCACCTTCTCGCCCGGCGGCTTCAACGGCGATGGCACGCCTTACCGGCACGGCCAGAACGTGGGCGGCTACGCCGGTGCGACCGAGATCGGCGGCGACGGCCCCCCGACCTACACCCTGTTCAGCGACGACCTGCGCCCCAGCAGCGAGCGCAACATCATCTCGGTGCTGGCGCACTACGACGTGAGCGATAAGTTCAAGCCGTACCTCGATCTGCACCTGTCGAACGTGCGAACCGAGTCGCTGTCGCAGCAGTCGCAGCTGGTCTTCCAGCCGATCGCCTCGGACACCGCATTCCTTCCGGCCAACGTGCTGGCCGCGGCCGGCGCGCGGCCGATCCTCTTCAACCGTTGGGACTATGACGGCGGCCTGCGCGACCAGCGGATCACCAAGCGCACGGTCCGCATCGTGGTCGGCGCCAAGGGCGAACTCACCGAACACCTGCAGTACGACATCTCGGCCAACTACGGCGAAGTCCGTCGGCGGGCCTACATCGCTAACAACCGGCTCTACGACCGCTTCATCGCCGCCATCGACGCCGTGATCGACCCCGCAACGGGCCGCGCCGTCTGCCGCAGCGATCTGGATCCGTCGAGCTTCAACCGCCTGCGGACGGACGCCCTGGCCGTCGCGTTCAACCCGGCTCTTGGGCCGGTGAGCTTCACGGCCGGCCGCAGCAGCGGCTGCGTGCCCTACAACCCCTTCACCACCGACAGCGCGTCGCAAGCGGCGGCCGTGGACTGGATCTACCAGCCGACGGTGGATTATGTGCGCAACAAGCAGACGGTGCTTTCGGGCTTCCTGACCGCCGACACCGGCGGCTTCTTCGAGCTGCCGGGCGGGGCGATCAACATGGTCGCCGGCGCCGAGTACCGGAAGGAAGAGTCGGACATCGACTTCGGTCCGTTCAGCGGCTCGCCGCGCAAGATCGCCCACCTCAACGGCACGGACGCCCAAGGCCAGTACGACGTCACCGAGGTGTTCGGGGAAATCTCGGCCCCGCTGCTGAAGGACGTCGGGCCGTTCATCCGGGAGCTGACGATCGACGGCGCCTACCGCTATTCCGACTACTCGACCATCGGCAAGACCAGCACATGGAAGGTCGGCGGCGTCTTCGCCACGGCCCTGGGCCTCAAACTGCGCGGGACCTATTCGAAGGCGGTGCGCGCACCGACCATCGGCGAGCTGTTCACGCCGCTGGCCAACGGCACTTCGGCGCTGGGCAGCAATGACCCCTGCTCGACCAGCAACGTGTCGCTGGGCACCAGCACGCGCCGCGCCAACTGCGAGACGGCGCTGCGGGCGCTGAACATCAATCCGGCGACCTTCAACCCGCTGCTGGGGACGTTCTTCCTGTCGCAGACGGGCGGCAACGTGAACCTCAAGGAAGAGACCGCCAAGACCCTGACCGTCGGTGGCGTCTGGCAGCCGGAGTTCATCCCGGGCCTGTCGCTGAGCGTCGACTACTACGACATCGAACTCAGCGACGCGGTGATCCGGCCGACCGTCAACTCGCTCTTCAACGCCTGCTACGACGCGGCCGATCTGAACAACGTCTTCTGCTCGCTGCTGCGCCGCGACGCCACCACCGGCTTCGCCAGCTTCGTGCAGATCAGCGACGTCAACGTGGCCAAGATCTACACCGAGGGGTACGAGTTCAGCGGCGTCTACACGCTGCCGACGGACTACGGCCGGTTCACCCTGAGTGGCAACGCCAGCTACCTGAAGCGTCTCGATCTGCAGAAGACGCCGGCGCCGCTGCTCACCGACGATCGCGGCCTCTACGACACCGACTTCGGCGGATCCTCGCCCAAGTGGGTCGGCAACGTCGACCTGACGTGGTCCCACGGCAACTGGGATGCGAACTACGGCTTCAGCTATAGCGGCCGGACGCTTCGCAACGGCATCACGAACATCCAGCGGCCGACCGTCGATACCTTCATCGACGAGCCCTACATCAAGGCGTTCGTGAACCACGACATCCAGGTGGGCTACAAGGTCAAGGACGACAGCCGCATCTACGCCGGCGTCCGCAACCTGACGGACGAGTATCCGGACAAGGTCCAGGGCTCGCTCAACGGCCTGCTGGGTCGGCAGGGCTATGCCGGGCGCACCTATTACGTGGGTGTGAACCTGAAGTTCGCCGACATCTGGAACTGACGGTCCGACGGCGGCGCGGAGACGAGCCCGCGCCGCCAAGACCGCCTGTTCATAACATCGCTTTTCTGGAGACGACCATGACGCGTCTTTCGCTGTTCGGCGCGGCCGCCGTTTCGCTGATCGCGGGCGCGGCTTGCGCTGCGCCGCTCGCTCTCACCAACGTCACCATCATCGACGCGACGGGCCGTCCGCCGATCGAGAACGGCGTGATCGTCATGGACAAGGGCCGGATCGTGGGGGTGGGCCGCAAGTCAGACGTGCCGATCCCCCGGGGCGCCAAGGTGCTCGACAAGACGGGCAAGTACGTCATCCCCGGCCTGATGGACGCCAACGTCCACCTGTTCCTGAACCTCGACGTCGACTCGCTGCTGCGGTTCCGGGACCGATATGCCGATGTCATCGTCGAGGGCGCCCAGCTGGCCCTCAAGACGGGGCAGACCACGGTGTTCGACACCTGGGGCCCCTATCCGGACCTGAAGGCGGCCCGCGATCGGATCAACAGCGGCAAGGATGTCGGCGCGCGCATCTTCTTCGCCGGCAACATCATCGGCTTCGACGGCCCCGCCTCGGCGGACTTCAGCGAGAAGATCAAGGGCGTCCTGCACAAGGACACCATCGACTACCTCAACAAGCGGTGGACGCAGGGAACCGACCGCGAGCTGCTCTGGGACACAGCCGACCAGGTCGGCGCCAAGGTCGCAGACTACGCCAAGCTGGACGTCGATTTCCTGAAGTATGCCGCCAACGGCCACAAGGACATGGCCTTCGCCTACATGTCCCAGAAGGCCCAGAACGCGGTGGTCAAGGCGGGCCACGACGCCGGCAAGACCGTGCAGTCGCATGTTCACTCGGTGGAGGGCATCGAGTCCTCCATCGACGCGGGCGTGGATATCCTGACCCACTGCGATATCACCCCCGAGCGCGTCATCCCGCCGGCCCTGCTCCAGAAGATGGCTCAGAAGGGCGTGTACTGCTCGGTGCTGCCCACGACGAAGGCGCATCAGGACACCCTGCCCAAGCGGGCGGTGCACTATCAAAGCCAGTCGATGATCAACATCCGCAACATGATGGACGCCGGCGTAGCGTTGATGCTGTCCACCGACGCTGGCATCACGCACCCCTTGCCGATGGGCGAGCCCCAGCTTCGGGTCGACAGCCGCACGACCCTGGGGGAGGGGCACTTCGCGGCGCTCCAGGGCCTCGAAGAGATCAACGTGGACCCGATGAAGGCGCTGCAGACCGCCACGATCAACGTCGCGCGCGGCTACAAGCTGGAGAAGGACTTCGGCACCCTGGAGCGCGGCAAGTACGCCGACATGGTGGTGCTGGACGCCGACCCCCTGGTCTGGGCCGGCAACTACCGGGCCATCCACATGGTCATCAAATCCGGCCAGGTGATCGACCTCGAGAAGTTGCCCTCGGCGCCGCTGATCTCCAACCAGAAGATCCTGCCTCACGAATGAAGCGCGCCCACGCCGCCTTCCCGCACAAGCTCGTCGGAGACCTCATGACGCGACAATTCCTGTTCTGCGCCGCAGCGTTCTGGATGACGGCCGGCGCGGCCGCCGCCGCCCCCCTCGCGCTCACCAAGGTCACCATCATCGACGGCCTCGGGGGCGCCCCGATCCCGGACGGCGTCGTCGTGATGGACGGCGGCCGGATCACCGCCATCGGACCGGCCGCGACGGTCACGATCCCGCGCGGGGCCCGGGTCGTGGAGAAGGCCGGCAAGTATGTGATCCCGGGGCTGATGGACGCGAACCTCCACCTGCACCTCAATCTCGACGTGGACACCCTGCTCCGCTTCCGAGGGCGCTACGCCGACATCATCGTCGAGGCCGCGCAGCTGGCCCTGAAGACGGGCCAGACGACGGTATTCGACACCTGGGGACCCTATCCGGACCTGCGGGCGGCGCGCGCGCGCATCAATGCCGGCAAGGATGCGGGCGCGCGGATCTACTTCGCCGGCAACATCATCGGCTTCGACGGACCGGTTTCCGAGGATTTCCGTGACGAATTCAAAGGCCTCCTGCGGGCCGACACGATCAACTATCTGAACCGGCGCTGGACCCAGGGCACGGGTCGCGAGCTCCTGTGGGAGACCGCGGACGAAGTGGGGAAGCGAGTCTCGACCTATGCGGCCAAGGACGTAGACTTCCTCAAGTACGCCGCCAACGGCCACAAGGACTACTCCTTCATGGCGTTCTCGCAGGGCGCACAGAACGCGATCGTGAAGGCCGGGCACGGAGCGGGCAAGACGGTGCAGGCGCACGTTCACTCGCTGGAGGGAATCCAGGCCTCGATCGATGCGGGCGTGGACATCCTCACCCACTGCGACATCACCCCCGAGCGGACCATCCCGTCGGCGATCATCAAGGAGATGGTGGCGAAGAACGTCTCCTGCTCGGCGCTGCCGGTGACCAAGGCCTACCAGGAGAGCCAGTCGAAGAAGCTGGAGCCGATCTACGCCAACTCGCGGATCAACATCAAAAACCTGATCGACGGCGGCGTGAACGTGATGCTGTCAACGGACGCCGGCATCCAGCATCCGCTTCCGGCCCGCACGCCGGAGAAGCCCGAGGTCGATGTCCGCACCAAGCTGGGCGAGGGGCACTTCTTCGCGCTGGTGGGGCTGGAGCAGATGGGCGTCGCCCCGATGAAGGCGCTGCAGACGGCGACGATCAACGTGGCCCGCGGCTACAAGCTCGACAAGGACTTCGGCAGCCTGGAGCGCGGCAAGTACGCCGACATGGTGGTGCTCGACGCCGATCCGCTGGCGTCGGCGCGGAACTACCGCTCCATCAACATGGTCATCAAGGCCGGCGCGCCGGTGGACCTGGACAAGCTGCCCAGCGCACCCCTGATCTCGAACCAGAAGATCGCCTCGGACCCGGCGGTCCCGACGCCGTGACCCAGGTGACGCTCGGAGGTCCAAACCTGCACCGTCGCGCCCTGCTCGGAGGGTTGGCGGCTGGTGTGCTCGCGCCGCGGGCCAGGGCCGAAACCCTCCCGATCCTGACCAAGCCGGACCAGGAACTGATGGTCCCGGTGGAGGGCGGCCGGATATATGTGCGGGTGAACGGCGACCTCAACGGACGGCGGCCGCCGTTGATCTACATGCACGGCGGACCGGGTGGGAATCACATCGGCCTGCTGCCGCTGACGGCCCTGGCCGAACAGCGCGCGGTGATCCTCTACGACCAGCTGGACAGCGGCCGCTCGGATGCGCCGGAGGATCCGGCCAATTGGCGTGTGTCGCGGTTCGTCGACGAGCTCGACCACATCCGCGCGGCGCTTGGCGTCGAGCGCTGGCATGTCGGCGGCGGCAGCTGGGGCGGAACCCTCGCGATCGAGTATGGCGCTCGTCGGCCTCGCGCGCTGCAGAGCCTGATCGTGCAATCGCCCCTTGTCTCGACGCGGTCCTGGATGGCCGACGCGGCCAGGCTCCGGCGGCAGCTCCCCGCCGCGACGCGGGACACGCTGACCGCGTGTGAAGCGTCGCCGCCGCCCGAAGCGGCGCTCTGCGACGCCGCCACCAAGGCATACTATGCCGCCCACGTTCGCCGCTCCACCGGGCGCAACCCGGTCTTGGCGGAGTATGCGGGCCGCGAGCCGCGACGGGCCGGGCGTGTGATCTATGAACGGATGTGGGGCAAGAGCGAGTTCGCCGCCTCCGGCATCCTGAAAACGTACGACGGCGAGGCGCTCCTCAAGAGGTTGAACGGTCCTCGGACCCTCTTCGTGTCCGGCCAGTATGACGAGGCGACCCCGGCCACCGTCGCCGGGTTCGCACGCCAGGTGCGCGGTTCGACGTTCAAGGAGATCAAGGGCGCGGCCCATGCGATCCTGGCCGACCAGCCTGAACCGTTTCTCGAACTGGTCTCTGGTTGGTGCGCGAGGTTCGACCGCGGCTAGAGGCCTGCGCCGGACATTGTGTTCGGGAGGGGGACGACCGGCGCGGCGGGTCGGGTATCTCAACCAGCTGCGCTTCGGCTTGAGACGGACGGCCGCCGGTCAAGCGCGAAAGCGGATGACGACCCTCAGCCCCGGGGCGTTGTCTTCCAACCGGATGTCCGCGCCGTGCCGTTCAACAGCCGCCGCGACAAGGCTGAGACCAAGCCCAAATCCGGCGGTGCTTCCTGAACCTCCCCGATAGAACCGTTCGAAGGCGCGCTCGCGATGTTCGGGCGCGATGCCCGGTCCGTTGTCGGCCACGGAAACCTGGATCACGCCGCCGACGCGCCGCGCATCGAGGGCGATGCGTCCGCCTCGCGGAGCGAACTTGACGGCGTTGTCGAGCAGGTTGACGGCGATCTGGAACACCAGGTCGCGATCGCCCTGCAGCGCCAGGCCGGGGGCGAGATCCGCCTCCAGGGCCTGGCCGCGGTCCTCGGCGGCGGGACGAAGCAGTTCGACGGCGTCCTCCAGCAGGGCCGTCAGGTCGATCCGCTGGGTCGGACCCTGTGGGCCGCTCTGCAGCCGCGCAATGCGCAGCAGAGCCTCGAACATCGACTGCATGCGCTCAGCCTCCCCGAGCGCCGCTGCGATGCGCGCCTTCGCCTGCTCCCGGTCGTCGCCAGCGTCGGCAAGGTCCTCGAGCTCGGCGCGGAGCCGCGTCAGCGGCGTCCGCAGCTCGTGGGCGATGTTGTCGGAGACGCGGCTAATGGAGGCCACGAGGCCTTCGATCCGCGCCAGCATCTCGTTGAGCGTGGCCGAAAGCTGGTCGAAGTCGTCGCCACTGCCCCGCAGCGCCACCCGGCCCGAAAGATCGCCGGCGATCACGGCCCTAGCGGCACGGTTGATGGACTCCAGACGCTGGGAGACCGCGTAGGTCATCACCAGTCCGCCCAGCAGGCCCAGCGCCAGGCTCATCCCCGCGCCCCACGAGAGCGCCTCCAGGATCAGGTCCTCGCGCTCGTCCAGGTCCTCGGTGTCGAGGCCGACCAGCAGGCGATAGCCGCCGGACAGAGGCAGGTCGCGGACGACGGCCTCATGCTCCTCCTCGGTCCCGGTCGCATAGGTCCCGAACTCGTAGCGCTGCCACTCCGCGCGGCGGGCCGCGGGCCAGTCCGTGAGGTTCGCGGCCACGACCGCGCCGTTCGGTGCGATCAGCACATGATAGGGCAGCCGGCCGACAGCCGTGGCGCGGCGGCGCTCCAACGCGCGGATCAAGCCGTCGCGCCCCTGGGCGTCGTAGATCGCGACCAGCGCGTCGCTCTGCCTCCGGATCGTGTCCTCCACCTCCTGCAGCGGCCGCCAGACGCCGCCAACGAAGGTGACCGCCAGCATGGCGCCGACCGAGAGGGTGAAGAGCGCCATGTAGCCCAGCGTCAGCCGGAGGGTCAGGCTGCGTAGGGGGTTGCGCCAGGTCATGTGCGCAGGCTGTAGCCCATGCCCCGGACGGTCTGGAGCAGCGGCGGATCGAAGTCCCTGTCGATCTTCTGGCGCAGCCGGCTGACGTGCTGATCGATGATGTTCGTCTGGGGGTCGAAGTTGTAGTCCCAGACCGCCTCGAGCAGCATGCTGCGGCTGACGACACGACCGGCATTGCGCAGCAGATATTCCAGCAGGCTGAACTCGCGGGTGGTGAGCTCGATGGGCTGGCCTCGCCGGGTGACGGCGCGGGTCAGCAGGTTCATTTCCAGGTCCGCGAGGCTGAGCTCGGTGGTCTCCTGAACGACGCCCTTGCGCCGGCTCAGCGCCTCGACCCGCGCCAGCAGTTCGGAGAACGCGAACGGCTTGGCCAGGTAGTCGTCGCCGCCCGCGCGCAGACCCTTGACGCGATTGTCCACGTCGCCCAGCGCCGAGAGGATCAGCACGGGGGTGCTGTCTCCCGACGCCCGCATGGTCTGCAGGATCTTCAGGCCGTCGACGTTGGGCAGCATGCGGTCGAGGACGATGACGTCGTAGGTCTCCGCGGCGACCTGGAAGAGCGCCTGGCGGCCGTCGGCGATGTGGTCGACCAGCCAGCCCTCGCTCTTCAGGCCCTTCACAATGTGATCGGCGACCCGTTCGTCATCTTCCACGACCAGCACGTGCATCGGTTGCTCCGCTGCGGATCAGTCGCCGATCAAGGGCGTGATGGCGCCGGTCCGCACGTCGACGAGGACGTCGCGGTCCTGGGCGCCGACCAGTTCTACCTCGTAGTAGTGCCGCCCGCCGCGGCGCTCCAGCCCGATCTCGGCGACCTTGCCCTTGGTGGCCTCCTCGACCATGGCGATGGTCTGGCTGAGGGTGCGCGGCGCGGTCTGGGCGGCCTTCAGGTGCTCGCCCAGGATCGGCAGACGGGCCTTGATGAGCGTCTCCTTCCGCACGATCCGGCCCGAGACGGCGTCGACCTTCACCTCGATGGGCTTGCCGTTCTTCACCAGGTCGATCTCGTAGATCATGTCGCCCAGGTCCATATCGAACTCGGCGTCGTAGGCGCGCGCGCCCAATTCGCTCTCCGCGGTGGCGACGGCCTGCGCGAGGCTGATCTTCGGCCGGACGACCTGCGCCAAGGCCGGCGCAGTGATCGTGGCGGCGGCTGCGGCGGCCAACAGAATGGTCTTGATGTGCATCTTAGTACTCCGTGTCTGGCCCCCAGGGCAGACCTGATAGCGGCTGCGGATGGCCGGCCGCTTCGGTTTGCATTTGGATTTCGTCATGTGCGGCGCGGGCGTCGAGGACGATGCCGCAAAGCCGATCGATCACGGCGTGAAGCTGAAAGTCCGCGGCCCGTCCCCCGGGGTTCATGCGACGCGCGGGGTCGAGTTGCGCCAGGATCGCGCGCGCCAGGTCGGCGGGATCCAAGGGATCGGCAAGCGCGCCGTAGCGGCCGCCGGCCAATACCTCAGGTGCGTTGCCGGCGCTGCGCGAGGCGACGACGGGGACCTCGCAAGCCAGCGCCTCGAGGAGGCTGTTCGACGCACCTTCCCAGAGCGACGGCAGGACGAAGGCCGCCGCGCGCGACACAAGTGGGAACGGATTGGCGACCTCGCCCTCGAAGCGGACGGCGCCGTCGAGGCCTGCCGCGCGAGCCCGTTCTTCCAACGCCGAGCGGAGCCTGACCGGCGCCGCCCCGAGGATGAGCAGGCGCAGGTCGGGCGCGCTCTGCGCCCGGGCCACGGCCAGCGCCTCGATGAGGGCTTCGTAGTTCTTCTGGCGGTGTACTCGGCCCACGGAGATCAGGAACGGCGGGCCGGTCAGCCAAGGATGGCGAACGGGCTCCGAGGCGCGGGCGCGCACCACCTGCACATCGACGCCGTTGGGGAGGATGTGCACGCGCCGGTCGCGGCGCGCCCGCCGGAACGGCGCACGCGCGGCGACAGCGGCGGAGACGCAGACGAGGCGCGTCGCGTCCTGCGCGACCAGTCGCAGGCCTGCCTCACGGAGGCCGCGGCGCGTGGGATCGTGGTCGCGACGATCCGGATCGTTGCTGATCCGGTAGATGCGGGGCGTGTCGGGGAGGCCGCGAAGCGCCGCCCAGACCGCCAGGTGGGCGTGGTTGCCCATCGACATCACGACAGACGGCGCAAGCGATGCCAGCCGTCGGCGCAGGGTCGGCACGGCGGCGGCCAGGGCCACGCCGCGCGGGCCGGCGACCCTGCCGAGGCAGGTCACTTCCGGCCCCCGCAGATCGTCGACCAGCGCCCCGCCGTTCAGGCAGACGACCTGTACAGGGACGCCACGCCGGACGAGGCCGTTGGCCAGGTGGACGGTATTGCGCGCCACGCCGTCGCCGGCGAGGCCTCCGCAGAACAGGACGATTGGGCGGGGACTCGGCATCGGCCGGAGCGTGCGGGCCCCGGCTGACGGCCGACTGAAGCCAGCATTTGATTTTCGCCATGTTCCGCGCGGCGGCCTGTTGAATCCGCCTGCGAGGCAGGGACCTCTCAGCGGGCGCGGCGGACGGCGAGGATGAGCAGGCCGCCCACCGCAGCCGCCGCGCCCGCGGCGAGGTAGAGCCACGCATAGCCGGCGGCGTTCTGCAGCAGCACCGCGCCAAGCAGCGGGGCGAACATCTGGGGCAGGGTGTTGGCGAGATTGCTGAGGCCCAGGTCGCGTCCGGCGTCGCGGTCCGACGGCAGCACCTCGGTGATCAGCGCCGCATCGACCGCCGTGAACACCCCATAGCCGGCGCCGAAGATGGCGAAGGCGCACGCCATCAGTCGCCAATCGGCGCTGAAGGCGAGGAGGACCGTGGCGGCCGCCACCATCAGGCCCGCCGCCAGCACGAACGCCTTGCGCCGCCGGAGGTGGTCGGAGAGGAACCCGCCGGCCAGGCTGGCCGCGATCTGCACCAGGCTGGACCCGACCACCAGCAGGCCCAGCAGCGCTTCGGGCGCCAGTCGGCCGGGGAGCGCGGCGCGGTCCTGGATGTTGAAGAGCGTGAACAGGGACACGATCGTGATCCCGGCCTGGACCAGCAGCCGCGAGAGCCAGGCGACCGCGAAGTCGCGGGTCAGCCGGAATGGCCGCCATGCCTGGAGACGCTGGGGTCTCGCCAGCCGAAAGACCCGCGGACCGGTGGACGTTTCGCGCGCCAGGAGCAGCACCGGGATCGTGGCGGCGACCAGGAGGCCCGCGATGACGGCGTAGCGGACGCTCTCCTGCGGCAGCGCCACGCCGACCAGCAGGGCGCCGGTCATCGCGCCGGCGGGTGGCGCGAGCCCGATGAAGGCCGCGGCCCGGCCCCGCTGCGTCGGAGGGACTAGGTCCGCCAGCAACGCCACCAGCGGTCCGAACAGCAGGTTGAGGCACAGCTGAAACAGCAGGACGCCGCCCACCAGACCGGGGGTCGAGTCCGCCCGCATGATGACGAAACAGGACGCCGCCGTGCCGATGACGCCGATGAGCATCCAGGGCCGCCGCCGTCCGAAACGCGAGCGCGTGCTGTCGCTGAGGGCGCCCGCCAGGATGTTGGCGCCCCCGGCCACCAGCGCGCCCCAGAAGCCGACCTGCGCCAGAATCCAGGCCTTGTTGTCCGGGTCGATGGCGGCCGCCTTCAGCGGCGCCAGTATCGTGAGCAGCGGCATGAACGACAGGAAGGCGCCCATCTGGGCGATCGCCAGGGCGGCCAGGAGAGCGCCGCTGGCGGCTTGCGGTCGCGGCGGGACATCTGCAAGGAAAGCGCTGGACACGGTCGGCATCCTGGTGCGGTCTTCGGCGCCGCGCAATCGGCGTCGCGCGAGGCTGGCGCGGGCCCCCATTCTGATCCTGGCGCGGGAGACCTGATGAGCGCGACGATCTACGATGTAGCGGAGCGCGCGGGCGTCTCCATCAAGTCGGTCTCACGGGTCCTGAACGGCAAACCCAACGTTACCGAGGCCCTGCGCCGGAAGGTCGAAGAGGCCGCGGACGCGCTGGGCTATCGCCCCAGCCTGTCGGCGCGCGGGCTGGCGGGCGCCCGGTCGTACATCATCGCCGCGCTGGTCGACGCCGAGCTCACGGTCGAGCATTGGCGCTCGGGCCGCGGCAACGACTACCTGAGCCGGATGGAGCTCGGCGCGCTGATGGAATGCCGTCAGGCGGGTTGCCACCTGCTTATCGAACTGGTGGACGTGGGTTCGGCGACGCTCGAGCGGGACATACTGGCGATGGTCTCGTCCTTGCGTCCCGACGGCCTGATCCTGACCCCGCCTGTGTCCGACTGCGCCGTCGTGCTGGACGCCCTCGAGAGCCGGGGCACGGCCTATGTGCGGCTGGGGGCGGAGGCGGACCCCGCGCGCGGCCGACGCGTCTTCATGGACGACCATCGGGCCGCCTATGACATGACGGCCTACCTCGCCCGGATGGGACACAGGGACATCGGCTTCGTCGTCGGAAGTCCGCGCTATGCGGCGAGCCGCGCGCGGCGCGAAGGCTTCGAGACGGCGATGGCGCGGCACGGCCTGCAGGTCCGCCCCGAATGGATCGCCGATGGCGACTTCACCTTCACCTCCGGCCTGGAATGCGGGGCCCGGATCCTCTCGGCCGATCCGAGGCCCACGGCCATCTTCGCGAGCAACGACGACATGGCCTTCGGGGTGATCCAGGCGGCCACCCGGCTGGGCCTGTCGACGCCTGGCGATGTGTCGATCGCGGGGTTCGACGATGCGCCCGGCGCCCAGTTCTCCGTGCCGCAACTGACCACCGTGCGCCAGCCCGTCGCCGAGATGGCCGAGGCCGCAGCGCGGATGATCATCGCCAAGGCTCAGGACGCCGCCCACGAAGCCCCGCGCGTCCGCGAGGTGGCCTATGTGCTGATCGGGCGCGACTCGACGGCTCCGCCGTCGGTCCCCGCCCGCCTCGACCGGTCCTGACTTCCCGCCGCCGGCCAGGTCGGTGGCGCATGTCACCAACCCGTCACAAGAGTTTGAATGGTAGCGATACCGGAGTTTGTTGACAGCGCTGTCAATGCGCGCAATGGTTTCATTATTGCAACGGCCGCGACCACGACGGCCGGGAGGAAACACCCATGGTCCCGCCTGGCTCTCGCCTGGGCGCGCGGTCGTTCGCCGCCGTCTGCTTCGTCCCCACCTGGCGCGGCGAAAGCATCGCCGCGCCGCTCTTTTCCCGTTTCTGATCCGGCTTTCGGATGGGGCGAAGGTTCCTGCGGAGCGCTTGCGCGGCCACCGTCGCGACGCTGGGGCTTGCCCCGGCCCAAGCCGCCGCGCCCACCGAGTCGATACATCCCGAGGTCTGGCCGGCCGCTGACAGCCGCGGCCTGATCGAGCCGCGCACCGAGGCCTTCGTCGATGACCTGATGGGTCGCATGAGCCTGGAGGAGAAGGTCGGCCAATTGATACAGGCCGACATCGGCTCCATCCGGCCCGAAGACCTGCGCGAATTCCCCCTGGGCTCGATCCTGGCCGGCGGTGACAGCCCGCCACTGGGCGCGCCCGACCGTTCCCCTGCGCCGGCGTGGCTCGCCACGGCCCGGGCCTTCCGCGCCGCCGCGGCCCAGGCCCGCCCCGGCCGCCCGGCGATCCCGCTGATCTTCGGCGTCGACGCGGTGCACGGGAACAACAACGTCGTCGGCGCCACCATCTTCCCGCACAACATCGGCCTGGGCGCCGCGCGCGACCCCGGGTTGATCCGCGACATCGGCGAAGCGACGGCCCTCGAGGCCGCCGCCGTGGGCATCGATTGGACGTTTGGGCCCACCGTGGCCGTGGTCCGCGACGACCGCTGGGGCCGGACCTATGAGGGCTATTCCGAGGATCCGGAAATCGTCGTCGGCTACGCCCGGGCCCTGGTGACGGGCCTGCAGGGGAAGCCCGCGCAGTGGCCCCCCTTGCAGGCGGGGCGCATCGCCGGTTCGGCCAAGCATTTCCTGGGCGACGGCGGCTCCGCGGACGGCCGGGACCAGGGCGACAATCCGTCGAGCGAGGCGGACCTGGCCCGGCTGAACGCGCCGGGCTATGCCGCGGCCATCGACGCCGGCGTCATGACCGTGATGGCGTCCTTCTCCAGCTGGCAGGGCGTGAAGTTGCACGGCCACCGCGGCCTGCTGACCGACGTGCTGAAGGACCGGATGGGGTTTGACGGCTTCGTCGTCGGAGACTGGAACGCCCACGGACAGGTGCCCGGCTGCTCCACCGAGAGCTGCCCCCAGGCGGTCAACGCCGGGATCGACATGCTGATGGCCCCCGACAGCTGGAAGGGGCTCTACCGCAATACCCTGGCCCAGGTGCGTTCGGGCGAGATCCCGATGGCCCGGCTCGACGACGCCGTCCGGCGCATCCTGCGGGTCAAGGCGAAGGCCGGACTCTTCGGCGCGCGCCCGCTGGAGGGCAAGCTCGAGCTAGTGGGCGCCCCGGAACACCGGGCGCTGGCCCGCCGCGCGGTGGCCGAGTCCCTGGTGCTCCTCAAGAACCACGGCGGCGTGCTGCCCATCGCCGCCAAGGCGCGGGTCCTGGTGGCCGGCGATGGCGCGGACAACGTCGGCAAGCAGAGCGGCGGCTGGACCCTGAGCTGGCAGGGGACCGGCAACGCACCCGCAGACTTCCCGAACGCCCAGTCCATCTGGGCCGGCATCCGCGACGCGGTGGCGGCAGGCGGCGGACAGGCCGAACTCAGCCCCGACGGCCGGTTCGCCAGCCGGCCCGACGTGGCGATCGTGGTGTTCGGCGAGGACCCCTACGCCGAGTTCCAGGGCGACCGCGCCACGCTCGAATATCAACCCGGCGCAAAGGCCGACCTCGCCCTGTTGCGAAGGCTGAAGGCGCAAGGCGTGCCGGTGGTGGCGGTCTTCCTGTCCGGCCGTCCGTTGTGGGTGAACCCCGAACTCAATGCCGCGGACGCCTTCGTGGCCGCGTGGCTCCCGGGAAGCGAAGGCGCTGGGGTGGCCGATGTGCTGATCGGCGATGCACAGGGCCGGCCGCGGCGAGACTTCCGCGGCAAGCTCTCCTTCTCGTGGCCCAGGCGCGCCGACCAGTTCAGCCTCAATCGCGGCGATCGTGGGTACGACCCGCTGTTCGCCTATGGCTACGGCCTCACCTATCGCGACCCCCGTACCGTCCCGCAGCTCTCGGAGGACTCCGGCGTTGCGGCCGTGGCCGAGAACGTCGACCGCTACTTGGTGGGCGGCCGGGTCGCCGACCCCTGGCGACTGGTCCTGCGCGACGCCGGCGGCGACGCGACGGTGGCGGCGGCCGGGGCCGCGACGTCTTCGCGGGGCGCGCTGTCCGTGCGGCCGGTGGATGCGGCGGGCGTTCAGGGCGCCGGGCGCGCCTTCACCTGGACCGGCGAGGCGCGGGCGGTCTTCGCCGGCCCCGCGGCCGATCTGCGGCGCCAGGCCAACGGCGACATGACCCTGCTGGCGACCTACCGCGTGGACCGGCGGCCCAGCGGGGCCGTCCGCCTGGGCGTCGGCTCCGCCAGCGTTCCACTCGAGGCGGTGCTCGGCACCGCGCCAGTGGGCGAATGGCGGACGATAAAGGTCCGGCTGTCCTGCTTCCGGGGAGGCTCCGAGGATCTCTCTGCCGTGACCACACCGACATGGATCGAGGCCGCCGGAGGACTTGAGTTCTCCCTCGCCGAGCTGCGGCTGGCGCCCAACCAGAACGACGGGGTCTGCCCATGACCGGAACACGCAACCTCGTCGGTTTTGACGCATCCGCCAAAAGCGCCGTTCAGGCGCGATCGAATAATGACGGTGCTGTGAAAAACCCTGATCTTTGGATTGACGAGGTCAGACCAGCAATGATATCGCTACCATAATGATCTGAGAAGCTTTCCAAACCCCATCGGAGTTATGGGGCGAAGGGAATGCTGCGCTGCAAAAATAATCAGGATCGATTCGATCCTATAACGACGGGGGAATATCCATGGAACGGCGTAGTTTCCTGCGTACATCTTCATCTGCCCTTGCCATATCGACAGCGTTGCTTTCAGGGCCGGCGTTCGCTCAGGCCAGCAATCCCGCGCCGGGCGAGGTCGAGGAGATCGTCGTCACAGGCTTCCGGGCGTCCCTGGAGCAGGCCCTCGACATCAAGCGCAGCAACAGCGGCGTGGTGGAAGCGATCGCGGCGGAGGACATCGGCAAGTTCCCGGATACGAACCTCGCCGAGTCCATGCAGCGCATCCCGGGCGTGGCCATCGACCGCACGAACGGCGAAGGCTCGCAGGTGACGGTCCGCGGCTTCGGCGGCGGCTTCAACATGGTGACGCTCAACGGCCGCTCGATGCCGACCGCCGACGTCCGGACGGTGGGCGGCGACCAGAGCGCCGACTTCGCGGGCGGCACCAGCCGCTCGTTCGACTTCTCCAACCTGGCGTCGGAAGGCGTCAGTGCGCTGGAGGTCTACAAGACCGGTCGCGCGGCCAACCCGTCGGGCGGCATCGGCGCGACGATCAATGTACGCACCCGCCGGCCGCTGGACGGCGAGGCGGGCCTGAGCGGCAGCCTCGGCGTGAAGGGCCTGTACGACACGGGAGTGGAGGAGAGCCTCAAGGACGCCAACAAAATCACGCCCGAACTGTCCGGCCTGATCAACTGGGCCGATCCGAACGACGTGTTCGGCGTCACGGTGTTCGGCTCCTACCAGAAGCGGAACTTCACCAGCCGCAGCGCGACCTCCAACGAGTGGAACATCCGCACCTACGGCGACTTCATCAACCCGTCGAACGGCTTCGTCCGCAACAACGGCACGACGCAGATCACCAACGCGCCGTCCAGCCTGTCCACCCTGGTCGCGATCCCCAACGACAGCCGCTACCACTTCTCCGAAGGCGAGCGCGAGCGGGTCAACGTGCAGGGCGCCCTGCAATTCCGCCCGACCGAGACCATCACCCTGACGGCCGACGCCCTCTACGCGCGCAACAAGGCGAACGAGGAGCGCACCGACCAGACGAACTGGTTCAACCGGCCGTTCGACCGGGTGACGTTCGACGGCAACCCGACCGTCGCGACCGCGACCTTCCTTGGCGAGACGCTTAGCGGCACCAAGGACATGGGCTTCGAGCAGCAGTACCGGGCCAACACGGACAGCCTGGAGTCCTACGGCCTGAACGGCGTCTGGCAGGCGACGGATCGCATATCGCTCTCGCTGGACGGCCACATCTCGAAGGCCGAGAGCAAGCCTGGCGGGCGCAATGGCGCCAGCGCGACCCTGGTCGCCATCGGCGCGCCGATCATCTCGGCCCACACGGTGGACTTCAGCGGCAAGATCCCGGTCCAGAACCCGACGATCAATGACGCCGCGCCCCGCGGCAACGGCAACGGCCGATTGGATGTCGGCGACCTGGGCAGCCAGGTGGCGCGCACCTCTTCTCAACGTCAGAAGCAGGAGGTGAAGGAGATCCGAGCCGACGTTGTCTGGGAGCTGGACGACAACGGCAGCCGCCTCGATTTCGGCACGAACTACCGCACCTCGAAGATGCGTCAGACCAACGTCAACACCCAGCAGGACCTGGGCAGTTGGGGCATCTCCAACCCGCGCGACGTCTCCCAGTTCGCAGGGAACCTGGTGCAGGAGTTCTGCCTGGCCTGCGCCTTCAACGACTTCAATCCGAACCAGTCGGGCCCGGGCCTGGTCGCCTTCCGGTCGAACGCCATCGACCTCTACGACGCTCTGTCGCCGGTCTATGCGGCGCGGGGCAACGCGGTGGGCATCACGGGCCAGAACGACAACCGCGTCGACGAGGACATCTGGGCAGTCTACGGCCAGGTGACCTGGAAGGGCGAAATCGCCGGCCGCGAGGCGAGCATGGTTGCGGGCGTCCGCTACGAGCGCACGGAGGTCGACTCCACCTCGCTGATCCGCCGGCCGCGGGCAGTGGTCTGGACCGCCGACAACGACTTCCGGATCGACACCACCGCCGACTTCCAGCCGGTCGATGGGAAGGGAAGCTACAACAATCTCCTGCCCGCCCTCGACTTCCAGATCGAGGTCATCGAGGACGTGATCGCCCGGGCCTCGTTCAGCCGGACGATCGCCCGGCCGGACTACGGCAACCTGTTCGCCGCCGTCACCGCCCAGGCGCCCAACCGCCCCATCGCCAATGGCGCGGTGCCGCTGGGCACGTCGGGCAACCCCGACCTGCAGCCGCTGGTCTCGGACAACTTCGACGTCGCCATCGAGTGGTACTACAAGCCGGGCAGCTTCCTCTCGGCGGGCTTCTTCGAGAAGCGGGTGAACAACTTCGTGGGCAGCGGGACCGTGCGGCGGTCCCTGTTCGACCTGCGCGACCCGAGCTCCGGCGCGGCAGGCAGCCGGTCCGGCCAGGCCGTCGGCCTGCTCACCGCGGTGGGCGCCGACCGAACCGACGTGAACCTGTTCACCGCCACCGCCCTGATCATCCAGACCGGCTCGGTCGCGGCGGCGCAGGCGCAGTTCCAGGCCAACCGGACGGTGTTGCCCGGTGGCGGGCTCGGCGACCTGAACCAGGGCTTCGTCGACCAGATCCTGGCCTCAATCGACATCGAGCCCAACGCCGCCGATCCGCTGCTGAACTTCCAGGTCCAGCAGCCGATCAACACCCGGGCCGCCAAGATCTGGGGCTTCGAGGTCGCGGGGTCCCACTTCTTCGGCGAGACCGGCTTCGGCGTGGCCGCCGCCTACACCTTCGTGGATGGCGACGTCGGCTTCGACGCCGGTTCGGACCCGGGCCAGGACCAGTTCGCGCTGCTTGGCCTCAGCGACACCGCCAACGTGACCTTGATCTACGAGAAGTACGGAATCTCGGCTCGGATCGCCTGGAACTGGCGCGACAAGTTCCTGAGCCAACTCAATCGAGGCGGCTCGCGCAACCCGGTGTTCGTCGAGCCCTTCACGCAGGTGGACTTCAACATCAGCTACGACATCAACGACCGGCTGGCGGTCTCGCTTGAGGGGCTCAACATCTTCGAGGAGAGCCTGCGGACCCACGCCCGCGACAAGGATCAGCTCTGGTATGCCCAGGAGCTGGACTCGCGGTACCTCGTAGGCGTGCGTTACAAGTTCTAGTCTTCGCGTGGCGACCTGGAGAGACGGGAAGGGGCCGCTGCGAGGCGGCCCTTTTTCGCCTGACGGCGCGGCGTGACCGAGCTTCCCGGGCTGGAAGGCCGACATGACGAACAAGGTGCTGCTCAACAACATCGACCATGCGGACCTGCGGGTGATCAACCGGCACGGCGCGGAGTTCGGCGACGCCATCAACCAGGTGCTGGTCTTCCCGACCGAGTTCGAGGATCTGCAGCGCGAATACCCGATCTTCTTGCGCAAGGACGCCAACGGCGAGTTCCAGGCGATCGCCCTGCTGGGCCTCGACAAGGACGAGAACCTGTTCCTCGGCGAAGGCGGATGGAACGCCCGCTATGTGCCCGCCATGCAGCAGCGGGGGCCGTTTTCCATCGTACTGCAGGCGCCGCGGCCGGGAAGCGGGTCGGACCCGGAGGTGATGATCCACATCGACCTCGACCACCCGCGCGTAAACCGCGAGGAGGGCGAGCCGCTGTTCCTGCCGGCGGGAGGCAATGCGCCGTATCTGCAGCACGTGTCCCGGCTGCTCGGGACGATCTACGACGGGCTGGATCTGGGCCGGCCCTTCTTCGAGGCGCTCGACCAGCTTGGGCTCATCGAGCCCGTCGAGGTGGAAGCCGCCCTCACGGACGGCAAGGTCTACGTCATCCCCGGTCTGTTCACGATTTCCGAAGCGAGGCTCACGGCCGTCGCCGGCGAGGAGTTGGAGCGTTTGCACCGGTCGGGGATGCTGCGCGCGGCCTATGCGATGCTCTCGTCGCTGGCCAATGTGCCGCGCCTGATCGACACGAAGCTGCGCAAGCAGGCAGGGCTCTGATGGAACCGGTCCGGTCGACGCACGAACTGACGGGCGTCCAGCCGGGTGAGATCCCGTTCGACGACCTGCTCGCCGCCCAGCGCCCGACGATCTACCGCGGCATGGCGCGCGATTGGCCCCTGGTTCGGAAGGGTCTGGAATCGCCGGGGGCGTTGATCGCCGAGCTGAAGGCCTGGGACAGCGGCCGCCCCGTGGTCGGCTTTACCGGTCCGCCGGAGATCGAAGGCCGGTTCTTCTACAATGAAGACCTGACCGCCCTGAACTTCCGCGCCGAACCGGTGGGCCTGGCCGCATTCCTGGATCGGATCGCCGAGGGGCTGGACGACCCGGCCGCGCCATCGCTCTACATCGGCTCCACCGACGTCGACACCTTCCTGCCGGGGCTCCGCGCCGAGAACGACCTACGCCTCGCCTCGGCGGCTCTGGGCGGCGCGGTCCCGACCGTGAGCATCTGGATCGGCAACCGGACGGTGGCGGCCGCCCACTACGACATGTCGAACAACATCGCCTGCTGCGTGGCAGGGCGACGGCGCTTCACGCTCTTTCCCCCGGACCAGGTCGCCAACCTCTATCCCGGGCCGCTCGAACCGACGCCCGGCGGCCAGGTGGTGAGCCTGGTGGACATCCGCGCGCCGGACTTCGAGCGGTTCCCGCGGTTCCGGGAGGCCCTGGCCACGGCCCAGACGGCGGAGCTGGAACCCGGCGACGTCCTCGTCTACCCGGCGCTTTGGTGGCATCAGGTCGAGGCGCTGGAGCCCTTCAACGTCCTGGTGAACTACTGGTGGAACCCGTCGCCGGGCTTCATCGACACGCCGCAGACCACATTGCTGCACGGACTGCTCAGCCTGCGCGACCGGCCCGAGCACGAGAAGCAGGCCTGGAAGGCCCTGTTCGACTTCTACGTCTTCGGCCCGGCTGGCGCCGCCCGCGAACAGTTGCCCGAGGCGGCCCAGGGAGCGCTGGGGCCATTGGACGAACTGAAGGCCCGGCGCCTGCGCGCCCAGCTGCTGAACCGACTGAACAGATAAAATCGACGGGGAGTGAGCATGCGAAATCAGGTCGTGAAGAAAGTCGTCGTCGCGGGCGGCGGATCCGCGGGCTGGATGGCGGCGGCGGCCCTGTCGACCCAGTTGGGCGGCCTGCTGGACATCACCTTGGTCGAGTCCGACGCTATCGGCACGGTGGGCGTCGGGGAATCGACCATCCCCACCGCCCGCACCTTCGTGCACCTGCTGGGTCTCGACGAACGCGAGTTCATGCGGGAGACCGGCGCCACCTTCAAGCTCGGCATCCTGTTCGAGAATTGGGGGCAGCTCGGCGACCGCTACATCCACTCCTTCGGCCAGGTCGGGAAATCCACCCTGCTGGCGCACTTCCATCACCTGTGGCTGCAGGCCAGGGCCCAGGGCTTCGGCGGTGACCTCGGCGACTACTGCCTCGAGCTCCGGGCGTCGGAAGAGGGCAAGTTCTACACCTCGGACGACGCCCCGGTGAACTACGCCTACCACATCGACGCCACCCGTTTCGGCCGCTACCTCCGCAAGCGCTGCGAGAACAAGGGCGTCCGGCGGGTCGAGGGCAAGATCCAGGAGGTCCAGCAGCACCCCGAGACCGGATACATCACTGCTCTCGTCCTGGAGTCCGGCGAGCGGGTCGAGGGCGAACTGTTCATCGACTGCACCGGTTTCCGCGGCGTGCTGATCGAGCAGACGCTGAAGGCCGGGTTCGAGGACTGGGGCCAGTGGCTGCCCAACGACCGGGCGGTGGCGTGCCAGACCCGCACCACCGAGCCCTCCATGCCGCTCACCCGCGCCATCGCCCACACCGCCGGCTGGCAGTGGGGCATTCCGCTGCAGCACCGCGAGGGCAACGGCTGGGTCTACTGCAGCGATTTCATGTCGGACGACGAGGCGTCCGCGAGCCTGCTGGGCCAGCTCAAGGGCGAGCGGCTCACCGATCCGTGGCAGCTCCGCTTCCGTCCCGGCCGCCGCCGCAAGGCGTGGGACAAGAACTGCGTCGCCATCGGGTTGGCCGCCGGCTTCATCGAGCCGCTGGAAGCCACCTCGCTGCACATGATCATGATCGCCGTGACGCGGCTTCTGCAGCTGTTTCCGTTCACCGGCGTCAACGAGGCCCTGGTCACCCGCTTCAACTTCCTGGCGAACCAGGAGATCGAGCGCATCCGGGACTTCATCATCCTGCACTACAACGCGACCGAGCGGACGGACACGCCCTACTGGGACCGTTGCCGCACCATGGAGATCCCGGCCTCGCTGGCCGAGCGGATCGAGCTCTTCCGCGAGACGGCCCAGGTCTACCACGTGCCCGGCGAGCTGTTCCTGGTGGACTCCTGGCTGCAGGTGATGCTGGGCCAGCGGATCAAGCCCAAGACCCACCACCTGATGGGCGCGCTCATGCCGCCCGAGCAGCTGCGCGGCGCCCTGGATGCCCTGAAGGGCAACATCGCGGGCGCGGTGGCCCGAATGCCCAGCCACCAGGAATTCGTGGATCAGTACGCCGGCCTGCAGATGGCGGACTGAGCCAAGGGGCTGCGACCATGATCGACCTGGACGCCTTCATCCTCGCCGCGACGCTGCTGCTCCTGACGCCGGGACCGACCAACACGCTTCTGGCCGCCGGCGGGGCGATCATGGGCGCGCGGCGCGCGCTGCCGCTGATCGGCGCCGAGCTGCTCGGCTACGCCGTGGCGATCGTGGCGCTGGAAGTCTTCTTTGCGCCGCTGGTGGAGTCCGTCGCGTGGGTGCAGTTAGCCTTGCGGATCGGGTGCGCGCTCTATCTGGCCTATACCGCCTGGCTGATCTGGAGGACGCCGCACGCCGACGGGGGACGGACGATCACCTGGCGCCGGGTCTTCCTCGCCACGGTGAGCAATCCGAAGGCCCTCGTGTTCGTATTCGTCATTCTGCCGCCGCGCTCCATAGGCGTCGCCGAGCTGGTCCAGCCCTATGCGATCGTCCTGTTCGCCCTCGTCGCCCTGGCCGGGACCGCCTGGATCTCCCTGGGCGCCGCCATTCGCGCCGGGGCCGGCGGCCGAGGCGGCCTCGCGATCCGTCGGACCAGTTCGGTCGTGGTGGGGCTGTTCAGCGCCATGATCCTGGCCTCGGCCCTGCCGACGACAATCTCCGTCGCCGCATCGATCCCCGCCTTGGACCGACCGTGATCAGTTGAGCGATCGCAAGGCGCAGGTCCGGGCCGCGCGGCAGGCTGGCGGCCAGAGGAGCTCGCCATGCACACGAAGCTTGCCGCCGAAATCGAGGCCATCCTGGCCGAGGGCCAGGACATGACGGTCGCCACCCTGCTGCCCGACGGCGCCCCGCACGCCACGACCGTGAGTTATGCGAGCGACGGTCAGAGGATCTACTTCGGCTGCTCGCCATCCTCACGGAAGGCGGACAATCTCGCACGCGACGACCGGGTGGCCCTCACCATCACGCTGCCCTACCGCGACTGGAGCGAGATCCGCGGCCTGTCCGTGATGGGCCGGGCCCGGCGCGTCGAGAGCGGATCGGCCGCCGACGCCGTGGCGCTGCTGTTCGCGCAGAAGTTCAGCGAGATCGCGCAGTATGTCTCCGGGGCCGGCGGCGACATCGCGCTGTTCGAAGTGACGCCGTCCACGATCGCGGTGCTGGACTATCGGCGGGGGTTCGGCCACGTCACCCACACTCAGCCTGATGCGTCCCCGGGGCTCGCGCCGGCAGGGTTCGTCCCCGGTCCTCCGACGGAGGGGGGCGATGTCTGACGTGGGCATTGGTGGAGCGTCGCGGGCCTATCCACCGGCCACGCCGCAGCGCCTCCGGAGAACCTTCAGAGGCCGACGGTGACGCGGTCGTCCACGCCCGTGACGCCGGGCGCCGCCCAGGCCGCGCGTTCGATGATGTCTCGCTCGAACCACGCGCGAACCTTGCCTTCGATCTTCACCCGGCCGCCCTCGACCGTGATGCTGAGCCGGTTGGCGTCCACCTCCGACTGGCGCTCAAGCGCGCGCTCGATGCGCTGCTTGATGTCGGGGGCCGACGCCTGCGGCTTCACCATGATCAGATTGCAGAGGCCTCGGACGCCCTCGAGCCGTTGGAGACCCTTCTCGGCCGCCTTGCGCTGGTAGCCCCACTCCACGTCTCCGGTCAGGGTGACCACGCCGGCCTCGACCTTCACCTGCACGGCGCCCTTGGGCACCGCCGTGTCCCAGTCCAGGAGGTTGGCCACCTGGGCGGCGATGACGTCGTCGCTGTGAAGGTCGCCGTGGGGCTGCACGACCAGGTCCTCCACATAGCCCCGAACGCCCTTGACCCGCTTCACCGCGGACTCGATGGCGGTCTTCTCGCGGAAACTCGGGACATGCCCGCTCAGGTGCACGATGCCGTTCTCGACGCTGACGCCGACGTGCGCGGCTTCCACGCTGGGCTGGAACTCCAGCTCATCCTCGACGAGCCGCTTCAGGACCTTGTCTTCCATGGCGCAACCCTTGTGGGCCTCATGGCCAGGGACAGCCTGCGCGCCCGCCCCGCGCCGCGCCTTGCGCGAGATCAAGCGACCTCGGACGGCGCCCTCTGGGCCGTGTGTGGATAGATCACCGAGACCAGGGCGCCTCCGAACGGTGCGCTGCCGAGGCGAGCATATCCGCCCAGCTGTCGGGCCAAAGTGTCGATGAGACCGCGGCCGCTGACGGGTTCGACCTGCAGGTCGGGCATGCCGATCCCGTCGTCGCGGATCGTCAGCCTGAGACGATCGGCGTCCTGCGCCAACCGGACCCAGACGTGCCCGACGCGGTCGCCGGGGAACGCGTGCTTCAAGGCGTTGGTGACCGCCTCGCTGACGATCGTCCCGACCAGCGCCAGCTCGGCGGCGGGCAGCCGCAGGGCCGGGTCGCAATCGACGTCAATTCGATGGCGCGAGCCGGCGAAGGCAGCGGTCAGCGTCTCGAGGAATTGGCGCGCCAACCCGAAGCCGGCCGCGTCGGCGCGATGCTGCGTGTCGGCGAGGCCGGCGATCGCCGAGAGCCTGTCGGCCATGTCTTCTGCCAGTTCGCCGGAGGTCAGTCCTCGATGCTGGCTGGCCATGCGGGCGTAGGCGGCCAACTGCTGGAGATGGTCCTGGTCCTTCTGGCGGTTCAGGACGCCCCGCGCGTCCGGCTGCGGCTTGGCTTCCACCAAAGGCGTTGCTGCGGTCAAGGTCACCTCCGTGGGCTGTCCTGCGGCGAGAGCGTTGCGGGCGGCGCTGGCGGGCATCGGCGTCAGGCGTCGTTCAACAGCGGGCCGGCGACACCGCCAGCCGCCAGCCGCGCTGCGGCGGCACGGCTGCAGATCTCAAGATTGTCGGTCATCAACCGCGTGCCGGCGTCCATCACGGCGAGCGGTCCGGCGCTCGTCGCCAGCCGGCCAAGGTAGTCGGTCCAGGCGGTGTAGGCGCAGGTCCAGGCGTCCATGGACTCGCGGGCCAGGGCGTAGGTGTCGACGCCGCCCCAGGCCTGGGTCCATAGGCCCACGGCTGCGCGCGAGGCGGCGTCGAGGCGCGCGAGGTCAAACTCTGGGGTAGGCCGTGCGGCGGTCATGGCGGGTCTCCGGCGAGGCCCGCACCGTGCGCCGCCACCGATCCGCCGCCTTGACCTCGATCAACCGGCTCGCCCCCTGACAAAAGCCAGTGACGCGACACGCCGTGGCGCGATCATGGCCGCCGGATGGGTCGGACGCCCGCGGCTCCGTACCGCTACCTAGGGGCGGCTCCCAGATAGCGACGCCCGGCGGGCCGGGGTTCTATCGGGCGACAAACCGGGAGACCGTCATGCTCGCCTTCGCCCCAGCCCCCGTTCAGCCCGCCGTGGTCGCCAGGACCGACACCGCGTCGCATGCGGAAAGCTACCTGCTGCTGATGCCGGCCGGCCACGTCGTGTGGGTGGCGGACCCGCAGGTCGCCACGGCCTTCGCCTCAATGCGGGAGGCGACCCGCGCGGCCAGCCGCCTGCCGGCCCGCCAGCGTGCCTACGGACTGCCCCGCGAGGCCGAACTCGCCGTCCATCGCCTCCACTGAGGCGCGCTGCCTGGCGTCACTCTTCCGAAGGTCGGACGGCCCGAGTCACGCAGACCCGCGACAGGTCGGCGGCGTAGGGTCCGGCGGCAAAGCCGAGGCTGTGGGCGAGGTCCAGCATGGGGCGGTTCTCGCGCGCGACCTGGCCCCAGACCTGGCGTAGCCCGCGCGCCGCCGCGTAGTCCAGAATCGCCTGGAGCAGCAGTCCTCCCAGTCCGTGATGCTGGTGGTCGGTCCGAACCATCAGCGCAAATTCGGCCGTCTCGCCCTCCGGATCCTCCACCAGCCGGCCAACCCCCATCAGATCGCCCCCGGCCGTCTCGGCCACCAGGGCCATGTGCCGGTCGTAGTCGATCTGGCTGAGCCGCATGGCGAGGTCGCGATCGAGGCGCCGCATCCCGCCGTTGAAGCGCAGGCGCACATCCTCCGGCGTGCAATGGTCCACCATTTCCATCAGCCGATCGACGTCCGACGGCCGGATGGGGCGCAAAGTGAGGGGCTCGCCCGCCACCTCGATGGCGCTGACCAGGTGCGCGGGGTAGGGCGTGATCGCCGGGCGCGCCGTCAAGGGATCCGGCGCCCGCACCGCGATCCGAGCGTCCAGCACGAGGGCGCCCTGCTCGTCGCAAAGCACCGGGTTGAGATCGAGTTCGGCGACCTCCGGGAGGTCGACAGCGAGGCGGCCGAGGGCCACCAGCACCGCCGCCAGGGCGTCGAGATCCGCCGCCGGCCGGTCGCGGTAGCCGGCCAGCAGGTGCGAGACGCGCGTGCGGGAGATCATGTCCCGCGCGAGCGTCGCGTTCAGCGGCGGCAGGCCGAGAGCGCGATCGGCGACGACCTCCACGGAAACGCCGCCATGGCCGACCACGATGACGGGGCCGAAGGTCGGGTCGCGCACCAGCCCAGCCAGGATCTCCTGCGCCTTCGGCCGCGAAATCATCGGCTGCACCAGGAAGCCGTCGAGGCGGGCGTCGGGCCGAAGGGCGGCCAGGCGCGAGAACATGGCCTGGGCGGCCGCCTCGGTCTTCGCCCGGCCCTGCAGGCCAAGCTGGACTCCACCGACATCGGACTTGTGGCTGATGTCGGGGGACTGGATCTTGAGCGCGACGGGGTCATCGGCGCCGATGGCCTCGGCGGCCTTGCCCGCGGCCTCGGGCGTCGCGGCCAATCGGGCGTCCGCCGTGGCGAGGCCATAGGCCCGCAGGACGCCCTGCACCTCCATGGGGTCCAGGGCGGTGCGCCCCTGGGCCAACGCTTGCGCGACGATCGCCCGCGCGGCGGCCACGTCGGTCTCGCCGTCGGTTCCGTCCGGCGCCTCGAGCAACTGCGTGCGCAAGCGTTCGGCGGCGCCCAGGCGGGCGAAGGCGCGGATCGCGGCGTCCTGGGTCGGGTAGGTCGCGATTCCGGCCGCGGCCAGCTTGGCGCGACCGGGCGCGATGCTGGTCTCGCCGAGCCAGGCGGCGAGGAGGGGCTTGCGCGCGGGGTCGGCCGCTCGGGCCGCGATCACCGCCTCGGCCGCCAGGCCGCTGTCGGCCACCGCGGTCGGACAGTTGATGACCAGCACGGCTTCCACCTCGGGCGCCGCGAGCAGAGCGGCGAGGCTGCGGGCGTAGAGGTCCGGAGCGGCGTCGCCGAGGATGTCCACGGGATTGGCGCAGGTGCTGTGCGCGGGCAAGAGCGCGTAGAGCGTCTTCTGCGTGTCGGCGGAGAGCGCCGTGAGCTGGCCGCCCGCGCGTTCCAGGGCGTCCACCGCCAGGACCCCGGCTCCGCCGCCGTTGGTGAGGATGGCGAGGCCGGCGGGGGCCTTGGGCCGTCCGTTGGCGAACACCAGAGCCGCGTCCAGGAAGTCGTCCAGCCCGTCCACCTGCAGCACGCCGGCGCGGCGGAAGGCCGCCTCATGGACGTCGTCCGCGCCGGCGAGGGCGCGGGTGTGGGAGAAGGCGGCCTTGGCGCCGGCGCGGCTGCGACCGCCCTTCAGCAGGATGACCGGCTTGGCGCGCGCCGCGAAGCGAGCGGCGCTCATGAACTTACGCGCGTCGCGCAAGCTCTCGACATAGAGCAGGATCGCCCGGGTCGCCGGATCGCGCCCCAGGAAGTCGAGCACGTCGCCGGCGTCCACGTCTAGGGAATCCCCCAGGGTGACCACGTGGCTGAAGCCGATCCCGTGGGCGGGCGCCCAATCGAGGGCCGCAGCGGCCACGGCGCCCGACTGCGCCACCAGGGCGATGGTTCCGGCGGGCGGGGTGTTGCGGGCGAAGCTGGCGTTGACGCCATGCCGCGGCGACAGCAGCCCCAGGCAGTTGGGGCCCACGATGCGCAGCAGGTGCGGCTTCGCGGCGTCCAGCAGCGCTTGACGCCGTGCGGCGCTCTCAGGGTCGTCGCCTTCGAAACCGGCGCTGATCACGACCGCGGCGCGGCAGCCGCGGGCGCCCAGCTCGGCGACGATCCCGGCTACCGTCGGCGCCGGCGTCGCGATGACCGCCAGGTCCGGAACCGCGGGCAGGGCGGCGACGGAAGGGAACACGCTGCGGCCGTGGACCGCGCGGCCCTTCGGACTGACGAACAGCAGCTCACCGGAGAACCCGCCGGCGAGAAGGTTGGCGGCCAGCACCTCGCCGACCGAGCCGGACCTGTCGCTGGCGCCGATCAGCGCGATGCGCTCCGGCGCGAAGAGGGCTTCGAAATTGCGGGTGGTCATGACGTCAAACTGTCGATCCGCGGCGCAGGCCGCCTTGATCGGGCGCAAGGGCGGCCCGGTTGATATCGATCACGGTGGTTGCCGTGCATCTGGGCCAGGTTTTCCGCCAGGAGACGCCAGTGCCCCACGCGACCGCGCGACCGATGCCGCCACCGGTTCACGCCAACCGGCTCCCCGTCCCGCGCGCGCGTCGCTGGATGCTCTCGATGGGCGTTTGCGTGTCGCTGCTCGCGGGTCCCGCGATCGCCGCCGGCGCTCCGTTGAGCGGCGCCGAGCGCCGAGCGCTGGGGCAGGCGCTCGGGCTGGGGGAGGCCGCCTTCAGCATCGACGAGGCGACGCTCACGGCGCGCGCCATGTCCTATGCGCGCACCGAAGCCGGGCAGCGGATCCGCCCGTCCCGGATCGACCCCCTCTGGACGATCGAGCCGGAGCCTCGCGACCTGGCCGCCGAGTTCGCGGCCGCCCGGGCCGGCGGCGCGCTGGCCACCTGGCTGGCTTCCCTCGCGCCGACCAAGCCGGCCTATCTCGCCCTCGCCCAGGCCCGGGGACGTTACGCGACGAGCGCCGCGGCCGGGGGCTGGCCCCGGGCGCCGGACGGACCCAGCCTGCGCCTTGGGGATAGCGGCAGCGCCGTCTCGACGCTCAGGGCCCGGCTCGCCGCGGAAGGCTATGGCGCCGCGGGATCGGACCTGAACCTGTTCGACGCGGAGCTCGAGCAGGCGCTGCGCGAGTTCCAGGTGCGACATGCCCTGGAGGCGGACGGTGTGATGGGGCCGGCGACCCGTGCGGCGCTCAACGTCCCCGCGTCCGAGCGCCTCGCGCAGATCGACGCCAATCTGGAGCGATGGCGGTGGATGCCGCGGTCCCCGGCGCCCGACCGGGTGGAGGTGGACACCAGGGCGCAGGAGGCGACACTCTACCAAGGCGGCGTACCCGTCCTGCGCATGCGCGCCATCGTGGGCAGCCCCAAGCATCCCACCCCGATGTTTGCGTCAAGGATCGACGCGGTGATTCTCAACCCGCCCTGGAACGTTCCGCAGTCCATCGCCGTGAACGAGCTCCTGCCGGCCGAGGCGCGTCGTCCCGGGCTGCTGGCTAGTATGGGCATCCAGTGGGTGGACGGCCATCTCCAGCAACGCCCAGGACCCAAGAACTCATTGGGCGTGATCAAGTTCGATCTGAGCAGCCCATTTGGCGTCTACTTGCACGATACGCCGGGCAAGGGGCTGTTCGCGCAGCCGGTGCGCGCCTTCAGCCACGGCTGCATGCGCCTGGAACAGCCGCGCGACCTGGCGCTCGCCCTGCTGGCGCCTCAGGGTGTGGACGCAGCCGGCATGGATGCGGCGATCGCTGCCCGCGTGACCCGTCGGATCAACCTTCGGCATCGGCTGCCGCTCTACGTCGTCCATTGGACGGTCCGCGCCGAGCCCGACGGAAGGCCCAGCTTCCGGCCCGACATCTACGGCTGGGACCGCAAGCTCGCGGCCGCATTGCCGACGGTGGCGGTTGCGCAAGGTCAAGGCGCGGCTGGCGCAAGCGCCCAGGCTCACCGGCATGTCTGATCGCCCCACGCCGGCCGGAACGCGCCGCCATCCCTGGCCCAGGTTCCTCGTCCGGGCCCGCCGCGCCTGGTTCGGCGTGACCGAGACGGTGAGCTTCTTCGCGGCGGCGGCTGCTGCGGTCGGCCGCTTCCTGTTCGGCCGCTGGCCGGAGCCGCCGGGCCGGGACTACCTGGACCCGAAGGGCCAGTCTCCGAGCCCTGGCGACACTGGGACTTCCGGTGCGCGTCCGGCGTCGCGCAGAGCGTCGAGACGCCGTCGGCCCTCAGGCGACGTGCGGCGGGTGCGCCCGAAAGTGCGCCGTGGCGGCGGTCCGCACCTTGGATAGGACGCTGTCGACGGCGTCCTGCCGGATTCCCGACACCATGCCTCCGAAGTGGGCGTGATCGAGGACGGTGAGGCCGCAGGTCCCGCCCAGGTGGGCGTCGAACAGGCGCATCAGGGCGCCGAGCGCGCCGGTGTCGCGCATCCAGAAGTCGGGCGCGCCGGAGGTGGTGAAGCTGAGGAGCTTGCGTCCCTTGAGGCCCGGCTCGGTCCCGCCGAACCCCGGGCCGAAGCCGAAGCCCATGCCGAAGACGCGGTCGATGTAGCCCTTCAGGATGGCGGGAGGCGCATTGAACCAGAGCGGGTAGACCAGGACGAAGGCGTTCACGTCGGCGAGCAGCTCACGCTCACGCAGCACGTCGGCCCGGAACTTCGGCGCCCTGGGACCTGGAATCTCCGCGGCGTGGAGGCAGGGGTCGAAGCGCATGGCGTAAAGGTCGCGGAGGACGACCTCGTGCCCCAGGCGCTCGACCGCCTCGGCATAGGTCCTGGCGATCGTCGCGTTGAGACTCTTGCGGGCGGGGTGGGCGAGAATGACGGCGTGTTTCATGGCGTCCCCGGAGGTTGATGGTTCTCAGTCAGCGCACGGGGCCGCTCTGGTCGAGGCCGGGCCGGGGCGCCTGCAGGCGCCTGACGAGCCACGGCGTCAGCGCCATCGCCACGAGCCCGAGCGGCATGAGGCCGCCGTGCACCACATCGTAGTCGGCCAGGATGCGGTCCCAGCCGAGGCCCATGAGACGACCGAGCCCGACTTCGAACAATAGGGTCAGGCCGACCCAGAGACCACCCACGCCCAGGGCCTCGGCGGCCGAGCGAAGCCGCATCCAGCGCAGGCAGACCCAGGTGATGGCGAAGATCACTAGCGCGGCCGCGAACACCGACAACTGGCGGACCGCGAACTCCGCCTCGGGACTGACAAGCAGCACCCTGAGAGCGCCCTGTGCGCTCTCGGCCACGACGATCAGCAGCCAAACGAGAAAGGCGCGGATCAGCGGAGGCAGGCTGATGGGCAGCACGGCGGAGCCTCAACGCGCCGTGTAGCCACCGTCGATCACCAGCTCGGCGCCGGTGACGAACTTGGCCTCGTCGGAGGCCAGGTAAACGCACCCCCAGGCGATGTCGTCGGGCTCGCCGATGTGGCCGAGCGGATGCAGCGCATCCAGGGAGACGTGGTCCGCGGGGTCGCCACCCTGGTCCTGGATGAACCCCTCGACCATGGGCGTCCAGATGAAGCCCGGGTGGATCGAGTTCACGCGGATCTTCTCGCCCGCGTAGATCAGGGCGTCCGTCTTGCTCATCATCCGCACCGCGCCCTTTGAGGCGTGATAGGGCGGCACGTCGGGAGCGCTCACCAGGCCATAGATCGAACTCAGGTTGATGATGCTGCCGCCGCCGGCCCGCCGCAGATGCGGGATGACGTGCTTGGTGCAGAAGAACACGCCCTTGACGTTGATCGCCTGGACGAAGTCCCACTCGGCTTCGGTGAGCTGGTCGGTGGGCTTGTTGGCGCCCGCGACGCCGGCGTTGTTCACCAGGATGTCGATGCGTCCAAAGCGCTCGGCGACCTCGCCCATAACGCGCTCCACATCGGCCTCCTTCGAGACGTCGAGGCCCCAGCAGCAGGCGTCGAAGCCACGACCTGCGAGTTCGTCGACGAGCTGATTGGCTTCCTCGACCAGGAGGTCGCACACCGCCACGGCGGCGCCTTCCTCGGCCATGCGCAGCGCGGTGGCGCGGCCGAGACCGAGCGCGCCCCCCGTGATCACGGCGACCTTACCCTTGAGCCGGTTCATTGTCGGTCTCCTGCGTTTCCAAGGGAGACCATAGGCGGGCGGCCGGGAGCCGCCTTGCGCAGGATCAACGGGACCACAGGTCCATCGCCGTCCAACTGGGCTCAGGCGGCGAGGGACCAGAGGGTCTGGGCTTCGCCCGCCGCCAAGCCCTCGGCGAACAGCCTGGTCATCGTGGCGCGGTCGAAGCGAAGCAGGCTCACGCCCTCAGGCTGAGGGGGCAGGCTGGCGACCCGCAGGGCGAAGCCGTTGATCGCGCAGAACGCGGCGACCGAGCGAAGGGCGCTCCGGTAGGACGACCGCAGCATCAGCTCAAAGCTCCGCACCAGGATCGGCACGGCATGGTTTGGGGTGAGCCACGAGGTGGGTTCCAGGGGCGTGTTCACCAGCGCAAACACCTCGACACCGGCCGCGTCCCAGCCCTGGGCGCGGTGCGAAAGCAGCGATTCCGGAACCACGAACAGCGGCACGGTCGCGCCGCCGTCGACGTGCATCTCCTGGTAGCTCCGTCCCTCGCTTTCGACATCGAGCATGACCGGCGGGAAGATGCCGGGAAGGCTGGCCGAGGCGACCAGTACGCTCCGGAACAGCTCAAACGCGCGCGTCCCACCCGTGTCGGCGATCGCGCCCATGTCCCAGATCGAGGTCGATTGGGCGTCCAGATTGGCGGTCGCCACGAACAGCCGGCGGCCGGCGCGATGGGCGGCGGCCACAGCAGTCAGCAGCTCGTCGTCGATGTGGCGCGCGACGAGGGCGGCCAACTGCTCGCCAGGATAGAGACTGGGCCAGGGCCGCGCCGAAGTGAAGGCGAACACCTCCTCGGCGTAGCCATCCGTGAAGGCGGCCTCCAGGCGCGGATCCCAGTCGGATCCGAGGATGGCGAAGGGCGCGATGAGGGCGCCGGTGCTGACCCCGGTGACGGTGTCGAACTCGGGGCGGTCGCCCGCCCGGCTCAGTCCGACCAGCGCTCCGGCCCCGAAAGCGCCGCCGGCGCCGCCGCCGGAAAGGGCGAGCAGCTTCAGACCGCGAGCCGACTCGAGGCCGAGGGAAGGAGGTTCGCCGAGGAACCGGGTCAGGTCGCCATCAACACCCTCGAACCGGATTCGCGAAAAGCCCTGCGGCTCCGCCCGCACGCCGCGGGGGGGCGGCTCGCTGCGACCGGCCCGGGCCCAGCGGGCCTCGACTCGCGATCTCCAGCCGGCGCCGGTGCGTACGCGGCGCGTCACCGCCACTCGAGTCCGGCCACGATGGCGTCGGGATCGCGGACTTGCCGGGCCAGCGACCGGCCCCGGCGCTTGCAGACGCCCGTGGCGGCTTCCGCCCCGACTTCGGTGACCCTGCAGGTGACATCGCGCCCGAAGGCGACAGCCATCAGGGCGCCGCGTGACGAGGGAGAGTCCTGGAGTGATCTCCCCGATTCCTCCTGGCTCAGCCTGATGGGCAGCCAGCGGTCGGGCGTGGCGCCGAGAGCGATGCACAGGGTTGCGCCATCGAAGACATGGAGAACCGGGCCACGGACCACAGCGCCGGGCGCGGGCGCCGCCGCGGTGCAGAGATCGTCGGCCTGGGCGGACGTCGCTGCGATCAGGACGAAGGCCGCAACGGCCGCGAATAGGGATGGCGCTGACATGAGGCGAGGCTAGGGGCCGATCGCTGAGCCAGACAGCTCGGAGCATCCCCTAGGGGTTGGTACGGAAGCGGGACCGCGCGGGGCCCGCGGCCAACGCGGCCCGTCCCACGCCGGCCCGGTCGCCCCTCGCGGAGCGGCGGGCCTGGGGAAGAGCCGCGCGGGCGCGTCAGTCCGTCAGAAGCGGTAGCCGACGCCGGCGGAGAGCACCCAGGGGTTCAGGGTCACCTTGCTCTTCACGCCATTCGTGCGATCGACGGCGTCCGTCTCGAAGAAGATCTTCTTGGCGTCGAGGTTCACGGTCCAGCGGTCGCGCGTGGCGATATCGACGCCGGCCTGCAGGGCCACGCCGAAGCCGTCATCGATCTTGAGGTTGAAGCCGTTCTTGTCCGAGCCCGAGTAGAACAGCATGTAGTTCACGCCGGCGCCGACATAGGGGCTCACGCGCGCCTCGGGCGCGAAGTGATACTGCAGCGCCACGACCGGCGGCAGGACCCAGGTCTCCTTCACCTTGATGTCGGTGGCCGGGCCCTTGGCGCGGACGGTGTGGTTCGTCGTCCCCAGCGTCAGGTCAACGGCCACATGGTCGCTCAGGAAGTAGGCGATGCCGAGGGTCGGCATCACGTCGTAGCTCGTCTTGGCCCGCAGCCCGGTCGAGGCGCCCGCCAGCGTGGTGATCGGGTCGCTTCCCGTCGGCGCGACGTCGGTGATCCGGACGTTCAGGACGACGTCGCCCTTCGCCTTGGGCTGGAACTCCTGCGCCTGAGCGGCGCCGGCGGCCGCGAGCGCGACGACGAGCGCCGCGACTCCGAGTTTGGTGGTCATTGGATATCCCCTTCTAGATGCGGCTTCGAACCGCTCGGGGAGGCGTTTGTCAGGTGGGGACAAGCTCGGCCTTGATCTGGAGCAAACCGTTGTTTGAAAGGGGCAGGTTACGCATCCGCAGCGCCTCCTAGGGGAGAACCGGACTAGCGGCTTTCGAAGAGGCACGTGAAATCGGACGTGAGACTGCAGCTTGGCCAGCGCAGAACATGAGAACACGCCGGCCCTGGTCGCCCACATCGCGGGCGCGAAGACGGTCAGCTGCGCTTCCTGCGGATCGGGCGGGACGGATTTCAAGCGTGGAAGTCGGAGCGTTCGGCCGCCATGCGGTCGCCCTCGCTTCGCTTCGCGACGCACGCCGTCAGCCTGCTGCCCAATGGATTGAAGGCGTTCGGGCCTCTGTTCGTTTGATCGAAGGACCGGATCAGCGACTGCGTTCGATTGCGACCGCCGTCGGCGACAGGGCCACGCCCAACGTCGCCAGACCGGCGACAGCCAGCGCGGCGGCGGCGTAGCACCAGCCGCAATGCGGAACTTCCGCCACGCCGCAGATGACCCCGTGCAGCGCCATGTGGTCCCGGGCCAGGCTGGCCGCGAGCGCCGCGGACGCCAGCAGGGAAGCGCCGAGGAGACCGATGGTCAGACGCTCGACGCGCGATTGGATGGGGGTCGGCGGCCAGCGCATGGTCGATCTCCTCGGACGCCAGAGTGTCGCATCCGCCAGCGGCCCTATCCTTGACCAAGATCAAGGCCTCGCGCATTCCGCTCCGTCATGAAGGCCTCTGTCTCTCAAGGGACTGGGGATTCATGACTGTAGCTGCATCATCTCGCGACGGGACGCCATTCGACGTCACCGCGCTCTATGTGTTCACCGGGCTGAGCGCGTTCCTCGCGTTGCTCGCCACGGCCTTTACCCACGATCCGCTGTTCCGGTTTCACGGCTACATCCTGACCGGCGCGCTCGTCCTCGCGGTCTGCGTGATGAGCGTGCTGATGGGCGCGGATCGGCTGAAATCGGATCCGACCCGCTATGCGGATGGCGTGATCCGGGCCGGGGTCATCGCAACGATGTTCTGGGCCGTCGCCGGCCTCGCCGCGGGCGTCCTGGCCGCATCCCAGCTCAGCTGGCCCCGGATCTTCTACTTTCCGGACCTGCCCTGGCTGAACTTCGGCCGCCTGCGGCCGCTGCACACCTCGGCGGTGATCTTCGCTTTCGGCGGCAACGCCCTGATCGCCACCTCCTTCTATGTGGTGCAGCGGACCTGCCGCGCGCGCCTGGCGGGCGGCGTGTGGCCCTGGTTCGTCTTCTGGGGCTACCAGCTGTTCATCGTCCTGGCCGCCACCGGCTACCTGGCGGGCATCACCCAGAGCCGCGAGTACGCCGAGCCTGAGTGGTACGTCGATCTGTGGCTGACCATCGTCTGGGTCGCCTACCTGCTGGTCTTCCTGGGCACGATCTGGAAGCGCAAGGAGCCGCACATCTATGTGGCCAACTGGTTCTACCTGGCCTTCATCGTCACGATCGCGATCCTGCACCTGATCAACAACGCCGCCGTTCCGGTCGGCCTGCTGGAGACCAAGAGCTACTCCGCCTTCTCGGGCGTACAGGACGCCCTGGTGCAGTGGTGGTACGGCCACAACGCGGTGGGCTTCTTCCTGACCGCCGGCTTCCTCGGCATGATGTACTACTTCGTGCCCAAGCGCGTGGAGCGGCCGGTCTATTCGTATCGGCTGTCCATCGTCCACTTCTGGTCGCTGATCTTCATCTACATCTGGGCGGGCCCGCACCACCTCCACTACACGGCCCTGCCGCAGTGGGCGCAGACGCTGGGCATGACCTTCTCGATCATGCTGTGGATGCCGTCCTGGGGCGGCATGATCAACGGCCTGATGACGCTCTCGGGCGCGTGGGACAAGCTGCGCACCGACCCGGTGGTCCGCATGATGGTGGTGGCCATCGCCTTCTACGGCATGTCCACCTTCGAAGGCCCGCTGATGTCGATCCGCGCGGTCAACGCGCTCAGCCACTACACCGACTGGACCATCGGCCACGTGCACTCCGGCGCGCTGGGCTGGGTCGGCTTCATCAGCTTCGGCGCCCTCTACTGCATGGTGCCCTGGCTGTGGAAGAAGGACCGCCTCTACTCGAACCAGCTGGTCGAGTGGCACTTCTGGCTCGCGACCACCGGCATCCTTCTCTACATCGCCGCGATGTGGGTCTCCGGCATCATGGAGGGCCTGATGTGGCGCGAATACACGCCGCAGGGCTACCTCGCGAACGCCTTCGTCGAGACCGTCGCGGCCAAGCACATCGAGAACGTGATCCGCACCGTGGGGGGGCTCATGTACCTCTCGGGCGCGCTGATCATGGCCTACAACCTGTGGCGCACCATCCGGCTGCCCCGCGTCGCCCAAACGACGCCCAGCCCGGCTGAACTGCCCACGCCCGCCCTGATGGCGGCCGAGTAAGAGCGCCCGACATGTGGAAAGCACACGCCAAATTCGAGCGGCATTCGCTCGTCCTGCTGATCGGCATCATCATCGTGGTGTCGATCGGCGGCCTCGTCGAGATCAGCCCGCTCTTCTACCTGGAGAGCACGATCGAGAAGGTGAAAGGGGTGCGCCCCTACACGCCGCTCGAACAGGCCGGCCGCGACATCTACATCCGCGAGGGCTGCTACGGCTGCCACTCCCAGATGATCCGCCCGCTCCGCGACGAGGTCGAGCGCTACGGCCACTACAGCCTGGCTGCGGAGAGCATGTACGACCACCCGTTCCAGTGGGGGTCGAAGCGCACCGGGCCCGATCTCGCCCGGGTCGGGGGGAAGTACTCGGACAGCTGGCACGTCCAGCACCTGACCGATCCCCGCTCCGTGGTGCCCGAGTCCAACATGCCGCCCTACAAGTTCCTGGCTGAGACAGACCTGGACTATCGGGTCATCGAGCGGCGGCTGGCGACCCTGACGACGGTGGGCGTGCCCTATTCGAAGGATGCGATCGCCAACGCCAAGGTGGACCTCGAAACCCAGGTGGACGCCTTCGCGGGCGAGGCCTCGGGCCTGAAGAAGCGCTACGGCGCGAAGGTCCAGCAGCGCGACTACGACGGCAACCCGCAACGGCTGACCGAGATGGATGCGCTGGTCGCCTACCTGCAGGTGCTGGGGACCATGGTCGATTTCCGCACCTACAAGGCCCAGGCCCCGGAGAACCTGCGATGAGCGGCCTCACCTACGAGACCGTGGCCCGCTTCGCCCAGCAGGGCGGCACGGTGTTCTTCGGCCTGATGTTCATAGGCGGCCTGATCTACGCGCTCTGGCCGCGTCACAAGGAGGCGTTCAAGCGCCTCGCCCACCTCCCGCTTGAAGACGACGAGGCGCCCCATGTCTGAGCGCGAACGCGACGACCACACCGGCACCGAGACCACCGGCCACGAGTGGGACGGGATCAAGGAACTCGACACCCCACTGCCCCGCTGGTGGCTGTGGACCTGGTACGGCTCCATCCTCGTCGCCATCGTCTACTGGGTGCTGATGCCGGCGTGGCCGGGGATCACCGGCTACACCCGCGGCGTCCTGGGCCAGTCGGACCGCGCCGAAGTGGCGCAGGAGCTGAAGGGCCTGGCCGCCCAGCGCCATGCGGGGGAAAGCCGGCTGCGCGCCGCCACCCTGCAGCAGATCGAGGCCGACCCCGAACTGCAGGGCTACGCCATGCAGGTGGGCGCCTCGGTGTTCGGCGACAACTGCGCGACCTGCCATGGCGCGGGCGGCGCGGGCGGCAATGGCTATCCCAACCTGCGCGACGACATCTGGCTGTGGGGCGGTTCGCTCGATGCGATCCAGCATACCATCCAGGTGGGCGTGCGCTCGGGCCACCCGCAAGCGCGCGGAGAGACGGTCATGCCCGCGTTCGGACGTGACCAGATGCTGACCGAGGTCCAGGTTTCCGACCTGACGGAGTACGTGGTCGCGCTTTCCGGCCGCAAGGCGAACGCCGCCGCCGTCGGGCGCGCCCGCCAGACCTTTGTCGACCAGTGCGTGGCCTGTCATGGCGCGGCCGGGACCGGTGATGTCGCGCGCGGCGTCCCGGACCTCACCGACGCCGAGTGGCTGTTCGGATCGACGCGCGAGGCCATCCACGACCAGATCTGGAACGGCCGCAACGGCGTGATGCCGACGTGGGAGGCCCGCTTCTCGCCGGAGACGGTGAAGGCGCTGGCCGTCTATGTCCACGCGAACGCCGGCGGTGTGGCCGAGCCTGTCGCCCCGGCCAAGGCCCCCGGTGGGGAGGGCGTCGCCGCCGGGGCCGCCGGACGATGACCACCGTCATCGATACGGTCTCCAAGACTCCGCCGCCGGAGGGCCCTGGCCCGCAATCGGCGGCGGAGAAGGTGCGCCAACAGGCCCGGGACAAGGGCGAGCTCTACAAGCCCCGGGTCCCGATCTATCCGAAGCTGGTCCACGGCAAGTGGCGTCGGATCAAGTGGGCGCTGCTGATCCTGACGCTCACCATCTACTACGTAACTCCGTGGATCCGCTGGGAGCGCCCCGGCGCCCTGCCGGACCAGGCGGTGCTGGTCGATTTCTTCGGCCGTCGCTTCTACTTCTTCGGCATCCAGCTCTGGCCGCAGGAGATCTACTTCGTCACCGGGCTGTTGGTGATGGCGGCCCTCGCTCTGTTCCTGGTGACGGCGCTGTTCGGCCGGCTGTGGTGCGGCTACGCCTGCCCTCAGACCGTCTGGACCGACCTCTACATCTATGTGGAGCGGGCCTTCGAGGGTGACCGCAACGCGCGCATGCGCCTGGCTGCTGCGCCCTGGTCCTTCGACAAACTCTGGCGCAAGGGCGGCAAGCATGCCGTCTGGCTGGCGGTCGCTTTCGGGACGGGCGGGGCCTGGATCTTCTATTTCCGCGACGCGCCCACGCTGCTGGGCGAGTTCTGGACCGGCCGCGCGCCGATCACATCGTACATCTCCTGCGCCCTGTTGACCGCGACGACCTACGTCTTCGCCGGCCACATGCGCGAGCAGGTCTGCACCTACATGTGCCCCTGGCCGCGCATCCAGGGGGCCATGCTGGACGACCACTCCCTGCAGGTGACCTATCGGCGCGACCGGGGCGAGACCCGGGGACCGCACAAGAAGGGCCAGACCTGGGAAGGGCGCGGCGACTGCATCGACTGTCACGCCTGCGTGGTCGCCTGTCCCATGGGCATCGACATCCGCGACGGCCCGCAGCTGGAGTGCATCAACTGCGGCCTCTGCATCGACGCCTGTGACGAGATCATGGACCGGGTCGGTCGGCCGCGGGATCTGATCGCCTACGATACCGACTTCGCCGTGGTCGAGCGCGCGGCGGGCCGGACTCCTTCGTACAAGTTCGTCCGCGCGCGCACGATCTACTACACCGTGGCGCTCGCCGGGGTTTCGGCGCTTGTGGTCTGGGGCCTGGCCAACCGGACGCCGCTCGACCTGCACGCCCTGCGCGACCGCAGCCCGACGTTCGTGCGGCTGCACGACGGTTCGGTGCGCAACGGCTATACGCTGAAGATCGCCAACCGCACCTTCGCACCGCACACGGTGGAGGTGACGATCATCGGCGTGCCGGGCGCGAGGCTGAGCACGCCCGGGGAAGCGGCCGGCGCCCCGGTCCGCACCACGATCGCGGCCAATGAGGTCCGCGCCCTGCGGGTGTTCGTGACCGCCCCGCCGATGGACGCGGCGGCCAGCGTGCCCGCCACCTTCACGATCCGCGCGCGCGACACCGCCGCCACGACGGAGACAACCTTCCTCACCGGTGTGGAGACCCCGCCATGAGCACCCTGCCTCCGACGCCCCGACGCCCCTTCGAGGTCCGCGGCTGGCACGTGCTGGCCGGCGTCACGGCCTTCTTCGCCATCGTGGGCGCGGTCGACGCCACGTTCACCGTGATCGCGATCCGGACCTTCCCCGGCCAGGTCTCGGTCACGCCGTACGAGGACGGCCTGCTCTACAATCGCCACATCGCCCAGATGGAGGCCCAGGATCGGCTCGGCTGGAGCGCCACCGCGGGCGCCGAGGCCGGGCAGGTGGCCCTGGCCTTCCGGGACCAGCAGGGCCGGCCGCTGTCGGGGCTGACGATCACGGGGCGCCTGGAACGCCCCGCCACCGCGGCCGGTCGTGTGGCCTTGCGGTTCGTGGAGGCGGAACCGGGCCGCTACGTGGCGCCGACCGGGCGGATCGCGGGCGCCTGGGACCTCACGGCGCAAGCCACGGGGCGCACCGGCGGCTCCTTCGTCGCTGAACGGAGGCTGGCATGGCCGTGACCTACGACACCGGCAGGACCGACCTCCGCGCCTTCCTGAGCCGCCGCGACGATGGCGGCGCCCGGCTCGAATTGCTGGTTCCGGACGCGCGCTGCGCAGGGTGCCTGTCGAAGATCGAGCGGGAGATGCAGGCCCTGCCGGGCGTGGCCTCGGCGCGGCTGAACCTCACCCAGAAGCGCCTCACGGTCGAGTTCGCCGCCGGCGCGGCCGACGCCTCCGTCGTGGTGGCCGCCCTGGGCCGCCTCGGCTACCCCGCCACCCCATATGATCCAGGCCGCGCGCGCGACGCCCATGACCGGGAAGGCCGTGAGCTGATCCTCGCTCTGGCCGTCGCCGGCTTCGGCGTCATGAACACCATGATGTTCTCGGTGCCGATCTGGGCCGGCCTGTTCGGGCAGGAACTGGGGCCCGCGACCCGGACCCTGATGATGTGGTTCTCCGGCATCGTGGGCGCGCCTTGCGCCCTCTACGCCGGCCTGCCGTTCTTCCGTTCGGCCTGGCGATCGCTGAAGGCGCGACGCGCCAACATGGACGTGCCGATCTCCATCGGCGTGTTGCTGACCCTGGTCATCAGCTTCTCAGAGACCGTGCTGGGCGGCCGGGACGCCTATTTCGACGCCGCCGTATCGCTGCTGTTCCTGCTGCTGATCGGCCGCTGGCTGGAGCACCGCCTGCGCGCGCGCGCATCCAGCGCCGCCGCGGATCTGCTGGCCCTCCAGGCGCCCACCGCCACGGTCATGGGCCCCGACGACGCCCTGGTCGCCAAGCCGGTGGCCGAGGTGCGGCCCGGGGACCGCCTGCTGCTCAGGCCGGGCGAACGCGTGCCCGTGGACAGCCGGGTGCTTTCCGGCGCCTCGGAGCTCGACAACAGCCTGCTCACCGGCGAGACGGCGCCGGCCGCGGTCACGCTGGGCGGGGACTGCCGGGCCGGCGCGCTCAACCTCTCCGGAACGCTGCAGCTGGTCGCGGTCGCCCGGTCGGAAGACTCCGCGGTGGCCGCCATCGCGCGGCTCGTCGAGGCGGGCGCCCAGGCCAAGTCGCGCTATGTGCAGCTCGCGGACAAGGCCGCCGCCCTCTATGTGCCGGTGGTCCACGCCGCCGCCCTCCTGACCTTCGCCGGGGGCTGGGCGCTGGGCCTTGGTCCGCGCGAGGCGCTGATCCGCGCCGTGGCGGTGCTGATCGTCACCTGTCCCTGTGCGCTGGGGCTCGCGGTTCCGGCCGTGCAGATCACCGCCTCCGCCCGCCTGTTCCGCCGCGGGGTGCTGGTGAAGTCCGGCGCGGCGCTGGAACGCCTGGCCGAGGTGGATCACGTGGTGTTCGACAAGACCGGCGTCCTGACCGAAGGCCGGCCGCGCCTGGTGGGTCCGACGCCCAGCACGCTGGCCCTGGCGGCGCCGCTCGCGCGCGCCTCCCGCCATCCCCTGGCCCGGGCGCTGGCCGAGGCCGCGGGCGCGGGCCCGCTGGCGTCCGAGGTGACCGAGCATGCCGGCCAGGGCGTGGAAGGGACTATCGGCGGCCGCCGGGCCCGCCTCGGGCGGGCTGCCTTCGTGGGCGTGGCAGGCGCCGGCTCGGAGACCGAGCTTTGGTTCGCCTACGACGGCGACACCAAGATCCGCTTCCGGTTCGCCGACACGCTGCGCTCCGACGCGCCCGAGACCCTCAAGGCGCTGACCGCCCGTGGCCTCTCCGTGGAAATCCTGTCCGGGGACGTCCCCGGCGCGGTGGGTCGTGTGGCGGAAACCCTGGGCGTGGCCGACTGGCGCGCCGGCTGCACGCCGCAGGACAAGGCCGCGCGCATGGACGAACTGGCGGCCAGTGGGCGCCGGGTGCTGATGGTGGGCGATGGCCTCAACGACGCCGCCGCGCTCGCCAAGGCCCATGCCGCCATGGCGCCCGGCTCGGCGCTCGAAGCCAGCCAGAACGCGGCCGACCTCGTCTTCTCGGGCGAGCGGTTGGAGCCGGTGGTTGCGGCGTTCGACGTGGCCCGCAGCGCCCGGGGCCGGGCGCTGGAGAACTTCGGCTTCGCCGCGCTCTACAACGCCCTTGCGGCGCCGGCGGCGATGCTGGGCCTGGTGAACCCGTTCGTCGCGGCGATCGCCATGTCGGGCTCGTCGCTGATCGTCACTCTCAACGCCTTGCGGACGGGATTGCGCCGATGAATATCGTGATGTTCCTGGCGCCCTTCTCCCTCGGCCTCGGCCTGATGGCGGTGGCCGCCTTCTGGTGGAGCCTGAAGGCGGGGCAGTACGAGGACCCGGCCGGCGACGCCGCGCGCATCCTGACCGAAGACCCCGAGGATCGGCCGATCGCCTGATCGTGCGCGAGCCTTGATCTGGATCACAGCGCGGGGCGCGGGGGTTTGCGATCAGGCGCCATGACCTTGCACACGCTCGCCACCGCCAGGGCCTACCAACTGGCCGACCTCGTCGCGAAGTATGACGGCCGCGCGCCGCGCTACACCAGTTATCCCACCGCCCTGCAGTTCACGCCGGAGGTGGATGAGGTGGCCTATCGGGGCTGGTTGTCCGACCTTCCGGCGGACGAGGCCGTGTCGCTCTACCTGCACATCCCGTTCTGCGCGCGGCTCTGCTGGTACTGCGGCTGCAACACCCGGGCGGTGAACCGGCACGAGCCGATCGGCGAATACGTGGCCTTGCTGGGTCAGGAGATAGCGCTTCTGCGCGAGGCGCTGCCGGGCCGGTTGCCCGTGCGGACCATCCACTTCGGCGGCGGATCGCCCAACATGCTGAGCCCGGAGGATCTGGGCCAGATTTTCGAAGGGCTGGAGGCGGCGTTCGCGCTCGCGCGCGACCGCGAGGTGGCCGCCGAGCTCGACCCCACCAGCCTGAGCCGGGACTGGGTGCAGGCCGCGGCGCGCCATGGGCTGAACCGGGCCAGCCTCGGGGTGCAGAACCTGGACCCCGTCGTGCAGGCCGCGATCAACCGCGATGAATCCTTCGAGCAGGTCGCCGCGGCGGTCGGCTGGTTGCGCGAGGCCGGCGTCGGCTCGATCAACCTTGACCTGATGTATGGCCTTCCGCACCAGACCACGACCAACACCCTGGCCACCGTCGATGCGGTGCTCACGCTGCAGCCGGAGCGGATTGCCCTGTTCGGCTACGCTCACGTTCCCTGGATGAAGGCCCACCAGCAGCTGATCGACGAAGGCGCGCTGCCCTGGCCCGGCGCGCGGCTGGATCAGGCCGAGGAGGCGGCGGAGCGATTGACCCGGGAGGGTTATGTCCGCATCGGGCTGGATCACTTCGCCCGCTCCGACGACGCCATGGCGGTCGCGCTGGAGGAGGGTGACCTTCGCCGCAACTTCCAGGGCTACACCACCGATGCCGCGGGGACCCTGCTGGGCCTGGGCGCCTCGGCGATCGGCCACCTGCCTCAGGGCTTTGCGCAGAACATCACCGCCGAGGTCGGCTGGCGCGCGGCGGTGGCCGCGGGGCGCCTGCCCGTCGCGCGAGGCGTTGCGCTGACCGACGAAGACCGGTTCCGCGGCGAGATCATCGAGCGCCTCATGTGCGATCTCAGCGTCGACCTCGCGGCCGTCTGCGCCCGCCATGGCCGATCGGTGTCGGACCTCTCGGACTGCGTGACCAAACTGGCGCCGTTCATCGGCGACGGCCTGGCCCGCTTCGACGGGCGGGTCCTGACCATCGAGGGCTATGGGCGCCTGGTGGTCCGCTCGGTCTGCGCGGCCTTCGACACCTACTTCGACGCTGGAGCGGGCCGGCATTCCAAAGCGCTCTGAAGCCTTGATCCCGATCAAGGCGGCTGCGGGTCGCCCGTCGCAGTCTGCGCGCCTCGAAGCTGGAGTTCTCGATGTTCCCGATGACCCCCTATCTCGCCCTGGTCCTTGTTGGCTATGGAGCCTTCATGCTCGCCCTGTTCGTCGTCTGGGCCCAAGGCGCCCTCGGCGATCTGCGCAACCGCAAGCGCTAGGCGCGCCGATGGATTACGCGCCGGCGTTCCATGCCGCCCTGGACCGCGTGCGGGCCGAAGGCCGCTACCGGGAATTCATCGACCTGAAGCGGCATCGCGGGGCCTTCCCCCTGGCGACCCGCACGCGTGGCGACGGGTATTCGGATCAGGTCACCGTCTGGTGCTCGAACGACTACCTGGGGCAGGGACAGAACCCGGTGGTGCTGGATGCGATGCACCAGGCGATCGAGGAGGCGGGGGCCGGTTCGGGCGGCACGCGCAACATCTCGGGCACGA
>Ga0255338_1000971_pt1 | contig 64859 bp, 49 predicted proteins | sample MeOH1_35cm_T4_19_FD_203715 | JGI IMG/M metagenome (GOLD analysis project Ga0255338, IMG submission 203715) | Sandy soil microbial communities from University of British Columbia, Vancouver, Canada - MeOH1_35cm_T4_195 | ecosystem: Engineered > Artificial ecosystem > Sand microcosm > Unclassified ... | reverse complement strand
GCCGGCGTGAAGAACGCCGTGGTCATCGACTTCATCGCCTCGACCGGCTTCGGCATCACGGCGTTCCAGATGTTCTTCTTCGCGGCGTTTGCCTTTGTCGCGGCCCTGGTCTTCGGCCTGTGCGCGCGCAGCTACCCGGTCGTGGACCATTACCGCAAGGCGTAAGCGGGGGGCCTGCCTCTATCGCCTTGGAGCCTGTCCGAATAACCCAGCGGAGGGCCGAGCTCCTGCGAGGCCGGAGCGCGCCGACGGTGCCCGGCCTCGCGGGAGCTCGGCCCTCCCTCAATCCATCAGCGTGATATTCGGATGGGTTCTTATTTCCGCTGCTGGATTCTGCCTCGGTCGGGCAGAAAGCGCCGGAGGTAGGCGGCCTCGGATTCGTTCTTCTGGGCGAGCTTGGTGAATTGAGTGAGGTATTCATCCGCGGCGCCGCGCTTCACATTCCGCTCGGACAGCACGGCGGACCGTGCTTCCTGCGTAGCGGCCGCGAGCGCCAACACCGTCCACAGCTGCTCGGGTCGCTGGGCATAGGCATCGGAGGCGAGGACGAAGGCCTCGTCGGCTTGGTTGCGCATCAGTGCCTGCACGGCCTGCACCTCTTTCACCCGGGCGATTTCCGCCGGGTCCGAGTCGGCCGTCGCCAGGGCCATGGCACGTTCGAGATCGGCCGAGGCGGGAACATGCTCCCCGAGCAGCATCCGGGCCTGCGCCCGTTCGATCAGGGCGTCGGCATAGTCGGGCTTGATGGTCAGGGCCCGGCTGAATTCTTCGACCGCCTTGGCTTCGTCGTCTTTCTCATGCTTCAGGTGAATGTGGGCCAGGGCATGCCAAGCGTTCGCGTTGTCCGGTTTCAGGGAGATGATTCGCCTCAGGTCGTCCTTGGCTTCGGACCATTTGTCGAGGTCGTGGTAGATCTGGGCGCGCAGGTTGAGAAATTCGATTTTGTCCGGCTGAATGGCCAGGGCCTCGTTGACGTCGATCAAGGCGGAGTTTTGCAGGCTGAGCGCGTTCTTCACCACGCCGCGTAGCCCCAGCAGGTTGGATTTGAGCACCTGGCCTTGGGCGTGGCTCACCGCCTGGTCGAGCGAGGCGACCGCGTCGGGATAGTTCTTCGCGTCGATGGACTTCATGGCCTCATTGGCGCTGGCCAGCGCCTGTTGATCGCCGGCGGACAGGCCCTCTCCGGAGGGTAGCGTCCGTTGGGTGCCGAGCGCGCTTAGCTTGCGCTCCCGTTCGCGTTCGAGCTGGGCGCCCAGCTCGGATTGCATGATCGTCAGCTTTTGCACATCGGCGCGCGACGCCTCGATCGACTGCAGCAGTTCGGCATTCGTTTGTTTCTGCCGCTCGGCCGTCGCCTTGAGTTCGGTGAGCTGCTCCTGCGCCAGGACCAGCTTCTGGTCGGCCTGGGCGCTGAATTCATCGAGGCGCTGCTGGGCGAGCTTTTGCAGATCCCTCAATTCCGTCAGCAGACTCTTGAAATCGGCCTGTGACTTCTGCAACTCCGTCATCTTCTCGTTGACCTGTTGTTCTAGGCTGCTCCGCAGTTGCGCCTGGACGGCGACGTCGCTGGTGAGGCGGTCGGTTTCCGCCTGGAGCTTGTCCTTGGCGCTGGCGAGCTGGCTTTGCAGATCCTTGATCTGCCGGCTGGAGTCGTCGAATTGCTCCGTGATCCGGATGAACACCACCACGCCGGCCACGGCCAGGGCGAGCCAGACCAGCACCATGGCCCAGTAGCGGCGTTGGTTTGCGCGCACATGCTGCAGCGCCTCATTCAGGTCCGTCAGATTCTCCGCTTTCTTGGATGTATTGGGTGAGGTCATCGGTAAATTTATCAAGGGCACCGAAGCAGCGGATCCCCCGGATCGCGCGGGTGGTGTTGGCAATCGCCCCGGCCGTGATCGCGCTTTCAAGGTTGCGGAACTGTAGCTCGCAGCGCGTCATATCCATGCCCACTTTGATGGCGCCGGCGAACGACAGGCCGGCGATGGCGGCAAGTTGCCCGGCGGCGATTTGCCGTTCCGTCAGCGTGCAGAGCAGGATTACGCCGATGCAGGACAGCACGCCGAGGCACATGGAGACACGGAAGAGCACGGTCATCCATGAATTCATGGTAACCCGTGTTTCTCGGAGCCCCTGCGCCAATGCTTCGCGATGTTTCTTTTCCAACTTGGCCATGCGTGGATGACTAAAACGTCCTCCGCAATCCGGCCCGATCACGGCTGACCCAATGTCAGGGGCCAACGGATAGCCCCCCGTTTCCCTGTGGCAAGCCAACTTCTGCCGTGCGGCCCGATTGCCGGTGATGCAAGTATCCTGACATAAGGTTGTCAGGGATCCGTGGCAGGGTGGAGTTGTCTGACCAATCACTCACGTTCAACCCAATCCCATCCATGACCATGAATACTAAAGAACTGGCCGAGAAACTGGTGTCCTATTGCCGCGAGGCGAAATGGGAGGCCGCCCAACGGGAACTCTTCGCCGCCGACGCGATCAGCCTGGAGCCCTATGCCACCCCGGTCTTCGCCCAGGAAACCAAGGGCTTGGCCGCGATCATCGAGAAAGGGCACAAATTCTCGGCCATGATCGAAACGATGCATGCCCTCACGGTCTCCGATCCGGTGGTCGCGACCAGTTCCTTCGCCTGCACGATGGGCATGGACGTGACGATGAAGGGGCAAGGGCGGATGCAGATGACCGAGCTCTGCGTCTACCAGGTGAAGGGCGGCAAGATCATCTCCGAGCAGTTCTTCGTGTGACGGAGGCGGCCGGCCATGGTGAGTCTACCGCCCATCGCGAACTCAAGCGGCTGGCGCTGGAGTTCGCGATGATGCACCGGTTGCGGCTCGCCGCCATGGAGGTCCGTCTGCCTCGCTCGGGCTACCGGGCGGATGTGGCCGCGGCCACGCCTCGGACGCTTGCGGCCAACGCGCTGACGGCGGTGTTCGAGTGCAAGGTCTCGCGCGTCGACTTCTTGCGCGACAGCGCGCCCGAGGCCGGTGCGGCGGAGAACATCGCGCGTCTGCGGAAACGACTGGCGGCATTGCGAGAACTGATTGCCGGTCACCGGCCCGATCTGCGCCGGGGCGAGGAGCTGTTTCCCGAATTTGACGCCATCGATCTGCGCGGGCTGCGGCATGAGACGCACGCTCACCTGGAGGCCGAACTCCACGCCGCCGAACGAAAACTGCACGAGGGCACGAAATTCGCGAAGCTCGCCCGCTGGCGCGCGGCCAGTCTGCTTTACCTCGTGGTGGAAGAGGAACTCTGTGATGTCCGTGAACTGCCCGACGGCTGGGGCCTGCTGGTGCGCCGCGGCGCGGTGCTAGAGCTCACCATCCGGCCCTGCCTGCGCGACACCACGCCGGCGGAGCGCGTCGCTTTCGTCGAGCGGATCGCGGCGATGGCGGCGGCACGGGAGCAGCAGGTTGACGGGCCTTGTCATGCGACACGATCTGGCGTCTAGTGACCGCCTGCATGAGCGCCGGATTCAACCTCGCGGAGGAAGCCTTGTTTGAGAAAACCGGCGGGGCGGTGCTGCGGCGGTTGCGGAAGACGCGCAACCCGGCCGACCTGCTCACGGTCTTGCGCGCCGCCCACAAGGAATTCGACCGCGCCTACGCGGCCGCGCCGGCCGCGGCCCGGGCCTCGGTCGCCTGCCGGGCCGGCTGCGGCACCTGCTGTCACGTGCCGGTGGGGGCGCAGGCGCACGAGGTGCTCCTCGCGGCCGAGTTCATCCAGTCGCGTTTTTCACCGGTGGATCTCGACGGACTGCTCGGGCGGTTGGCGGCCCATCGGGCGGCGTTCGCCGGGCGGTCCATGCGCGAGCGGGCGGCCCTGAAGACGGCGTGTGCGTTATTGCGCGACGGGAGTTGCTCGATCTACGAGGCCCGGCCCGAGTCGTGCCGCTCGCACCACAGCAACAATCTCGACGGCTGCCGCGGCAATCTCGAGTCTGGCATCGATTTCACGGACGTCCTGATCCCGGAAATCCGCGGACGCATGTTTGCCGTCATGCTCGCCATCGATCAGGCGGTGGCCGAGGCGGGCTTTGACGGTCGCGCCTACGATTTCGGTTCGGCGCTGCATGAGGCGCTCACCGACAGCATGTGCGCCGTGCGCTGGACGCAGCGGCAGCCGGCCTTTCCGGAAAATTGCTGGGAAGCCGGCGAGCCGGACGAGGATCCGGATGCCGGCGTGATCCGCGCCGAGGGGTTCTTCGCGTAAGAGCCTATCCGAATATCCCCAGGCGCCCGCATTGCTGTAGCGGCGGTCTATGACCGCCGAACGATAACCACGTCACGGTCGACGGCGGTCACAGACCGCCGCTACAGAAAAGCAACAGCCGGGCTGGGTTATTCGGATAGGCTCTAAGCCGGGCCGCCGCGCGGACCGAGGTCTCTTGGTGGAACCGGTCCTCTGGATTGGTTCGTTGGACGTGCGCCAAGGCAAACCGGCCCGGCCTGTCAGCCATAGGCTTGGCGAAGGCTGAAGGACCGGTTCCACCCCGGAGACGGAACGGCTGCCTCAGGGGGCGAGAATCCCCGTGACGATCAGCATCGCGATAAGGATGCCCATGAGGCTTTCGCCGGCGATGAGGCCGGAGGCCACGGGCACGACGGTCTTCTCGGCCAGCACCGGTTTCCAGCGGCGCATGAACTCCGCGAGCGCCGCGCCCAGGAACATGGCGATGCAATTGCTGCCGGGGATGACCATGGCGATGCCGAGCCCCGAGGGGGAGGGCAGGAGCGGGCGCAGCGGCTTGGGCGCGAATTTTTCCAGCAGCGCCAGCGCCACGCCGAGCACGAGGCCGATCACGATGGCGGTCTTGGAGGTCTCGTGCAGCGCGCTGATGCCGCCGGAGAAGGCCTTGGACACGCCGGCCCAGACCACGCAGGACGGCGCGGGCCAGGCTTCGCCGCCGAGCACGCTGGCGTCGGGGATGATCAGATTGAAGGCAGGCACCACTATCGCCGCACCGGCCATGACGCCGAACAGCTGCGCGTAGACTTGGTGGCGCGGCTTGGCGCCGAGCAGCCAGCCGGTCTTGAGCGTGGTCAACAGGTCCGCCGCGTGCAGGCCGATGCCGCCGGTGACGTTGGCCGACATGATGTTGCCGGAGAGATTTCCCGGCGTGATGACGCCGTAGATCATCTGCGTCACCGGCCCGAGAGCCTTGGTCGGCGTGACGTCGGTCTCGCCCGTCACCCGCGCGGCGACGAAGCCCATCACCACGGCGAGGGGCACGGCGATGATGCCGGCCCAGAGGGGGATCTGGAACAGCCAGACCATCAGAAAGACGACGCCCGGCGCGAGCACGACGAAGCCGGCCGGGAACCACCATTCAGGGCACTCGAGCGCGGCGATGCCCTGGTCGGCCGGCTTGCCGGGTTTGAAGATGCGTGCGAAGCCGGTGAAGGACCGGGCGATACTCTTGTAGTCGATGGCGAAGGACGTCAGGCCGGCCGCGACGAGGATGGCGGCGCCGGGCCAGAGGGTCCAGGCCACGATCGATTTGTAATTAACGGTCGTGACGATGCCCTTGGCCACGAGTTGCGGCGCCAGCACGCCATAGGTCAGCACGCCGCCGAGCAGAAGCGACCAGCCGGTGCGGAAACTCATCAGCGCGCCGCCGCCGATCAGCACGACCTCGGCCTTGATCGACAAAGTCCATTCGGCGAGGGCCCGACCCGAGAGGGTGAAAGGGAGTCCGAAGGTGCCGGGGATGACATGCCACGCGTCACGGAACCAAGTGAGGATGGCGGCGAAGACCGCGGAGCCGGCCAGCCACGCCGATTTGCTCGCCCCGCCGCCGGCGGCGGCCTGGTGGATGGAACTGATTGTCTCAGCCGTGGCGGTGCCGGTGGGGAACGCGAGGCCTTCCTGGTTGATGAGCTGGCGCTTGATGGGAATCGCCGCGAAGACGCCCAGCGCCGCGATCAGGCCGAACCACGCGATCATCGGCAGTGTATCGGGTCGCACGCTCGTCACCATCAAAAGGGCGCCGAAGGCGGCCATGTTGCCTCCGCCGGTCATGTAGCCTGCGCCGGAAGCCACGGTCGTGAGCGCGTTGTTCTCCAGAACGCCAAGGGGTCTTTTTACCAGCCGCACGGCCTGCAGAAACTGGAACGCACTGAAAGCGAGGATGCAGGCGGTGAGCGTGACACCCATGCTCCAGCCGGTTTTGAAAAACACGTAGAGGTTCGAGAGGCTCATGGCCGCGCCGATGAGCATGCCCACGATGACGGCCCGCACGGTGAGGTTGACCGCGTCCGGCTGGTAGGTTTTCGCCATCCATTCAATTTCGCGTTCGCTGTCGGGCAGGGCGGTGGCTTGGGGCGGGCAGGCGGAGGCGGATGGTTCGGACATGAGGGGATTTTTCGCAGAACCATGACGGCGGTCCTTCCTCCTGCAAGCCAACGCTGCGCCTGGATGCCGTCTTGTCCGGCTGTGCGCCGGACCGGCGGCTTGAATATCAGCCGGTGTTCATTACGGTGAGCCAAGGGAAATCACTCCCATGGCCAACGCAGATCTCGCTTACCAGCATGCCCTGGACCGCCTCGCGGCGGTGGGCTTCGACAACATGTCCGAGCGCGAGCGCGACATCGCCACGCTCTGGCACGTTGAAGCTGAGGTGACGAACGGCGGGTTCGTGCATTATTACTCCGGACCCAGGGGCGATCTGGCCGCCTATGCACCGGAAGCCCTGGCCCGGTTGGGTGCGACTGAAAAGGCCGCCATTGTCCGAACAGCCAACGCACTCTTCGGTCCTTCCGGTCCGCCCCGTGATCGCGCAGCACGGCAAGCCATGCTCAAGGCTTTGAGCCCCGGGGCGCTGGCGACCATCGACGAGTTGGAGGATCGCTATATCGCCGATCCGGTCGACGTCGACGAGTTGGTCGAGCGCTTCACGGGCAACGCACCCTGACGCAGGTCGGGACAACCCGAAGGCTGCCCCGTCGGACTCAAAGGAAGACCGTGACGCGCAGGAACGTGGCTGAAATTAAGGTGCTGCCGTCTGTCGCCTTGTTCTGCGATTTCACCAGTTCCAGCAACTGGTGGTGCAGGTCCGTCATTTTGCCGTTCCGCTGCGCCGCGTCGTAGGCGTTCATGGTCGGTCCATAGTAGCGGCGGAACGTCTCGATGAGCTGCGCGGGCGTGTCGGACGAGACGAAGTCATAGGTGTCCTTCACCAGTGCGATCCGGTCGCGGGGCATCCCGGCGAGGCCGAACCGGTCGACGATGTGCGACTCCACCCCCCAGGTCATCGGACTGACAAAGCCCATGGGCGGTGGCGGGGTGAACCCCGAGCTGATCTTCAGCAACTGCGAGACGAAGGAGGTCGGGTCGTTGGGAATCCAATTGCCCATCACGATGCGGCCGCCGGGTTTGGTGACGCGGACCATTTCCTTGGCCACGTCGAAGGGTTTGGGCGCAAACATGGCGCCGAACATCGAGAGGGTGAGGTCAAACGAATGCCGGCCGAGCCCCTGCAGGCTGCAGGCATCGCCTTCCTGAAAGGTCAGCCGGTCGAGATTTTGCTCCGCGGCCCGCCTGCTGCCGGCGGCCACGAGGTTCCGCGCGATGTCGACGCCGAGGACTTCCGCGCCAGTGCGCGCCAGCGGCAACGCGGTGGTGCCGTCGCCGCAGCCGAGGTCCAGCACGCGCAGCGCCGGCGTCACGCCGAGAGACCTGACGACCCGCTCCCCCGATTCGCGCATCAGGGCGGCGATGGCCGTGAAATCGCCTTTCTCCCACAGCGCCTGGTTGGGATTAAGGACAACAGGCGGGGGGACGGGCAGCGGGATGTCGGACGGTTCTCCGGGTTCCAGGGTGACGGTGTTTTCGGTGCGAGACGGATGGAGGGATGACATGGGACAGGGCAGGCGTGGTTGCGGTTGGTTCGCTGGAGTTCCGGCGAAAGAGCCGCCCATCCTAGAAAAATAGCGGATTGCCATCCACGACATTGAATGTAGCAACCCGCTACAGTTTTTGTAGCCACGCCCCACCCACGATGAGCATCCGCTACGGCCAGTTCTGCCCGGTCTCCAAGGCCGCCGAGGTTCTCGGCGAGCGCTGGACGATCCTCATCATCCGCGAGCTCCTGCTGGGCACGACGCGCTTCAGCGATTTCCAGCGCGGCCTCTCTCAAATCTCGCCCACGCTCCTGACCAAGCGGCTCAACCAGCTGCAGGATTGTGGACTGGTCGTCCGCAAGACGCTGCCCAGGCAGCGGCGGACGGAATACCACCTCACGCCCGCCGGGCGGGAACTCGGCCCGATCGTCACGGAACTCGGCAAGTGGGGCATGAAGTGGGCCCGCGGCCGGATGAGCGATGACGAGCTCGACGTGCAGCTGCTCATGCACGATTTCTGCCGCCGGATCGACGACACGCAGCTGCCGGGCGGACGGACCGTGGTGGAGTTCGTTTTTCCCGGACTCGCGAAATTCGCCCGCTGGTGGATCGTGCTCGAGACGGAGGGCGAACGCGAACTGTGCGACGTCAATCCCGGAAACGAAGCCGACGTGCGGATCCGGGCGGATCTGCGCACGCTGGTCGAGATCTGGGCGGGCGACACGGACATCCCGAAGGCGAGAAAAGACGGACGCTTACAGGTGGAGGGAGATCCCGCCTTGGCACGCACATTGGCTGCCTGGCTGCGCGGGAGCCTGCTGGCCGGGGTGCGTCCTCATCCGGCCGCGCTGAAGTCCTGACGCAGCCGTCCAGGACCGCTGGTTTCACGGATGCACCCATGGACATGCGCCTTGTTGACCAAATGAGGAAATTGCAGGACAACCCGCGATGCGCCTAAAGATCAAGTGGAACGATGACCGGGTGCGCGGAGCGACCACGGCCATCCTGCTCATCGGGCGCGACCGCCTGGCGCGCGGCCTGACGGAGAACCTCGTCCAGGAGTCCATCGCGGATTATCGGGCCGATCCTGCCGGCTACAAGGAGAGGAAGCGCACGTGGGCGGCGGCCGGGGAGCCCGGACCACTGACGAAACCCTCGCATCTGGCCCGTTACGCAAACTTGGTCTCGGCCATCGCTGCGCTGATGAACAAAATGACGCAAGGCCGGCGACAGTTCAACAGCCTGCTCGAGCTCGACAACTACCTCGTCTCCAGCCTCGGCCCTGTGCGTTGAGCCGACCTCCCGCTGGGTTGACTCCGCGCCGGAATATTCTTTGCTGCGGCCATGGCTGACCCCACGCAATCGGCAAAGACGCCTTGGCATGTTTGGGTGATCGGAGCGGTCTCGCTCCTTTGGAATGCAGTTGGTGCGATGGATTTCACCATGACGCAGACGAAAAACGAGGCCTACATGAAAGCTTTCACGCCCGAACAGCTGGAATACTTTTACGGTTTCCCGCTGTGGGTGGTGATTACTTGGGGCGTCGCCACGTGGGGCAGCCTGCTGGGCTCGGCGCTCCTGCTGCTGCGGCGGAAGCTGGCGGAACAGGTCAACCTTGCCGTGCTCGTCGCCATGGCGTTCACGTTCTTCCACAATTTCGTCCTGACCGACGGTCTGAAAATCATGGGTGGCGTCGGGCCGGTGATCTTCACCGGCGTCATCGTTGCGGTCGGCGTGCTCCTCTACGTCTACGTCCGGGTCATGCGGAAGCGCGGCGTGCTGCGGTGAAACTTTGGTCTCAGGTTCGATTTCAACAGGACAAGCGGTCTTTGCGTGAGTTTCGGCTGAGGGCTTGACGGCGTATGGCGATGCGTCGAGTTATTGCCTGCATAGGACCATGACCGGCATCGATTTCATCCAGGACCTAGCGATTGTCATGCTCGTGGCCGCCCTCGTCGGGTGGTTGTGTCATCGCGTGGGCCTGTCCGTGATCGTCGGCTTCCTTGCCGCGGGCATGGTCATCGGGCCCTTCACGCCGCCGTTTTCCCTGGTCACCGACCCGGGACGCATCGAGACGCTGGCGCAGGTGGGGCTGGTGTTCCTGATGTTTTCCATCGGCATGAAGCTGAGCCTGCGCAAGCTGCGGCGGCTCGGCGTGTCCCTGCTCGTGGCGACCTTCGTGACGGCGCTGATCGTCTACAATCTCTCCCGGCTCGGCTCGCCGTTGCTTGGTTTCAGCGGCATGTCGGCGGTCTTCTTCGGCGCGATGATCATCGTCTCTTCCTCGGCCATCATCAGCAAGGTGCTGCAGGAAACGGGGCTGACCCACGAAAAGTCCGGCCAGATGGCCATGGGCATCACGGTGCTCGAGGACGTGGTCGCCGTCATCTCGCTGGCGCTGCTCAATTCCGTCGTCCTGCTGGGCGGCATGGGCGAGGCGAAGGTCGGGGAGACTCTCGGTCTCTTGAGCGCGTTTGTGGCGCTGGCCGGCGTCATCGGCCTGCTGGCGGTGCCATGGTTGCTGCGCAGGCTGGGCGAGTCGGCGAGCGATGAATTGCAGACGCTGATGGTGGCGGGTCTCATGCTGGGGCTGGCGCTGACGGCGCAGAAGGCGGGCTATTCACTCGCGATGGGGGCCTTCATCCTCGGCTCGATCATCGCCGAGACCCCGCAACGGGCCCAGATCGACCGCGTCTTCGAAGGAGCGCGGGACATGTTCAGTGCGGTTTTCTTTGTGTCCATCGGCATGCAGATAGACATCAAGCTGCTGGGTCAGTCGTGGCTGCTCGTGCTCGGCGCCTCGGCGGTGGCGCTGGTCGCGCGCATTTTGGGCGGCACGATCGGCATGCTGGCCACGGGGGTGAAGCTCGGTGACGCCTCGCGGGTGGGCCTGATGGTCACGCCGATCGGCGAGTTCTCCTTCATCATCGCCCAGCTGGGCGTGGCGGCGGGAGCCGTGACGGAGAGCTTCCGGGCGGTGGCGGTCGGTCTGTCCCTGGTGACGGCTCTCGCCACCCCTTGGCTGACCCGCCGCTCCGGGCCGATCAGCGACTGGATTGTGCATAAACAGCCGGCCTGGTTCGAGGGCATGCTGGGGTATTACGGGAAGATGTTGGAGAGGCTGCAGCAGCTCCAGAAGCGAAGCGTGCTCTGGCAGTTGAGCCGCAAGCGCGTGATCCAGATTTCGCTCGAAATGCTGCTGGTGACCGGCCTGTTCGTCTTCTCGGAGCAGATGTTCAGCCTAGTGCAGGATTACCTGCCGGTGAACCGGAATTTCCCGCGCGGGGCCGAGCTGATTTTCTGGAGCGCACTGGTGCTGGTCGCGCTGGCCCCGCTGATCGCCATCTGGCGCAACATCTCCGCCCTGTCCATGCTGGTGGCGCAGGTCAGCACGCAGGAACACCCGCAATCCGCGAAACTGGCGCCGATGGTGGAGACGGGGCTGAAGATTGGCGCCGGTCTGGTGCTGGTGCTTTGGTTGAACGCGGTCCTGCCGGTCAGCGGGGCGGCGCGCTGGCTGCCGGCGGCCGTGTTGGTCGTGATCGGGCTGGGCATTTTGCTGCTGCGCCGGAAGCTGATCTACTGGCACAGCATGATGGAGGTGGAGCTGCAGGAGATGCTGACGCAGGGCGACCAGAAGTTTACCGGCACGACCGCTCCATGGATGGCGGCGCACGGCGAGTGGAAGCTGGCGCTCTCGGACTGCGTGCTGCCGGACCTGGCCGATTGCCGCGGGCGCACGTTGGGCGAGCTGGCCCTGCGCACGAGGTTCGGTTGCACGGTGGCGGGGGTGGAGCGGCAGGGCGTGATGGTGGGCAACCCCGTCGGCGACATGGTCCTTTATCCGCGCGACAAGGTGCTGCTGTTGGGCGATCCCGAGCAGGTGGCCGCCGTCAGGGAATTTCTCCAGCGGGCCTCCGGTGCGCCGATGGCGTCCAATTTCGACGAGGTGCGGATGGAATCGGTGGAATTGCCCCCGGGGTGCGGACTCCATGACCTCACGCTGGCGCAGGCGGGCCTAGGCAAGGCCTTCGGCCTGCAGGTGGCGGGCATCAATCGCGGCGGACGCCGCATCCTGAATCCACGCGGCGAGGAGAAGCTATTCACGGGCGACCTGATGCTGGTGCTCGGCAGTCCGGACCAGATCGCGGCGTTCAAGGGGAGTTTGCGGAAGTAGGGGATTTGTTTTGCACTTGTAGGGTCGCCGCTGGCCGGCGGACCTTTTCCTGCGCGGTCCGGCGACGAGCGCCGACCTTACAATTGATCAATCTCCGGTGGTGATTCTGGACCCGATCTGATCACTCAGCCCCAGCCATTCCGACGGCACTGCTTGATTCTGGTCACGGGCCGAAAGAAACCGAAATAGGGATGGCTGCGGGCACAGCCACCAAGGCCACGGGGCGGCAAGCGGACACAACCCGGCCCGATAGGGGTTCATGAACATGTAGAACCCGTAGTCTTCCATCGATTCCACATCACGAAGCTGGTGCTCGAATCCGTCTTGTTGCCATCGCCAGGTGGCTCGACCCATGTTGCGGGCCAGGGTCTTGAATTTTCCCACCACTTGACCAACGCGCAGACGGTCACCCAGGGTGAAAAGGAGGTGCACGTGATCCGGCATGATCGTCGCGGCGGCCAATTGGATTTCGCCGGATGAATGCAAGGCCAGGAGAGAGTCAGCCACAGTCCGACCGGTATTCGTCGCAGTCAGGATGGCGGCACGGTCTTTCGTGCAATTGGTGATAAAGTAGCTCGCTCCGGGAGCCGACGTGCGACCAAAACGCAGCCGGGAAGTCTGGCGGTTGGGCAGTGCCATTGCGGGAGAATGGTAGCACGGCGGTAAGGCTGCCGAGGCACAGGCAAAACAGCCTGTTGGCAGGTGGTGATTTGCATATTGGCGCGGTCCGGCGACGAGCGCCGACCCTACAGGAACCGGCGCAAAAAAGCCGCGTCGGTGGACGCGGCTCGAAATCACGCGGTGCTCGCCTCAGTTGTTCCGGAGCTTGCTGGCGTCGTTGCCGGCGTCGGGGGCCTTGGCGGCGGGCTTCGGCTCCTCGTCGCCTTCCTTGGACGCCTTCTTGAATTCCTTGATCGACTGGCCGAGGCCCTTGGCCAGCGCGGGCAGCTTCGAGCCGCCGAAAAGCAGCATGAGGATGATCAGGAGAATGATGAGTTCCGGGGCGCCGAGGCCGAAGATGCCGAGAACGGGGAGAAGCGAGAAAGACATGGTGAGGGAGAAGTAGGCTTGGACGGAGTGCAGGTAAAGGCCGAAAGCGGCCTCAGTCCTGCGGGAAGAGCATCTTGCCGAGCGGGCCGCCTTGCTTGATGAATTGCGGCGGGATTGCCGGCGGCTTCTTGAGCAGGTTCTGCGGGTTGTCGATCTGCTCGGCGTCGAAGAAGCCGTGCAGCTGGCGGATGCGCGTCGGGTGGCGCATCTTGCGGAGAGCCTTGGCCTCGATCTGGCGGATGCGCTCGCGGGTGACCTTGAACTGCTTGCCGACCTCCTCGAGCGTGCGGCTGTAGCCGTCGACCAGGCCGAAGCGCAGCGTGAGGACGCGGCGCTCGCGCTCGGTGAGCGAGTCGAGCACGTCCATGATCTTTTCGCGCAGGAGCGAGAAGGCGGTCATGTCGTAGGGATTGTCCGCGGACTTGTCCTCGATGAAGTCGCCGAAGCTGGTGTCGTCGCCGTCGCCGACGGGGGACTGGAGCGAGATGGGCTGCTGCGCCATCTTCATGATCTGCTGCACGCGCTCGACGGGCAGGTTCATCTCCTCGGCGACCTCCTCGGGGGTCGGCTCGTGGCCGAATTCCTGGAGGAGCTGCTTCTGGACCTGCATCACCTTGTTCAGCGTCTCGATCATGTGGACCGGGATGCGGATGGTGCGGGCCTGGTCGGCGATGGAGCGGGTGATGGCCTGGCGGATCCACCACGTGGCGTAGGTGGAGAACTTGTAGCCGCGGCGGTATTCGAATTTCTCGACGGCCTTCATCAGGCCCATGTTGCCCTCCTGGATGAGGTCGAGGAAGGAGAGGCCGCGGTTCGTGTATTTCTTGGCGATGGAAATCACGAGGCGGAGGTTGGCCTCGACCATTTCGGTCTTGGCCTGGTGGGCCTCGCGGATGTGGCCGCGGGCGACCTTGAGGGTGTCCATCAGCGCCTGCGGCGTGATGCGCATCTCGAGCTCGAGCTGCTTGAGCTTGTGGTTCACGGCGCGCACGTCGATCGTGACGTCCTTTTTGGACTTCGGGTGCTTGGCGCGGTAAAGGTCCGAGAAACACTTCTCGACCTCGTGGATCTTCGGGCGGAGCTCGAGGAGGAAGTCCTCGAAGACCTTCAGCTTGAAGTAATATTTGACGTAGCAGGCGCGGAGGACGTTGTCGCGCTTCTTGAAGCGGATCATCGCGTTCTTGCGGGCCTTCTCGTCGCGGGCCTTCTGCGCATCGTTCCAGGCCTCGGTGGCGATGGCGTCGTTGCTGCGCGTGGTCTGGACGAGCTTGTCGAGGTTCTTGAAGTAGGCGTCGCGGCTCTCGATCTTCTTGTCGATGACGAGGCGGTCGAAGCGCTCGGTGCGGAGGATCAGTTTCTCACCGAGGTCGGAGAGGTGCTTGCCGACGGGCCCGAGGGCGAAGAGGGCGGCGAGGGCGTTGATCTCGGCCGTCTCGATGCGCTTGGAAATCTCGACCTCCTGCTCGCGGGTCAGCAGCGGGACCTGGCCCATCTGCTTGAGATACATGCGGACCGGGTCGTCGAGGATGTCGTTGTTCGACGTGCGCGATTCCTCTTCCTCGGCCTCTTCCTGGCGCTGCTTGTAGTTGTCGACTTCCTGCGGATCGAGGATGTCGATCTCGAGGTTCTGGAGGACGGAGATTACGTTCTCGATGTCCTCGGGATTGTCGACGGACTCGGGCAGGGCCTCGTTGATGTCGGCGTAGGTGAGGTAGCCCTGTTCCTTGGAAAGGCGGATCAGGTAGCGGATCTTGTCGTTGAGATCGCCGGAAAGGTTCTCGAGCGCCTTCTCCTTGAATTCCTTGGTCGCGTCGGCGGACAAGGTGATCGGGGCCGCGGGTGCGGGATGCTTGGCCGGCTCGACGACGTGCTTGCCGTTGGCGACCGCCGGCTTCGCGGCGTCATGGTTGCGGGCCACGGGTTCGTGCTGGGCCTTGGCCGGCTCGTTGTGGTGCGATTTGGTGAAGGCGTGATCCTTCAGGGATTTCTTGGCGGAGGCGGCAGGCTTGGATTTGCTCGGCATAACGTAAGTAATGTATCCCGTGGTGAGTTACGGTCAAACAGCGGCGAAAAGATGGAGCTTCAGGAACCGATTGAAAGCTTCGGCGGATGCTGGAGCTGTCGGGTGATTTCGGCGCGCTGTTTCAAGAGGGAAAGTAAGTCAGAGTCACCATCCGTGCCTTTGGAGGCTATTTCAAGTTCTATTTGACGCAGTCGCGGCTCAAGGAAACGACGCTGCAAAGCGCGCAATCCCTCGTTGGTGATCTTGGTCAAATCATCGTCCGCCGCGGGCTCAAAGAGCAGGGAGGCGACCAGGGTCTTTTCCTCCTCTGTTTCAAGGAGTTGGTCAAGTTGCTCCGACCCGGTCCAGCCGTTGTGGGTGACCTCCGCGAGGATGCGGTCCAGGAGGCTTCCGGCGGGGTGGGAAACGTCGAGCCATTCGTGCGGGAGCTGACCGGCAAGCGCACGCAGCAGCGACTCGTGATGCAGGCAAAGGAAGAGCAGGTGCGCTTCGGTGGCCTTGCCGCGCGCATCATCGGGAATGGGAGCGGCAGGCGCGGGCTGGGCGTTGGGGTTGGCGAAACGAGAGCTGCTTTGCCGCGCCATGAATGCCCGCAGGTCGCGTTCCAGCGCACCCGGCGCCACGCGCAGATGGCCGGCGATCTCGCCGAGAAAGGACGTGCGCGTCACGTCCGAGTCGGTCTGCGCGATGATTTCGAACAGCGCCGTCGCCGCGCGGGATTTCTGCTCGGCCGAGGCGGTGGCGGAGCCGGGCAGGAGCGAGCGACACGCAAAATCCATCGCGGCGAGGGAGCCGCGCTTCAACTCGTCGTAGGCGGCGAGGCCCTTTTCGAGAAACAGCAGATCCGGGTCGAGCTTCTCCGCGCCGGCGAGCATCAGGAAACGCACCTCGAGGCCGGCTTTCAGCGCCATCGGCAAAAAACGCAGCGCGGCCTTCTGCCCCGCGGCGTCGCTGTCGAAGAAACACTCGACCGACGAGTGGTAGCGGCGCAGCAGCATGAGCTGGCCTTCGGTGATCGACGTGCCCTGGGGCGCGATCGCGGTCTTCAGACCGACGCTCCAGCAGCGCAACGCGTCGAGCTGGCCCTCGACGAGCACGAAGGGGTGGCCGTCGCCGGCGTGGGAGCGGGCGCGGTCGAGGTTGAAGAGCAAATTGCTCTTCGTGAAGATCGGCGTCTCGGGTGAGTTGACGTATTTCGCCTCGCGCGCCGGGTCGTCGGCCGGCGTCAATTCGAGTTGTCGCGCGGTGAACGCCACGACGCGGCCCTGGTGGTCGCGGATCGGGATCATCAGCCGGCCGCGGAAGCGCGGGCGCATCGTGCCGAGCGTGGGCACGACGCCGTCGCGCATGAAGAACAGCCCGCATTGCCGCAGGGCGTCCTCGGAGAATTCCCGCTTCAACAGGACGCCGGCCAGCCCGCGGTCCTCCGGCGGGGCGAACCCGATCTTGAAGTCGTCGGCCAGCTCCGGCGTGAACCGGCGGTTCTTCACCCAGTAGTCGCGGATGAATTCGCCGTGCGGCGTGGCCGCGAGGAAGGCCTGCCGGTAGTAGTCGGCGGCGAGGTCGTGGATGTCGAAGATCTCCTGTCGCAGCGAGCGCGTCTCCTTGGACGGGCCGCCTGAGCCTTCCTCGTATTCGAGCGTGATGCCGGAGCGCTGGGCGATCGCCTCGACCGCCTCGGTGAACTGGAGGCCCTCGGTCTCCATGACGAAGTTGATCACGTCGCCGGCCTTGCCGCAACCGAAGCACTTGAAGAAACCCTTGTCGGCCGAAACGTTGAAGGAGGGGGTCTTCTCGGAGTGGAACGGGCAAAGGCCCTTGAAGCGTCCGCTGCCGGCCTTTTTCAGCGCCACGACGCGCACGACGACATCGTGGATGTTCACGCGGTTCTTCAGGTCGCGGAGGCTGCTGGCTTTGATGACGGGCACGGGGAACAGCTGTAGCGGCGGTCTATGACCGTCGCCGAGCAAAAAATGGGGGCGCGAACACACCCCGGCGCTGCGCGCCACCCCTCTCTAGAGGGGACCCAGACATACGCCAGCGAAGATCCCCTCTTGAGAGGGGTGCCCGCAGGGCGGGGTGTGTGGATCGGTCTCAGATTTTCCCAGCCCGATTAAACTTTTATCCTTCGCCGCTGTCTGTCAGGTTTCGCGCCCGGTCCATTCGGACTGCCGCGAGTCCATCCACATGCGTTCCTTCCTGCAGAAAACCGCCCTCGTTCTTCTCATCATCGCCTGCGCTTCGGCCCGGGCGGCCGAAGCACCGCCGCCGGCCCAGCCCGTCTGGGAGCACCGGCTCGTCGATTTCAGCGATGCCGATTACCGCTACGCCGTCGAGCAGTTGCTACAGGATTTCGAGAGCAAAACCGGTCGCAAGCTCGTCCCGGGCGCCAAGAAGAAGGTCGGGCTCAAGATTTACGCCGATTCCGGCCCGGGTCTGGCGACTCCGTTCGGTCTTGTCCGCGCCCTGATCGCTTCCTTGGAAAAGCGCGGCTTCGCGACAGAAAACATTTTCCTCGTCGGCCTGAACCCGCTGCGCCTGCGCCTGACCGGCTACCTGCCGAACTTCTCGACCGGCGTGCTGCCGTTCCCGGGCCATCCGGTTTACGTGCTCGAGTCGGGCAAGTTCTATGATCCCACGTGGTTCTACGACAGTCCGCTGCCGTCGCGTTTCGACCCGATCTCGAACGATCAGGCCGTGAAGAACGCCGCGGGCGGCAAGGCCACGACCACCACGGAGGAGGACCGCAAGAGCTTCCTCGCCACGCCGCTGTTCCTCGACGCCGATTTCTGGATCAACCTGCCGGTCTACACCGACCACCTCGTGCTCGGCGTCAACGGCGCGCTGGTCAACGCCACGCTCTGGAACGCCTCGAACACCTTCCGCTTCTTCAAGAGCCCCGCGACCGCGCCCGCCGCCGTCGCCGAGATGTCGGCGATCCCCGAGCTGCGCGAGGGCTGGGTGCTGAACCTCGTCAGCCTGCAGCTCTACCAGTTCATCGGCGGCCCGTATTTCAACTCGCTCTACACGGTGTCCGAGCCGCGCATCCTGATGAGCGCCGATCCGGTCGTGCTCGACGCGCTGATGCTGGAGAAGATCAACAACGTGCGGAAGCGGAACGGATTCGACCCCGTGACGGAGGACGACGCCCGCATGCTCGACTTCGCCCAGCAGCTCGGCGTCGGCTCCATGGACACCGAGCACGTGAAGTTCATCAAGCTCGGCGGGGAGAAGTGAGATGGGGCTCCACCGAGTATAAAGTGTGGGAGGGGCTTTATGCCCCGACATTGGATGCGCGAATCCCCTGAATAGGTGGAGCGCGGTCTCCGGACGCGCTTCGAACCCGTCCGGAGGCCGGGTTCCACCTCGACCTCACCCCAGCGCGACCCGCAGCGCCTTCGCTTCGGCGGCGAGTTCGCGGGCGGCGGCCAGCACGTCGGTCTCGCTGCCGCTCGGACTGACCGGGGTCACGGGCGCCGGCGGCAGGGCGACGCGCCGCAACTCCTCCGGATCGCCGAGGCCGCTCTCGCGGAAGTGACGGAGCCGGGCCTGGATCAGGTCGCGGATCTCATGGGCATTGTTGACACAATGAAAGTGGCCCACATGCAGCGAGTCGTGCTGACCGTGCTGGCCGGGTGCCGTGTCCCCGCCGCCGGCGGACTGCACCTTCACATCCCCGAGGCCGAGCAGACGCTGCAGGGGCCCCTGGCTGATCTCGACCTGCTGGAGGTTGGCGAAGCTCATGGTGATCTCCTGCACGTTCCACACGCCGGTGCGGATGCGGAGGCTGCGGTCGGTGACGACATACCAGCGCATCTCGAAATCGAGCCGCATGATCGCGTAGGTGAAGGGGACTTGGACCAGGTAGGCCACGATGCCCGCGATCTTCAACGCCCAGATGAGCGGGAAGGCCCAGGGCGGGATGACCAGGGCCAGCTGGATCATGCTCCGCTTGAAGGTGGTCCAGCCGCCCACGCGCACGCGCTTCCGGGCGGGCTTGGCCTTGGCCGGCGCCGGCGCCTCACCTGATTTCTCCAGTTCGGTTGTCGCCGCGGATTCGACCGCGGCCCTGATCTGGTCGCGGAGCGGGGCGGGCGGCTGGGCCGGCTGGACGGGGAGGGCGGCGCGCCGGGCCTTTTCCACGCGGGCGCCTTCCTCGACCTGGACGAACACCACGACCCAGAAGATGATGCCGGCGAGCGCGGCCACCTGGCCGATGATCCAGCCGACGAACTTGAGGCTGAAGAAATTCTTTCCGGCCCGGAAAACCCGCAGCGAGGCCGGGTCGCCGATCGGCGCGTGCGGCTCCGGCGGCACCTTCAGCCAGCGGAGGACGAGCGAACTGGAGCGGTTATACATGGGTTAAAATTCCAAATTCCAAAAGGCCAAACGCCAAACAGGCAGGAAATCCAAGGAAAGAAGCATCGACGACATCGGGAAATGGCTCGGAGCTTGTTTTGTTTGTGATTTGGCCTTTGGCGTCTGTGATTTTCCTCGCTTAGTTGCCTTGGCTTTTGCGCTGGAGCGCCTCGCGGACGGCGCGGAGTTCCGCGGCGGTTTCTCGGAGAGCGGCGGCGAGTTCGGCATGGCCGCCGGCTCCGATCTCCACGGGAACGGCGGGGGCCACCGGGACGGGGTGGTGGGCATGGTCCTTCACACCGCGCATCCGGGAATAGAGGAAATCGCGCAACGCCTCGTATTCCTTCAAACCCTCGACGGTCATCTCGGCCGAGGAATTGCCCGAGGCTGTCTGGACAAGGATGCGAGCGAGACCGAGCCAGCGTTCGACGACATTGGAACGCAGGTGGATGTCCTGGATGCGCGCGTAGTTCACGATGACCTCGCGGCGGAAGAGGATGCCCCAGCTCATCGAGATGCCGTCGTCGGTGAACCTGTAGCGCATCGTGTGGTAGCGGAAATACAAGTAGGGCGCGAGGAACGGGAACGCCGGCGGAAACACGAGGGCGCTCAGCATGTAATAGGTGAACAGCGCCTTGTCCGGGCGCGTGATGCCCTGGATCTGCTGGTCGCGGACGGGGTCTGTCATGGCCGCATGGAAGGCGAAAGCCCGCCGCGGGGCAAGCGCGCGTCCGCTCCACTCCGGCGGACAGATTCCATCGTGAACCTTGGAAACGACGCGGTAATCAGATCAGAACCGTCTGGTGCGGCTGCGTCGGCCATAGTTCAGGACGGCGGTCTAACGAACCAAAGTGCCGGCAGGAGAATCGCGACGACAGCGAGCAACACATTTCGAATCTTCCAGATAAGCTGACCTCTTGCGGTCAAAGGCTCCTTCTTCACGAAGAAGCGTGGCGCCTGGGAGACCTGCCATTCGCCACCGACTACGAAATAACGTAGTATGAATGTGAGGCCGAAGATGCCGAGAAGGGAAAGAAACTGCGTCCAAGCCGCGACAACTATGAGTTCCGGGGGCATACGATATTTCGCCGATCGATTGAACTCAGACACGACCGGGAGCGGAGCTCCCGGTCGTTGTCTGTGGTGGCTGGTTGAACCAAGCCGCTGCGCGGCGCAGGGGAGCGGGCGAGCGTGGAGTGAGCTCTTTTGAAATACGGAAAATGCTGAGCGGAGCTTGGCCATACGAAATACGGCCTCTTTCCGCGCGTTGTTCTCTGGCGGTCTGGATCGGCTCTCGTTCATACAAGCTCAACCTCGCGATTCTGAATGAAATCCTCGACCTTCTTCTCGGAGATAGCCGGAACCAGGAAGGCAAGATACTGAACGTGATCTTTCAGGGCCGCCTCAACGGACTTGATGTCGATCTCCACCGTCTGATCACCGCCAGCAATCCTGAGCCTCTTCTTCTTTGCGGCGCTCTGCCACAAGGGAACGGTCCATGGAATATCCGTGATAATGGCGTGCCCTCGTCCCGTGATGGATGCTGTGCCGGTGATCTTCATCTTCCGCCGATTGATTGAGGTCAGACACGGCGGGGCGCAGCCCCGCCGTTGTCTGTGCCGACTGGATCGGCCTTCTTTTGGATGTAGAGATAGAAAAACGGATTCTTCTCGTTCGCAACGTCCTCTTTGCGGAGCAATGCTCGCCGGCCTTCAAACTCCCGAAGGAAGAGCACACGCAGGTAGCCAGTCATGGGATGGCCTTCTTCTTTCTTCGGGACGAGGCGCACCTCACCATCAACGAGCGTCCATGAACCGGACGCCGTGCCGTTCGGTCCGATGTCGCCATCCCATCGAGCGAGGTAATTTCCATTCGGGAGCAGTGCCACGACAAGCGAGTAGATACCGACCTCGCTCCGGTAGACGCCCGCTGCAGACTTCTCGCTGGCCAGCAGGCTAGACGCGGAGAGTAAGACTGCTGCGATGATGGCCTTCATTCGCGATGGGTTTGATACCCCGGAGCTTGCTCCGGCTTGGTTGGGATGTAGGAGGCGATTCAGCGCGTATGCCGTTGGTGGGCATTTCGCATCGCTCCTACAAAATGTGATGCGGTTGGCTGGCATGGTTGGCTTGATCAAATGCCCCGGAGCTTGCTCCGGGGATCTTTTACTTTTCTTCCGCCGATCGATTCAGATCAGCCACGCCCGCTGGGCGGGCGAGCCGTCTCTTTTGAAATACTGGGCCATGTGGAGCGTAGGCGTAATCATCGAGTAAGGTGAGATCAAGGGCGTTGCTGCTGTGGCGGCTGGATCGGCTCTTCTTCAAGACATAGCGACTACGGGAATATCTGCTCCTTCGATGCCGAATTCTTCGAGGAGCCACGAGCGGATCTGCCATGCGTGACGATAGGTCTTATGCTTCCCGGTAAGATCAACGAATGGCACGGACTCTCCATCAACCGTCACGACGAGAAAGTGCATGTCATCAAGCTTCCTGATGACGATGGCCTCGTGCCTCTTTTCTTTGAGGGCACTGAGGACTTTCAGATTACGTCTGCGTGCTTCAGTCACGAAAGTTTCGCCGATCGTTCAGTGATGAACCATGGCGGCGCGCAGCGCCGACATTGGCTCTGGCCGCTGGTTAGCTTCTTTTCTCATAAGCCTGAGAAAAGAAGCACCACCAAAATGCCGAAGGCAATCCAGAGTATGGTCTGCCATCTCTTGCCACCACTCTCGCTAAAAGGATCCCAACGGGAAGTTGCTCCCGCGCGCAGACGCCGACCAATCTCTTCACGATTCGCCAGAAAGTCGGACATCAGCGGACCAGCTCTTTTCTTGGCGGTCCGCACACTCCAAATGCCAAGCATCATCCCAATCGCGACGTAAACAAGGCAGCCAATCGCAAATGCACTCATCATGTTTCTTCAGCTAACAGTGTTATTCAGACTCAGACAATTGCCTAAGTTGGTTAGTGGCCCGTCGGGGCATCAAGCAGGGTAAAGCCCTGTGATTCAACATCCGAATTTACAACTTAGGCTTTTCTGCATTGCCCTGAATCCGGGCAAAAGCCTAAGTTGCGTCACGGGCCGCATCCTATGCATCAACGGCCTGTTTCGTTCCCACATTGGAAGTCGGCGCTCGCGACTGCAGCGCTCAGTCCGCAACTCCAAGCGGCTTACACCCGGGAAATCCTGACTTTTCTCCGGCATTGCAAATCCGGCCAGGCGGCAGCCACCAATGAGGTGGCGAAGGCTTACCTGGAGTGGCGCGAAAAGCAGTCCACTGGACCCGCGCGCGAGGCCTTGCGCTGGTTTTATCGGGAAGGTCGACGCCCAGCGGCGGCAGAAACCGGACGAGAGTTGGAGTCACAGTCTCCCGCGCTACAGCCTGCGGGTAGGATCATCCTGCCGCCACCGGTCGGAGCCCGCCTGGAATTTTCCCTTCCCCGACGCCCGCTGGAACCGCCCCCGGCGGCCACCGATCTGGGATCCGAGCCATGGGAGAAAGATTTGATCAAGGCGATTCGGGAACGAGGCTTCCTCTGGCGCACTGAACAGACTTATCGCGAATGGTCGGTCCGGTTTGCCCGGTTTATCGCCCCGCGTTCCCCGTATGCGGCATCCGGTGAGGAGGTGGCGGCTTTTCTCAGTGCGCTGGCTGTGCAAGGGCGGGCAAGTCCGTCGGCGCAGAAGCAGGCGCTCAACGCGCTGGTCTTTCTGATGCAGGAGGCCCTGCATCGCGATCTCGGCCAGATGGATTTCGAGCGGGCTTACCCCAAGGTGCGCATGCCGACCGTGCTCTCGGTTCCCGAGGCCCGTTCGCTCTTTGCCCAGATGCGCGGAACCACCCGGATCATGGCGGAACTCGCCTATGGTTCCGGTCTCCGCCTCATGGAACTGCTGCGGTTGAGAATCCACCATCTGGACTTTGACCGCGGGCGCCTGCAGGTCTTCGCCGGGAAAGGGGGATCGCGTAAACGGCTACGCCGACGCGATGATTTGATCCAATAGATCACCATGCATTACGTCTATGTGCTGCAGTCGGAGTCGGATCATGGGCTTTACATCGGATACAGCGCGAATCTCAGACGTCGGCTGGCCGAGCATCAAGGCGGTCTGGCGATGGCGACATCCTATCGTGGGCCGTGGCGTTTGATCTACTACGAAGCATACGTCGAAGAAGCCGATGCCCGTGGACGCGAGGAATTCCTCAAGAGCGGACTAGGTCGCAGATATCTCGCGAAACAATGTCGTCATCACTTCCTGAATCACCCTCTGCGATGAATCGGTTAAGCCGCGTAAAGATGCGCACGCGGTGGGTCGCGTCAGGCGCAGCCTGTTTACGCGGATGGGGCATAGCGACATCAGAACCACGCAGATCTACCTGCACGTCATGAAAAAGCCGGGCCTCGGGGTGCGTAGCCCGCTTGATCAGTAGCGGAGAGCGGGGAGACAGACCGATCCATTTTACAGGAGTTAACGGAGGGCCGTGAGCCCATTACCTCCGTTCCCTCTGTTTCCTCCTGTGCAAGGCTTGGTCCTTTTGCCGGAAGCTGGTCCAGCTCTGGCTCCTCGCTCTTCGCTCGATGCTCCGCGTCAGGCGAGCTTGATCAGGTCGGCGGTGGCGGGGACGTCTTTGATGATCTGGCTCGGGAGGGGGCCGACGCCGAGGTAGCGGAGGTTGGGCAGCACGGCGGGAAGTTTCTCGGGGTAGGCGACCTCGATGAGGGAGCGGACCATGGCGGCGGTGTAGCGCTGCGCGTTTCTCGGCAGGTCGGCGAATTTTCTCACGCCACAGATGTCCTCGGCCCAGCCGGGGTGCTTCGTGTAGACGGCGCGCAGGGCGCGGCGGATGACCTCGTTGCGCGGCACGTGGGTGTAGCGGCGGCCGTTGTCGTCCTCGTAGGCGGTGCAGATGAGCAACTCGGCGGCGCCGGTGAGAGCGTCGATTTTGTTGATCATCAGATCCTGGTAGCCGCCGTAGCGGAGGGCGTCGCCCTTTTCCACGGCGTCATACCAGCCGACCATGCGCTGGCGGCCGGTGGTGGTGCCGAACTCGATCTGCTTCAGCCGCTGCGTGACCGGCAGGGCGTCGTCCATCTGCGTGAGGAAGGTGTGCGTGCCGACCTTGGTGTCGTAGGCCTTGGCGACGCCGATGGTGTGGATGGCCTGCACGGGGATGCCGGCACTGTTGAAGAACTCGGGAGTGAAGGTGTGCGAGGCCGTGACGTTCGGCGGGTAGCCGTGGCGCTTGTCGAGCCAGTAGGCCTGGCCGAACTCGCCGATGATGGAGCGGCCGGCGGCGAGCTCGCGCAGCACGAGTTCGCGGACCTCGCCGATGTTGTGCTTCAGCTGCTGGCCGGTCTCCCAGTAGACCTGCGTGAGTTTCGCGACATCGAGGGTGAACGGCGCAGCGCCCTTGAACTGCGTGAGATCGAATTCCGACTTGGGAAACAGACCCAGCTCGACCGACTCCGCGTTGGCGCGTTGTTCGGCGGCGGTGAGTTTTTCGAAGAATTCGTCCCAGGTCTTCGGGCTGACCTGGCAGACGTGCTGGATGGTGCGCATGGCGCGGTCGGCGCGGGCGGCGATCTTGCGGGCGAAGAAGTTCGGGCCGCCGAGGAAGTCGGCGAAGGTGATCTGCCACTGGCCGGTCTCGTCCTGGTAGGCCGGGGTGATGCCGCGCCCGGTGGAGCCGCGTGGTTCCTCCTTGAGGACGTTGGCGCGGTAGTCCTCCCACGCGAGGTCGAGCAGGCGGTGGGAGAGATCGGAGACCATCGTGCGCTCGTCGATGACGAGGCGGGAAAAGATGGCGTAACCCTTTTGTTCGAGCGGGCGGCCTTCCCAGAGGAATTTGCGCGGGTCGGCGACGACGCCGGCGCCGATGGCGAGGTGCGGCACGGTCTTCACCACGACGCCGGCGGGCAGGAGGTTGAGCTTGATGCCGCCGGCGGTGTGGCCGGAGTTGGAGCCGCCGTTGACCTTGAAGACCACGGAGACCGCGGCGGGGGTGTCGCGGAGTTCCTCGATGACCTCGGGGATGAGGCGGCCTTTGCCCTCGTCACCGAAGGAAATGCCGGTGTCGGCGATCAGCTGGCTGGAAAAAGGGATGAGTGACATGGTTGGCGCGCAACCGAAGTCGGGGACCCCTGTTGCCAGACATTGAAAACGCGAGGCGCCGCCCGGCTGCAACGCCAAACTGAGGCATATGGGCGGGTGGTGGCGGCTTCCAGCCGCAGGGCAGATGACTCATCGGCTGGAAGCCGATGCCACGAGTGAGTCAGGTTTCAGTGCACCGTTATGGTGCGGCGGAGCTTCCACCGGCCTGTCTTCGCGAGGCGAGTTCCTGCTCCATCCGCTTCACCTGCGGTTCGTCGAGCGGGTAGAAGAAGATGGCCAGGCCGCTGAGCAGCGCGAAGCCGCCCGGCAGCACGGCGAACAGGATCACGATACCATGCAGGGCGCGGGGTGATTGCGCGGCGTCGGCTACGTAGCCGAAATAGGCCAGCAGCCAGCCGATCATCGCGCTGCCGATGGCGAGGCCGACCTTCTGGACGAAGACGGTGGCGGAGAAGATGAGGCCGGTGGTGCGGCGGTTGAACTTCCACGTGCCATAGTCGGCGGTGTCGGCATACATCGACCAGACGATGGCCGGCGTCGGACCGGCGACGAAGCAGGCGAAGATGTTCAGCGCGTAGAGCAGCGGCAGGTTGTGCGGATCGACAAAATAGAACGACGCCATGCCGAGCGCGTTGAGGATCGTCAGGCTGATCATGAGCTTCCGGCGTGAGAAGTGGCGCGTGAAGAGCTTGGTGCTCAGCGAACCGGCGATGAAGGCGAGGAAGCCGCAGAGGTTGAAGTTGCCGAGGGCGGCGAAGTCCCCGATGACGTATTTGAAATAGTAGACGCCCGAGCCGCTGCGCAGGCCGGTGTTGGCCAGGGTGAGGAAGCCCGCGAAGAAGAGCACGAGCCAAGGGCCGTTGCGGAAGAGGTCGCGCAGGTCGTGGCCGAGGTTGCGGTCCTGGTTCGGCGGCGGGAGGACGCGCTCGCGGGTGTTGAGGAAAGTGTAGAGGAACAGGGCGACCGACGCGACGGCGAAGATGCCCATGGTGTAGCGGAAGCCGGCGGCCTGGCTGCCGCCGACCTTGGCGAAGAACTCGCTGAGCATCGGCACGAGCCAGCCGATGAGCAGGGCGCCGGTGAAGGCGCAGGCGAAGCGGTAGGTGGAGAGCGAGGTGCGGTCCTCGGACGAGGGCGACATGACGCCCATCAGCGCCGAATACGGCGTGTTGATCGCCGCGTAGGCGACCAGCATCAGCGAGTAGGTGACGTAGGCGAAGACGAGCTTGCCGTCCGGCGAGAAGTCGGGGTTGGCGAACATCACGTAGCCGAGCACGCCGTAGGGCAGCGCGCCCCAGAGGATCCACGGGCGGAACTTGCCCCAGCGGGAATTGGTGCGGTCGGCGAGCACGCCGATGACGGGATTCAGCGCCGCGACCAGGATCGGCACGGTCCCGAGGAGAGTGCCGACCACCGCGCTGTCCTTGATCCGGACGACGTCGGTGTAGTAGTAGGCGAGAAAAATGTTGAACGCCTGGAAGAAGAAATTCGAGGCGGTGTCGCCGAGGCCGTAGGCGAATTTTTCCCGGAAGGTGAGTTTGTCGACGGGCGGTGTCATGGGGCGGGGGGGGGCGCGGCCGGTCGGGTGGCCAGGGTTTTCCAGAGCAGGGGCGTCTGGTTGGTGATGAATCCGTCTACGCCCAGCGCCAGCAGATCGAGGAGCTGCGCGGGTTCGTTGATGGTGTAGACCCAGACCTTCAGGCCGCGGGCATGCGCCTGTTGCACCGATTCACGGGTGACATCCTTGCTCCAGACCGCGACCCGGGCGCCCAGCGCCGCGATCTCGTCGAGATGGGCGGGGCCGAGGATTTTCTCTTCCGGGGTCAGCGGACGGCCGTCGGCGCGTCCGCGCGGTCCGAGGGCCCCGAGCACCTGTTCGGGCGCGAGCGCATGGAAGGCGCGGAGGTAGGCCCAGTCGAAAGATTGCACCACCACGCGGTTGATCAACTGGCGTTCGCGGAGCAATTGCACGCAGCTGGCGGCGTCGCCGGCCTTGCGCTCGATGAGGGTGACGCCGGTCCGGTTGATGAGGTCCAGGGCCTCGGTCAGCCGCGGGGGCGGGGTGGCGGCGAAGCGGGGATGAAACCAGGCGCCGGCATCAAGGGTTTGCAGTTCGGCGGCCGTGTGGTCGGCCAGGCGGATGGCTTTGGCGTTCCAGCGTGCCGTGGCATCGGTGGTGCGATCCAGGGTGGGGTCGTGCATGACTACGGCGATGCCGTCGCTGCTGTGATGATAATCGAGCTCGACGAGGTCGGCTCCGGCCTGCAGCGCGAGTTCGAAGGAGGGCAGGGTATTTTCGGGGGCCACGGCGGGATAGCCGCGGTGCGCGATGACGAGCGGGCGGTTCAGCTGCAGCAGCTGATCCGCCGGAGAAGAGCCGGAGGCCACCCGGACAGCAGCAGGCTGAAGTTCCACGGGCTTGTGTAGCAGTTGCTCGGCGGGAGAAGAGCAGGATACCAGCATGACAGCCACGCCCAGGAGCAGGGCGAGAAACGATGCCGGGATGAAACGGGGTCCGGAAGGCATGGGTATGGGGCGGTGGATAGGCAAATGATTCATCAGGTGATCCGGCAATGGTTGGTTCACTGGCACCGTTCAATGAAGGTCAGGCCGGCGGCGGGGTGAAGGTTACCATCTGGTGCTCCACCCGACCGTCCGCATAGAAGTCGATCACGGCATACGCCGGCCCGAACTGCTGGTTCTTGCCTTTCCACCAGCCGCCGCACACGGCCCCGTTGCACAGGTAGCGCACGCCCAGGTAGGTGACGTCATCCTCCATATGAAGGTGTCCGCTGAGGCAGACCTTCACGTTGGGGTGCCGGTAAAACAGATCTTTGATCCGCATCGCGTCGATATGCATCCACGCGCCCAGCACGACCCAGTTGCCTGTGGTGGCGAGGTCGCCATCGAAGAACGACGCGGCGCTCAGGATCGGGATATGCGACAGGACGCAGACCGGGGTCGCGGGCGGGGTTGTGGCCAGGTCGTGTTCCAGCCACGCGAACTGTGTCTCGTCGAGCCGGGCAATGTAACCCTGGTTGCCGCCGTCGATCTGCATGCTGTCGAGGACAACGAAGTGCCAGCCGGCGCGGTCGAAGGAATAGTAGGCCGACTTCAGGCCGAGCTGTTTCAGCGCGAAGTCCTTTCCATAGAGGACGTCTTGCTCGACACCCGGCCGGCCGCGCATCTTCCAGCCGAAGATGTCATGGTTGCCGAGACATTGGTAGGCGGGGAGGTGAAGTTCGGCCGACAGCACCCGGTCCCACACGGCCCATTGTTCGAGCACGCTCTCCCGCGGATTCTCGAGGGCGTCGCCGATGCAGTCGCCGCCGAATAGAATGAGGTCGGGGCGGTTTGCCAAGCCCTGGGCGTGGCGCAGGGCCGCGGCCATGCCGGCCGGTGCTCCGAGTCCGGGCTGCACGTGGATGTCGGTCAGATGCGCGGCACGCAGCACCCGGTGACGCGAGGTCGCGCGCGGAGCGGCGGCCTGCGCCGCGAGGGGCAGCACGGCCAGGCCGAGTGCCTGCCGGCCGGTTTGCTGGAGAAATGAGCGCCGGTTCATGGGAATCGAGGTTGTTGCTTTTTGCCGGTTACGCGAGCGCGGTCCGGGTTCAGGGTTGAACAAAGAAGGCGGTGTTCTCGCTGCTACCGCCGCCGTTATGGTCGCGCACGTAGACGAACAGCCGGTAGGCCCCGGGCGCGGCGGGCATCCGCACAACCGCTCGCGGTCCTTCGGAACGGACGATGCAATCCGGGTGTTCGGCGGGCGCGGTCTCGCGGTCGCCGCCGATCCTCCGGTCGGTGCTCTCGGACTGCACGATCCACTCGTAGGTGAGCGGATCGTTTTCCGCATCGGTGGCGGTGATTTCGGCCTGGTATTCGGCGCCCGGCCGCACGCGGTCGTTGGCGAAGACGGGCCGCAGCGGCGATGTCCGCGGGCTGCGATTGGCGGGCCAACGACCGGTGAAAGCCATGGCCATGATGTCGACCATCGGGGTCTTTTCGCCGGTGCGCAGAAACATCCCGAACCAGGTGGCGGTGGCTTCCTGCTTCTGGCCCCACACAAAGGCGAATGTGCCCACACAGCGGCCGCGCGGATCCGCCACGGCCATCCGATAGGCGGCGAGATAGCTGGCGACCTTGCCGTCGGTGTCGGGTTCGATCGGCGCGCCCCAGGGCGTGGACACGACCTCCCAGGGGCCGCGCGGTCCGTATTCCGTGAGCATGAACGGCCGGTCCCAGCCGGCCTCATCCAGCTGGATCGGGGCCATCGGGGCGCCGCCGTAGAGGTTGAGTCCGAGAATATCGACGCTCGGGCAGAATTGACGCAAGGCCTGGATCTTGGCGCGGGCCGCGCCGGCGATGGTGGTCACGATCGGCCGGTCGGGATCCTCGGTCTTCACGATCCGGGCGAGCGTCTCGACCTCGCGCCAGACGGCCTCATGCCCGGCCGGGCTGTCGGGGCCTTCCATTTCGTTGCCGAGGCCCCAGGCGATGATGGCCGGGTGACTGCGGTGGCGGCGCACCGTGGCGAGGACTTTTTCCCGTTGCGCCTGGAGCTGCGCGGGATCGCTGTAATCGAATCCCCGCCGCTCGTGCTCCAGCCAGAGTCCGGCGACGATGGAGAGGCCCAGTTCGTGCGCCCGGTCCGCGAGGGGTTTGCCGTCCACGATGTCGTCGAGATCCTCGGCGCCCCAGGTGCGGAGGGTCGTGGCGCCGATGGCGGCGGCGAGTTCAAGCCGGGTTTTGCCGCCGACCCCGCGGATCACGAGCGGGTGACCGTCGCGTTGCAACAGCCAGCGGCCCGATTCTTCGCGGACGACGTCGACCTTGGCGATGCTCATCGGGGGAACGGCAAGCAGGAAGAGCAGCAGTCCGCCGCACACCAGACGTTGCAGATAGCGGGCGGGACACATGGGAGGGGCGCCTGCGGCCGGAAGCCGCAGCCACTCAATTCATGGCGGGCAGGATGATCTGGTGGTTTGAAAACTCCTGAACCGGTCCGTCCCGGATTTGCGCCCGGGAGGACCGTGGATCGCGCCGCCGCGGTCAGAAGCTGAGCGTGGCCGTCAGCGAGTAGGAGCGGGGCTGCAGGTAGAGGTAGCTGGTGGGCACCGTCACCCGGTTGGGCTTGGAGATGTCGCCGTTGGGCGCGCGCAGGCTCGAGCCGATGTAGACCAGGCGGTCCTCGTCGAGGAGATTGCCGATGTTGAAGGCGAGGTTGAGCGTGTTCTTGTTGGCGAACTTGTGCTCGTAGCCGAACGTGGCGGTCATCGTGTAGTAGGCGGGCATGTAGACGCGGGTGGTGGCGTCGACGTCCGGGTCGTCGATCGCGGTCAGCGGATTGGCGGGATTGACGATGGTATCGCTGCCGCGGTTGCCGATGGCCTTGCGGCCGATGTATTGCACGCCGCCGCCCACGCGGAAGTTCTTCAGCATGCCGCTGGAGAAGCGGTAGTCGGTGTAGAGGTTGGCGGTGAATTTCGGCTGGTCGCTGTAGGACCGGACCGTCGGATCGTTTGTCCTCTTGAAGTTCTGGACGTCGTTCCAGGCCGTGGCGGCCGCGGTGGCGTCGGGCGAGCGGTTGCCGACCGGGATGGAGGTGTCGACGGTCGCGACGTTGCTCGCGTCGATGAGCACGCCGGCGTCGAGCACGATCTGCTTCAGGGTCGCCTCGTTGGCGTTGAGGTAGGCCCATTGCTGCTGGTTGTCGTTCGTCGTGAGCGTCTCGGGGAAGCCGGCGTTCGCGCTGAGGCGCCAGTTCTTGGTGAGGTTGGCGACGATGTCGATTTCGTAGCCCTCGGCCTCCTGGTCGCGGAAGTCGAAGGTCGGCGAAGGAATTTCCGCGAGGCCGCGGTTGTTCAGGCCGTTCGGATCCTGGTTGCCGACGACATTGGCCGTGGCGATGTTGGCGTATTTGCGCGTCTGGCCGGTGTTGTCGAAGCTGTTGTTCAGCTGGGTGCTGCTGTAGCGACCGAAGCTCGCGTTGATCCGGCCGTTCATGAGGATGAAGCGCAGACCGAAATCGTAACCGTCGCTGTAGCCAGGGGGCAGGGCGCTGCCGTTGATGGTGATGCCGGCGCCGGGCGGATTGAAGGACTCGGCATAATTCGCGTAGGCGCTCAGCCACGGGAGGATGTGCCCGACGCCGCCATAGGTGTAGGTGGTCAGGCTGACGTCGACGTTCGGCGAGGAGAAGTCGTCGCGGAACCGGTCGTTGGCATACTGCGGGAGCGGCACGCCGTTGCCGTCGCGCGGGCGGGAGAGCGCCGGCAGGATCGCGGTGCCGGTGATGTTGCCGCTCGCGTCGCGGGTGCGGTAGGTGAGATCCCAGTAGTCGGCCGGGGCCAGCGGGCGATAGTAGGGGGTCAGACCGTCCCAGCCGGTGGGATAATCCGCGGCGACGGAGTTGGCGCTGCCGTTCATGGTGTAGAGGTTGCGCTCAAGGGTGTCCTTCCGGGCGCCGGCGATGAAGTTGAGGCGACCCTTGAGGAGCTTGGCGTTGAGGGCGGCCTGCACGTAGGTGAAGGTCGTGTCGGACTTGCGGAAGTTGCCCGGGCTGCGCAGGTCGAGGATCTTGTCGACGTTATAGGTGGTCGTCGTGCCCGCGACCGGATCGACGTATTTGACCTGGTCCGGCACCTCCAGCGAGCTGTCGAGCTGGTTCCAGTAATAGCGGTAGTTGAAAAAGTCGTTCTGCGCGCGGCGGCGGAGGTCGGGATTGCGATCCATGACGAAGTTGTAGCCGAGCACCTCGTTGTCGATCCGGCGGGCACCGGCGATGATGTTGGCGCGAAAATCACCCCACTTGGTATTGTCCAGGACGAACGCGGCGGCGGCGCGGCCCTCGGTGATCTCGTTGTTGTAGGTGTAGGTGGCGAAGATCGAGTCACTGTAGATCTGCTTGAAGTTGGGATTCGGCTGGCCGTTGGGCAGGGTCTGGTTGACGTCGATGTAGCCGGTGCCCATGCGCGAGGCGACGGCCTCGACCTTCTTTTGCGAGGTGACACTCGTGCCGGCGATCTCGAAGAACAGGTGCTCGCCCTGCTGATGCTCGGCGAACACGGCGAAGGAGCGGAAGCCGTAGGTGAGCGTCGGGGCGTCCGGCTGGATGACGGTCTCACGCGTCGGCCGGCGGAACATCGAGCCGGTCTCGGCCAGGCGGTAAAGGGCGTCCATGTCGTAGACATTGCCGAGGAACGGCCCGTTGTTGATGTTGAGGTTGGCCGTGGAGAGGGCGAGGACGCCGCCGACCGGCACGGAGGCGTTGGCACCGCCGCCCTGGGTGCGCCAGGTGTTGGCCCAATTGATGACCGTGCCTTCGTCGGAACCGGGCACATAGACCATATACGGCGACGTGCTGGAACCGACGCGGGCAATGCCCTTGGCATCGGAGTCCGTGATCGTCGCCACCGGGGCGGCGACGACCGTCTGGCCGTCCCAGCCGGACACGCCGTCGCTCATCGTCTCGCGGCCCATGATGGTGCGCTGCTTGTAATATTCGTATTCGGCACGGACCTGGGTGTGCCGGCCGGGATTCCAGGTGCCGGCGAGATGCAGGCCGCGGCGGTTGTCGAACTCGAGGTCGCGCCAGGTGTTGGCGTCCTGCCAGAGGGCATTGACCCGGAGGGCGATGCTGTCGGTGACCGGCTGGTTGACGTCGAAGGAGGTGCGATACTTGTTCCAGGAACCCAGCACCATGGAGACCTTGTTGAAGGCGCGGTCGGTATTGGCGCGCTTCGTCATGCCGATGACGGTGCCGCCGAGGCCGCTGGTGCCGATGAGCAGGGCGTTGGGGCCGCGGGCGAAGTCGATGCGCTCCTGGCTGTAGGTGTCGGAATTCATCCCGAGTTGGAAGAAGTTGCGCTGATGGGCGCCGGCGATGCGCAGGCCGCGCGACATCACGCTGGAATTGGCCTCACCGTCGTTGTAGCGGTAGGAGCTCGTGTCCTGCAGCGGCATGTAGGAGCCGACGGACCACGTCATCGCCTTCTCCGTGTCGAAGAGGCCGAGCACGTCGAGAAAGTCGCGCGTGATGACGGAATAGGCCACCGGGGTGTCCTTCAGTTCCGTGGACAGACGACCGCCGGCGTGGGAGCTGGCCGCGACAAATCCGTCGTCCCGTTCCGCGCTGACATGAAAGGGTGACAGCACGAGGACATCGTCGGTCCTGGGCTCGTTGAGCGAGCCGGAGACCGCAGACGGGGCGTTAGCGTTTTCCGGGGCGGCTTGGGCCAGGGCGGCATTGCTGGAAAAAAGCAGCAATGCGGCGGACAGTGCGGTTTTGAAACCTTGTGAGTAGGTGCTCATATTGACTCCTGAATCGGGTGCTAAGGTTGGGGGCGGGCGGCGGTAGAGACGGGGTGCTGCCGGTGGTCTGCCCTTTTCCTGCGCCGCCGGCTTTCCGGGTGCAAACCGAGGCTTACTGGCACCGTTCAGTGCAGTGCGCGCGACTCAGCCGTAACGATGCAGTCGGGTGGGCGTCAGTTTCCATACTGACGCTTCGGTGCGCTCGTGGGTGTCCTGTCGCCGGTATGTCCTGTTGCTCGCTGCTGCGAGCCCAGGATCAGTCGTGCAGCCGGCGCTGCGGCTGAGAAACCGACGACCACCGTTCGGTGGCAAGCTCGACAGGGGAATTTGTCGTTCAACTCCATGGCTACGGCTCAGAGCAATTGCTGCCGCGGCCGGCCGCGGCCCGGGGCGGTCGGTCCGGGAGTCCAGCGGCCGGCGAGCAACTGCAGACGTCCGCGGTCGTCGCTGCTGAATTCGCAGCGTTCGAGGCGCGCGACCAGGTGTTCGATGGCGATCGCGCCCAGGCGGCGGTTGTCCTGAAAGATGCCGGCCACCTGTCCGAGCGACTGCTCCTCGAGGGAGAGGCTCACCATGCCGACGCGCGGGGGCAGCGGATAATGGCCGTGGGGATTCAGCTCGCTCATGATGACGACGTCCGGCTTCTCGTGCGCATACCACTCGGGGATCGCGGCGAGGATGTCGTCCGTGCCCTCGGGCATCAGCGGCTGCACGCGCTGGCCGGCCGGCATGGCGAGCTGCGCGAAATGGCAGGCGGCGATCCAGCGGTTGCCCAGCCGTTCGCTCAACTGGCGGCTGACGATGAAGCCGATGCGGCGGTAGCCGAGCGCCTGGCATTCGTGCATGGCGACCAGCGCGGATTGGAAATGGTCGTTGGACACGCGCTCGATGGACGGCTCCGCCACGCTCATGTCGATGCCCACCACGGCGAAATTAGTGAAATCGAGCTCGATGGTGTGCTCGCCGAGCGGCAGCGGGGCGATCAGCATGCCGAGGATGCCGCGCGCCTGGAGCATCTGCACGTAGCGCCGTGGCGTCATCCCGGGGGCGCGCAGCGCGAACTCCTCCAGCTTGTAGCCCAGTTCCGCGGCGCGCATGTTCGCGCCCTCCTGCATTTCGATGAACATGCGGTAGCTGCGCCACGGGGCGAATTCGGGATCGGTGGTCACATACGCCAGCACCGAGTGGCGCTGCCGCGTGCGCCGCGCGTGCAGCGATGTCATCAGGGCGGAAACCAGCGGGTTGGTCTTGTAGCCGAGTTTTTCCGCGGCGGCGAAGATCCGGCTGCGGGTCGCCGGCGGGATGCTGCGGTCGTTGCGGAGCGCCATCGAAACAGTGGAACGCGCGACTCCGGCGGCGTTCGCGACATCCTGCATGGTCGGGGGTAGGGTGCCCATGCGGCGATCCTGCGCGGGGCGGGTTCGTGCCGCAAGCGCAACCCCGGTTGCTGAACGGTGCCAGTAACTGGACCGTCGTCACCACCCTCGGGCGGGTATTCTTCGTCACCAGCGCTGCCGCGGTCCGACTGGTTCCGGCGGTGCCCGTCGTCTCAGCCCCACCCGCGCATGTCCTCACCCATCCAACCCGCTGTCGTGATTCCGCCGGCCAATGTCACGACCGCTGGCGGTCCCTCCGGCGGACTGTGCGATGCGTTCGGCGGCCGCTATTACCGGATCGCCGCAGTGCAGGAACTGCCACCGTTCCTGATCAGCCTCGTCAGTTGTTCCGATCTGTGGATGTTTATTTCCAGCAACGGCGCCCTGACCGCCGGCCGCGGGGATGTTGACGGAGCGCTCTTTCCCTACCAAATCGTGGATTGCATCCACGACAGCGCCGGCGTGATCGGGCCGATGACGGCGATCGGGGTCGGCACTGCCGACGGCGAGGAGATGTGGGAACCTTTCGCGCCGCACACCGGCCGCCGGCAGACGGTGGTCCGCCATCTCTACAAGAGCGTCGAAGGCGATCGTCTCTGGTTTGAGGAGATCAACCCGGAACTCGGTCTTGCCTTCCGTTACGGTTGGGCGACCGCGGAGGCGCACGGCTTTGTCCGTCGATGCGAGTTGGAGAATTTTTCCGGTCGGCCGGTGCGGGTCCGCGTCCTCGACGGGTTGCGCCACCTGCTGCCGGCGGGCACGTCGCACCGCCTGCAGTCGACGAGCAGCAACTTGGTTGACGCCTACAAGACGGCGGAGCTGCTGGGCGGTTCGTCCCTTGCCGTCTATGCGCTCGCTTCCGCCATCGTCGACCGTCCGGTTGTCATCGAGGCGTTGCGGGCGAGCACCGTCTGGTCGGGCGGACTGCCCGGCGCGGACATCCTGCTTTCCGAGGGCCAGGTGAGGAATTTTTTCACCGGCGGCGCACCTTCGACCGAGACCAGGCGGCGCGGTGTGCGCTGTGCCTATTTTCTAAGCACGATGCTCGAGCTCGCTCCACGCCACACCGAACGCTGGTTCATGGTGGCCGACACCGGACGCGGGCAGGCGGAGGTTGCCGCGTGCCGGCGACGGCTCGCCGAGGGCGACCCGGCCCCCGGACTGTCCGCGGCGCTCGCGGCGTCCACCGCACGCCTGCGTGGTCTCGTCGGCGCGGCCGACGGCTGCCAGGGTGGCGGAGACGAGACGGTGGCGGTCCACCATTTTGCCAACGTGCTGTTCAACGTGTTGCGCGGTGGCATTTTTGCCGACGGCAACCGGGTGGGACGTTCCGACTTCGTCGGGTTTGTCACGGTGCATAATCGCGCGGCGGCCGTCCGGCACGCCGGTTTTCTCCAAACCTTGCCGGAAACAGTCACGCGCGCCGGGCTGCTGGAGCGGGTGACGGCGACGGGGGATGCCGACCTTGCGCGCCTCGCCGGCGAATATCTGCCGCTGATGTTCAGCCGGCGGCACGGGGATCCGAGCCGGCCCTGGAACCGATTCAGCATCCGGCTGCAGGACGAGTCGGGCCGTCGGCTGCTCGCCTATGAAGGCAACTGGCGCGACATTTTCCAAAACTGGGAGGCGCTCTGCCTGTCTCATCCGGAATTCCTCGATGCCGTCATCGCCAAGTTCCTCAACGCGTCCACGGCCGACGGGTTCAACCCCTACCGTATTTCGCAGGCCGGGATCGAGTGGGAGACACCGGACCCGGAGGATCCATGGTCGTCGATCGGCTACTGGGGCGACCATCAGGTCGCCTACCTACTGAAGCTGCTGGAGTGGTCGGCCCGCTACCAGCCCGCCGGTCTGCCCGCGGCATTGCGGACGGCCCGCTACAGTTACGCCAACGTGCCCTATCGCCTCGCCGGTTACGCCGCGCTACGCCGCGACCCGCGCGCCACCATCGCCTTTGACCCGGCGTTGCATCGCGCGATCCAGCATCGTCTCCCGGAAATCGGGGCCGATGCCCGCCTCATCGCGGCGCCCGGCGGTGGCGTGCTGCACGTCAATCTCACCGAAAAACTGCTCGTGCTCGTGCTGGTGCGGCTGACGAATTTCATTCCCGGCGGCGGCATCTGGATGAACACGCAGCGGCCCGAGTGGAACGACGCCAACAACGCGCTCGTCGGTTACGGCGTCTCGGTGGTCACCCTCTGTTATCTGCGGCGTTTCCTGGCTCACTGCCGGTCCACTTTCCTCCTGGAACTCGGGCTGGCGCCCGTTCCGATCTCCACCGCGGTCGCGGATCTCGCCCGAGTTGTGACGGCGACGCTGGCGGCGCATGCCCCGGCCCTGGCGCAGGCGGACTTCAACCCCGCCACGCGTCGGACCTTGATCGACGCGCTGGCCCTCGCGGGTGGGGACTATCGGGCGCGGCTCTACGCCGCGGGCCCCGGTCCGGCAGCGGAGATCGAACCCGCCGTTCTGATGGAGCTCTTCGACCGGGCGCTGGCTTTCACGGATCACAGCATCCGCGCCAACCTCAGGAGCGACGGGCTCTGTCATGCCTACAACCAACTGGAGTTCACCGGGCAGCCCCCGGGCCTCATCCTCCACCGGCTGCCGCTGATGTTGGAGGGGCAGGTGGCGGCGCTGAGTTCCGGCCTGCTGACCAGACCGGAGGTGGTGACGCTGCTGGAGGCCCTGCGCCGGAGCCCGCTCTACCGTGCCGACCAGCAAAGCTACATTCTCTATCCCGACCGGGCGTTACCCGGATTTCTCGACCGCAACATCATTCCGTCCGACGTATGGGCCGGCTGTCCGCTGTTCGTCGCGATGCTCGCGGCGGGGGAGACCCGGCTCGTGCTGCGGGATGCCGCCGGGCACCACCGCTTCCATCCCGACCTAGTGAACGGCGAGGCGCTGGACGAGCGGCTCGCCCGGCTGGCCGCCGAACCCGCCTGGGCGGGAGCGGTCGCGAGCCAGGCCGGAGTCGTGCGCGAAATTCACGAGCAGGTTTTCCGGCACCGCGCCTTCACCGGACGCAGCGGCTCGATGTTCGGCTTCGAGGGGCTCGGGTGCATCTACTGGCACATGGTCGCCAAACTGCTGCTCGCCGTGCAGGAAAACGTGTTCGCCGCCCACGCGGCCGGGGCCCCGGAAACGGCGCGGTTGATCGGACTCTACTATGATGTGCGCGCGGGGCTGGGTTTCAACAAGACATCCGCGGAATACGGTGCCTTCCCCACCGATCCTTATTCGCACACGCCCGGCCACAGCGGAGCCCAGCAGCCGGGCATGACGGGACAGGTGAAGGAGGAGATCCTCACGCGTTTCGGCGAACTCGGGGTGCGCGTGTCGGCCGGCCGGCTGGCCTTCCAACCCTTTCTGCTGCGGGCTGGTGAATTCACGTCGGTTCCCGTCCGGTTCCGCTGTTCCAGCCTCGATGGCCACGAGACCGTGGTCGAGCTTCCCGCGCGGTCGCTCGGGTTCACGTTCTGCGGCACGCCGGTCGTCTATCGTTGCGGCGACGGCGAGGCCGGCATCCGCATCGTGGCGGCGGCGGGCGGCGTGAGCGAAACGTCCGGGCTCGGGCTCGATGCGGTGGCGAGCGCCGCGGTGTTCTCACGTGACGGCTCCATCGCGCGGATCGAGGTCAACCTCGGGAGCGGCTACGCGCCGCTGCCGTGAGACGGATCATGCCTGACGGCTCAGAACCGGCTCAGCGCTTGTAGTAGTCGCGGATGATCGCCTCGAAGGAGGCCTTCGGCTTCCGGTCGGCGGTGAACACGCCCCAGTGCTTCTCGGCCACGTTCGGGCCGGCCCCGGCGCCGCCGCCCTTCCAGTTCTCGTCGAAGGCCTCGAAGAGGATCGTCGGGATGCGGGTCCGCGCCACCCAGTCGTAATGCTGCCGGAGATAATTCTCCTGGGCCGGCACGGACACTTCGCCGGTCATCACGACGCCTTCGCCACCCGGGCCACGGATAGTCGGATCATGTCTGGTCGCCCAGCCGGTTTCGCCGTAGACAATCGGAATGCCCGGGTGCAGCCGGGCGATCATATCGTGGATGTCCTGGGTCCAGACCATCGCCTGCTCCACCGGCTGGCTGTTCCACAGCGCGTAGCCATGCAGCGTGAGGAAATCGATCTCGGCCGCCACGGTCGCGGATTCGGATTTGTTCCAGAAGCGGAGATCGTCGGCGGTTGAAACCGGCTGGCGAACGCCGCGGCGCACATGCCGAATCCAAGGAATGAGCACGTCCGGCCCGGAGCGATGACCCGACCACTCCACGCAGGTTTCGTTGCCGACGATCACAGCCAGCACGAGGTCGGGATAGGCGTTGGCCAGTCGGATGGCGTTTTCCGCTTCGGAGCGATTGCCCGCCTTGAGGGTTTCGTCCCGCTCTGGGTTGATCCAGGCGCCGAGGAGCAACCGCACCGGCAGGCGCTCCCGGCGGATCAACGCGAGGGCGCGCTCGGTCAGTGGTCCGGAATCATACATGCGCAGCAACTGCCAGTAGGGGGAGACCAGCCGCAGGTCCGCCAGCAATTCGTCGTCCGACGGCAAGGCCTGGCCCGGTTCCTGACCGTCCCGGTAGGGACTGAACGAGACGCCCCGGCCGATCCATTGACCGTCCAACTCGAGCTTGAGCACCCGGCGGCCACCGGGGAGCCCGGCCGCCGGAGGTTGCGCGAGGCAGCCGCCGAGGAGAATACAGCACAAGACCAGAAGACGGGGCATGGGGCGGAGGGTCATGCGCCGCATTGCATTCTTCCGGTGGAGCGGGTCAAGCCGTCCGCTCCCTGCCATCGTTCAGTGATTCGCCCTTGGTGCCGCGCGCCTGGCCACCAAGGCGTTGCCGGCGAAAGCGAGGAAGGCATACACGGCGCTGGCGATGTGCGCGCTGGTGGCGACCCGGATGCCGGGGTCATCGAAGCGGATCATGCCGCCGCCGCGGCCGCCTTGGACGATCTCGAAGATCACCTCGCCCACGTAGATCGCCAGCACGGCCGGCCAGAACCAGTCGGTCCAGTTGCGCTGCCAGCCTTGCAGGGCGAGATAGAGCAGGAGACCGAGATTCACGGCGCTCAGTCCGCCGTAGCGGAGCATCGTGGGTTCGCCCCACCAGATCACCGCGGAGATGAAGGCCGGCATGACGACCAAGGCGGTATAGCTGAACCACGGGTGTCGCGCCTCCAGCAACCAGCCGAGGATGAAGAGCAGTCCCGCGTCGGCCACGAAGTGCGGCCAGCCGAAATGCACGAGATGGCCGGTCCAGATGCGCCACCATTCGCCGCGGGCGAGGGCGCTACGGTCATAGAGCAAGGCGTCGCGCCACGCGGGATTCAGCTGCATGATGAGCACGGCAACACTGACGGCGAGGAAGACCCAAGGGGGCGGGCCGGGAAGCAGCGAGCGCAGGGAGCGAGGTTCGGTCATCGGCGGATCGTCTAAGGCATGACGCCGGCGCTAGCCAGCGGGAACGTCGGATCGGGTAGGGGCGCCGCTCGGCGCCCACGGCCGCCCGGGCGTCGTCAAGCGACGCTGCTACAAGCCGCAGTCTTCACCGGTTGCCCTTCGACTCGCTCAGGGCCGTGAGCCCGTCGAACCGGGAAGCCGGTGCCATTCCGAGCAGACGCGCCGCGGCCAGCAGGCTCAGCGCGGCAAAAAACCATCCGCTCGGTGCGCCGCCCCCGCCGCCTCCTCCTCCGCTGGGCGTCGAGGGAGGCGTGACGACCGGCGCGGCGTTGACCGTGAGGGTCGCGACATTGCTGGTGACCATGCCGGCCTCGGTCATCACCACCACGGTGTAGTCGCCGGCATCATTGGCCGAGGTGACATTGCTCAGGGTCAGGGTTGCGTTCGTGGCGCCGCTGATCGCGGTGCCGTTGCGGCGCCACTGGTAGCTGATGGTGCTGGAGCCGGCCGTGGCGGCGACGGTGAAGGTGGCGCTGCCGCCGGCGGTGACGGTGACGCTGGCGGGCTGGGTCGTGATCGTGGCGAGTGTCCCGCCGCTGGCCGTGAAGGCGAGGTTGAGGGTGATACCGCCGGTGTCGGCGTCGAAGCCGTCGATGCCGAAATAGTAGGTGGTGCCGGTCGTGGCCCCGAAGGAGACCTTGCTGGCCTGGACGTGGGCTGTCGCGTCGTTCTGAAGATCGTCGTTCGAGCCGAGGGTGGTCAGGGCATTGACGCTGGTGCCGGTATAGACGCCGAGCGTGGTGTCGAAATAGCTGCCGCGGGTGTCGAGGGTGACGCTGCCGTTGGCGGGTGCGGTCCACTTCCACCAGACGGAGTGGCCGCCGGCGTTGCCCGCGTGACTGGGCTCCCCGGTTTCCTTCGTCGCGAGCGTGTTGAAGCCGGTGTATTTGACGGAGCCCGAGGAGGTGAGGTTGTTGATGGCGGTGGCGGCGGCGAAATTGTTGTTTTCCGGTGGGCCGGGCGGACCGTAGAGATTCTGCGCGCCGGTGATGTCGTCCATGGTCAGCGTGTCGAGATTGCCGATGGTGCTGTTCATGATGGCGCTGACGGTCTGGGGCATTGTGTTGTCATCGCTAGGGTCATCAGGGTGATCGAGACCGAGGAGGTGGCCGAGTTCATGCAGGGTCACGCGATGGATGTCGTAAATGCCCGTCGTGCCCGATCCGCGCAGATTGCCGGAATAGGAATCCCAAGTCCGGGCTGAATTGTAGAGGATATCGCCCTCGATGCGGGTGTTGCCTTCACGCCAGGTGGTGGTGACCGCCAGGGTCTTCTCCCCGAAATCCTTGCCGTAAATGGTGCTGGCGAAGGCCAGTTCGTTGGCGCGGGATCCTCCGGCTGGCCGTCCATCCGTCGGCGTGCCCGTGGTGATGGTGGATTGGAAGATGATCGAGCCGAGCAGGGCGTTCCAGGTTTTCGCGGCGCCGTCCGCGCTCGTGCTGTAATTGGTGCCGTCGATCAGGGTCGGGGCTGTGCCCAGCATGACGCGCAGGTTCACCGTGCCGTCCGGCCACTTGACGGGCAGGTTGGTGTTCGAGTTCAGAATGTAGGTGTAGCCGTGGCCGGAGGTGGCCAGGGCCGCCGCAACCAGGGCGCCGGAGAGCAGGCGAAGAAGATCAGTTTTCAACGGCGGGGTAGGTGGCGCGGGTGGGAGTGTGGCGCACGCGGCGGATGAACGCATCGGCGGTCATCGGCAGCGCGGCGGGGTTCTTCGCCTTGACGGAACTCAGCCGGGTCATCGGGAGGGACACGTCCTGCTCGCTGTAGAGCGGCATGCCGTTGCTGCGGAGCACGTGGTCCTGACCGGTTTTGAAATCGTGGAGAATGGGATAAACGCCGTGCATGATGGCGACCAGCGGATAGATTGTCCGGCCGTTGCCGCGCACGAAGAAGATGTTTTCGTCGCCGACGTAAAAGCGAGGCGCTCCCTCGATGACGAGTTCGTCCTCGCCTACGCGACCGCCCAGCAATTCCAGCACCACACGCGCCGGCGGCGTTCCCCGGATGACCTCCAGGACCTCAAGCTCGACCTGGCTGGCGATATAACGCCGGCCCTCGTGTTCGCGCCACTCGGACGAGACATCCACGACGACTCCGCGGACGATGTAGTCGGCCGTGTCGGTCAGCTCCTTGAACTCGGGGGCCTCGACGGTCGTGGCCAGGCTTCGCAAGGGGAGCAGAAGAGCCAGGGCAAGTCCAAGGCAGGCGGCTGGTCGGCGGAGTGGCATGGGCTGATTTAGACGAATGACAGGGATAACTGTTCCAAAAAGATGTTCTGTGGCCCGGTCGGAAATTTAGTCACGGGGCGCGGGCAGTCAATCATGGGGACGCGGTTGGGCCGCGTGGCAGCGGCTTCCAGCCGGTGAAGACTGCGGCTTGTAGGGGCGTCGCTTGACGACGCCCGGGGCCGCGGGCGCCGATAAGCGGCGCCCCTACCCGATCGCAGCCACGGGAGGATCGTGCTTCGTCCCCTGTGATCTGCGCGGACGACTTAATCTTTTCTTAATTTGTGCGCCGATCCTACCCCCCGTGGCGGGTGGCGACTTCGATGACGTCGTGCGGGGCGGCTTCCTTGGCTCCGGCGGTCGTCACGCGGACGTAACGGGCCTTCTGGCGGAGTTCGCCGAGGTTCTTGGCGCCGAGGTAACCCATGCCGCTCTGCACGCCGCCGATGAGGGTGCCGAGCACGTCGTCCACCGAGCCGGAGACTTCCTTGAGGGCCTCGATGCCCTCGGCGGCGACCTTGCGGGAGGTGTCGTTCTTATCGTGACCGTAACGGGCGGCCGAGCCGGCTTTCATCGCGGCGTGGCTGCCCATGCCGCGGTATTGTTTATAGAGTTTGCCCGAGATTTCCATGATCTCGCCCGGCGCCTCGCGGCAGCCGGCGAGCAGGCCGCCCAAAATGACGGCATCGGAGAGGGTGAGGGCCTTGACGATGTCGCCCGACTTCGTGATGCCGCCGTCGGCGATGAGGCGGACGCCCGCCTTCGCGGCGCCCTGGCCGGCGACATGGAGCGCGGTGAGCTGCGGGATGCCGACGCCCGCGACGACGCGGGTGGTGCAGATGGAACCGGGGCCCTGGCCGATCTTGATGGCGTTGGCGCCGGCGGCGGCGAGGAACTCGACGCCCGCGCCGCTGGTGACGTTGCCGGCGATGATGGGCAGGTCCTTGAACGCGCCACGGATCAGCTTCACGACGTCGCCGACACCGGCGGTGTGGCCGTGCGCCGTGGAGACGGCGACGATGTCGACCCGCTCGTCCACGAGTTCGCTGACGTGGGCGATGATCTTGTCGCGGTCGAGGTCGCCGTTGGCCTTGCGGATGGGGGAGATGGCGGCGCCGACGACGAGGCGGAACTGGGCGTCGCGGGCGGGCTTGCGGCGGGATTTGGCCTCGCTGGTGATGCGCTCGACGTCGGAGCTGGTGACGAGGCCGCGGAGCCGGTCCTGATCGTCGACGACGAGGATCTTGTGGATGCCGATGTGTTCCGTGAAGAACTTGTCGGCCTCCTTGATCGGGTCGGCGGCCATGCGCTTGTCGAGCATCGTGACGAGTTGCTGCCGGGGCGTCATCACGTCGGAGACCTTGCGGGACTTGTAGCGCTCCTTGACGAGGTTGCCGGAGAGGAGCCCCACGAGCTTGCCCGAGGACTCGACGACCGGGAAGGTGCGGAAGTCGAAGCGCTTCGAGTCGATCATCGAGAGGACCTCGCCCACCAAGGCGTCGGGCGAGACGGTGATCGGGTCCTGGATGAGGCCGTGGATGTGGCGCTTCACGCGGGCGACCTCCTTGATCTGGTCCTTGCCGGGGAGGTTGTAATGGATGAGGCCGAGGCCGCCGTTGAGCGCCATGGCGATGGCCATGCGCGATTCGGTCACGGTGTCCATGTCGGACGAGATGATGGGGATCTGCAGGCGCAGGCCCTCGGAGAGCGAGGTGGCCAGATCGGTGTCCTTGGGGAGGATCTCCGAGTGGAGCGTGGCGAGCGAGACGTCGTCGAAGGTCAGCGCGCTCGGCAGGTTGGCGGCGAAAAAGCGATCGGCCGGCAGGTAGAAGTCGGAATCGCTCAGAGAAGTGGCAACAGGCTTGGTCATCGTTGCCGTGAACGAAATACTCCGGCCGCGCCGAACCTCAAACAAAAAGCGCGACCAGATGAGGGCTGAAAGCTGAGACCTGAAACCTGAGGATTCCCTGCCAGGCCCAAGCGGATGGACCAAAGGGCCGTTTTCAGGTTTCAGGTCTCAAGATTCAGGTTTCTCTTCCATGCATTCCGTGTATTCCGTGGTTTCAGAATGGTTTATCGGTTCAGTTATAAATCCTACTGCCTGCCGCTGCGGGCTCCGTTGCGGACGGCGCACGGGCTCTGGACGGAACGCGAGGGGCTCGTCGTGCGGCTGGAAGACGAGGTCGGCCGGGCGGGCTATGGGGAGATCGCGCCGATCCCATGGTTCGGAACGGAGACCCTGGCCGAGGCGGAGGAGATCTGCCGGAAGTTCGGCGACAAGGTCGCGGCAGCGCTGCTGGCCGAGGTGCCGGAAAAGTTCGGCTGCGTTCGGTTCGCCCTCGCGCAGGCGCGGGATGCGCAAGAGCAGACGCGTCCGGAGGCCGCGCTCCACCGGCTGCCCGTTGCCGCACTCCTGCCCGCGGGCCGGGAAGCGGTGCCGCTCCTGCGGCAGAAACTCGAGGCCGGTTTTCTCGCCTTCAAATGGAAGGTCGGCGTCGGGGCGATTGACGATGAACTCGGTCTGCTCGACGACCTGCTGGCGCACCTGCCGGGCCACGCGCGGCTCCGGCTCGACGCGAACGGCGGGTGGACCCGCAAACAGGCGGAGCGCTGGCTGGCGCGTTGCGCCGACCGGCCGGTCGAGTTTGTCGAGCAGCCGGTGGCGCCGGCCGACGAGGATGCGCTGCTGGGATTGGCCGGGGATTATCCGGTGAAGCTCGCCCTCGATGAGTCCGTGGTGCGGCTTGCCGACGCCCGGCGCTGGCAGGGGGTGGGCTGGCCGGGCGTGTTTGTCGTGAAGCCGGCGCTCGCAGGGCCGCTGGCGGAGCTGACGGAATGGATTCTGGCGACCAAGGCGGATGTTGTGCTTTCGAGCGCCATCGAGACGGCGCTGGGGCGGGCGGCAATTTTGCGCGCCGGGTTGAGTCAGCCGCTCACCACGCGGGCGTTGGGTTTCGGCACGGGTGAGATCTTTGGCGACCGCTGCTGGGACGGGCCGGTCATCGGGCCGCTGGCGGATGCGTCGTGCATCGCGGCCGATCCCGGGGAGGAACTGTGGAGCGCGCTGGGTTGAGCCAGGCGCAATTGTTCATTGTTCAATGATCAATGTTCATTTCTCATCGGGCTCGAGCGGATTGACCAATGACCAGTGATAAATGAACGATGAACATTGACCTATTTTCCCATGACTCGTTCTGAACTAGCCCGTTTGCTCGGAGCCCCGGTCGGTCTCGTCGCCGAGGAGCGGCGTGAACCGGCGGTGGTCGAGGACAAGGATCCACGTGGTTTCATGGCGGCGTTGGCGAGCGCGACCGCGCAGGGGGGCATCGTGATGCTGGCGAGCGACGCGTGGGGTGAATCCGAACGACGGCAACTGGCCGCCTTGCGGGAGATGGCGGCGGTCACGCCGGCCACCGCCGCAGGCAAGGGCTGGCTGTGCATCCCCACGGGCGGCACCAGCGGGCAGCTGAAGCTGGCGCGGCACGACGAGGAAACCGTGGCGGCGGCGGTGGGCGGATTCTGCCGGCATTTTTCCCTGACGCAGGTCAATGCCGCCGGCTTGCTGCCGCTGCACCACGTCAGCGGGCTGATGGCGTGGATGCGGTGCGCGCTGACCGGCGGCGAATACCGGCCGCTCGACTGGAAGGCGGTCGAGGGCGGCGATCTGCCGGCCTTGCCCGCGAAATCCCAGGGCTGGGTGCTCTCGCTCGTGCCCACGCAACTCGAACGTCTGCTGCGTGCAGACTGTAGGGCGGGATCGCCTGATCCCGCCTCGGGTGCGAGCTCACCTGCGGAAAACAGGCGGGATACGGCGATCCCGCCCTACAAGGGGACGGCGGTCGAGTGGTTGCAGGGCTTTCGCATCATCTTTCTCGGTGGGGCACCGGCCTGGCCGGCCTTGCTCGCGAAGGCCGCGGCGGCGCAGCTGCCCGTGTCGCTCGGCTATGGCATGACCGAGACGGCCGCGATGGTCACCGGGCTGCGGCCGGAGGATTTCCTGCTCGGCGTGCGCAGCAACGGTGCGGTCCTGCCGCATGCGAGCGTGCAGATCGATGACGACGGCGTGGTCGCGCTCGGCGGGGACTCGCTGTTCCGGGGGTATTATCCGCATTGGCGCGAGCGCACGCCGCTGGCGACCGGCGACCTCGGCCGGCTGGACGAGCGTGGCCACCTCCAGGTCAGCGGCCGGCGCGATGCGGTCATCATCACCGGTGGCGAGAAGGTCGATCCCGTGGAGGTGGAAGCGGTCCTGCGTGGCAGCGGCGAACTGATCGAAGTGATCGTGCTCGGCGTGCCTGATGGCGAGTGGGGACAGGCGGTGGTGGCGGCCTATCCCGCGACGGCCCGGCCGGATTGGGCGAAGGTCAAGCAGGCGCTCGACGATCAGCTGGCCGCCCACAAGCGGCCGAAGCGTTTCGTGCCCATCGCCGACTGGCCGGCCAACGCGCAGGGCAAGGTCAACCGGGCGGAAGTGGCGCGGCGGGTGGCGGCTGGTTCTTGATCAGCTCCTGCAGAAACGTTCGGTCTGCGACGTCCTTTGCCCGCCAGCTTTGCTTCATTTTTAGCATCAAGGGGGCATTCGCAAAGGGTATGACGACACCCTCCATTTCCACGGTTTCGATGCCATCGTGCGTGTCGGCAAAGGTGATTCCGCAGGCTTCGGTCATCAGATCAATCGTGATGTCGTCGTTTACCCGCACGACGATCCACTGGGCGAGATCGTCGTCTGCCAGTTCTCGCGCTGCCTTGTCGGGCAGGATTTCCAAGGCCTTTTTCACCAAGGCTTGGTTGGCCAGGTCGCGCGCGATCAGGAAATCGATGTCATCGGTGGCGCGCACAAAACCGAGACGGTTGATGGCAAAGCCGCCCACCACCACGTAAGCTACGCCGAGCCGGTTGAATTCCCGGGCGATCTTGACCAGATCTGTCTGGGTCGGGACGCGCGTTACCTCCCGGTGCGCATTCTCATCGTCCATTGGTCGCACTCCTCGTGGGTCGAAAACCGGTAGACTCCCTTCGGTTGCCCCTTGCCCTTGGCGAGCATGGCAGCCGTGCCCTGCAAGCGGACAAACCGCTCCCACGGGGTCCGTCGCAAAACACCGACGGTCTTCATGGTCATGGGTTTCACGGGCAAAAGCTTTGCCGGAACCTGCCGAACGTCAAGTGCCGCGCCGCGACACCGGAGTCTGCCGCCTGCGGGCGCGGCGAGGAAACTGAAACACGAGGCAACTCGTCAGCAGGTCTGGCCACAATCCCGCAGGATCTTGTTTTTAAATTGCCTCACTTTTCTGTGTATTCCGCGTCTTCCCTGGTTAATTTCCGTCTGTGAACAAAACCGAAATCGCCGCCGTCCTCACCGAGATCGGCACCCTGATGGAGCTGAAAGGTGAGAATCCCTTCAAAATTCGCGCCTACCAGGCCGGTGCGCGTGTCGTCGAGTCGCTGAACGAGGGCGAGTTGGTGCAGAGGATCGAAGCCGGCACCCTCGAGGAAGTGAAGGGCATCGGCGAGGCGCTGGCGCAGAAGATCACCGAGCTCCACACGACGGGAAAGCTGGGGTTTTACGAGAAGCTGAAGGACTCCATTCCCGCCGGCCTGATCGAGATTTTGTCCATCCCCGGCGTCGGACCGAAGAAGATCCGCGCCCTGAATGAAAAGCTCGGCATCGATTCCATCGCAAAACTGCAGCAGGCCTGCCTCGACGGAAAAATCGCCGCGCTCGACGGCTTTGGCGAGAAGTCGCAGGAGAAGATCCTCGAGGGCATCCGCAACCGGGAGAAATACGGCCGCCGTCACCTCTGGTTCGAGGCCCACGCGGTGGCCGAGCCGATTTTGGCGGGGCTGCGTGAATTGCCGCAGGTCCAGCGCGCCGAGCACGCCGGCAGCCTGCGGCGGAAAATGGAAACGGTCGGCGATCTGGACTTCCTCGTGGCGACCACCGAGCCGGCGCCGATCGTCGCGTGGTTCGTGGCGCAGGCGGGCGTGAAGGAGGTCACGGCCCAGGGCGAGACCAAGGCCAGCGTGCGACTGACCTCGGGCATCCAGGCCGATCTGCGGCTGGTGCCGCCGGAGCAGTTTGTCTTCGCGTTGCACCACTTTACCGGCTCGAAGGACCACAACGTCGCGATGCGCCAGCGGGCGCTGCAGCAGGGGCTTTCCATGAGCGAGTGGGGCCTCGTGCCCGCGGAAGGCGAGGGGACGGCGAAGGAAAAGGCGGAGACCATGGGCCGGAAAACGGATATCAAGACGGAGGAACAGTTGTTCAAGAAGCTCGGCCTCGCCTTCATTCCGCCCGAGTTGCGCGAGGGATTGGGCGAGATCGAGGCCGCGGAGAAGGATGGACTGCCCCGCTTGCTGGAGGAGTCGGACATCCGTGGCGTATTTCACAACCACACGACCGCCTCCGACGGGCACAACACCCTCGAGGAGATGACGGAGGCGGCACAGTCGCTTGGTTTGGAATATCTCGGCATTGCCGACCATTCGAAGTCCAGCGTGCAGGCCCGCGGCCTTACCGAGGAGCGGCTGGCGGCGCAGATCGAGGAGATCAAGAAGCTCAATGCTTCGGGTAAATTCAAATGCCATGTCTTCACCGGCACCGAGTGCGACATCCTGCCGGACGGGAAACTCGATTTTGGCGAGGACGTGCGGGCTTCGCTCGATTACGTCGTGGTCTCGGTGCACAGTTCGTTCCGGCAGAAGAGGGAAGTGATGACGAGACGGATCATCCGCGCCATCGAACAGCCGCACGTGACGATGCTCGGACACCTGACGGGGCGCCTGTTGTTGGAGCGCGAGGGTTACGAGGTCGATGTGGACAAGGTCATCGACGCCGCCATCGCCAACCGGGTCGTCATCGAATTGAACGCGAGCCCCTGGCGGCTCGACATGGACTGGCGGCACTGGCGCAAGGCGGCGGAGCGCGGCCTGCTGACGAGCATCAATCCCGACGCGCACGACACGGCGCAGTTGGAACTTTTCCGCGTCGGCGTAGGCGCGGCGCGCAAGGGCTGGCTCACGAAGGACGCCGTCCTGAACACCAGGCCGCTCGCCGCGATGAAGAAGTGGCTGGCGGCGCGCGGGTAGGACAAAGGGCAACCCACCGCCCGGTCGTCGTGGCTCCAGGCAATGCTGGAGCGCGGGCGACCCCGCCCGCGGCGCCAACGAGCTACTTCCATTGGCGTAGGCGGCTCGGGCAAGAAACGCGCCCCATTCGCCAATCTCTGCCCAGCACGGGCGGGCCGCTTGGAGGAAAATGCCCGGTAGCTGGCATACCCTTGGTCAACCCCGCCGGCCTCCCCGCCATGAGCAACGCCACCCTGTCCGCTCTGCCCCGCAAAGCATCGCTCAACCCGTCCGCCCCGCCCAAGCTGCCGCCCGGCCTGTTCTCCCGCCGCACGCACCTGATCGGCAGCGAGAACGCCTTCCGCATCGGGCCGCAGATCCGCGAGCTCGAGAGCCGCGGCCTGAAGGTCATCAAGTGCAACCTCGGCGAGCCCGACTTCCCGCTCGCCAAGCACATCGCCGACGAGGTGAAGCGTCAGATCGATCTCGACCTGACGCATTATTGCGATCCGCAGGGCATCCTGCCGCTGCGCGAGGCCATCGCCCGCACGATGTCGGCGCGACGCGGGCTCAAGATCATGCCCGATCGCATCGTCGTTTTCCCCGGCGGCAAACCGCCCATCGGCCTGACGCAGCAGACCTACTGCAATCCGGGCGATGAGGTTATTTATCCCTCGCCCGGTTTCCCCATCTACGAATCCTTCGCGACCTACCTGAGTGCCAAGCCCGTGCCGCTGCACCTGCGCGAGGAGGCGGACTTCAGCTTCACCGGACGCGAACTGGCCGCCCTCATCACGAAGCGCACCCGCGTCATCATCCTCAACTTCCCGTCGAATCCCACCGGCGGCGTCGTTTCCGCAGAGCAACTGGCGGACATCGCCGACGTCATCCGCCGCAAGGCTCCGCCCCAGGCGCGCATCTACTCGGACGAGATCTACGAGGACATCCTGTTTGACGGCAATGTGCACCGCTCGATCGCCTGCCTGCCCGGCATGGCGGAGCGCACGATCATCGCGAGCGGCGTGTCCAAGTCCTTTGCGTGGACCGGCGGTCGCGTCGGCTGGGCGGCGTTTCCGACGGCGGAGGAGGCGACGGTCTTCCGGAATCTGAACATCAATTATTTCTCCTGCATCCCCGCCTACAACCAGATGGGCGCGGCCGTCGCGCTGGAGTCGCCGCTGAGTGCGGCCGAGATGGCGCGCATGCGGGCGGCCTTCGTCGAGCGGCGGGACATGATGGTCGCGGGCCTGAACGCCATTCCGGGCATCACCTGCCGCAAGCCCGGCGGGGCCTTCTACCTGTTCCCCAACATCGCGGGCCTGTGCCACGATCTCGGCGCCATCGCCGCGCACCGGCATCTGCCGCCCGCGCTGCGTGCGCGCACGAGTCCGGCGACCCTCGTGCAGATGTTCCTGCTCTGGAACTATCAGGTGGCCACGATGGACCGGCGCTCCTTCGGCCGCATCGGCTCCGCGGGACAGCATTACCTGCGGCTCTCCATCGCCACCGGCCTGGCCGACCTCGAGATCGGCCTGCTGCGCATCCGTGCCGCGGCGGCCGACCATGACGGCTTTAAGAAATTCATTCACGAAGGACAACACCTATGCTGACGCACGCCCATCCCACGGAAACCACTCCGGCCCGCCACGAGAACAAGGTCCCGTTCAAGCTCGGCCCGCGCCGCGGCGTGTTCATCAACGCCGCGCACCGGTTGCTCCACGATGGCGCGCCCCTCGATGCCGCCGCCGTGGCGCACTGCGAGGAGTTCGACCTGCTTTACCGCACGCTGGTCGCGGTGATGTATAACTATGCCCCGCTCTCGGGCCATCCCGGCGGCTCCATCTCGTCGGGCCGCTTCGTGTCGCGGCTCCTGTTCGAGACGATGGACTACGGACTCGACGAACCAGGACGGAAGGACGCCGACATCATTTCCTACGCCGCCGGACACAAGGCTCTCGGACTTTACGCGCTGTGGGCCTTGCGCAACGAGATCGCCCGCATCGCCGCGCCCGATCTGCTCCCGAAGGACGAGAAGTTCCAGCTGCGACTCGCGGACCTGCTCGGATTCCGCCGCAATCCCGTCAACGCGGCCCCGCTTGCGAAGCAACTGCAGGCCAAGGCGCTCGACGGCCATCCGACGCCCGCGACTCCTTTCGTGCGACTCTCGACGGGGGCTTCGGGCGTGGGCCTGCCCGCCTCGATCGGATTGGCATGGGGTGCGGCCGACCTTTACGGGGCGAACGCTCCGCGCGTGCATATCATCGAAGGCGAGGGTGGCCTGACCCCGGGGCGTGTCGCCGAGGCGCTCGCCGCCGCCGGCACCGCGTCGCTCGGCAATGTGATCCTTCACGTCGACTGGAACCAGGCCTCGATCGACTCGAACCGCGTCTGCCGCGACGGCGCCACGCCCGGCGACTACGTGCAGTGGACGCCCACCGAGCTGGCTTATCTCAACGACTGGAATGTCATCTACGTGCCCGAGGGTTTCGACTGGCAGCAGATCACGCTGGCCCAGCGGCTCGCCCTCACGCTCACGAACGGTCAGCCGACGGCGATCGTCTACCGCACGATCAAGGGCTGGCAGTATGGCATCGAAGGCCGCGCCTCCCACGGCGCGGGCCACGCGCTGTGCTCCGCCGGGTTCTACGCGGCGGTCGCGCCGCTGCTGCCGAAGGACACCGTGCATCTGCCGTGCTGCGACGGGACCAGCCCCACGCGCTGTGGCGGCGGCTCGGACGCCGCCGTCGTGGAGAAATGTTATTGGGAAGCCCTCGGATTCATCCGGCAGGCTCTCGAAGCGCGCCGGCCCACGGTCGACGCGCTGGCCGCGCAATTGCGCGCCGCCCGCACCCGGCTGGAGGCCCGTGCCCTGCGTCCCCGGGCCGACGCCCCCCAGATCGAGGCCGCCTATGTCACGGCCGCTGGCGCGCAGACCGCCTTGCCGCCCGGACTCACGCTCAAGCCCGGCACGAAGACCACGCTGCGCGAGGAATTCGGCAAGGTGCTCAACCACTACAACAAGGTTACCGGCGGCGCGCTGATCGTCGCCTCGGCCGACCTCATGGGTTCGACCAGCATCAACAAGGCGGGCGACGGTTTCCCGGCGGGGTTCTACCATCGCGGCACCAATCCGCTCGCGCGGCAGCTCGCAACCGGCGGCATCTGCGAGGACGCCATGACCGCCATGCTCGCGGGCATCTCGACCTTTGGGAGTCACATCGGCGCCGGCTCGTCATATGGCGCCTTCAGCGCGCCTCTCGGGCACATCGCCGCGCGGCTGCACGCCATCGGCAACCAGGCCCGGATCGCGCTCGAAGGCGGCGACTACCGGCCGTTCTTCCTGGTCTGCGCCCACGCCGGACTCAAGACCGGCGAGGACGGCCCGACGCACGCCGACCCGCAGCCGCTCCAGCTCCTGCAGGATAATTTTCCGCTCGGCACCATGATCACGCTGACCCCGTGGGATCCGCAGGAAATCTGGTATCTCGTGGCGGCGGCCCTCGACCGGCGGCCCGCGATCATCGCGCCGTTCGTGACGCGCCCGCCCGAGCTGGTGCTTGACCGGGCGGCGCTCGGCCTGCCGCCGGCTTCGGCCGCGGCCCAAGGCGTCTATCGTCTGCGTGCGGCGCAGGGAAAATCAGCGGGCACGATCGTGCTGCAAGGCACGGGTGTGACCAACGCCTTTCTCACGGGAACCCTGCCGCTCCTCGACCGCGAGGGACCCAATCTGAACCTCTACGTGGTCACCTCCACGGAACTCTTCGACCTGCTGCCCGTCGCCGAGCGCGAGCGGATCTTCCCCGAGGCGCACCAGCAGGAGGCCATGGGCATCACGGACTACACCCTCGCGACCATGACGCGCTGGGTGCGTTCGGACTACGGCCGCGCGCATACGCTGCATCCGTTCTGCCACGGGCATTTCCTCGGCAGCGGCTCGGGCGCCAAGGTGATGACGGAAGCCGGTCTCGACGGCCCCGGCCAGTTCGATGCCATCCGCGCCTACGTGCAGGGGCGGTAGGCAGGCCATGGTGCGGATCTCAGTTCCGTGCCGGCGCACCGCCTTACAGCTCGATGATCCCGCGCTGCACGGCGACGGTGACAGCCTCGGTGCGGGCGGCGACCTGCAGCTTGCCGAGGATGTTCTTGAGGTGGTCCTTCACCGTGTTCTCCGAAATGGCCAGGTGGCCGGCGATCTCCTTGTTCGCCCGGCCGCGGGCGATTTCGCGAAGGACCTCGATTTCGCGATTGGTGAGGGCGTGGTATTCCTGGCGCACCGCGAGGCGGCTCGCGACGTCCCGCGGAATCCACTGCCCGCCGGCGGCGACCGCGCGGATGGCCGGGATCAGGTCGTCGCCGGTCGAGCTTTTCAGCAGGTAGCCGTTGGCGCCGACCGCGAGGGCCTTGCGGATGTCCTCGTCCCCGTTGAAGGCCGTGAGCACCAGCAGGCGGGCGCCCGGAAAATCCCGGCGGATCGTCTCGATCACCTGGCTGCCGCCCATGACGGGCATGCGCAGGTCCACGAGCGCCACGTCGGGCCGGTGCCGCGCATAGGCCTCGACCGCCTGCGCGCCGTCGGTGACCTGCGCCACGACCTTCATGTCCGGCTCGGAATTGATCAGGGCCACGAGGCCGGAGCGGACGATGAAATGATCGTCGGCGACGAGGATGCGCAGGGCGGCGGGTGGGTTCATGTCTCGGGGGTGAGGGTCTGGATTGTTCCCTTCCGGGGCGGGGCCTCGGCGGCGGGTTGGACGGGAATTTCCACGGTCAGACTGGTGCCGCGGCCCGGGGTGCTCTGGATCACCATGCCGCCGGCCAGGCGTTTGGCGCGTTCGGTCATGCCCATGAGGCCGAAGTGCCCGTCCGCCGGCACGTGCGTCTGGTCGAACCCGGTGCCGTCGTCCTCGATGCGCAACCGCAGCACCCGCGGATCGAACTCCAGGCGGACCGCCACCCGCGTGGCCTGCGCGTGCTTGGCGATGTTGGTCAGCGCCTCCTGCCCGATCCGCAGGACGTTCTCCTCGACCACCTCCGGCAATCCCTGCGGGCGCCCCTCCACCTGGAAATCGAGCGCCATGTCGGTGCCGTTCACCAGCTGCTCGGCGCTGGCCCGGAGCGCGCCGGCGAGGTCGAACTGCTCCAGTTCGCGCGACCGCAGGTCCCAGATCGACCGGCGCAGGTCGACCTGGCTTTGGTGCAGCCAGTTGCGGGCGAGCTGCAGGTGCTCGTCGGAGGCGTCGGGGTCGCGGCGCGCGAGCTTGGCCGCGGTGTTCAGCCGCAGGGCGATGCCGGCGAGCGTCTGCTCGAGCGTGTCGTGCAGGTCGCGGGCCAGGCGCGTGCGCTCGGTCAGCACGGCCTTGAACTGCAGTTCGGCGGCCTTGCGGGCGGTCATCTCCACCTGCAGCTGCGCGGAGCGCTCGGCCACCTTGTCCTCGAGCGTGTCGTGCGCCTCCTGCAATTCGCGCTGCGCCTGCTCGAGCGCGCGGACGACGCGGTGCAGCGCGGCGTTCTTCTGGGCCACGGTGAGCAGCCAGGCGATGGCGAGGACGAGCACGGCGCTCACGATCCCCAGCCCGGCGAGCAACCGGGCCGGGGTGAGCCAGCTCGGGCGCTCCAGCACCCGGAGCCGGGCCGCCGCCGGCAGGAGCAGCCGCAGCGACGTGAACTTGCCGCCCGCCTCGACGGTCGTGACGCACACCCCGTCCGCCTCGATCAGGCTGCCGACGGGCGCCGCGGCGAGCGCGGTGTTGTCCGTCGCCCCCGATTGCTCGATGGTGAAAGTGGTCCCGCTCCCCTGCACCAGCCAGGTCGTGACCGCGCCCGCCGCGCTGCCGTCGGGCCGGGTGTCCGGCCGTGACGTGCGGTCGAGCAACCGCCCGCGCAGCGTGATGAGTTCGCCATGATGCTGGCCGGCGGCGATCTCGGCGAAGGGCACGGGACGCGGCGCCACGAGGGGCTTGGCCCCCGCCGCCGGGCGCAACACGGCATCCCGGAGCAATGGCAGGTGGCCCTCAAATTCGATGAAGCCTGCCGCCTCGACCAGGTCGCCGGCGGCCAGCGGGCCCGTTTCCACGACGCCGACGCGGATGCCGCCGGACGCGTCCTGCAGGTAGATCTCGCCGCCGGCGCGCTGCAGCGTCACCACGCCGCGCACGTGCACGCGCTGCTCGGCGCGGCGCCCGCGGCGGTATTGGCCGATGGTGCTGACCGGCGTGATCGCGTCGTCGAACGGATTCAGCCGCTCCGGCTCGAGGATGGTGAAATCCTCCAGCCGCGGCACATACACGGCCGCGGCCGTCATGTGGCGCAGGGCGCCGATGTAGTGGGTGGCGGCCGTGCCGCGCACGCGCACGCGGGCGCCGACGAGCGATTCCGGCGCCACTCCGGGCGGCACCCGGGCATGGACCTGCAGCCGGTTGCCGACGACCACCAGGTCGATCAGCAGGCGGGCGTCCGCGACGCGGGCGGTCCGCACCACGCCCGAAATCTCGACGCGCTGGCTGTCCTCGACGCCGGTCTCGAGGTCCTCGATCGGCACGAGCTTCGGTTCCGGCAGCGGCGCCGTGCCGAGCCGGCGCCAGACCGGGGCGCTGATGATCGGCGCAAAGGCGCCCGGGTGGGTGACACCCTCGACCGTGATCAGGTCGCCCGGGGCGGGCGACGGGCGGTTGAGGTTTTCCACGAAGATGCCGGCGGTGCCATCCTGCACGAAGAACTGCCCGTTCCAGTCGGGTTCCGCCGCGGTGACGATGCCGGTGACCGCCACCTTGAGCCGCCGGCCCGCCTGCTCGCCCGAGAGCGAGAGCACCGTGGCGGCATCTGTCAGCGGCTCCACCGGCGTTTCGGCACCCAGGCCGGAGCACCAGCCGGTGAGCAACAGGGCGCACAGCAGATTTCTTGGAGTGGCGGGCATGAACAACGGGCGGCGGGGAGGACCGGGGGTGACAGGCGGGAAGCAGACCCGAGGTTAGGGCCCCGTCACGCCGACTCACGAAAAATCGGCTTCCGGCTAGCTACCCGAAAGGGGGATGCGGACGCGCCCGCCCAAATGTTATGGTGAGCATCAACCCCTCCCGGCGCTTCCCCTGCGCAACATCGCCCTGCTTCCCGCGGACGATGTCCACCCCAAACCTGACCCTGAACCCCATGCACTATTCCAAGCTGTTCCTCCTCGCGTGCCTCGCGGCCGGCACCGCGGCCCCGGCCGTCCTCCGGGCGCAGACGGCGCCCGTCCCGTCCACCGCTGATTCCCCCCCGGTCGCCGCGTTGGCCGATGAGACCGTGGTGTTGTCGCCCTTCAAGGTGACCACCACGCAGGACAAGGGCTATCGCGCCACCAACACCACCTCCGGCACCCGGCTGGACACGGCGATCAAGGATCTGCCGATGCCCATCGAGGTGATCACCGAGCAATTCATCCGCGACACCGGCGCCAACGACCTGCGCGAATCCCTGCGCTACAGCGCCGGCATCCAGCTCCAGACGCAGAACGACTGGGGCGTGCCGTCCGGTTACGCTTCGGTCGTGCCCGGCCGGATCAACAATCCCGAGGGCTCGACCGCCACGGCGGACCAGTCCCGCGTCAAGATCCGCGGCTTCCTGACCGACTCGACCCTGCGCGACGGCTTCCGCCGGCAGAATGCCACCGACTCGGTCAACCTGGCCCGCGTCGAGGTGATCCGCGGACCGTCGGCCCTGCTTTACGGCGTCGGCAACTTCGGCGGCGTGGTCAACTATCTGGTCAAGACGCCGCAGGCCAAGGCGGGCGGCGAGGTCGGCGCGGAATTCGGCAGCTACGGCTTCAAGCGCGCCACACTCGATTACTCCACCCCGGTCACGGACAAGGTGGCCTTCCGCGTGAACGGCGCGGTGCAGGACACCGACGACTACACGGAGTATGCCAGCGAGAACCACTACTTCGTGTCGCCGATCGTGGTCTGGAAGCCCTGGGCGAACACCGAGATCACGTTGGACACCGAATACGGCAAACAGAACCGGTCCGGCATCGGCTTCAAGAACCTGCGCGCGATCCCCAGCGGGTTCGTCAACGACTCGGCCGGCCTCGACGGCGATTTCCTGCAGATCCCCGGCAAGGACGTGAAGACCTTCCGCTGGAGCGGCCCGGAAACCTTCAACGACAGCAAGGCCTCCAATCTCCTGATCAAGCTGAACCAGAAGCTGGCGGAGAACCTGTATTTCTCGGCGGGCTTCAACATGTCCCGCTTCAGCTACGACCAGCTGGACGTGAGCGCCTCCCTGCAGAACCCCGGCAGCAGCGTGCCGGCCTGGGCCATCGCAAAGATCACCTATTCGGGTCTGCAGACGGGCCAGCAGGGCGTCCCCACCGGGCCGCAGGATGCGACCATCGGCTACCAGTGGAGCAAGTCCACCGAGCGCGACGTGCACCGTCAGGGCCGGGCGGACCTCACCTACAAGCTCGATCTGTTCGAGAACCGCTCCAAGTGGCTCAAGATGGAAAACACCTTCCTCGCCGGGGTGAACTACACCAATGAGATCCATCACAACATCGTCACCGGCACCCCGTTCGACCGGAACATGTATAAGAGTCCGGCCGACTACACACCCTTCCACTTCGGGAAACAGGCGAACGGTTCGTCCGATCATGGGATGACGGATCTGTTCAACATCAAGGACACCAACACCGATGCGGCGATGTATGCCATTTATCAGGGCAAGCTGCTCGACGGCTGGGTGACGATGATCGCCGGCATGCGCAAGGACCGCAGCTGGAACCACAATTGGCACTATAATCCGCAGTGGGGCGCCGACCACATCGCGCAGAACCAGGGCTCGGACACTGTGCCCGTCGCGTTGCGCAGCCCCGACAGCAACGACAACACCCACCAATACGGCATCGACATCAAGTTGAACCGCAGCGGCAGCCTGTCGATCTACGCGATGAGCGCGGAGGCCAGCCAGCCGAATTATTCCGGCGCCAAGGATTTCACCGGGCAGCTGCTGCAGGCCTCGCTCGGCAAGGACAAGGAAGTCGGCCTGAAGTTCGACCTCTTCCACGGCCGCGTCTCCGGCACGATCAGCCGCTTCCAGATCACCCGCACCCGCGTGGGCATCGGCAACCCCGGCGGTCTGTGGTGGGCGCCGACCCTTGGTTCGCCCAGCAACTTCAAATCGGACAAGAACATTGTCTATCAGGTCAACGACCTGGACCCGGGCCCCAACAGCTGGAATGCCGCCGTCGTGGCCTCGACCGCCCAGTGGAACGCCGCGGTGGCGGCCGGCGGCGTCTACAAGGCGACCAATTCCGCCGGTAACACGAACTGGTATGCCAACGCCTCCAGCCCGACCGGTGCCGCCCTGCTCGATGCCATCTTCGCCAATGCCGTCGCCACCAAGTCCACCGGTTGGTGGGGCTGGATCTACGGCATGGACAACCTGACCAACACCGCGACCGCCGATTACAACGGCGCCTCGCCCCCGGGGCCGACCGGCGGCCAGTCCGTGCCGCTCGGCTCGGACCGCTCGAAGGGCTGGGATGCCCAAGTGCTGCTCTCGCCGACGGACAACCTGCAGATCGCCCTGTCGTGGTCGCACATCGAGAAGGTCGTGCTGAACGCCGCGGCCTGGATCAAGTATCCCTACCCGCAGGATCGGTGGGCCATCTGGTATGCCCCGATCGATTGGGCGGACGGCGGCACCCCGGCGAGCGCCCGGTTCACCGACCCGACGGACACCTCGACTCATCTCTCCTACGGCACGGGCCTGTCGCTGGACGACACGCCGAAGAACCAGGGTTCGGCCTGGGTCAATTACCAGATGCCGAAGGACTCCTCCCTGCACGGCCTCGCCTTCGGCATCGGCGGGATCTACATCGGGCCGGGCACGATCTATCCGACCTTCTTCCGGCAACCGAAAGGCGCCGACGGCCAGCCCCTCACCCTGCAGACCAAGAGCAAGACGCTCTACAACGGCATGGTCCGTTATGAGTTCAAGGTGCGCGGCCATGACGCCAGCGTGCAGCTGAACGTCGAGAACCTGGCGGACAACACCGACTACTACGGTCTGATCGCCCAGGCCCCGCGCCGCTGGAGCATCCTCTACTCCCAGAAGTTCTGAGCCCCGCGCCGCGGACCGCGAAACCCCGACTGTCACCGTTCAGCCACAAGCCCTGACTTGGTTTGGTGAAAATACAGGCGGCAGGCGCGCGCCTGCGCAGTCCAGCGCGCGCCTGCCGTTCACCTCCAGCCCCGGAGACGGACCACCGGCTCCGTCGCCACCTCCTTCCCTCCCTCATGCATGTCCCCCGTTTCCTCCCCTGCGCGGCCACCCTCGCGCTCACCGCAATGACGCTCCCCGCCGCCCTCGGCGCCGGCGCCTGGTCGCTCCATGAGACCGCCCGCGACAACGGCCGCCTCCTCGCCGAGATCGCGGCCCCCGCCGCCGGCCCGGCCACGTCCGACGCGATCTTCCTCGATCCCGCCACCCGCTACCAGGAGATGATCGGCTTCGGCGGCGCGCTCACCGAGTCGTCGGCCTGGGTCCTCGCGCAGTTGCCACCCGAGCGCCGGCTCGAGGTCATCCGCCGCTACTATGACCCCAAGGAGGGCATCGGTTACACGCTCGCCCGCACGCACCTCAACAGCTGCGATTTCTCGCTCAACCTGTGGGCGCTCGACGAGGTCCCGGGCGACTACGATCTCCACCACTTCACGCTCGCGCCCATGCGCCGGTGGCTCATGCCGCTCCTGCAGGACGCCCGCCGCGTGGCGGGCGGCGACGCCAACTTCAAACTGCTTGTCTCGCCCTGGAGCCCGCCGGCCTGGATGAAGACGAACAACCGCATGGACGACGGCGGCTCGCTCCGCGGCGAATACGCGCCCGCGTGGGCCGACTATTACGTGCGTTTCGCGCAAGCCATGCAGCAGGAGGAAAATTTCCCGGTCTGGGCCTTCACCGTGCAGAACGAACCCGAGGCGCACCAGACCTGGGAGTCCTGCCTGTATACGCCCGAGCAGGAACGCGACTTCGTGAAAAACCACCTCGGCCCCGCGCTCGCCCGGGCCGGCCTGGGCGACAAGATCAAGCTCATCGGCTGGGACCACAATCGCGACCGCATCGAGGCCCGCGCCTCCGCCCTGCTCGGCGACCCGGCGGCCGCGAAGTATCTCTGGGGCCTCGGCGTGCACTGGTATGTCAGCGACGATTTCGCCGCCTCGGCCCGCACGCATGCCGCGTTTCCCGACAAGCCGATCCTGTTCACCGAGGGCTGCTGCGAAGGCGGTGGCAACATCGGCCTCTGGGCGCATGGCGAGCACTACGCCACGCAGATGATCGGCGACTTCAAGCACTGGGTCGCCGGCTTCTTCGACTGGAACATCGTGCTCGACCAGCGCGGTGGCCCGAACCATGTCGGCAATTTCTGCGACGCCCCCGTCATCGCCAACACCGTGACCAAGGAGGTAACCTACAGCGCTGCGTTCTACTACATCGGGCATTTCAGCAAGTATGTCCGGCCCGGCGCCCGGCGCATCGCCGCGGAGGGCGGCCCGGCCGGCCTGCAGTCCGTGGCCTTTCAGAATCCCGACGGAGCCATCGTCGCGGTGGTGCTCAATCCCACGGATGACGCGGTCAGCTTCACGCTCGCGTTGGAGGGAAGTGGACTGGTCTGCCGGATCCCGGCTCACGCCATCCACACCTATGTGCGCACGCCGTAAGAGGCGGTTGGGGCCTATCCGCATATCGACCTGCCCTGCGGGCATTGGTAACACGGGTATGGATAGGCGGCCAGGCTCTGCGCCGGCAGTGTTCAATTGTCACCAGCGGCAAACCATGGCAGTCACTGGTCGACCATGAAGCCTCCGTTCCCGACCGTCCTGCAATTTTTCCAACGCTCGTGGCGGGGCGGTTGCCTGCTCGCCGCGGCACTGCTGCTCCGGCTGCCTGCCGGCGGAGCGGAAACGACGACGGAGGCGCCGGGCGGGACGCTCTGCGTGATGTCCTACAACCTGCGCTTTGCCAGCCCGACCCCGCCCAACGCCTGGCCGCAGCGCCGGCCGTTGCTGACCGGACTGATCGGGCGCCTCGCTCCGGATGTCATCGGCACGCAGGAGGGAGTTTTCGCGCAGCTGCAGGACATCGCGACCGATCTGCCGGACTACCAGTGGATCGGGCTGGGGCGCGAGGGAGGCAGCAAGGGCGAATTCATGGCGGTATTCTACCGCAAGGACCGGCTGGAGCCGCTGGCCTTCGATCATTTCTGGCTGTCCGACACTCCTGAGGTCACCGGCTCGGCCACTTGGGGAAACACCTATAAGCGCATGGTCACCTGGGTGAGGTTCCGTGACCGGCGGACGCGGGCGGAGTTTTGGTTCTTCAACACGCACTTTGACCATCAGGTGGAGACGGCCCGCGTCAAAAGCGCCGAACTCCTGCGCCGACGCATCGCGGCGCTGGATCCGCATCTGCCGGTGGTGCTCACCGGTGATTTCAACGCCGCCGCCGGCACGAGCGAGGCCTGGAAGATTCTTACGCAGGACGGATTTCTTCACGACACCTGGCAGACGGCCCGCGAGCGTCGCGGCGAAGGCATCGGCACCTTCAACGATTTCAAGGCGGTCCGGCCGCTGGGACCGCGCATCGATTGGATCATGACTCGCGGTGAGGTGACGACGGATCGGGTCGAGATCGTCGTCGATGAACGCGACGGCCAGTTCCCGAGCGACCATTTCCCCGTGGTGACGCACCTGCGCCTCGGCGGGAAGTGAGACCAAAAGCTGAGGCGCAAGGCTCCACCGGCTGGAAGCCGGTGCCACAGCGGATCCGTTTCAGTAGGCCGAATCGGGCGGAGAAAAGATCTGGCGCATCGTCCTCAGGGTGATCTGCACGTCCAGCCAGATGGACCAGTGGGCGATGTAGTAAAGGTCGAGGCGGATGCGCTGCTGCAGCTGCTCTGGGGTCTGGATTTCACCGCGGAAGCCTTCGCTCTGGGCCAGGCCGGTGATGCCGGGCTTCACCCAGTGCTTGGAGCGGTAGGCCTGCACCTGGCGCTCGAATTCCTCGTCGAGGACGGGCATGACCGGCCGTGGGCCCACGATGCTCATCTCGCCGGTGAGCACGTTCCAAAACTGGGGGAATTCGTCGAGGCTGTGCCGGCGCAGGGAATGTCCGAAGGGGAACACGCGGGCATCGTTGGCCGCGGCCTGCTTCCCTTCCGCCTGTGCGTCGGGCGGAGCGAGGTGCATCGAGCGGAACTTGAGCATCCGGAACTGCGCCCGGTGCTCGCCCGAGCGGGGACGGACGTGGAAGAGCGGCCCGGGTGATTGCATCCGCTGAAAAATCCAGACCACCAGCATGAGGGGCGGGAGCACGAACACCACGACCGGCACGGCGACCGCGAGGTCGAAGAGGCGCTTCACCGCCCGGTTGAGCGGCTCCTCCAGCGGCTCGTCGTGGAGACTGAAGAAATGGTGTCCGCCTTCATCCACCGAGACCACCGGGTGTCCGAGCACATCTTCCACCTGGTGATGCACCAGGAGCCGGCAGCCCGCGGTCTGACAGTGGGCGAGGATCTGCCGAGCGATCTGGGGATTGTCCGGCAATTCCAGCAGGATGACCTGGCCGATGGATTTTTCGGCGAGCACGAGAGGGAGGTTCTCAAGAGGAGAAATCTGAAACTTGAAACCTGAAACCTGAGGAGAGGAAAACCGGCCGGTTTCGGATCCGAAGCCCGCAGATTTCAGTTCTCCGAGCTCGGATTTCTCATCCTGCCGGTTGAGGGCGACGAAACCGGCGGGGTGGATGCCAAGGTCGCGCCGCTGATCCAGCCAGTCCTTGAGCAGGGGCAGCGATGCGGGGCGGCCGATGAAAAGGGTCGGGACGCGCTCCCCTTGGCTGAAGAGGAGCCCCGCCAGCCGGCGCGGCAGCATCCGGTGGAGCCCGAACAGCCCCAGCCAGCTCCAGACGAGGAAGGTGCCGAGGAAAAGCCGGCTGATGCTGCGATCCTGCGTGGCGAACATCATCGTGAACACCGCCAGCGCCATGAGCGCCACCTGCCACGTGGCCAGGCCCGCGGCGTCAGTGACCGAGAGTCGCGTCAGGCGCGACTCGACAGCCCGGATGCGTCCGCCGGCGGCCAGCATTCCGATCACCACGCAGAGGAAATACGCCAGCAGGTTGACCTCGCGGGTCAGCTTCATCCAGTCGGACAGGTGGCGGATGGTGATCTCCGCATAGATCCAGAAGAAAACCGCGATGCCGAGCAGGACGGCGCCGCCGTGGATCCGGACCAGTCCGCGGTGGCGGTTGGTGATCATGGCGTGGGCGGTCCGCTCAGAAGCTGCGCGTGTAGCGGGCGCCTTGCTCGTCCTCGAAGGTCAGCGAGCCGGACGTGATACCGACGAGCTTCAGGCCCAGTTCGCGCTCGACCATGTCGCCCGGGCGATAGACGCGGTCGTTCATCAGCACCTTGGCATCGGTGGCCGAGGCGCGGATGCCCGCGATGCGCAGGTTTTCAATGTAAGCGACGGCCTTGTTGTCCATTTTGGCCGGAGGAGCCGGTGCGGCCGGCGCGGCGGGCACGATCTCGGCCGGCGGGCTCCGGCGCGGTTCGTCCGGCGCCTTCGCCACGGGGGAGGAGGGCTTGACCGCGACTGTTTCGGGGGGGGCTTTGGTGGCCACGGGTTCGGGCTTCGGCGTGACGACCGGAGTGGCGATGGGCAGGGTGAAGCCGGGCGTGGTTGGTTCTGAAATCTGGGCCGGTGTGGCCGGCGAAGAGGTCCGCGGCGGGGTCGTCGTGGCGCCAGCCGTGGAAGGAGCCGGAGTTGTCGTGGATCCGGCCCGGGGACTCCGGAAGGCGAAATACG
>Ga0255338_1000970_pt1 | contig 64896 bp, 57 predicted proteins | sample MeOH1_35cm_T4_19_FD_203715 | JGI IMG/M metagenome (GOLD analysis project Ga0255338, IMG submission 203715) | Sandy soil microbial communities from University of British Columbia, Vancouver, Canada - MeOH1_35cm_T4_195 | ecosystem: Engineered > Artificial ecosystem > Sand microcosm > Unclassified ... | reverse complement strand
GGCAGGCCTGGCACTTCTTCGACTGGGCTTCGCCCTTGGCCTTGTCGGCCTTGGCGAGCAGGACGGGGAGGGGCTCCTCTGCCGGTGCGGCAGCGGCTGCGCCGCCTTCGCCGCCCGCGGCGGCAACGCCCTCGACGACGAAGGCCTGCGGGTTGGCGGGCTCCACATGATAGAGGTAGTCGGCGAGGTTCTTCACGCCGAGCACGACGAGCACAGAAAACAGCACTGCGCCCGCGATTTTGTTGAGTTCAAAACTATCCATCGGCTCTCGCTCCGCCCGGCTCATTTACGGAAGATCTATTCACGAAGTCGGGGTGGAGAGGTCAGGAGAAGCACCAGAAGAAGCGCCCACGCCTTGCCCTACCCCGCATTTGGCGCGGAGATTAGCCGCTTCCGCGTCTGCGCCGCAAGCCGTATAAGTTCTCGCATTCGCAAGGCCCCCGGCGGGCTCCGTCCCTCGGGAAGGAAGCGACGAAACGGGCCAAACTGCGGCGTTCCGTCGCATCCGGCCCGTCGAGGCCGCCAGACGGGGCCAGCCAGACCCTGGACCGCCACCCGAGCAGAGGCTTTTCATGTCCGCCGAGCCGATTATCGTGATTCCCGCCCGCATGGCCTCGACGAGGCTTCCGGGCAAGCCGCTGGCTGATATCGCCGGTGAGCCCATGATCGTTCAGGTCTGGCGCCGGGCCTGCGAGGCTTGCCTGGGCCGGGTGGTCGTCGCCGCCGCGGAGCGCGAGATTGCGGAGGCGGTCGTCGCTGCTGGCGGCGAGGCGGTGCTGACCGACCCCGACCTTCCCTCCGGCTCCGATCGCATCTGGCAGGCGTTGAAGGGCGTCGACCCGGAGGGCCGCCATGAGGTCATTCTCAACGTGCAGGGCGACCTCCCGACGCTCGATCCCCATCTCGTCCGCCGCGCCGCCGAGGCGCTGGTGAAGACCGGAGCCGATATTTCGACGCTGGCCTGCGAGATCAAGGTCGAAGAGGAGCGCACCAATCCCAATGTCGTGAAGGCGGTGATCGCGCTGCCCGACGGTGCGCGCTCGGGCCGCGCACTTTATTTCACGCGGGCGACTGCGCCATACGGCGACGGGCCGCATTACCACCACATCGGACTTTACGGCTATTCCCGCTCGGCGCTCGCGCGTTTCGTTTCGCTCGCGCCGTCGCCGCTGGAGCGCCGCGAAAAGCTCGAACAGCTCCGCGCGCTGGAAGCTGGAATGTCCATAGAAGTGGCGCTCGTTGACACCGTTCCCCTCGGTGTCGATACTCCCGCCGACCTCGAAAAGGCGCGTGCAGCCCTTGGCCACAGCGCCGCCGTATGAAAGACGCCATGAGCTCTTCTCCCGCAAGCCCGGAAAACACCATCGCCTTTCAGGGCGAGCCCGGCGCCAATTCGCATATTGCCTGCCATGAAGCCTTCCCTGACATGGTGGAGCTTCCTTGCGCGACGTTCGAGGATGTCTTTTCCGCCATCGACGAGGGCAAAGCGCGTCTCGCCATGTTGCCGATCGAGAATTCGGTCGCGGGCCGCGTCGCGGACATTCATCACCTGCTGCCCGATTCCTCACTCTATATCGTCGGCGAGCATTTCCTGCGCGTGCGCCATCAGCTTCTCGGCGTCAAGGGCGCCTCGCTCGGCGATCTGAAGACGATCCAGAGCCATGTCATGGCGCTCGGCCAGTGCCGCAAGGTGATCCGCGAGCTGGGGCTCACACCCGTCGTCGCCGCGGACACGGCGGGCTCGGCGCGTGAAATCGCCAATGCCGGCGACAAGAGCCGTGCCGCCATCGCTTCCGAGCTTGCGGCCGGCATCTATGACCTCGACGTTCTCAAGCGGGATATCGAGGACGCCGCGCATAACACGACGCGCTTCCTCATCATGGCGAAGGAGCCGAACGACGCCGAGCCCGAGGAAGGGCCGGTGATCACAAGCTTCATCTTCCGTGTGCGGAACGTGCCCGCGGCGCTCTACAAGGCGCTGGGCGGCTTTGCCACCAACGGCGTCAACATGACGAAGCTCGAGAGCTATCAGCTTGAAGGCACGTTCAGCGCGAGCCAGTTCTATGCCGACATCGAGGGGCATCCCGCCTCGCGCAATGTTCGTCTGGCGCTGGAGGAGCTTGAGTTCTTCACCACCGAGCTGAAGATCCTCGGCATCTACAAATCGCATCCCTATCGACGCGAACTGGCCGCCGCCGGCCGCTGAATTTAGATTGTCTCCATACAAATTGTCTCCGTACAAAACTTTGTACGGGCGGCACTTTTTCGCGTTGCGCGAGGCATGTTAGCTTCCGCGTCACGGGCCTGCGTCGCGTGCGTGCAGACCGCTTGGAGGTTTATATGAAAAAAGTGATTTCAATCGCGGCAGTGGCGCTGCTTCTGCCTGTCTCGGCTATTGCCGCCCCGCCGCAAATGGCGCCCGGTCTTTGGGAGCGCACCATGACGCTGGGGACCAACACATTTACCGACAAGGAATGCTTCTCGCCGGATGATGTTAAGCAGTCCGCCGAGGAGATGCTGCGTCCCGAAGGCGAGGATCAGACGAACTGCAAGACATCGGGCACTTGGGACGGCAACGTCTTTCGCTTCAAGAGCGAATGCGCGATGCCGGAGCAGGGCGGCTCGATGACGACGACCGGCACCATGACGTTCGAGAGTTCGAGCCACATGGTGCAGGAGGCAAAGACGACGACCTCGATGGATGGTGCGTCGCAGATCATGACCATGAAGGTCGATCACAAGCGGATCGGCGACTGCACGAAATAGCAGCCGCCGGATTTCCGTTTCAGGCCTTCTCTTCGGCGAAGGCCTTGACCAGCTGATGCGCGATGGCGAAGGGCGGCGGGAGCCAGAAGCTTCCATCGCCCTTGCCCGCCAGCACGGCCTGGATTTCCGCCCGGGTGAACCAGCGGCCCGCCGAAAGCTCGATCCCGTCGATCTTGAACTCGTCCGTATCGGCCACCGCATGGCAGCCGATCATCAGCGACGAGGGATAGGGCCAGGGCTGAGTCGAGTGATAGGTGACGTGGGAAACCTTGAGCCCCGCTTCCTCGTGAAGCTCGCGGGCGACTGCTTCCTCGATCGATTCGCCCGGCTCGATGAAGCCCGCCAGCGCCGAATGCATGCCCTTCGGCCAGATCTTCTGGCGGCCAAGGAAGCAGGAATCCTTGTAGGTCGCGAGCATGATGGCGACGGGGTCCGTGCGCGGGAAATGCTCGGCCTTGCAGGACGGGCACTGCCGCTTGTAGCCCGCTTCCATGATCTCGCTCGCCGTGCCGCAGACCGAGCAGAAACCGTGGCGCAGGTGCCAGTCGATCATGCTCTTCGCCTGGGCGAGGATTGCGAGCTCGGTCGGCGTGATGTCGCCCGACATGGCAAGGCCGCGCAGCTCCTCGAAAGCGCCGAGGCCCTTGAGCGCGGGATGGTTTTCCGCGTCCTTGAGGCCGGTGACATCGGCGGCAAAGAGCGATTTTCCGCGCCGGTTGATGCCGAGAAAGATCACCAGCGGATCGGGCCCTGCGAGTTCCTTCAGCAGCCCCATGCGGAGCCAGCCGACATCCTTGCCGTCGCCCGGCTGCGCTTCCGGCAGGATGAAGGGCTCAAGCTTGCGGAAGGGCACGAAAAGGCTCTGCGGATCGGCCATCTGCTCGGCGATCCATGCCTTGTCGGTTCGCCGGTAGCTCGCGCGGTCCAGCGGGTTATTGGCGAAGATGTTCGGATTTTCGGGAAGGCCCATGAGGAAGTCCGGCTTTTTGACGTTTCTGATGGAGAATTTCGGTGGGCGGCAGGGTGGCACAGGCCGGGGGCGGGCTCAATGCCGATGCGGGCCGACGCGGCCCACAGAAAACGCGGCCTTCCGCCGGAAATGCGCGCCCTTGCAATGAGGATCGATTCCCCTGATATAGTCGCCTCGGGAGGTTGGCGATGGACGAGTCCCTCGCCAACCCGGTCAGGTCCGGAAGGAAGCAGCCGTAACGAGTTCGGCTCGGGTCGTTCGTCCAGCCTCCCACCTAATTTTCCTGAAAGGCGCTCATGGACGGCAGCGAGGAAAATCCGGCGCTCTTGGCAGACGAGCCGCACCGGCCGGACCCTGCCGAGGAGCCCGGTTTCGCACTCCTGGGCGGAGAGGCAAAGCCCGCGCGCCAGCAGGCCTCCGGCTATCAGGTCCTCGCCCGCAAATATCGCCCCTCCAGCTTCGAGGATCTCGTCGGTCAGGAAGCCATGGTCCGCACCCTCTCGAACGCCTTCGAGACGGGCCGCATCGCCCATGCCTTCATGCTCACGGGCGTTCGCGGCGTCGGCAAGACGACGACCGCCCGCATCCTCGCCCGGGCGCTGAACTACGAGAAGCCGGGCGTGCCAAAAAGCGATAAAGGTGGGCCGACGATCCATATGGACGGTTTCGGCGTCCATTGCGAAGCGATCATGGAAAGCCGCCATGTCGACGTGATGGAAATGGACGCGGCCTCCCGCACCGGCATCGACGACATTCGCGAGATCATCGAAAGCGTGCGCTACCTGCCGGTTTCGGCGCGCTACAAGGTCTACATCATCGACGAGGTCCACATGCTCTCGAAGGCCGCCTTCAACGGCCTTCTGAAGACGCTTGAGGAGCCGCCGGCGCATGTGAAGTTCATTTTCGCCACGACCGAAATCCGCAAAGTGCCGGTGACGGTGCTTTCGCGCTGCCAGCGTTTCGATTTGCGCCGTCTCTCCGTCGATGAGTTGTCCGGGCTTCTCGGGCGCATCTCGAAGAAAGAGAATGTCGAGGTCGAAGAAGCGGCGCTGAAGCTCATTGCGCGTGCCGCCGACGGCTCCGCGCGCGATTCGCTCTCCCTGCTCGACCGCGCCATCGCGCATGGCAGCCAGATGGGCGAGGCGTTCATTCGCGAGTCGGAAGTCCGCGACATGCTGGGCCTTGCCGACCGTGCGCGCATTTTCGATCTCTTCGACTTCGTGATGAAGGGCGATGTCGCGGGCGCGCTGAACGAGCTTCGCGCCCAATATGATGTCGGTGCCGACCCCGCTGTCGTGCTTTCCGATCTCGCCGATCTTGTCCATTGGCTGACGCGGTTGAAGCTCGTGCAGGGCGCGGCCGACGATCTCGCCATGTCGGAGACGGAGCGCCAGCGCGGTCAGGACATGGCGGCGCGGCTTCCCATCCGGGTTCTTTCGCGCACATGGCAGATGTTGCTCAAGGGGCTCTCGGAAGTGCAGGGCGCGACGCGTCCCATCGCTGCGGCCGAGATGGTGCTGGTGCGGATCGCCTATGTCGCCGATCTGCCGGGACCGGAAGAACTCATCGAGCAGTTGAAGGGTGGTGGCGCCCTCTCGCGGCCCGCGCCGGGCGCTGCGCCTTCGGGCGGCGGCGGTGGCGGCGAACGCGCGCAATTGCGCTCCGTCGCTGGCGGCCAGGCACAGCAGAGTCCGCAGCAGTCTTATGAGCCAGCACCCGCCGTTGCGACGCAGGGCCCCACGCTCAAGCGCTTCGAGGATGTGATCGCGCTGCTGGCCGAGAAGCGCGACATCAAGCTCAAGCATGCGCTGGAAACCGGCGTGCGCCTCGTGCGCTTCGAGCAGGGCCGCATCGAGATCCGCCTTCTCGAAGGCGCGCCGGGCAGCCTCGCCACCGAACTTTCCGAACGTCTGAAGCGCTGGACCGGCGCGCTCTGGGTCGTCTCCCTCTCGCGTGAAGAAGGCGCCCCGACGCTGAAGGAGCAGGCGACGTCGCGCGAGCAGAAGCTGAAAGACGATGCCCGCGCCGATCCGCTGGTCAAGGCGGCGCTTGCGGCTTTCCCCGGCGCCGAGATCGTCAATGTGCGCGACCCGCGCGCCGACGAGCTTCCGGTCATGCCGCTCGCGGCGAGCGGCGAGGTCGTGCCCGCCAGCGCCGACGAGCTTGGCTCGGAAGAATTCACTCCCGACGAATATATGGATTGAGTAGCGTGAAGAACTTCACCGACATCATGAAGCAGGCAAAGGCTCTCCAGTCGAAGATGGAGACCATGCAGGCCGAGCTCGAATCGCTGGAAGTCGAAGGCAGCTCGGGCGGCGGTCTCGTGCGCGTCACGATGGGCGGCAAGGGCGCGGTGAAAAGCGTCTCGATAGACCCGAGCCTTTTGAAGGAAGGCGAGGGCGAAATCCTCGAAGACCTGATCGTCGCTGCCTGCGCCGATGCGAAAGCCAAGGCCGACCGCGCCGCTGCCGAGAAGATGCAGGCCGTCACCGGCGGATTGCCGCTTCCGCCCGGCTTCAGCCTCTAAGCGCATGGCGGTCACCGGGCCAGAAATTGAACGGCTGATCCAGCTTCTCTCGAAGCTGCCGGGTCTTGGCCCGCGTTCCGCGCGTCGCGCCGTGCTCCAGCTCATCAAGAAGAAAGAGACGCTGCTGGCGCCTCTCGCCGTCGCCATGGCGGATGCGGCGGAAAAGGCCTGCGTCTGCTCCGTCTGCGGCAATGTCGATACGCAGGACCCTTGCGCCATCTGCATGGACCCGGCGCGCGAGCCGACGACGCTATGCGTGGTGGAAGAAGTGGGCGATCTCTGGGCGCTCGAACGCGCGGGCGTCCATAAGGGCCGCTATCACGTTCTGGGCGGCGTTCTCTCGGCCCTTGATGGCGTCGGCCCCAACGATCTCAACATCGGCTCGCTGGCCGAGCGCGTCGCGAAGAACGGCATCAAGGAAGTGATCCTTGCGATGAATGCCACCGTCGATGGCCAGACGACCGCGCATTACATCACCGATCGCCTCGAGGGCACTGGCGTCACCATCTCGCGCCTCGCGCATGGCGTGCCGGTGGGCGGCGAACTCGATTATCTGGACGATGGAACGCTTGCCGCCGCCATGAAGTCGCGCAGGCCGTTCTAGCCTCGGCCGATCGCCTGCGCGAAATCCGCGACCGCTTTCCTCAACGCAGCCGCAATCTCGGCATCGGCCGGAATCTCGCCCTCCGGCATGGCGCGTCCGAGCAGCGGAACGGCAATCGACGCCTCGGGTACGATCCGCGCTCCCATCATCGTCAGCGTTTCCGTGAGCGATGCCAGCGCATGAACCGCGCGCGGGCTCGCATTGATGATAGCGACGGGCTTTTCGTAGAACTCTCCGCTTCCGACCACCCAATCGAGTGCGTTCTTCAGCACACCGGGAACGCCATGCGCATATTCCGGGCTCGAAAAGACCACGCCATCCGCGCTTGCGAGTGCCGCGCGAAAATCGGCGACCGCAGCAGGCGGCACGTCGCCGTCGAGATCGGGATTGAAATGCGGCAAGTCTCCGATGCCTTTGTAAAGCTCGATGCGGATGCCTTCCGGCGCGAGCGAGGTCAATGCGCGCAGCGCCTGCGTGTTCGACGACGCGTTCCGCAGGCTTCCCGATATGGCGAGAATGCGCATGAGACTTTCCGTTCGTCTGTCCTGGCGTGTTGTCCGGGGCGGCGGCTTAGCCTTCCTCTGTATCCTCGTTGTCAAACTCTCCGTCATCACTGCCATTAAGTACTCCGAGACCGAGAATATTTTGAGCCGCTGCGTCGGGGAGAGATTCTACGTCGCGCAATTTTCGGTTCATCACATTCGTGCGCGTTCCAAGCTTTTCGATTGTATTAGTCGCGGCGGAGAGCTGACGCTTCAGCGTCTGGACGACCTCCGTGTGGTTCTTGAACTCCGATCGGATAGCGCCGAGCAACTGCCAGACCTCGCTTGAGCGCTTCTGGATGGCGAGCGTACGGAAGCCCATCTGCAATGCGTTTAGAATCGCTGAAAGGGTCGTCGGACCGGCGACGACGACGCGATATTTCCGCTGCAATTCCTCCGTCAGGTCAGGCTTTCGGATGATCTCCGCATAAAGCCCTTCGGTCGGCAGGAACAGGATGGCGAAATCGGTTGTCTTTGGTGAGTTGATATATTTCTCAGAAATATCCTTAGCGAAGCCGCGCACCTTGTTGGTCAGCGCATTATACGCTGCATCGACGGCTCCCACATCAGCGGAGTCGGCCGCCGCCATCAGGCGCTCGTAATCTTCCTGCGGCCATTTCGAATCGATGGGTAGCAGCACCTCTGCATCGTCATCATGGCCGGGTAACCGCACCACATATTCGATGCGTTCGGCAGAGTGTTCCTTGACCTGCGCATTGTAGATGAACTGTTCGGGCGAAAGGAATTGCTCCAGCAACATGCCGAGCTGCACTTCGCCCCATGTGCCGCGCGTCTTGACGTTTGAAAGCACGCGCTTCAGATCGCCGACGCCGGTTGCAAGGCTCTGCATCTCGCCAAGGCCCTGATAAACGCGTTCGAGCTGTTCGCTCACCGTGCGGAAGGACTCGCCGAGCCGCTTTTCCAGCGTGGTTTGCAGCTTTTCGTCCACCGTTTGGCGCATCTCGTCGAGCTTGGCGGAATTCTCGGTCCGCAGCGCGTCGAGGCGGTTCTCGACGCCCTGACGCAGACTCTCCTGAGCGAGCGTTTGCTTCTCCGCCATGTTGCCGAGTTCCAGCGCCACCTTGTCCAGTCGCTCCTTCTGGTGTTCGCCGAGCTGGAGCAGGGTCGTGGCGAGCTGCTCGCTCGTCTTTGCGAAATTTCCGGTCAGCTCCTCGCGCAGTTCCCGCGCGGCGGATTGGGAGCGCGCATTGGCCGCGTCGAGTTTCTCGCCGATCGAAAGCCGCAGCGCCTCGCGGTTTTCGGCCGCCTCCAGCCCCATCCTCGCAATGTCCTGATCGAGCTTCTGGCCGATCACGGCGATGGGTGCGCGGATGGCTTCGATGCCGTTGTCGAGTTTCTGGACAAAGGAATCCTGAAAGCCGCGAATATTCTCGCCGATCTCCTGGCGAACACTTTGCGACTGGAGCGCGTTGTCGGCTCTCAGCCGGTCAGCCTCGGTCCGAATGGCTGTCGCCAGATCGTTGTCGCCAGCCGCCTTGCCGCTTCGAAGGAATGCGAGGATAGCGAAAAACGCCGCGATGGCGCTGAAGGCGACACTCGCAATGCCGGTATAGGTGGCCCAGTTTTCCATTTTCTCTCCGTAGCGCCCGCTCGGTCTCGACGTGAACATTTCGGCAACTATAGCCGATTCTTGACCACCGGGGCCCGGCAGCTTATCTCAAGGCCCATGGCTATCCGCGAAATACTCACCGCGCCCGATCCGCGCCTCAAGCAGGTCTCGAAACCCGTCGAACGGGTGGATGACGAGCTGCGCCGTCTCATGGACGACATGCTCGAGACAATGTACGACGCGCCGGGCATCGGCCTTGCCGCGATCCAGATCGGTGTGCCGAAGCAGGTCATCGTCATGGACCTCGCCCGCGAAGACGGGAAGCCGGAGCCGCGCTATTTCATCAATCCGGAGATCATCTGGACCTCGGACGAATACGCGACTTATGAGGAAGGCTGCCTCTCGGTGCCGGAGCTTTACGAGGATGTGGACCGTCCTGCCGAGTGCCGCGTGCGCTTCCTCGACTATCAGGGCGAGATCCGCGAGCTCGATTGCGAGGGGCTGCTCGCCACCTGCATCCAGCATGAGATGGACCACCTGAAGGGCGTGCTCTTCATCGACCATCTGTCGAAGCTCAAGCGCTCGATGATCCTGAAGAAGCTTACCAAGGCGAAGAAGTTCCAGGAAAAGGAACCGGCCTGAGGGCCGGCAGAAGGCGCGCATGACCCTTCGTCTCGCCTTCATGGGCACCCCCGATTTTTCCGTTCCGGTTCTGGCCGAGCTGATCGCCGCCGGCCATGAGGTCGTGGCTGTCTATTCGCAGCCGCCGCGCAAGGCGGGCCGCGGCATGGCCGAGCAGCCCTCGCCGGTCCATCGCTTTGCCGAAGAACATGGGCTTCCCGTCCGCACGCCGGTCTCGCTCAAACCGGAAGAAGAGCAGAAGGCCTTCGCCGATCTCGACCTCGATGTCGCGGTCGTCGTCGCTTATGGGCTCATCCTGCCCAAGCCCGTGCTTGAGGCACCGCGGCTCGGCTGTCTCAATCTCCATGCCTCCCTGCTGCCCCGCTGGCGCGGCGCGGCGCCGATCCAGCGCGCCATCATGGCGGGTGACGCGGAAACCGGCGTCATGGTCATGCAGATGGAGGCGGGCCTCGACACGGGCCCCGTGCTTCTTGCCGAGCATGTCGCCATTGCGCCGGACGCGACGGCGGGAGGTCTCCACGACAGGCTTTCCGAAATCGGCGCGTCGCTGATGGTGCGCGCGCTCGCGGCCCTCGAACGCGGCGGCCTCCATGCCGCGCCGCAATCGGTAGAAGGCGTCACTTACGCGAAGAAGATCGAGAAGGAAGAAGCCCGCATCGACTGGTCGCGCGACGCGAAATCGCTCGATTGCCATATCAGGGGCCTCACGCCTTTCCCCGGTGCCTTTTTCGAGGTGACGCGCGACGGCAAGCCCGTGCGCGTCAAGGTGCTGCGCGAGAGGCCCGTTGCGGGCAGCGGCGCGCCCGGCGAAGTGCTGTCCATCGAAGGCGGCATCACCATCGCCTGTGGCGAAGGCGCGCTCCACTTCACCGAGTTGCAGCGCGCGGGCAAGGGCCCGATGAGGGCCGACGATTTCCTGCGCGGCTTTGCGCTCACGGTCGGCGAAAGGCTCGTCTGATGCCTCGCTACAAGCTCACCATCGAATATGACGGCACGAATTTCGTCGGCTGGCAGAGCCAGGCCGATGGCGGTTCCGTGCAGGACGCGCTCGAGGCGGGCTTCAAGGGCTTCTGCGGCGCGGATATTCGTGTGAACGGCGCAGGCCGCACCGATGCCGGCGTCCATGCGCTGGGCCAGGTTGCGCATGTCGATCTGCCGGAGCCCGTGCGCACCGACACGCTGCGCGATGCGGTCAACGCGCATATGCGTCCGCATCCCGTCGCCATCGTCGAGGTCGAGGAAGTCGGCGACGATTTCGAGGCGCGTTTCTCGGCCACCCGCCGCCACTACATGTATCGCATCGTCAATCGCCGCGCCCCGCTGACGCTCGACCGGGGGCAGGCCTGGCTCGTCCACAAGCCGCTCAATGCGGAGGCGATGCATGCGGCCGCGCAGGTGCTTGTCGGCAAGCACGACTTCACGACCTTCCGCTCCATGCAGTGCCAGGCGAAATCGCCGGTGAAGACGCTCGATGAACTGTCGGTGTCGCGCTATGGCGAGGAAATCGAGATCATCGCCCGCGCGCGTTCCTTCCTGCACAATCAGGTGCGCTCGCTGGTCGGATCGCTGAAGCTTGTCGGCGAAGGAAAGTGGACCGCCCGCGATCTCGAACGCGCTCTGAAAGCCCGCGACCGAGCCGCCTGCGGCCCCGTCGCCCCGCCCGATGGGCTCTATCTGCTTAAAGTGGATTACGATTAAGCGCCCATCGGCGTCAGCAGCAGCCGGCTCAATCCCTGATCGAGCAGCGCGCCCAGCACGAAATCCAGAATGAGGATGGCCATGGCCGCCGAAGGCGCTGCGCCCAGCACTTCGCGCGCGATCTGCCAGCGATACCATGCGGCGAGCAGGAAGACAGGCAGCGTCAGCATGACGGCGAACTGGTCGCCAATGATGCCGATGAGGAAAAGCGCCTGCGGCAGCAGCATCAGGCCCGATGTCATCAGCACACCCCAGTTAAAGGTGATGACATAGGCGCTGTAGCTCGCGCCGAGTTCGAGATGGCGTGCGACCTGCGCCATGACGGTGAGATAGATGACCCAGTTCAGCGCTTCGCCACCCATCTGCACCGTCGCAAAGGACGAGAAGTCGACATCGCCGATGGCGTCGATCGTCTGCCCCATGCGCCAGAGCGCGACGCTGGAGATGAGGACGAGCGGCAGCGCGAGTGCCAGCGCCGCAAAGGAGCGGAAGAAACCGCGGGCGGAAAGGTCGAAATATTGCGCGGCATCCGGATCGCGCCGCGCGATATGCCATGCGCCGGTCAGGCTTCGCACGATCTCATTCGCGCTCATGACGCGACGGCGCCTGCGAAATAGCCCCTGAGGATCGTCTCATAAATATCCGCGAGGCGGCCGATATCATCGGCGGGCACATGCTCGTCCGCCTTGTGCATGGTCTGGTTGGCGAGGCCGAATTCGACGACGGGCGCATAAGCGCGGATGAAGCGCGCGTCCGACGTACCGCCGCTCGTCGAAAGCTCCGGCGTGAGCCCCGTCACCGTCGTGATCGCATCGGCGATGAGGGTCGAGAAGGCGCCGGGCTGGGTGATGAAGGATTCGCCCGAGACCTGCGTCCTGAACTCATAAGCTCCGCCCATTTCCTGCACGACCTGATCGAAGACGCCGCGCATCCAGGCTTCGAGCAACGCGCCCGTATGCTCGTCGTTGAAGCGGATGTTCATCATCGCCCGCGCGGTGCCGGGAATGAGGTTCGTCGTCTCGTTGCCGACATCGACCGAGGTGATTTCGAAATTCGACGGCTGGAAATGCGCATTGCCATCGTCGAGGACGCGGGCGTCGAGGCGGCGCAGCATTTCCAGAAGGCGCGGGATCGGATTGTCGGCGAGATGCGGATAGGCGACATGGCCCTGAGTGCCGCGCACCGTGAGCCAGCCATTGATGCTGCCGCGACGGCCGATCTTCATCATGTCGCCGAGCTTCGAAACGCATGTCGGCTCGCCGACGAGGCAATGGTCGATCTTTTCGCCACGCGCGCTGAGCGCCTGAAGCATCTTCTTGGTGCCGTTGATGCCGGGGCCTTCCTCGTCGCCGGTGATGAGGAGGCTGATCGAGCCCTCGCCTTCGAGGAGCTTGCCTTCGCGCACGAGCCGAGAGGCGGCGGCGACGAAGCTCGCGATCGAGCCCTTCATGTCGGCGGCTCCGCGCCCGAAAAGCTTTCCCGCCTTGATCTCGCCCGCGAAGGGATCGACCGACCACGCGGCGGGGTCGCCCACGGGCACGACATCGGTATGGCCGGCAAAGCAGAAATGGGGGCTGCCTGAGCCCAGCCGCGCATAGAGATTGTCTACGTCGGGCGTGCCCTCGTCGCTGAAATGCATGCGCTCGCAGGAAAAGCCGAGCGGCGCGAGATAGCCGGCCAGCGTCGCCAGCGTGCCCTCGTCCCTAGGCGTCACACTGGGGCAGCGGATCAGTTCGACGGCGATCTCAAGCGGGTCATAGGCTGCGGTCATGGTCATCCCGTGTACCGCGCCCCTGAAAAACCGTCAAATGACGGCCTCAGTCGCGCAGCAGCTCGTTGATCGAGGTCTTGGAGCGCGTCTGGGCGTCCACCGTCTTGACGATGACGCAGCAATAGAGGCTGGGGCTCGGGCTTCCATCGGGATTGGCGCGGCCCGGCAGCGAGCCCGGCACGACGACCGAATAGGGCGGCACCTTGCCGATATGGATTTCGCCGGTGGCGCGGTCGATGATCTTGGTCGAGGCGCTGATGAAGACGCCCATGGAGAGCACCGAGCCTTCGCCAACGATCACGCCTTCGACGACCTCCGAGCGGGCGCCGATGAAGCAATTGTCCTCGATGACGACCGGGTTCGCCTGCAGCGGTTCCAGAACGCCGCCGATGCCGACGCCGCCCGAAAGGTGGCAGTTCTTGCCGATCTGGGCGCAGGAGCCGACCGTGACCCATGTGTCGACCATGGTGCTCTCGTCGACATAGGCGCCGAGATTGACGAAAGAGGGCATCAGCACCACGCTCGGCGCGATATAGGCCGAGCGGCGCACAATGGCGCCCGGCACGGCCCGGAAGCCCGCCTTGCGGAACTCGGCCTCGCCCCAGCCTTCGAACTTGGACGGCACCTTGTCCCACCAATGGGTGTTGTCGCCGGGGCCACCGGCAATGAGGCCCATGTCATTGAGCCGGAAGGAGAGCAGAACGGCCTTCTTGAGCCACTGGTTCACTTCCCAGTTGCCGCCGATCTTCTCGGCCACGCGGGCCTCGCCCTTGTCGAGCAGGTTGAGCGCGGTCTCGACCGCCTCGCGCACTTCGCCTTTGGTGCCCGTGTTCACCTGATCGCGCTCGTCGAAGGCGCGTTCGATGACGGACTTGAGTTGGGCGGTGCTCATGGGGCGGCTCCCTCGGGGGTGAGTGTAGGCGGGCAAGATAGCCGTGGGTCCCGCCCTGTCAACCGAGGGGTGTCCGGAGTCTAATCATTCTGCGGCATGGCCCGGCTTGTCCGGGCCATGACCCCGTTGGGAAGGGGGTCTCAGGCCGCCGCCGCGATGGCCGCGTCGATCGACTGGCGGGTCACTTCTTCGCGGACCGGCTTCGGCTCGCCGAAGAGATAGCCCTGTCCATATTCGACATTGAGGTCGAGCACATCGACGACCTCGCGCTCCGTCTCGATCTTGTCGACGATGAGCTGGATGCCGTTGCGGCGCAGAACCTCGCGGATGTCTGCCGCGTGAATGTCGGACGAGCTGTGATCGCCGTCGATCAGCGTCGCGGCGGAGATCTTCATGAAGCGGAAGTTGCGGTCGTGAAGCTCGGCCGCGTTGATCTTGAGGCTCGTCACCTGATCCATCGAGAAGCGGAAGCCGAGATCGGCCAGTGCCCTCATGCTCTCTTCCTCGATCGGGCCCATGCCATCCACGGTCGACTGGCTGAACTCGAAGATCAGATGCTGCGCGAGATCCTGATTGTGCTGCATGTATTCGACGAATTGCGGGAAGAAATCCCCGTCGAGGAGCGAGAAGGCCGAGATGTTGCAGAAGACGCCCGCGTTCTTGTTGCGCTGGGCGAGCTTGCGCACGACCTGAATGCAGCGGAAGAGCAGAATGTTGTCGACGGTCGGCATCATGCCGGCAGGTTCCGCCACGCGCATGTAATCGCGCGGCATGATGAGCGCGCCGCGCTCCGAGCGGAGCCGCGACAGGCCCTCATAGTAGCGTACCTTGCGCTGGGGCAGGCCGACGATCGGCTGGAGATAGAGGTCGACGCGGTTCGCCTCGAGCGAGCGGCGGATCGTTTCCAGAAGCTCGGCGTCGCTCAGGGTCGAAATGTCGGGTTCCGGCGCCGCGAACTCCTTCGCAAGCCTTGCCTGCAGGGCGGGCGCGCCGATGAGCTGCGAGGGGACGGGCATGGGCGGCGCCTCGCGCGTTTCGGCGAGCCGCTTCACCAGCGATTCGATGACGCGGATTTCCGAGAAGATGCGCTCCATGCGTTCCGTCGTTTCGTGTTCGACGCGCTGTTCGAGTTCGATGATGCGCCTGGCGGCCTGATCGAGTTCGCGTGAAAGACCGGCTGCCACGCCGGTGAGTTCGGCAAGCTCGAGCCTGACCTTGCGGCGCTCGAAGCCCCGCGCGATGGCGGCATGAAGCTCCATTCCGATGAAGCAGCAAATGAGGCCCGCCAGTATCGCGAGCTTCGGATCAAACCTGGCCACTTCCGGCAGCGGCAGCGCCAGCGCGAGGCCGGCCGACGGCAGGATATAGAGCAAGGCGGCGAAGGTGTGCTTGATCTGCTTCATGGCCCAATCCCGCGCGAAAAGGCGCGGTCCCCGATGGAACTTTTCCAGTCGAAGCATGGGGCTGAGGCATTGAGAAAAAGTTAACCATGGCGGAAGGGCCTTGGCGGCCCTCAGGCGGGCATTCCGGCCAGTTTCGCGAGTCCGCGCCAATGCATCCGGTAAAGAAGGGAGCCGCTCTTGCCCCTCCGCTTCGGCATCGCCTGCACGCGGGCAAGCCAGCCCTCCTCGGCCTCCGCCGCCTCCGCCCATATTGCGCGGGAAAGCCGTCCAGCTTCCTCCGCGCTCCCGCCACGGGCGAGAAGAGCGTCCACCCGCTCGAAGAAGCTTGCCTCCAGCCGGTCGCGCTCATCTGCGAAGGCGGCGTGCCTCGGCGCGTAGTCTTCCAGCACGGCGCGGTGCAGCCGTTCATGGCTCCACCAGCGCGTCGCCGGATCGAAGCGGTCGGCCGGAATGGGCCCAAAATCCGGGAGGGCCGCCCCTTCGAAGCCGGGGCCGAAAAACACCGGCTTGAAGATCGACGTGTCGGGCGATGAGGTGCCCGTCACCCAGTGAACGGCGCGTCCGGGGGTGAGGTTGGCGACCCATGAGGCGGTTGTCTGGCCGAATTGGCGGATCGGTCCCCATGAAGCATGGGCGCAGACGCCGCCGCCCATGATGCCGTCGGGCCGCCAGTCCGGATTTAGCGCTGCGTCCTCGCCGTGATCGCGCAGGATCGAAATCAGGCTCTGCGGCGTGTGGGTGTCGAGCCTGCCGAGAAGGTCGGTCGATCGGCACCACCGTGCCACGCCGCGTCCGAGAGTTGAGCGCAGCCGGTCTGCAAAGTCTGCCGCGACATCGAGAGGCGCGCCCTCCTTCGTAAAGCCGCGTTTGAGTGCGAGGAGCGCCAGCCCTTCGCTCGCGCGGTCGAATTTCGCGCCGATCGTGTAGGTGTTGGAAATGGAGCGAAATCCCTCGACGCGTTCGGCCGCCCATTCGCGACCTACCGTTTCGAGCACATAGGCCGTTCCGCCCGCATCCGCGATCAGGAAGGAATTGTGATACTCGAGCTTGCCGAGATGGCCGCAGTTTCCGCCCTGACCGTACCGGCCGAGCAGCGCGGTGATGACATCGAGTGCTTCCTCCGCCGTCTTCGCGCGTTCAAGTCCGAGGCGCAGCAGGTCCATTCCGAGCAGCGCCTCCTCCTTCTGAGGCGCGATTTTGGCGAAGACCGCCTCGTTGCCGATCACGAGCCCGTGCTCGTTCGCGCCCATCTCCGCACCCCACATCCAGAAGGGCCGGGAGAGCAGAACGGCATGGGTTTCGGACGCTTGCGGAATCTCGATATAGGTGCAGCGCAGCGTGGCTCCGGGCGCATGTGCCGCGCGAGGGCTGAATGCCAGATATTGCGCCTCGTTGGCGCCGCGGTCGGAGTTCTTGGCAAAGAGCAGCCCGCCGCTCTTCGTCGCCTTCGGCCCCGCCACTATCGTGTCGCACATCGGCAAACTCCCCCTGTCCCGGACATCTTAGCGGGGGCGTCCATGTGGTGAAGAGTGAAAATCTCCGTGCTAGGCTTCTTCCAGCCACGCATAGGGAGGAAACCATGAGCGCGCACCGCTTCGAATTCCGCACCATCAAGGGCGAGGCGCTTCCGCTTTCGCAATTCGAGGGCCGGGCGGTCCTCGTGGTCAATACGGCGAGCCGTTGCGGCTTCACGCCCCAGTATCGCGAGCTTCAAGGCCTGTGGGAGCGTTACCGCGCGCGCGGCCTCGTCGTCATCGGCGTGCCGTCCAACGATTTCGGCGCGCAGGAGCCGGGCACCGAGGCCGAGATCCTCGAATTCTGCGAGGTGAATTACGACATCGATTTTCCGCTGACCGCGAAAGAAGCCGTGATCGGCGAGGAGGCGCATCCCTTTTACAAATGGGTGGCCGAGGTCGGCGGCGAGAGCGCGGCGCCGCGCTGGAACTTCCACAAATATCTGATCGGCCCCGAGGGCGAGCTTGTGAATGTCTATTCGAGCAAGGTCAGCCCGCTAAGCACCGAGCTGGTGAATGAGATCGAAGCGCTTCTCGGCGCCTGAGCCTTAAGGCGCACCCGGCCTTACGGCGCAAACGATCCCTTGTAGCCTTGGCCCTTGGCATCGGTGAAGGGCGAGAGCTTGATCTCGACGCGGCGGTTCTGCGCGCGGCCTTTCGCAGTGCGATTGCTGGCGATGGGTTCGCGCGCGCCCGCGCCGCGCAGGATGAAGCGCTTGCCGTCCACCCCCTGGTCGATCAGGAATTGCGATGCGCTCCGGGCACGCTCTTCCGAAAGCTTGCGGTTCGCTTCCGACGGCCCCTCGTTATCCGTGTGTCCGGTCACGTCGATCAGCAGGCGGTCGCGGCTCCGGAGGATGCCGGCCAGCCGCTTCAGTGCCGAGCCGAATGCGGGCGCGATTGCCGTCGATTTCGGCGCGAAGGCGGCGCTCCCCTCCATGTTGAGATGGACCGTATTGCCGACACGGGTGACGCTGAACCCCCGGTCCGACAGTTCGGAAATGAGGTCATGCTCCGTGTCGTCCATATAGGCGCCGACCTCGCTGGCGGGAATCGGCATCATGCCCTTTTTCTGCATGGCCTGAAGGCGCTGGGCCGCCGCGTCGGCGCTTGCCATCGAATAGCCGGGTGTGGGGGCCTGAGCAGGCGCGGGCGCGCGCTCCGCCGTCTGACAAGCGGCGAGCATGCCACTCAAGGCAATGATCGGTAGAAACGCCCATCCCCCGCGCATGGCAACCCCGGCTCATAAAGTGACGGTGCGACGTGGGAAGCGGACCCTGCCTGTGGCTTCGGGCGCCAATGGTGTAAAAGATCCCCCAGCCGTCGCGTGACGACGCTTAAACTAGCAAAGCTTCGTCGGCGCGAGAACCGAATTGACGCATTTAAAAAACCAAAAGGGAGAAGTCGCCATGTCGCTATTCGATCTGACAGGAAAAGTTGCCGTCGTCACCGGCTCGACCAAAGGCATTGGCGAGGCCATCGTGCATCGCCTGGCCGAACATGGCGCGAAGGTTGTCGTATCGAGCCGCAAGGCCGACGCCTGCGACAAGGTAGCGGGCGAGATCAACGCGAAGCATGCGGGCGCGGCCATTGCCGTTCCCTGCAACATCGCGGACAAGGCCGATCTTCAGCGCCTCGTCGACACGACGAACAAGACATGGGGCAAGATCGACATTCTCGTCTGCAATGCCGCGGTGAACCCCTTCTTCGGTTCCTCGAAGGACATTCCCGACGACGCTTTCGACAAGATCATGTCGTCCAACGTCAAGTCGAACCACTGGCTCTGCAACATGGTCATTCCCCAGATGGTCGAGCGCAAGGACGGCTCGATCATCATCATCTCGTCGATCGGCGGGTTGCGCGGTTCCTCCGTGCTCGGAGCCTATTGCCTGTCCAAGGCGGCCGACTTCCAGCTTGCGCGCAATCTCGCCGTCGAATATGGCCATCATAATGTGCGCGCGAACTGCATCGCGCCGGGCCTCATCAAGACGCGCTTCGCGCAGGCGCTCTGGGACAATCCCGACATTCTCGAAAAGTCGACATCGACCGCGCCGCTGAAGCGCATCGGCATGCCGGACGAAATCGCGGGCGCGGCCGTTTTCCTCGCCGGTCCCGCCGGCGCCTTCATGACCGGCCAGCAGCTCGTCATCGATGGCGGCGTCACCATCGCCTGATCCCATGGAGAAAAGCCCGCTCACCATCCGCCCGCTCGAGGCGCGCGACCGCGCCGCATGGGATGAATTGTGGGCGGGCTATCTCGCCTTCTACGAAACGGCGCTTGCGTCGGAAGTGACCAAGGACACATGGGCGCGCCTTCTCTCAGGCGCGCTCATCGGCCTCGTCGCGGTGGACGGCGACGACAGGCCGCTCGGCTTCGCTCACGCGCTTCTTCATGCGGGAACATGGAGCCCGAAGCCGCTCTGCTATCTCGAAGACCTCTTCGTGTGTCCGCAGGCACGGGGACAGGGCGCGGCCCGGGCGCTCATCGAGGCGCTGGCCGCGCGCGGCCGCGAGGAAGGCTGGCTTCGGCTCTATTGGCAGACCGCGCGGGACAATGCGACTGCCCAGGCGCTTTATGACAAACTCGCCACCCGGACGAATTGGCTGCGCTACGACCTTGATCTTTAGTCCTGAATGACCACTTGTTTCTTTTCGGTCATTCGGGAGGGTGCGATGAGAAGTGTGGTGGTAACGGGTGTGTCGACCGGCATCGGCTGGGGCACGACCAAGGTTCTGACGAAAGCGGGCTTCCATGTCTTCGGCAGCGTCCGCAAGGAAGGCGATGCGCAGCGTCTCAAACAGGAATTCGGCGATAAATTCACGCCGCTCCTCTTCGATGTGACCGACGTCGCCGCGGTGAAGCGCGGCGCCGATGAGGTTCGCGCGGCCTTGAAGGGCGAGAAGCTTTTCGGCCTCGTCAACAATGCGGGCATTGCGGTTTCCGGGCCCCTGCTCGAACTTCCGCTCGATGAGTTCCGCCAGCAGATGGAGGTGAACCTCACCGGCCCCCTGATCGTCACGCAGGCTTTCGCGCCGCTCCTCGGCGCCGACGCCTCGCTCAAGGGCGCGCCGGGCCGCATCGTCAATATCAGCTCGGTCGGCGGCAAGCAGGCCGCTCCCTTCGTCGGCCCCTATTCGGCGTCGAAATTCGCGCTTGAAGGCCTCTCCGAAAGTCTCCGCCGCGAACTCCTTCTCTTCGGCATCGACGTCATCATCATCGGTCCCGGCGCGGTGAAAACACAGATCTGGGCGAAGGCCGAGGAAGTCGACATCACGCCCTATCAGAACAGCCCCTATTACCCGAGCCTGGTGAAGTTTCGCGACTTCTTCCTCAAGAGCGCCAAGACAGGCCTCGCGCCCGAACGGCTCGGCAGCGCCATCCTGAAGGCCCTGACGGTGAAGAACCCCAAGGTGCGCTACGCCGTCGTGCCGCAGCGGCTCCAGAACTGGACGATCCCCCAGCTTCTCCCCAAGCGCTTCGTCGACCGCATGATCGGCAAGGCGACCGGCCTCCTCAAGAGCTGACAAAAAAAGCCCTCCGCGTGGAGAACGCGCGGAGGGCGTAACAGGCGTTGGTCAGGAACGCCTCAGGCGACGTGGTCGAGAACCTTGCGGAAGCGTCCGAAGATTTCGTCGATCTGAGCCTTTTCGATGATGAGCGGCGGCGAGAAGGCGATGCAGTCGCCCGAGACGCGCACCATCATGTTTTCGTGGTGGAAGGCGTGACGCATGGTCTCGAAGCCGCGCTTGCCCGGAATGCCCTCGACCGGAACCAGATCGACAGCGCCTGCAAGACCGATCACGCGGATATCGGCGACGAGCTTGTGATCTTTCAGGCTCATCAGCGCATCGGCGAAATAGGGTTCGAGCGCGCGGGCTTTTTCGAAAAGCCCTTCCTTGCGATAGAGGTCGAGCGTTGCGAGGCCCGCGGCAGCGGCCAGCGGATGGCCCGAATATGTGTAGCCGTGGAAAAGGTCGATCGCGTGGTCGGGGCCGGTCTGAAACGCGTCGTAGATGTGCTTGCGCACGATCGCGCCGCCCATCGGCACCGTGCCCGAGGTGATGCCCTTGGCGAAGGTGATGATGTCGGGCGTCACGCCGAAGCGTTCGGCCGCGAAGCCGTAGCCGAGGCGGCCATAGCCCGTGATGACCTCGTCGAAAATCAGCAGGATGCCGTGCTTCGTGCAGATTTCGCGGATCTTCTGCAGATAGCCCTTGGGCGGCGGCAGCACGCCGGTCGAGCCTGACATCGGCTCGATGATGACGGCGGCGATGGTCGACGCATCATGCAGGTCGATGAGGCGCTGCAAATCGTCGGCGAGATGCGCCCCCCATTCCGGCTGACCGATGGTGAAGGCCTGCTCGGCGCGATTATAGGTGTGGGGCAGGTGGTCCACCCCCGCCACCAGATTGCCGAACCATTTGCGGTTCGCGACCATGCCGCCGACGGCGGTGCCGCCGAAATTGACGCCGTGGTAGCCGCGCTCACGGCCGATGAGGCGTGTGCGGCTCGCCTCGCCATTGATGCGGTGATAGGCGAGCGCGATCTTCAGCGCCGACTCGTCGGCTTCCGAACCCGAATTGCAGAAAAGCACATGGTCGAGATCGCCGGGCGCAAGGCTCGCGATGCGGCTCGCGAGCTCGAAGGCCTTGGGGTGCCCGAACTGAAAGGTCGGCGCGAAGTCGAGTTCGGCGGCCTGGTCCTGGATGGCCTTCACGATGTCTTCGCGGCAATGGCCTGCATTGCAGCACCAGAGGCCGGCCGTGGCGTCGAGCACTTCCGTGCCGTCGGGCTTGTAATAGTGGACGCCCTTGGCGCGCGCGATCATGCGCGGCTCGCGCTTGAACTGGCGGTTTGGCGTGTAGGGCAGCCAGTTCGATTCGAGGTCGTTCGGCGCGGCGGCGTCGGCGCTCATGGAAGGTCTCTCCTGTTGACGAAAGCCGCACAATTCAAAGCCTCAGGCGTGGGCAAATCAAGGGGTTTCGGGCGTGACTTTGGCTGTATGTCGAGTATTTTAAACGCCATGGCAAAGGGCGCGACGAAGAGCGGGAAGAGTGCGGCGAAACCGGCGGCCGGGAATTTCCGCCGCGCCCATGGCGCTGCGCAGATGCCCGCCTCGCTGGACATCGACGGAGAGATGCCCGACATCGGCGCGCGGCTCCGCGCCTTCCGCACCATGCACGGGCTTTCCCAGCGCGAACTCGCCAAGCGCGCGGGCGTGACCAACGGCACCATTTCCCTCATCGAGCAGAATCGGGTGAGTCCGTCCCTCGGCTCGCTGAAAAAGGTGCTCGACGGTTTCCCCATTTCCATCGCCGATTTCCTGACGCTGGAATTGAAGCCGCGCACGAGGGTCTTTTATCAGGCCAAGGAACTGCGCGAGATCGCGGGCGGGCCCATCTCCTTCCGCCTCGTCGGCCGCGATACGCAAGGCCGCGCCATCCAGATGATGCATGAGCGCTACGCCCCCGGCGCCGACACGGGCGACGACATGCTCTCCCATATCGGAGAGGAGAGCGGCATCGTCGTCTCGGGGCTCATCGAACTGACTGTCGGCGGCGAGACGCGCAAGCTCATGCCCGGCGACGCCTACTATTTCGACTCCCGCCTTCCCCACCGCTTCCGCAATCCCGGCACCATCGACTGCGTCATCGTTTCGGCCTGCTGCCCGCCGAGCTTTTGAGTGTTTTTTCGTCATGGCCCGGCTTGGCCGGGCCATCCACGTCTTTCTACCGAGGTGTCGTGAAGACGTGGATGCCCCGCGTGAAGCGGGGCATGACGGGCAAAGGTGGAAAGCGGGGCTTGCGTGACGCGAGGTAATCCGCTGGCCCCATGACAAGCCCTTTCATATTTGTCATGGTCCCCGCCCGGAGGAACCTAGCATGACCCAGAAGAAATCTCTCGCCACCCTTCTCGCCGAACCCGGCATCATCGTCGCGCCCGGCGCCTATGATGCGCTCTCGGCAAAGATCGCCGCGCAGGCGGGCAGCCCCGCGGTTTACATGACGGGTTTCGGCGTTGCCGGTTCCACGCTCGGCCTGCCCGATATAGGCCTCATGTCCGCCACCGAAATGGCCGACCGCGTTCGTGCCATCGCGGATGCGGCGAACCCTGTGCCCCTCATCGCGGATGGCGACAATGGTCATGGCGGCCCGCTCAATGCCGCGCGTCTGACGCGGCTTTACGAGGCGGCGGGCGCGCAGTGCATTCAGCTTGAGGATCAGGTTTTCCCGAAACGCTGCGGCCATATGGAAGGCAAGGAAGTTGTCTCGATGGAGGAGGCCGCGCAGAAGATCCGCGCCGCCGCCGAAGCGCGCAATTCGAAGGACTTCAAGATCATGGCGCGCACCGATGCCCGCGCGACGCACGATCTCGACGAGGCGTTGCGGCGCGGCGAAGCCTTCCTCAAGGCCGGCGCCGACATTCTCTTCATCGAAGCGCCGCGCGACATGGCGGAACTTGAGCGCGTCACCACGACGTTCAAGGGCGTGCCGCTGCTTGCCAACATGGTCGAGGATGGCAAGACGCCCTATCTCTCCACGAAGGTTCTGGAAGAACTTGGCTTCAAGATCGCCATCTTCCCGGTCGCAGCCCTTCTCGCGGTGACGAAGCGCCTGCAGGACGTGTATGCGACGCTGCTGAAAGGCGAGGGGCTGCCCGCGGACGACACCCGCGTCACCTTCCAGCGTTACAACGAGATCGTCGGCCTGCCGGAAATGCTTGCCAGCGCGGCGCGTATCGCAGCCGAGGAGCAGTAATGCCGAGCTGGTCGAACATTCTGAAGCGCATCGCGGCGGGCGAGGTCGAAAAGGCCCCGCCGCATGTGACGGCGCTCAATCTCTACGCGGGCAAGCTCACCGTGATCGAGCCCGGCCGCATCCGCTACGACTGGCCCGTCGATCCGCAATACATGAACCCCGTCGCGATTTTCGGCGGCTATCTCGCAACGCTCGCCGACCAGACCTGCTCCTTCGCGCTGATGACCATGCTGAAGGACGACCAGAACTTCACCACCAGCGATTTGCAGATGCATTTCTTCCGCCCCGTGACGGAAGGCATTCTCGCCTGCGAAGGCCATGTCGTGAACGTCTCGAAGACGCAGGCCTATGTGGAAGCGACCTTCACCAATGCCGACGGCAAGATCGCGCTGAAGGCGAGGGCGGTGGAGCGGATCATTCCGGCTTGAGGACTCTTTTCTCGTCATGGCCCGGCTTGTCCGGGCCATCCACGTCTTTCTTCAAGGCTTACCCTATGTCGGCGTGCCTCGAACATCGCCGAACGTGCATGGCAGCATCATGAGGGTCTCGGCGCCGTCATCCTCGCCTTCCACGTGAGGCCCTTCCACATCCTCTTCGTCGTGCCGGATTTCCCCGGCGCGCTCCGGACATGGGCCGAACTCTGCCGCGAAGGCGTCAATCCTTTCGGCGCGCGTGAGGCGAAGAGAAGCCCTTTCTCTTACCTCCCCCCCTTGAGGGGGATTCTTCACAAGACTCTTCTTGCGTGTCGGATAATCCTGATACAGACTAACTCACGTAATGGTGAGCGCGTTGCGTGTCGGCTTTGTGTCAATCGGGGACGCGTCATGCGCCAGCTTTATAGGCTGCGTAGCAGCCGGATTTTGCCCGTATTTCTGCTTTCGGTGTCTTTCGCGACGCTTGCGGGTTGCGATACGGCAATCATTCGATCGACGTCATTGGATCAAGCCAGACCTGATGCCGCAAACAAGGCGTTCTCAGGTCTGGTTTACTCCCTTCCGCGAGGTCAGGTTCATCTGGTGGCGGAGCGGAAAAAGGTCGATGGCGACCAGGTCGCGAAAGCCGCGAGCAAGCTGGCAGTTACGCGCGCCGGTCTCGCGACGCTGAATGCCACGCTCGACGACCTGAAAAAGAAGGAAGAGGTCGCGCTCGAAAACTATAACGCGGCGCCTCCGCCCAAGGCCGGTATGTCGGCAGACGATCAAAAGAAGGTGAGCGACGTCAAGGCTGGTCTCGCCGGGACATGGGCGGCGGCCAAGGCGGCGCTCGATGCGCAAAAGAAATTGATCAAGACGGCGGAAAAGGGGGTCGAGGAACAAACCGAACAGCTTGCGGCGCTGGTAACTTCGGGCAAAGGGGCAGAGCCGACTTACGAAGAGACGATCCAGCTTGAATTGTTGCCCGTGGCGCCAGATCCAGACGCTGTTTATCTGGCCAAGTTGGATCATGGGGCGCTGAGAGACGACAGTGTGAAATTCACGGTCGAGAACGGAATGCTCTCGTCAGGGACATTTACCTCTACTGATCAGACGCCCAGTGTCATTCTCAAGCTCGCGCAAAGCATCGCAGCGCTCGGTGTAGGGGCCCCAACGGGGACTCAGGTCCTCGGGCGGAGCAAGCAACAAAATAAATCACTTCCCTCGCAGCAAGCGTGTGAGCCCTACAGGGTGGATAGGATATTTGACCCGTCAAATAGCAAAGACATCGACGCTGTCAAGAAAGAGCTTTCAGGCATTGCGGATGATGGAACTTCACGGAATGGGAAAAAAAGCTCTTACAGTCTCGAAGTCTGTTCTGTGGGCGAGCAGTTCAGTTCGAACGCGGATATAAAAAATTGTGCTGGAAAGAACTATGAACCGCCTTCATCTAAAGCCAACCCTCCTTCAGGACCCGCATATCGAGGAACGACGCTGTCCCAGAAACCCGCCGATATTCATGTGGGCGACGATGGCTTTGTGTACCGCATCCAGCGCCCCTACCGTATCGAGGTGAATCCGACGAGTGGAAATAATAGCTGTGCCCCCGCGAATGCGAGGTCGCAAACCGTCGTAGTGAACGTTCCCGATTCGACGATGGCCTTCGTCCTGCCGATGATGGCGGGAAGTTTCACCAAAAATGTCGTGGCGGCGAATTTCAAGAACGGCATGCCCACCGACTACAGCATCGACAGGCCGAGCGAAGTGAATGCGATAGCCGGACTGCCCTTCGATGTCGCGAAAGCCATCGTTTCCGTCCCGGCGGAAATCATTCAGCTCAAGGTGAACTATAATTCCCAGGACGCGGCGCTTGTCGCGGCCCAAGCGAAGGTGCTGGATGCACAGACCGCACTCATCGCATCGCAGAAGCAGCTTGAGGCGGCCCGGGCAAACGCTGCAGCTTCGGATTCACAATAGCATACTCACTCCACCCACTTCTTCCACGCTCGCGCGAATTCGCCCGAGCGCTTCGCCTCCGCAAGCCACCTGTCCACCTTGCCTTTCAATTCCTCGTCCTTCGGCATGAGGTAAGCCTTCTCCGCGTGATCGAAGGGACGGTCGGGATGCACGGCGCAAAGCGTCGGGTGGAGCTTCGACTGCGCCCGCGTTTCCACGCCGTCGGTAATCATCAGGTCCGCGCGGCCCGCCACGATCTCGTCGAAGATCGTGCTGTTGTCCTTGTGGAGGATCACCGTCGCACGATGGATATGGGCGCGGGCGAATTTCTCGTTGGTCCCGCCCGGATTGACGACGAGGCGGACGCCGGGCCGGTCGATCTGTTTGAGCGTCTCGAACCGCTTTACCAGCGAGCAGCGCGTGATCGGCGTTTTCCCGTCGCTGAGGACTGGCGCCGAAAAGAGCCCGATCTTCGCCCGCGCCGGCGTCACCGAGACCCCGCCCATGGCGATGTCGAACCTGCCTGCCTCGAGGTCCGCCGAAAGCGTCGGCCAGCTCGTTTTGATGAAAACGGGCTTCACGCCCAGCGAAGCCGCGAGCGAACGCCCGAGATCGACGTCGAGTCCCGAGAACTCGGCTCCCTCAAAGGCCGAAAAGGGCCGGTAATCCCCCGTGAGCCCGATCCGAAGCTCGCCCGCCGTCCGGATGGCGTCGAGCCGGGCGCCTGCGCCCGCCGGAAGGGGCAGGGCGAGCGCCATCAGCCCCAGGAAAAGCGCCAGAACCCGAAAACCCATTACCCGTTCCTCCAAATCGATCCTGCCCGGAGCCTAACCCGCTGCCCCGAGCCGGGGATAAATGCCCTTTACTGGACTGTTAGGGATACCGCTGGTAGAAAGCGGCCCATGAAAATGCGTCATTTGAGCCGTTTTGCCATAGGGCCCGCGCGAATTAGCGGCCCGGCCTGCCGCTGAGGGTCCCAAGGGGCCCGATCCAGCGCTTCGGGCCGGGACGAGAACCCATGACGCAAACCCCGAACTGCTCGAGACCCTGATGGCCAGCGACAGCAAGACCGATAACGAGACGCCCGCCCGCGATTACCGCGAGACGATCTTCCTTCCCGAAACGCCCTTCCCGATGAAGGCCGGCCTTCCGCAGCGCGAGCCCGAATGGCTCGCCCGCTGGGAGAAGATGGACCTTTACGGGCGCCTGCGCCTCGAAGCCAAGGGCCGCGAGCCCTTCATCCTTCATGACGGCCCGCCCTATGCGAATGGCAACATCCATATCGGCCACGCGCTCAACAAGACGCTGAAGGACATCGTCGTCCGCTCGCAGCAGATGATGGGCAAGGACGCCAATTACGTTCCCGGCTGGGATTGCCACGGGCTCCCGATCGAATGGCAGATCGAGGAAAAGTACCGCGCCAAGGGCAAGAACAAGGATGAGGTTCCCTCTTCCGAGTTCCGCCGCGAGTGCCGCGACTTCGCCGCGGGCTGGATCGAAATCCAGAAGGCCGAGTTCAAGCGCCTCGGCATCACCGGCGACTGGGATAATCCCTACACCACCATGGCCTTCGGTGCGGAAGCGAAGATCGTCGAGGAATTTTTGAAATTCGCCCGCGAAGGCGGCGGCCTCTATCGCGGCTCGAAGCCGGTCATGTGGTCCATCGTCGAAAAGACGGCGCTGGCCGAAGCCGAGGTCGAATATCACGACCATGTGTCGCGCACGATCTTCGTGAAGTTCCCGGTCCGCAAGGGCCCGGCGGAACTCGACGGCGCCTGCGTCGTCATCTGGACGACGACGCCCTGGACCATTCCGGGTAACCGCGCCATCGCTTTCTCGAAGACCATCTCCTATGGCCTCTATCGCATCGAGGCGGTGGAGGAAGGCAGCTATTCACAGGAAGGCGATCTTCTGGTGCTGGCCGACGGCCTTGCCGATGAAGTGTTCAAGGCGGCGAAGGTTTCCGCATGGGAACGCAAGCAGGCCGTCGATCCTTCGACGATTGCGACGACCGCGCATCCCTTCGCCGGTCAGGGCTACGATTTCGACGTGCCGCTACTCGCGGGCGATTTTGTCACCGACGAGACAGGCACCGGCTTCGTCCATATCGCGCCCGGCCACGGTCAGGACGACTACGAGCTCTGGATGTCGAATTTCGGCCAGAAGGGCATCCCGGACACCGTGAATGCCGAAGGCGTCTATTACGATCATGTGCCGCTTTTCGCGGGCAAGTTCGTGATGACCCGTCAGGGCAAGGAAGGAACGGCCAACGCCGCCGTCATCGAGGAGTTGCAGAAGGCGGGCAGGCTGCTCTCGCAGGGCAAGCTCACGCATTCCTATCCTCATTCATGGCGCTCCAAGGCACCGCTGATCTTCCGCAACACGCCGCAATGGTTCATCTCCATGGAGGTGAATGACCTGCGGAAGATCGCGCTTGCCGAAATCGACAAGACGCGCTTCGTGCCTGCGCAGGGCCGCAACCGCATCTATTCGATGGTCGAGGGCCGTCCCGACTGGGTTGTCTCCCGCCAGCGCGCCTGGGGCGTGCCGCTGACGCTTTTCGTCGGCAAGAATGACGGCAATATCCTGCGCGACGAGGCGGTCAACAATCGCATCGTGGAAGCGGTGAAGGCCGAAGGTGCTGATGCCTGGTTCGACAAGCCCGCGAGCTATTTCCTCGGCGATGCCTACAACCCCGACGATTTCGAGAAGGTCACGGACATTCTCGACGTCTGGTTCGATTCAGGCTGCACGCACGCTTTCGTTCTCGAAGATCGCGCGGATCTGCGCTCGCCCGCCGATCTCTATCTCGAAGGTTCGGACCAGCATCGCGGCTGGTTCCATTCCTCGCTGCTGGAGAGCTGCGGTACGCGCGGCCATGCGCCCTACAAGCAGGTTCTGACCCACGGCTTCACGCTGGACGAGCAGGGCCGCAAGATGTCGAAGTCGCTCGGCAACACCATCGTGCCGCAGAAGATCGTCGAGCAGAACGGCGCCGACATTCTGCGTCTCTGGGTTGCGTCCACCGACTACTGGGAAGACCAGCGCATCGGGCCGGAAATCATCAAGTCGAACGTCGAGGCCTATCGCAAGCTGCGCAACACGTTCCGTTACATGCTGGGCAGCCTCACCGGTTTCAGCGATGCGGAGCGTGTGCCGCTCGCGGACATGCCGGAACTCGAACGCGCGATCCTGCATCGCCTGTTCGAACTCGATGAGCTGGTTCGCAAGGCCTACAACGATTACGACTTCAAGCGCGTCTTCCATGCCGTGTCGAACTTCATGACGGTCGATCTCTCGGCCTTCTATTTCGACATCCGAAAGGACACGCTTTATTGCGATGCGCTGTCGTCCACGCGCCGCCGCGCCTGCCGTACCGTGCTCGACCACCTCTTCATGTCGCTGACGGCCTGGCTCGCGCCGATCCTCTGCTTCACCACGGAAGAAGCATGGCTGACGCGCTTCCCGTCGGAAGACGGTACGGTGCATACGCGTCTGTTCCCGGACCTGCCGGCCGAATGGCGCGATGACGTGCTGGCCGAGAAGTGGCGCAAGGTGCGCGAACTCCGCCGCGTCGTTACAGGCGCGCTGGAGATCGAACGCCGCGAAAAGCGCATCGGCGCCAGCCTCGAAGCCGCGCCCGACGTTTATGTTTCAAACGCCGAGCTTCTGGCCGCGATGGAAGGGCTCGATCTCGCCGAGATCGCGATCACGTCCCAGGCGCAGCTCATCGACGGAGAAGGCCCCGCCGATGCGTTCAGGCTGGAAGATGTGCCGGGGGTCGCCGTCGTGCCGCAGCTCGCGCAGGGCAAGAAATGCGCGCGCTCATGGAAAATCCTTCCCGAAGTGGGCTCCGTGCCGGGTTTCCCGGACCTGACCCCGCGCGACGCCGCCGCCGTTCAGGAATTCGACGCCCGCCAAGAAGGATAAGCCATGGCGCTCTCCATTGCCGGAAGGCCGGTCTGGGGCCCTCTTTCAGGGCTCGGCGCGCTTGTCGCCGTTCTCGGCTTTGCCTCGGACCGCTTCCACAAATGGTGGATGCTCAACGTCTTCGACATGGCCGATCGGGGGCGCTATCAGGTGACCTCGTTTTTCGACCTCGTCATGGCCTGGAACAAGGGCGTGAGCTACGGCCTCTTTCAGGCCGAAACGACAATAGGTCGCATCGCGCTCATTCTCTTCGCCTTGCTGGTCGTCGGCGGTCTGGGATTATGGTTAGCGAAAGCGCAGTTGAGGATCACCGCGGTGGCCATCGGCCTCGTTATCGGTGGCGCGCTGGGCAATGTCCTCGACCGCTTCGTCTATGGCGCGGTGGCTGACTTTTTTAGTTTTCACGCCTTCGGCTTTTACTGGTATATCTTCAACGTAGCGGATATCTGGATCGTGATGGGCGTCGGCCTGATCCTGCTGGAATCCGTGCTTCCGGGGGTGTTCGGACCGGTTAACTCTGAACAGATTGACCAGGGCGAGGCGCGCAAGGACGAGCGCGCCTGAGACGTCCGGTAGGGCCAGCGGCACGAGGCCCAAAGCTGAAGGACATGACGGTAATGCTTAAGAGCAGGCGGATTTTTAGCCTGGGTATGCTTGGCGCCCTGTCTCTGGCGCTCGCTGGTTGCGGCGGCGGCGGCATCAAGGACGCGCTTGGCTATTCCAAGGATGCGCCGGATGAGTTCGCGGTCGTCACCAAGGCGCCGCTCGTCATCCCGCCGGAATTCTCGCTCCGTCCCCCGCAGCCCGGCGCGCCCCGGCCGCAGGAAGCGAACATGCAGCCCTCGGCGAGGGCGCAGGCCGCGCTGACCGGCGAAGAAGGTGCCGCCGCCTCGGGCGACAGCAGCTCCGGCGAACAGGCCCTGCTTGCCCAGACGGGCGCTACGGAAGCCGATCCGAATATCCGCGCGGTCGTGAACAACGAAACGCGCACACTGGTCGAAAAAGACGCGAAGCTCACCGACGACATCCTCTTCTGGCAGCAGAAGACGCCGCCGGACGAGCGTCTGGTCGACGCGGCCGCCGAAAAGAAGCGCGTCGAACAGAACGAAGCCCAGGGCAAGCCCGTCACCGAGGGCGATACGCCCTCCAAGGCGCCGGAGAAACCCGGTTTCTTCAGCGGCCTCTGGTCGTCGATCTTCTGATCGATCCCTCGCGAAGAAGTTGAATGAAGGCTCGCTCCGAAAGAGCGGGCCTTCTCCGTCCCGCCCCTCCGGCCGTGGAGCGAGTGCTTGCTTCTTTCCCGTGAACCGCGCCTCCATCATCTGACCGCCACTGCGATACTTGCGGTCTTCCTTTCGACATCGGTCGAAGCTGCGCCCCAGGCGGGGCTTCCTTCGAAACCTGTCGCGACCTTGCCGACAGCGGAAGCCGGAGCCGATCCGCGCCCCGTCGCCGAGGGGCCGCAGGCGCCCGAGATGTTTCGCCTCGCCAATGGCATGGGCGTCCTCGTCATCCCGGATCATCGCGCCCCTGTCGTCACGCATATGGTCTGGTACCGCGTCGGCGCCGCCGACGAGACGCCGGGCAGGACGGGCCTCGCCCATTTCCTCGAGCATCTGATGTTCAAGGGCACGGCGAAGGTCGCGCCGGGCGAGTTCTCCAAGACGGTCGCCCGCAATGGCGGCCAGGACAACGCCTTTACCAATTACGACTTCACCGCCTATTACCAGGCCATCGCGAAGGACCGCCTTCCGCTCGTCATGTCGATGGAGGCGGATCGCATGACCGGCCTGCGCCTCACCGACAAGGAAGTCTTGCCGGAGCGCGATGTCGTTATCGAAGAACTCCGCATGCGGATCGAGAACGAGCCCGTGGCGCTGCTGCAATCTGCGATGAACGCGAAGCTTTACGGCAAGCATCCCTATGGCCGCGACGTGATCGGCGTGAAGTCGGAAGTCGAAAAGCTCTCGACCGCCGACGCCCTCGATTTCTATCGCCGCTTCTACACGCCCAACAATGCCATCCTGATCGTTGCAGGCGATATCACCGGCGCGGAGCTGAAGCCGCTCGCCGAGAAATATTACGGCTCCGTCGCCGACCGTGCCCCGACCTATGTTCGCAAGCGCCCCGCCGTCGAATGGCCGAAGGCGCAGGAGCAGGAGCGCGTGACGTTACACGATCCGCGCGTGCAGGAGCCGACCTGGCTTCGCTTCTACCCGGCGCCTTCTCAGGCCGGAGCCGGTCCGCGCGAGGCGGCCGCGCTCGATGTGCTCGCCGAGATTCTCGGCGGCGGCACGACGAGCAGGCTCTATCAGGCCCTTGTCGTGCGCGACAAGGTCGCAAGCTCCGTTCAGTCCTGGTACGAGGGCGACAATCTCGATGCCGGCGACTTCGGCCTCTATGCGCTGCCGCGGCTCGGCGGAAATCTCGCCGACCCGGAAAAGGCGGTTGGCGTCGAAATCGCGCGTCTGCTGAAGGACGGCATCACCGCCGAGGAACTCGACCGCGCCAAGACGCAACTCGTTGCAAGCGACGTCTATGCGCGCGATACGCAACAGACGCTTGCCTATACCTATGGCAGCGCGCTGATGACGGGCGTTTCCGCCCGCGAGGTTTTCGAGTGGCCCGATTATATCCGCGCGGTCACTGCCGAAGACGTGCTTGCCGCCGCGCACAAGATTTTCGACAACGCAAACACGGTCACGGGCGAACTTCTGCCGGAGGAAAAGCCATGATGCGCCGGCGCATTCTCTCTTTCTGCGCCGCGCTCGCGGCATTCGCCTTCATCGCCGCGCCCGCAGAGGCGATGCAGATCGAACGCGTGGTGAGCCCCGGCGGTATCGAGGCATGGCTCGTCGAGGAAACGGCGGTGCCTGTCATCGTCATGAATGTCTCATGGGAGGGCGGCTCCGCCAGCGATCCCAAGGGCAAGGATGGTCTCGCAAACCTCGCCTCCGGACTCTTCGACGAAGGCGCAGGCGATCTTGATTCGGAAACCTTCCAGAAGAAGCTTGCGGCAACCGGTGCCGTCATGGGCTTTTCCGAGGATCGCGATTATTTCGAAGCCGACTTCAAGACGCTTGCCGACAAGCGCGACGAGGCTTTCGCGCTGTTCGGCCTCGCGGTCACGAAGCCTCGCTTCGACCCGGAGGCGGTGGAGCGCATCCGCGCTCAGATCGCGACCATCATCGCGCGGAACATGGAAGATCCGGGCTGGATTGCCGCGCAGGGTTGGTACAAGGCCGCTTATGGCAATCATCCTTATGCGCGTCCGGGCGACGGCACGCTGAAGTCGCTTGGCGGGCTCACCGCCGCCGACCTCCACGCCTTCACGCGCAACGTGCTTGCCCGCGACAACATGAAGGTCGCGGTTGTCGGGCCGATCACGCCCGCCGAGCTTGGCCCCCTCCTCGACAAGACGTTCGGCGCGCTGCCAGCGCATGCGCATCTGCCGAAGATTCCAGAAGTGAAGGTTCCGGCCAAGGCGAAGACGGTTATCGAGAAGCGGCCCTTTCCGCAAAGCGTCGTCATCTTCGGTCGTCAGGGCCTGAAGCGCGCCGACCCCGATTTCGTGCCGGCCTTCGTCATGAATTACGTGCTGGGCGGTGGCAGCTTTTCCTCGCGCCTCATGGAAGAGGTGCGCGAGAAGAGAGGTCTTGCCTATTCGGTGTCGAGCTATCTCGCGCCGATGCGCCATGGCGCGCTGATGATGGGCGAACTCGGCACCAAGAATGCGAGCGTCGGGCTTTCGCTGTCGCTCATCCGCAAGGAGCTTTCGCGCATGGCGGAGGGCGGCATCTCCGACAAGGAACTTGCCGACGCCAAGACCTACCTCACCGGCTCCTATCCGCTGCGCTTCAATTCAAACCGCAAGATCGCGGGTGAGCTTCTCGGCATCCAGACCGAAAATCTCGGCATCGACTATGTGGACCGGCGCAACGCCATGATCGAGGCCGTGACAAAGGACGACATAGCCCGCGTCGCCAAGCGGCTTCTGGCAGGCGACGGACTCATCGTTTCGATCGTCGGCGAGCCCAACATGTCGGAAAAGCTGCCCGAGGGAACGAAGCTCCACCCGATGCCCGAGCCGTCGGGCAGGCCGAGCGAAGGGGCGCCAGGCGCCTCGCAGTAGGGCGGACTGCCTCGAAATGGTCATGATCCCTGTTGATGCTGCTGCCCAAGGGTTATTGTTAAATCAGTGAACCCGATGGGAGTGCCCGGATCGATTCTCCGTCGAGCCGGGCCATCTGCTGCGGAACCAATGAGCGAGCCATGTCTCAGACGAGCCTGCCTTACGAACAGAATGTCGATGCCTGCCTGGAGGATAAGATCGGCCAGGGCGGTCTTTCCCGCGCGGCCTATGAGGCCGCGCTGAGGGAGGCTGAGGTGGCGCTCGCCTGGCTGCGCGAATCCTACGAGAAGAGGTCGCTGGCGCTGTTGCGCCTGCCGGAGCGCAAGAACGACCTCGGCTCGCTGCGCGACGCCGCTGCCAGGCTTCTCGACAATACGACCGACCTTTTCGTGCTCGGCACGGGGGGCTCGTCGCTCGGCGCGCAGGCGCTTGCCCAGCTGACCGGCTGGGGCACGCAGGGCCATGTGCAGAAGGGCCCCCGCGTCTACTTCCTCGACAATCTCGACGCGCGGACCATGCAGACCGCGATCTCGTCATGCGATCTCAGGACGACGCGCTTTCTCGTTGTCTCGAAGTCGGGCGGCACGGTCGAAACCTCGATCCAGACGCTTGCCGCGATGACGGCGATCGAAAAGGCTGGTGGCGGCAAATACATGAAGCATCATTTCGTGGTGCTGACCGAGTCCGCGCAGGGGGGCAAGGCCAATCCGCTTCGCGCGCTCGCCGAGAAATACGGCTTTGCAACGCTGGAGCATGACACCGGCGTGGGTGGCCGCTATTCGGTGCTGACAAATGTGGGCTTGCTTCCGGCCGATATTCTCGGCCTCGATATCGAAACCGTGCGCGCGGGCGCGGGCGATGTGCTGGCGCCGATCCTTGCGGGCAAGCCCGCCGCCGAAGTGGCGCCCGCCATCGGCGCTGCGCTTTCGCTGGCGCTTCAGCGCGAAAAGGGCGCAAGCATTTCGATCTTCATGGCCTATGCCGACCGGCTGGAGCGGTTTCTCGCCTGGCATGCGCAGCTCTGGGGCGAAAGCCTCGGCAAGGGCGGCAACGGCACCACGCCCGTGCGCGCCATCGGCCCCGTCGATCAGCATAGCCAGCTACAGCTCTATCTTGGCGGGCCGAAGGACAAGATGTATTCCGTCTTCCTGACGGAAACGGCGGGCGAGGGGATGGAGGTCGCGGAGAGCTTTGCCGACGAGCCAGCCTTTGCATCGCTCGCGGGCCATCACATCGGCGACCTCGTCGATGCCGAGGCGCGCGCCACCGTCGATACGCTGATCCGGAACGGGCGCCCCGTGCGCACCTTCAAGCTGAAGACGCTTTGCGAACGCACGCTCGGCGCGCTCCTCATGCATTTCATGCTGGAGACGATCATCGCCGGCAAGATGCTTGGCATCGATCCGTTCGACCAGCCCGCCGTCGAGGAAGGCAAGATCCTCGCGAAGAAATATCTGGCGGAGATGAAATAGACGATGGGCGTCATTCACTGTCTCAGCGAAGGCACGATCAACCGCATCGCCGCAGGCGAAGTGGTGGAGCGGCCCGCGAGCGCGGTGAAGGAGCTTGTTGAGAACGCGCTCGACGCGGGCGCGCACCATATCGACATCATCATCGCTGGCGGCGGGCGCGATCTCATCCGCATCACAGACGATGGATGCGGCATGTCGCCGGAGGACCTTGCGCTTGCCATCGAGCGCCATGCGACCTCGAAACTGAGGGTGGATGAGACTGGCCGCGAGGATCTTCTCGATATCGCGACGCTCGGGTTTCGCGGCGAGGCGCTTCCCTCGATCGGTGCGGTGGCGCGTCTGTCGATCCTGAGCCGCGTCGTGGACGGCGACACCGCGCATCGGGTTACGGTCGAAGGCGGGCATGTGTCGCCGGTCGAGCCCGCGGCGGGACCCGTCGGCACGCGCATCGAGGTTCGAGATCTCTTCTTCGCCACGCCTGCGCGTTTGAAGTTCCTCAAGGGCGAGCGCGCTGAAACACTCGCCGTCACGGATATCGTGAAGCGCCTCGCCATGGCGCATCCGGAAGTCGCCTTTTCGCTGACGAGCGAAGCCCGCAACATCCTCCGCCTCGAAGCGGAAATGCCGGGCGAGGTGGGGCGCCTCGGACGTCTGGGCGCAATCATGGGACGCGACTTCGCGGAGAATGCGCTTGCCATCGAGGCCATGCGCGAGGGCATCGCGCTCACGGGCTTTGCCGGATTGCCGACCTATAATCGCGGCACGGCGCAGATGCAGTTCCTCTTCGTCAATGGCCGGCCCGTGCGCGACAAGCTTGTCATCGGTGCGGTGCGCGGCGCCTATGCCGATTATCTCGCGCGAGATCGGCACCCCGCCGTCGCGCTTTTTGTCGATCTCGATCCGCGCGAGGTCGATGTCAATGTCCATCCGGCGAAGTCCGAAGTCCGCTTCCGCGACGCCGGGCTGGTGCGTGGCCTCATCGTGGGCGCGCTGCGTCATGCGCTGCATGAGGCCGGACACCGCGCTTCGACCACGGTTGCCGATGCCGCGCTGGGCGCTCTTCGTCCCGTGGCGCAGCCCGCATTTTCCGGTGGCGGCTTCGCGCGGAACTATCCGCCCATGCAAACGCCGGGCGTTGCCGAAACCGCACCGAAATGGCAGGGCGCTTTCGCCGATCTCGGCGGGCAGGCGGCCCGCGTCGTCGCGGAGGCTGCGGCAGACGCCGCGCCTAAACCGGCGGAGTCTCTGCCGCTCGGCGTCGCGCGCGGGCAATTGCATGAGACCTATATCGTCGCCCAGACGGCCGATGGCATCGTCATCGTGGATCAGCATGCAGCGCATGAGCGCCTCGTCTATGAGCGCATGAAAAAGGCGATGGCCGAGCGCGGTGTCGCGCGGCAGATCCTGTTGATCCCGGAAGTCGTCGAGCTCGATGAGTCGGAAGCGGAGCGCCTTGTCGCCCGCGCGGGCGAGCTTTCCGAACTCGGCTTCGTGCTCGAAGGTTTCGGCCCCGGCGCCGTCGCCGTGCGCGAAGTGCCCGCGATCTTCGGCAAGCTCGACGTGGCGGGCCTCGTTCGCGATCTCGCCGACGATCTTTCGGAGATGGACGAAGCCCTGTCGCTCAAGGAAAAGCTTGAAGACGTTTGCGGGACTATCGCCTGCCACGGTTCCGTGCGCTCCGGTCGTCGTCTCACCGCCGAGGAAATGAACGCGCTCCTGCGCGAGATGGAGGCGACGCCCCATTCAGGTCAGTGCAATCACGGCCGTCCGACCTATGTCGAACTGAAGCTCACCGACATAGAGCGCCTGTTCGGAAGGCGCTAGGGCTTAAAGGTTCAGAAGACCAGCCGCTCCAGGAACGCCCGCAAGTCGTCCGTCGCATGATGCACATGGGCTGCGTCGCCGCCTTCATGCGACAGGCGTTGATAGCGCTCGGTCCCGCCTTCGCCCGCGGGACGGACCCAGACCGTCTTCATGCCGAGGTGATGCGGGATTTCGAGGTTGCGCGGAATGTCCTCGAACATTGCCGCGCGGTCCGGTGCGATCTCGCTTTCGCGCACGAAACGCTCATAGGCCTCGCGCATCGGCTTCGGCTTGTAGCCGGTCGAGACGATGTCATAGATGCCGTCGAAGACATGGGCAATGCCAAGCTGCCCCACGACATTCTTCGCATGGGTCACGGAGCCGTTGGTGAAGATGATCTTCCGTCCCGGCAGGCTCGCAATGGCGCGGCCGAGTGCTTCGTCGGGCGCGACGACGCTTACGTCGATGTCATGCACATGGGCGAGGAAACGGTCGGGCTCGATCCCGTGAACGGCCATAAGACCCGCCAGCGTCGTCCCGTGCTCGACATAGAAATCCTTCTGCACCTGCTTCGCCTCGACGGCGTCGACGCCGAGCGTTCGCATGATGAAGTCGCACATCTTCACGTCGATCTGGGCGAAGAGGTCGCATTCCGGCGGATAGAGCGTGTTGTCGAGGTCGAAGACCCAATGCTCCACATGCGCGAAATCGGCGGCGGGGTGGAGGGGTGGCTTGGAGATCGAATTCATGAGGCTCGGCCCGGAAGGGATCGGAAGCCGTTCATATGTGGCGCTTCGCCCTCATTCTGGCAAGTCGATTCAAGGTCAGCCAAATTCTTAACGCCCCTTTAATCGGCAAACCCGGAAGATCGTCGCATCGGAGAGCCCAATGCGCCTGACACGCCTGAAGCAGATATTCTCCCGCCGCAAACTCCCAAGGGAATTGCGCTACGAGGACGCGCGTCTGGCGCTCGAAACCCAGTCACTGGCGATCAAGCGGGAACTTGCCGCGAGGACCGACGCGCCGCCAGAGACGCTCTACTATCTCGCGGGCGATGATGACGCCTCCATCCGCTCGCTGGTTGCCGCAAATCCCGCCACGCCTCTTCAGGCCGACGAACTTCTTCAGGTCGACGCCGATGGCGAAGTGCGCTCGGAGCTTGCGCGCAAGATCGGACGCATCGTTCCCGACATGGATGAGAGGGAGCGCCGCCAGGTGCGCGACCGCATGCTGGTGCTTCTGGAAAAGCTCGCACAGGATGAGCTTGCCCGCGTCCGGCGCATCGTCGCGGAGGAAATCAAGTCCTGCCCACATATCCCGAAGCGCATTGCGCTCCGCCTTGCCCGCGACGCGGAAATCATGGTCTGCGGGCCGGTGCTCGAATATTCGCCCCTCCTCTCCGATGAGGATCTGGTGGAGATCGTGGCGACGACGCGGGTTCATGGCGCGCTGGAGGCCATCGCGCGGCGCCGCAATGTGAGCGCCTATGTCGCCGATGCCATCGTGGCTACGCTGGATATTCCGGCGGTGGCGCAGCTTCTTGCCAATCCTCGCGCCGATATTCGGGAGGAGACGCTCGACAAGGTGATCCGCGAGGCGGCGACCATCGAAGCATGGCATCTGCCGCTCGTCATGCGTCCCTCTTTGTCTCTCCGCGCGATCCGGCGCATCGCCGTTTTCGTCTCCCGCGCGCTTGTCGATGAAATCGGTCGCCATCACCAGCTCGACGCGGAAACGCAGACCTGGCTCAAGGCGCGCGCCCAATCGCGCATCGAGGAACGGCCGGTCGAGGATGCGACGCCAGACGCCGCCGCGGCCGCGATCAAGAAAGCCTTCGCGGCAGGAACGCTCGGCGACGATCAGGTGACCAAGGCTGCCTCGCTGAAGCAGAAGGGCGCGGTAACGCTCGCCCTGTCGCTTCTTTGTGGCGCGCCGGAAGCAGCGGTTGCTCGGGCGATTGACGTGAAAAGCGGCAAGGGCATCGCCGCGATTTGCTGGCGAGCGGGCCTTGCCATGCGAACCGCGCTTGCGGTTCAGATATTCGTCGCCAATGTGCCGGTCGATGCGCGCGTTCTGCCGCGGGGCGGCGTCGACTACCCGATGGATGAAAGCGAGATGCTGTGGCATCTGCGCTATCTCGGCGTGCCGGAACGCGGATCTATTTGAGCGTCACCGCAAAGACGGGCTTGCCGCCGGTCTCGATGCGCATGAAGCGCTTTTCGTCGAAGCCTCGTGCGGCACAGGCCTCGCGCCCCTTGATTTCGAAGCGCGTCGATTTGGTGCAGAAGGTCTCTCGCCCTGACCAGATGAGTGGGCGTCCGCTCGGTCGCGCCGTCTGGCCCTTGTCGTCGGCTGCTTCCGCGTAGACGAAATAGCTCGATTGCGTGAGCCGTCCCTTGATCGCCTTGGCGCATTGGTGGGGCTCGACGCGAATCCATCCGCTCGACATGTCGTCGTCTGCGCCGCTCAGCCCGACGGCGGCCCAGACGAGGTTGTCCGTCTTGTTGCAGATATCGAGGCCGCCGCGTCTCTGTTCTTCCTCAGCGCCTGTAATCAGCGCGGCGATGAGCTGATCGTCGATCGCGCCATTGGGTTCGAGTCCCCCGGCGCGCTGGAACGCCATCACCGAGCGCGTCGTCGCCTTGTTGGCGGCCCCGTCGGTCTTCGCGATGCGGAAGCCGTTATCGCGAAGAAGCCGCTGCGCGCCCGCGATACGCGCCTCGTCAAAGGTGTATTTTCGCGGTTCGCCGAATGTCGTCGTCCAGTCGTCGCCCGCCTTGGCGTCGACGCGAATGAAGTCGTTGGATTCGTAGCCCCTGAGCGCACAACTCTCGCGGCCGGTGATGACGAAGTTCTCCGGCAGGGTGCAGAAGTGTTCATTGCCGGAAAAATATTTCGTCGATCCCTGATGGGCATCGATGGAGCGGGCGAAGACGAAATAATTCGCGTCGCCGATGGGGCCGGTGAGAACGCTGGCGCAACTGCCGGGCAGGATGCGCGCCCAGCCTTGCGAACGCGCATCGGGTGCCGGGGCCTTGCTCTGAACGCCGATCGCGCCTTGCAGCACATAGCTCGTCGTGTTGCAGAGCTTGTAGTCGGCACGGGCGGGGGAGGGGAGGAGGATCAGCGTGAAAAGAAGAAAGCAGAGGCCGAGAAGAAATCTCACCTCCCCGTCGAGGGGAGGTGAGAGGAAAGAGCGTTGCCGCCTTCGGCTCAAGCGGAGGCTTTCTTCGTAATCAGTGTGCCAGCGCCATGCTCGGTGAAGAGTTCGAGCAGGACGGAATGGCGCACGCGTCCGTCGATGATGACGACCGCCTCGACGCCACCCTCGACCGCGTCGATGCAGGTTTCGATCTTGGGGATCATGCCGCCCGAGATCGTACCGTCCTTGATGAGGGCCTTGGCTTCGTCGACGGTCAGTTCCTCGATGAGGTTGCCCTGCTTGTCGAGCACGCCGCGCACATCGGTGAGAAGGAGCAGGCGTGTCGCGCCCATGGCGCCTGCGATGGCGCCAGCCGCCGTGTCGGCGTTGATGTTGTAGGTGTCGCCATTCGGCGCGACGCCCACCGGCGCGATGACCGGAATGATGTCGGAGGCGATGATCGTCTTGAGAATTTCCGGATTGATCTTCGCCGGTTCGCCGACGAAGCCGAGATCGAGGATCTTCTCGATATTCGATTCCGGATCGTGGATCTTCTGCTCGACCTTCCTCGCGACGATCAGATTGCCGTCCTTTCCACAAAGGCCGACCGCCTGGCCGCCCGCGCGGTTGAGCAGCGAGACGAGGTTCTTGTTGATGGAGCCCGCAAGCACCATCTCGACAACCTCGACGGTCGCCTTGTCGGTGATGCGAAGCCCGCCGGAGAACTCGCTCTTGATGCCGAGGCGGTTCAGCATGGCGCCGATCTGCGGGCCGCCGCCGTGAACGACGATGGGGTCGATGCCGGATTGCTTCAGGAGAACGATGTCGCGCGCGAATTCGAGGCCGAGCGCTTCGTCGCCCATGGCGTGGCCGCCATATTTCACGACGATGGTGCGCTTGTCGTATTGCTGCATATAGGGCAGCGCTTCGGAGAGCACATTGGCCCGTTCCAGATCCCGCGCCTCTTCGGCCGGGTTATGTCCGTGGTGGTGGTCCGACGACATGAAGCGCGCGCTCCCCGCTTTATTGTTCCCGCGCTTTATAGCCGATGGCTTGCGGATCGGCCAATCCGGCAATTTCGGCCCGGAGTTCGGCAATGCCCTCGCCCTTCACCGACGAGGTGGCGATGACAATCGGATGGGCGGCGACATGGCGGCGGACGGCTTCGCGCACCTCTTCGAGCCGCGGCCTGACCTCGCTTGGCTTCAGCTTGTCGATCTTGGTGAGGACCACCTGATAGGAGACGGCGGCCGTATCGAGCAGCTTCATCGTCTCGTGGTCGTTCTCCTTGACCCCGTGGCGGGCGTCGATGAGGACGATCACGCGGCGGAGCGACGTGCGGCCGCGCAGGTAATCCATGACGAGCCGCGTCCAGGCGGCGACTGTGGCCTTCGTCTCCCGCGCATAGCCATAGCCGGGCAGGTCGACAAGGATGAGCGCCGGATTGCCGGGCTGCCCCAGCGAAAAGAAGTTGAGTTGCTGCGTGCGGCCCGGCGTGTTCGAGGTGCGCGCCAGGGTCGAGCGGCCCGTCAGCGCGTTGACGAGGCTCGACTTGCCGACATTGGACCGCCCCGCGAAGGCGATTTCAGGAGCGCCCATCGGAGGGAGCCCGTCGAGATCGACCACGCCGCGCAGGAATTCGCAGGGCTGTGCGAAGAGCCAGCGCCCGGCTTCAATGTTGCCGGCGATCAGGCCCTTGCCTTCAAGGCTTGCCTTGTCCGGCGCTGATTTTTCCGGTGCTGATTTTTCCGGTTCCGGGCTTTCCGGCTTGTTCGGCCCTTTGCCGGTCATGGCGTTACGACTTTCCGCTATCCGCGCCACGCGACGCGAAGAGCTTGTCGATGCCGAGATTGCTGAAGATTTCGATCTTCACACCCTGACGACGCATGATGACGCCCTGCTGCAATGCCGACAGCGTATTGTTCCAGGCCCAGTAGATCACGAGACCGGCCGGGAAGCTCGCCAGCATGAAGGTGAAGATCACCGGCATCCAGGTGAATATCTGCTGCTGCACCGGATCGGCGGGGGCGGGGTTCATGCGCTGGGTCACGAACATGGTGAAGCCCATGATGAGCGGCCAGGCGCCGATCAGAAGGAAGGCGGGCGGCGCCCAGGGAATGAGGCCGAAAAGGTTGAAGAGCGTCGTCGGGTCCGGCGCCGAGAGGTCGTGGATCCAGCCGAAGAACGGCGCATGCCGCATTTCGATGGTGACGAAGAGAACCTTGTAGAGCGAGAAGAAGACGGGGATCTGGATCACCATCGGCAGGCAGCCGGCGATCGGGTTCACCTTTTCCTTCTTGTAGAGCTCCATGATCTCCTGCTGCTGGCGCATCTTGTCTTCAGCATGGACCTGCTTGATGCGTTCCATCTCGGGCTGGAGCTTCTTCATCTTCGACATCGACTCATAGGAGCGATTGGCGAGCGGGAAGAAGGCGGCCTTGATGAGCACGGTGACGATGAGGATCGCGATGCCGAAATTGCCCGTGGCGCGCGCGATGAGGTCGATCGCCTTGAAGACCGGCTGCGTCAGGAACCAGAACCAGCCCCAGTCGATCAGCAGGTTGAAGCGGTAGATGCCCTGGTCCTTGTACTGGTTGATGACCTTGGACACCTTGGCGCCGGCGAAGAGGCGATTGTCGACCGTCGCGCTCGAATTGGGCGCGATGGTAAGCGCCTCATAGCGGAAATCGGCCTGGAAGCGCTCATGCTGCGGGTCGGCATTGGCGCCGGCTTCCGCGCTGAAATTCGCGACGAAGGGGCGGCCTGCCTGGGGGATGAGAGCGGCAGCCCAATATTTGTCGGTAATGCCGAGCCAGCCTTCGGTGTCGGAGACCGTCTGCGGGCCGTTCTTGATGGCAGCGGCATATTTGATCGCCGTCTCGCCATTGTCCTTGAACTCGCCGATGAAGCCTTCATGCAGGATGTAGAAAGCCTTGCCGGCGGGCTGGCCGGTGCGCGAAACGAGGCCATAGGGGAACAGCGCAATGGGCGCGCTCGACTTGTTCTCGACGCTGTCGCGGACGCTGAAGAGGAAATTCTCGTCGAGCGAGATCGTGCGGTGGAAAACGAGGCCCTGGCCATTGTCCCAGGCGAGCGTCACCGGCGTCTTCGGCGTGAGCGCGGAGCCCGCTTCGACGGTCCAGAGCGTATCGCTGGTAGGAAGCTTCACGGCGGCGCCGGGCGCGGCCACATAGCCGAACTCGGCGAAATAGGGCTTCTCGGTGTGGGCGGGCGAGAGGAGCGCGATTTCCGGGCTCGTCTTCTCGACCGTCTCGCGATAGTCGCGCAGGGAAAGATCGTCGATGCGTGCGCCCTTGAGCGAGATCGAGCCGTCCACGCGGTCGGAGAGGATCCGGACGCGGGGGCTCTGCTTCAGCGCCTCATCGCGGGGCAGGCTCGCCGCCGTGATGGTCGCGCCCGTCGGGGGGACTGTAGCCGCGCCGCCCTGAACCGCAGGCGTTGTCGCATCGCCTGCGGGCGTGCCGGCGGGCGCGGTCGTCTGCGCCTGCTTGGCCTTCTCCGCCTCCATGCGCGGCGTCACCACAAAATGCTGCCAGCCTACGAAGACCAGCACCGACAGCAGGATGGCGATGATGAAGTTGCGATTATCACCCATGAGACGTGTCTTCCTTGCCCCCGGAGCTCGGTTGGCCCTCGGTAATTCGTTGGGAGGGACGGCCGCGCGCGGGGCGCTGCGACCCGTGAGGTTTCGCCCCATGAACTTTCGTCATGGCGGCGCGCAAATCGTCGAGGAGGTCGGGCCATGCCCGCGTCAGCGTGCTCGCGCGGCCGACCAGCACGTAGTCGTAGCCTTGTTTTGCGGCAAGCGGAAGGATTTCGCTGGCGGCGGCCTTGAGGCGCCGCCTTGCGCGGTTGCGGACGACGGCGCCGCCCACTTTCTTTGTGACTGTGAAGCCCACCCTGGGTTCGTCCTCATCAGCGCGTTCGCGCGCCTGCAAGACGAGACTCGTGGCCGCCCATTTGCGACCTCCCGCTGCGGCGAGAAAGTCGCGCCGCTTCCGCAATCTGGCGATGTCGGTGCGGCAGGTCATGCGGCTGTCCAGGGGCCTATGAGCTCGGGCCCGTTCGCGCGGTATGTCCGCGCAGGAAGGATAGCCGGATCAGGCCGAAAGCCGCTTGCGTCCACGGGCACGGCGGGCGGCGAGAACCTTACGGCCACCCTTCGTCGCCATGCGCGCACGGAAACCGTGGCGGTGCTTGCGGACGAGTTCGCTCGGTTGATAGGTCCGTTTCACGTCTCTTCTCCGGCGGATCTGCGCGAGCTTGGCCCCCTTGTCGGGGCCGCCCGGCCGGCACTCATGGGTGCCAAGAATACAAAGGCCGTCGGCGTTGCCGCCTGACGGCTGTCTGGCGGGGTGTATAGTCGATAAATCCGCTCGAAGTCAATGAAGTAGGGGACATCCTCACTACGCCTGAACTCCGGTCACAATCGGGTGAGGCGGGGGTCTTGCCCGGTTTCCGTATCGGAAATTCGCGTATGGTCTGGAACGGAGAAAATGAGGGGTTTGTTCCCCATTCGTTCTGACCGGAGGGCTCATTTATGTCCATGGACCAAACGACGCCTAGGGCTGCGCGGCGTTTTTCGATCCGCAGGCTCCTGCCACTGGCGATTCTCGCGCTTGGCTTCGGTCTGTTTTTTGCGCTGGGCCTTCACCGCTATGTGACGCTGGACACTCTGCGCGACAACCGGCAGGCGCTTTCCCAATGGGTGGAGGCGAACCGGCTCTGGGCCATTATCGTCTATATGGGCCTTTATGCGCTGATGGTGGCCTTCTCGCTGCCGGGCGGGCTGGTCGCGACGCTCACCGGCGGCTTTCTCTTCGGAACGGTCATTGGCGGTGCGGCGACTGTCTTTGCGGCGACGGCGGGGGCTACGGTCCTTTTCATCGTGGCGAAATCGGCGCTGGGCGATCTATTGCGTGCGAAGGCAGGCTCTGCCGTCGCACGCATGGAGGAAGGCTTTCGCGCCAACGCCTTCAGCTATCTCCTTTTCCTGCGTCTCGTGCCGGCCTTTCCTTTCTGGCTGGTCAATCTGGCGCCCGCCTTTCTCGGCGTCCGTCTGTCGACTTTCGTGGCCGCGACATTCATCGGCATCATTCCGGGCACATTCGTTTTCGCGAGTCTCGGCGCAGGCCTCGGCGCGGTCTTCGAGCGTGGCGAGCAGCCGAACCTCGGTTTGATCTTCGAGCCGCGCGTCATCCTGCCTATATTGGCGCTCGCATTGCTCTCCCTCGTCCCGGCGCTTTATCGCCGCTTTCGGAAGCACTGAACGGCCAACACTGAACGGACTAGTCGGACATGGCGAAAAAGATCAACGCCGATATATGCGTCATCGGTGCGGGCTCGGGCGGTTTGTCAGTGGCGGCGGGCGCGGCCCAGATGGGCGCGCGCACCGTTCTGATCGAGCGTGGAGAGATGGGCGGCGATTGCCTCAACACGGGCTGCGTGCCTTCCAAGGCGCTGATCGCCGCCGCGCGCCGTGCCTATGTGATGGGCGACAGCGAAGCTTTCGGCATCGCGCCGGTCACGCCGCAGATCGATTTCGCCAAGGTCAACGCGCATGTGAAAGGCGTCATCGCCGCCATCGCGCCGAATGATTCCGTTGCCCGTTTTGAAGGACTGGGCGTCACCGTCATCAAGGACCATGCGCGTTTCAAGGATGGGCGCACCGTCATTGCGGGCGACAGGGAGATTCATGCGCGCCGCATCGTCATTGCCACGGGCTCGCATCCCGCCATCCCGCCGATCCCCGGCCTCGGCAGCGTGCCCTTTCTCACCAATGAAACGATCTTCGAGCAGACCGAGCGCCCCGATCATCTGATCGTCATTGGCGGCGGTCCCATCGGCATGGAAATGGCGCAGGCGCATCGCCGCCTCGGCTGCAAGGTGACGGTGATCGAGGCCGCCAGGGCGCTAGCGAAGGACGATCCTGAACTCACTGCGCTGGTCGTCGATTGTCTCGTTCGTGAAGGCGTCGAGATTCTCGAAGGCGCGAAGGTGATGGAAGTGAGCGGCGCGGCAGGCCGTATCGCCATCACGGTTGAAGAAGCAACAGGGCCGCGCGTCATTGAAGGCTCGCATCTTCTCATCGCCACGGGCCGCAAGCCGTCCGTCGACGGGCTCGATCTCGACAAGGCGGGCATTGAGGCAGACGCGCACGGGATCAAGGTGGACGATCAGCTCCGCACCGCGAACAAGCGCGTTTTCGCTATCGGCGATGTGATCGGCGGGATGCAGTTCACCCATGTTGCGAATTATCACGCGGGCATCGTCATAAGGAACGCGCTCTTCCGCTTGCCCGCCAAGGTCGACTACGGCTCGATTCCTTACGTCACCTATACCGATCCTGAAATCGCCCATGTCGGTGAGACGGAGGCCGAAGCGCGCGCCCGCCATATGAAGATCAATGTGCTGCGCTGGCATCTCGCCGAGAATGACCGCGCACAGGCGACACGCGAGACCGACGGCCTCATCAAGGTCATTACCGATATGCATGGCCGGGTGCTCGGCTGCACCATCGTTGCCCCCCATGCGGGCGAATTGATCGTGCCCTGGGTTTTGGCGAAGGCGCAGGCGCTGAAGCTTTCGGCCATGGCGGGCATCGTCGCCCCCTATCCGACACTTTCGGAGATATCCAAACGCGTCGCCTCCTCCTATTACACGCCGACGCTTTTCAGCAGGAAGACGAGGGCGATCGTCCGCTTTCTGGGGCTTTTCGGCTGAGGCATCCCAAGCTCGCACTTATGGGCTAATATTGCGCTTGCGGCCGGCCGGGTCCGCGAGGGAGAGACCGATGTCGGAAGGCGAGGGAGGAGCAAAAGGCAGAGGCTGGCGTCTGGGCCTCGCCCAGAGTCTGTCGCGCCGTCTGCTCGTCCTCACCATTCTCTTCGTGATGCTGAGCGAAGTTCTGATCTTTGTTCCCTCCATCGCCAACTTCCGCAAGACATGGCTGGAGCAGAATCTGGGCGCGGCCCAGATCGCGGCACTCGCCCTCGAAGCGACGCCGGACAACATGGTTTCGCCCGCGCTTCAGCAGGAGCTTCTCGAAAACGCGCAAGTGTTCGCGGTCTCGCTTCATCGCGACAACAAGCATCGGCTGATGCTGAGCGAGAAGATGCCGCCGCGCATCGACGCGACCTACGATCTGCGCGACGCGATGCCGACGACGCTCATCATGGATGCTTTCCGCACACTTTTTTCGCGCGACGGCCGCGTGATCGAGGTGACGGATTTTCCGCGGTTCGGTGCGGGCGATTTCATCGAGATCGTCATCAGCGAGACGCCCTTGCGTCACGCCATGCTGCATTACGGCGCAAACATCTTCTGGCTTTCCATCGTGATTTCCGTTGTGACCGCAAGCCTCGTCTATCTGGTGCTGCATCTCATTTTTGTGCGGCCCATGCGGCGCATCACGGAGAACATGGTCGCTTTCCGCCAGAACCCGGAAGACGTGCGCCGCGTCATCGCGCCATCCGACCGTGAAGACGAGATCGGCGTTGCGGAGCGCGAACTCGGCGCCATGCAGCGCGAAATTCGCGCCACGTTGAACCAGCAGGCGCGGCTGGCGTCGCTCGGCGCGGCGGTGAGCAAGATCAACCACGACCTGCGTAACATTCTCGCCAATGCGCAATTGATTTCAGATCGCATCGGCGCGGTGAACGATCCAACCGTACAGCATCTGGCTCCGCGTCTTTTCGCTTCGATAGACCGCGCCATCGACCTCTGCACAAAGACGCTGCGCTTCGGCCGTGCGGACGAGGAGCCGCCACGTCGCGCGCGCTTCGAGCTCGCGCCGCTTGTCGATGAGGTCCGCGAGCTTGTCGGCCTGCCGGTGGACGGCCGCATTCAGTGGGTGAACGCGGTACCTGCCGATCTCTCGCTCGTCGCGGATCGCGATCACCTCTTCCGCATCTTGCTCAATCTCGGCCGCAATGCGGTGCAGGCTATAGAGGGCGCGGACCGCGCGGGCGAAATCCGCATTACAGGTCATCTCGCGGGGGATCATGTCCATATCGACGTGGCCGATACGGGGCCGGGCCTTCCCGACAAGGCGCGTGCCCATCTTTTCGTTCCGTTTGCCGGCAGCGCGCGTTCGGGCGGCACGGGGCTCGGGCTCGCCATCGCGGATGAGCTTGCGCGCGGACATGGCGGCGCCGTCTCCGTGTTGACGACCGGGGAAAAGGGCACGACATTTCGCATCTGCATACCGGCGGAGGATAGTGTGCTCGATTGTCGCGAGGCGGAAAGACGGAACGCATCGAACGCGGGTGTCGCGGCACAATGAGCGAACACGTCTTTCTTGTTTCCGATATCGGCGGCACCAATGCGCGTTTCGCGCTTGCGCGGGTGCGCGGCAAGGAAATCGCGGTCGAAGCGCCGACGGTTTTTCACACGGCCGACTATGCCGTGCTCGAAGGGGCGCTCGCCGCTTTTCTCGACCTGAAGGGGCGTCCGCGTCTCGATGCAGTGGCCGTCTGCGCGGCGGGACCTGTGGAGGGGGAAGGCGCGTCGGCGCACATTCACATGACGAATTGTCCCTGGAACGTTTCGGTGAAGGCGCTGGCCGAGGTGACGGGCGTCACGCGTCCGCTGCTCGTCAATGATTTTGCCGCGCTCGCCCGCGCCGTTCCGGAGTTGAAACCGCATGAGCTTCATGCTGTCGGAGGCGGCAGGGCTGATCGGCATGCGCCCATAGGCATCCTCGGCGCAGGCACGGGCCTCGGCGTGGCGGGCCTTGTGCCCCATGGCGGGCGCTATATCCCGGTGCCGGGTGAAGGCGGGCATGTCGATCTTGCGCCGACCAACACGCGCGAGATCGAAGTGCTGGCGCATCTCATGAAGATTCACGGTCGTGTTTCCGTCGAACGCGTGCTTTCGGGGCCGGGCCTTGTGGCGCTCTACGCCACGCTTGCGGCGCTCGACGGCGCGTCCGTCGAGGGGCGGCCTACCGGCGCCGATATCTCGGAATGGGCGCAGGCGAAAAGCTCGCCTCATGCCGTCGAGGCCGTGTCGTTGTTCTGCGGCTGGCTCGGCTCGGTCGCGGGCAATCTTGCGCTCACGCTCGGCGCGAAGGGCGGCATCTTTATCGGCGGCGGGATCGTGCCGGGCTGGATCGCGAATGAGCGCGGGCTTTTCGACGAAGCGCTGTTCCGCCGCCGCTTCGAGGCGAAAGGGCGCTTTGAGCCCTATCTCGCGGCGATCCCGGTGCAGGTCATCATGCGCGGCGACACGGCGCTATTGGGCCTTGCGCATGCAGCGAGAGAGCTGACTTAGCGCGCGCCCTGAACCACCGTCCCGTCGCGGCGCGGATCGGCTCCGCCGTCGAGGCCAGCCGACGTCAGCCTGATTCCATGCAGGCCGCTTTTCAGCTCGACGGGCGTCACCTCATGGCCGAGCTGCTGCAGTTGCGGCGTCAGTTTTTCCAGATCGGTTCCCTTCTCGATCTCCAGCGCGCCGTTACGGTCGACGAAGCGGGGCAGCGAAACGGCCGTCTGCATGTCCATGTTCCAGTCGAGCAGGCCGATCAGCGTCTCCGTCACATAGCCGATGATGCGGCCGCCGCCGGGGGAGCCGACGGCAGCGAAGAAATCGCCGCTCTTGTCGAAAACGATGACGGGGTCCATGGCCGACATGGGGCGCTTTCCCGGCGCGACGGCGTTTGCGACAGGCGCGCCGTTCACTTCGGGCACCAGTGAGAAATCCGTCAGCTGATTGTTGAGCATCATGCCCGCCGCCATCAGATGGCTTCCGAAGGGCGCCTCGATCGAGGTCGTCATCGAGACGACATTTCCCTCGGCATCGAAAATACTGAAATGGCTGGTGGACGGGCGCGCGATGTCGTCGTTGATGCCATAGGCGTCGGCGCGCTTGTCGGCGATTGCGCCGGGCTCCGCGCGGCCCATGGAGCGGCTCGGGTCGATGACACCTGCGCGCTTGTGCAGGTAGCTCGCCTCGAGCATGGCATCGACGGGTACATGCACGAAATCGGGATCGCCGATGAATTTCGAACGGTCCGCATAGGCGAGCTTTTCCGCCTCCGCAATGAAATGCACCGCGGAGAGCGACATGGGGTCGATCTGGCTCATGTCGAAATTCTCGAGAATGCCGAGAATCTGCAGTGTCGTGATGCCGCCGGAGGTGGGCGGCGGCATGGTGCAGACGCGATAGTCGCGATAGGCGCGGCAGATGGGCTCGCGCTCCTTCGCCTGATAGGCGGAAAGATCGGCGAGCGACAATGTGCCCGGAAGCGCAGGCGCATGGGCGACCGCATCGACGATCTTCTGCGCCACGGGCCCGGCGTAGAATCCGTCGGGCCCTTTCTTCGCAATGAGTTTCAGCGCTTCGGCAAGTTCGGGGTTCTTGAGCACGGCGCCTGCCGCCAGCGGCACGCGGTTGCCGCTTGCATCCTTCGTATAGAAATAATCCTGAACCACCGGCATGGAGGGGAGCGCGGTGTCGCGCTTGATCGTCTCCGCGAGCTTCGGCGAAATCTTGAAGCCTTCGGTCGCGAGCTTGATCGCGGGCTTGAAGAGATCGGCCCAGGGGAGCTTTCCACGCTTCTGGTGCGCGAGCCAGAGCATGCGCACGGCGCCGGGCGTTCCGACCGAGCGTCCGCTCAGTACCGCATCGCGAATGCCGAGAGGCTGCTTCTGCGCGTCGAGGAACATGTCGGGCGTCGCGCCTGCGGGGGCTGTTTCGCGACCGTCATAGGCGTCAAGCTTGCCGGTCCGGGGGGCCCAGTGAAGCATGAAGGCGCCGCCCGCGAGGCCCGACGATTCGGGCTCGACCAGCGTCAGGACCGCTTGGATGGCGATAGCGGCGTCGACGGCGCTGCCGCCTTCTTTCAGAATCTCCGCGCCCGCCTCGCTCGCATAGGGATTGGCGGCGGCCACCATGTAGGAATGACGCGTGCCCTGGCCGAAGGTCCACCAGAGCGAAATCGCCACGACCAGGATCGCCGCGATGATGACCGGTAGAATTCGCTTGAGCGGCATGCGCTGATCCCCTTCACTCGGTGGCGCCCGGCTCGCGCGGGCAACCAATCTGGGACAGCTTATGAACATCGGCACTATCCGCAAGGGAAAGCTCAATCTCATCACCGATGTTGAGGGTATTGCCGTCGGCAATGCGGAGGACCCGCATGTACGAACGGGCGTGACCGTGGTGCTGCCCGATGAAGCGGCGGTGGCCGCCGTCGATGTGCGCGGTGGCGGGCCGGGTACGCGCGAAACCGATGCGCTCGATCCGGCCTGCCTCGTCGATGCGGTGCATGGGCTCGTCTTTTCCGGCGGCTCTGTCTATGGGCTGGACGCGGCTTCGGGCGTGGTTGCCTGGCTCGGCGCGCGGGGGCGCGGCTTCGCGCTTGGGAATTCGCCGCTGGTGGCGCCGGTCGTCCCTTCCGCAATTCTCTTTGATCTGACCAATGGCGGGAACAAGGACTGGGGCGAGGAGCCGCCTTATCGTGCCCTCGGCCGCGCGGCTTGCGAAAAGGTGGGGCGGAATTTTTCCCTCGGCAATGCCGGGGCGGGCTTCGGCGCGCGGGCAGGTCTTCTCAAGGGCGGGCTCGGATCGGCCTCGGCGGTGTGCGAGGACGGGCTTGCCGTCGGCGCGCTGATCGCCGCCAATCCCTTTGGCTCGGTCGTCATGCCGGGCAGCCGCGCCTTCTGGGCGGCCCCTTATGAAATGGACGCGGAGTTCGGCGGATATGGCTGGCCGCACGACATGGTGGGGCTTGCCGCTCGCGACCCCTTCGACGAGACCAAGGCGGCGCTTGCGGGTATCACCCCCGGCACCAACACGACGACCGGTGTCGTCGCGGTCAACGCGGATCTGACGCCTGCCGAAGCCCGCCGCCTCGCCATCATGGCGCAGGATGGGCTCGCCCGTGCGATCCGTCCCGTTCATGCCCCTGTCGATGGCGATGTGATCTTCGTGCTGGCGACGGGCAAGGCCCCGCTCGGCTCCGAAAACAGGGCAGCCCGCATGGCCTGGTTGGGCTCGCTGGCGGCGGATTGCGTGGCCAGATCGGTTGCCCGAGGCATCTATGAGGCGGAAAGCCTAGGCGGGGCCACGAGTTACCGCGAGCGATACGGGAAATAAACCTGTCAAAAAGCGTCAAGCGGCCCCTTGCCTTCGGCCGCGCTACCCTTTAAGAGTTGCCCGCCCTTGAGACGAGGCCTTCGGGCCCACGTCCTCGGTCAAGCGCCGGTAGCTCAGCTGGATAGAGCATCAGACTACGAATCTGAGGGTCGGAGGTTCGAATCCTTCTCGGCGCACCATTTACACCCCGAAAATCTGCCTAAGCGATGCCGAATAGGGAATAGCCCCATCCGGCTAGACGACGTCGAGCATCGCAGCAATCTGCGCCTTGGCGGCAAAGGCTTCGTCGCGGCTGTGGGCCAGGACGAAACCTGTAATAACCGAATGCCCGTCCGCCGCGCTCAACCGGGCGGCGTCCATGAGGCGGGTGGGCACGAACCATAAATCGTCGATCGGCTCGCGCAGTCGACGCGCGATTTCGGCCATTGAAAGCGTCGTCATCAGATTCAGCGAAAGCGAAACGGGCAGACCGGCGCGGGCGGACGCCGCGGGATGGAGCAGGGCCTGCGATGTCGACGCGTTGACCCGGAAATTCGGGTCGAAGACCGCGGAACGGCCATCCGGTGTCTGGCCGATGTCCAGCCCGGCGAAGCCGAGGAAGCCGCGCTTACGCGCGGCCTCGCCTATCGCGATGACGAGGTCGGGATCGGGCAGCGGCCTTGCGGGATCAATCATGCTGCCCGACTGGCAGCCGGGGCTTGAGAAAATCTGTTCGGCGCTTCCCGCATAAAGCGTCCGGTCCGCCTGCACGATGATCGAGGCGCACCAGCTGGCGGCAACGGGGACATCTTCTTCCACGATCACCTTGTTCGAAGCGCAGAACGCGCTCATCTCCGACAAGGCCAGATCGAAGCTCGCCGCATCGGGGCAATGGCGCACCGCATAGCCCCAGCCGGTGGCTTGCTCGCCCGCTGCTTTCATCCAGACGGGAGTAGCAAAAAAACGGGTCCTTGCTTCATCGAGCGCCACGAGTTCGCGTTGTGGCAAATACGCGGCATCGACGAGGTCGCCCAGTCTCTCCTTGGAATTCAGGCGCGCCCAAAGCGCGGGCGGCACAAGCTGGGCACTGTCCGGATATCGCCCATGAGGCAAGGGATAGGGCGAAAACAGGCGAAAGCCCTCCGCAATCAACGCGTCGGCGTGGCTTTCGGCTTCGGTCGCGGTTTCGTAACGCCGCACATCCTCCACAATCTCAAGCCCGGCCGCCTCAAGGAGGCCGAGTATTTCATCTGTCGCCCCCGACACATGGCGCACCGCCGGGCGTCTGCCCAGAAGGCCCATCAAATGGGTCGTGACTGCGTCGATGTTGAGCGGCGTATAGCCCAGTAAGCGCGTTTGCGTGAGATCGGTGCGCGCCATGAAGGCCGCGTCTGCGGGCAGAATGTCGCCATCGGAAATTGCAGGCGTCAGGCGGCCGGTCATGGCAGGAAGTCCTCGATCCCCGCTGCGAGCTTCTTCAGACGGGGCGATGTGCGGTCGCCGACAAATGCGGGCGTCTTGTTCAGGTCCAGCACGATCGGCCTGCCGTCATGCATGACATAGTCGAACTTGCCGAAATCGAACCTTGTTCTCTTCCGGAGGTCGATCAGTTCGTCGGGAACCTCGGTGATGAATTCATGGCGGACCATGGTGCCGGTCTTGACCAGCGGGTCGGTCGAGAACAGGCGCCAGCCATAGCTCGCCGTGCCGAGGAACATCCAGCCGCGCAGGCAGTAAAGCTCGCCGTCTCTCTCCGGCATGAACTTTTCGACGATGTAGTCGGGGTTGTCCCAGATCCAGCGCGGCACCTGACGGATCGACGGCAGGACCGGATAGGTTCGATCCGGCAGCCGGCGGGCGATGCGCCAGGAGATGCCGGCAACTCTTTTGCGGATGCGGCTCGATATCGAATGGCAGCCACGCTGCTCCGGCAGCCCGAAATGATTGAGGTTGGTCTTTACGATGACCTGCCCATCCCAGTCGGAGTCCGGGCGCACTTCGAGAGACGAGAATAGCCGTTTCGAAATATCGAGGACGCTCCCATTGATCACCCGAACTCCTTGAGGCGGCGTCGGAACGTCCTCCGGCTCAAGGCGCGTGCGATCGATATGAAGAACGCACATTTCTGCTTCCGGCGCATAGGTGGCGCCTGCAACGCTCGCTATGCCCCGGTCGCGCCAGATGTCGGTCAACGCTTGCAAAACGGAAGATTGCGGCAAGTGCCCTGACGCGCAGGCAATGCTGATTAGGGGCATGTTCTCAAAATACGTCGGTCAAAGAGAAGAATAATGGAATGGATGATTCCGGCTTTCGGCAATCTTTGAAGTATAAATCCAATTGTCCTGCCCGCCGAACTTTTAATCGGTCTTATTTGTATGCGTACAATTTGCGTGTGCGCAGTTATTGGCGTCGGCGGCTGCGACATATGGCGACCCAAAACTCGTATTCTTCTCGTGCGCCAGTTTTGAAATTCCATGTATCCTGAAGGCTCCTCTCATGCGGGCGCCACATGATTGTCTTCGTTACGAGCCGTGGTCATGAATATACCGTCGCGAGTCTCGTTGGCGGCAAGTTCGGCTTTCCGACGCCTGTTGTCGAAGTTGTGAGTTACGAGCGGCTGCTGCGAACTGGTCGGGTTCGCCGAGCGACATATGTATTCACCGATATCGAGCGCCTCTCGCCCTGGGAATTGAGAGCCGCGGCGGATTTGTTCAGGGCCTTATCCGATGCGGGCCTTCGCTGCCTGAACGATCCGGCTCGCGTCAAATCTCGTGTGGAATTGCTGCGCGCGCTTCATCGCGCCGGCATCAATCCGTTCGATGTCTATCGTGCCGACGAGCAGCCGCGACCGGAACGGTTCCCCGTATTCCTGCGTTTCGAGACCGATCACGGCTGGCCGCTGTCCGAACTTCTGGAAGACCAGAAAAGTCTCGACGCGGCGCTCGACGCGTTGCGTCGGGCCGGTACATCGTTGCGCGGAGTGATCGTGGTCGAGCATTGCCCCGGGCTCTATGCACAAGGGCTCTGGCATAAATGGGGCACTTTCCGCGTTGGATCGGCTATCTCGGTCGATCACATCTCGGTCGATGACAAATGGCTGGTCAAATATGGCGACTGGGACAAGCTCACGGATGAGGTTGTTGTAGACGAGCACGATGCCGTTGCGTCCAATCGCTTTGCGGCCGAGTTGCAGAAGGCTTTCGATATAGCGGGAATCGATTTTGGCCGTGCCGATCACGCAATGGTCGGTGGGCGAACGGTTATCTATGAGATCAATACCAATCCCAATATCGGGCGCTATGTGCCGGACCCGAAACCTCTCCGTCTGCAGACGCAGACTATTGGGCGCGAGCGGCTGGCGCGGGCGTTGGAGGCAATCGATACGAAGGGTGGTGGAAATGTAGCTGTAACGCCAACGCCACTTCTGAGGAAATGGCGCCGCTGGCATTTTGGCTTTCTTTCACCGAGACAGCCTTGATGGCCGGGGTGAAATGCGAGAGGCCAGAATCGAGCCGAGGCATTTGCCCGAAGGGCTTGGGCCTTCACGGCGCGACTTCTGGCCTCGTCGCGAGCAGATCAGAAAGAAGCAACCGGCGGCGGCGGCGGCGGTCCGAGCGGCTTTCTCGTCATTACAGGAGTCTTTGATGCAGTTGAAATCGACATCTTACATTTTCCCAAAATGAATCAGTCGGGCTGAGCGGGCCCAATATGTTCAGCTGCTCTATTTTTTAGTTTAGGCCAATCATGTTTACTGTCCAGACCTGAAGCACGGCGACATGCTCCACTTTGTGGCTGTCGGGTTTGGCGGTAGAGGAGAGCGATATGCCGGAGCAGGATATTGAAGAGGGCAGGCTCCGCCGTCTCATCTGCTATCGCCTGCGCGATCTGGCCCCGGAGATCGTTCCGGGTCGTCCAGAGCGCAGCTGGATGAACGCCACGGATGAACGCTTCGCCTATCGTTGCCTGCCGCTGACCATCGCAAATTCATTCGGATGGGAGTTGCTCCTGCCTGCGAATGTGACGGCGGAGTGGAATGGCGGGGCGGGGCTCGACGACATCTCGGTCGATGTCGATGACGAAGCGTGGTCCGGCGGCAAGCTCGCCGTTTCCCATTTCGGCCATGGCGTGCTCACGTTTCAGACGGGCTATCTCTTTCGCACCGATCCCGCTGTGGGGCTTCTGGTGCGCGGTGTGCCGAACTGGCCGCGCGACGGCATCGCACCGCTAGAAGGTCTGGTCGAAACCGACTGGCTGCCCTTTTCCTTCACCATGAACTGGCAGTTCACGCGCCCCGGCCGCGTTGCCTTCGAAAAGGGCGAGCCCTTTTGCTTCATCTCGCCCGTCGGATATCGCGCGCTCGACACGCTGGTGCCGGAGATTGCCGATATCGCCGACGCGCCGGAAGAAAGACGACATTTTGAAACCTGGTCAAAAGAGCGGCTCGACTTCAACGAGCGGCTGAAGCGCGAAGAACCCGACGCGGTTCGTCAGGGTTGGCAGAAATGGTATATCCGGGGGCAGAGCCCGAGTGGCGCGCCGGTCAGCCCGTTTCATATGTCGAAGCTTCGCCTCACCGATCCGTGCGGTGGAGGAGACTGAGCGCGGCGTACTAGACGTCGCGCCCGCCCGCCGCCTGCCGGAGCGCGTAGGGATCGGCGATTTTCAGCAAGCTGGAGCCGAGCTGGATGAAGCCCGAGCGGCGGAACTTGCTGATGACGCGGCTCACATGCACCTGTGTCAGCCCGAGCATGTCGGCGATGTGCTGCTGACGAATGGGGAAGTGGAAGGAAAATCCGCCCTCGCCGTTCCATCCGCTTCGCGTGGCCATATGAAGCAGGAAGCGCGCGATCCGCTCTTCCGAGGTGCGCCGTCCGAGATCGACGATCTGAGCCTCGCGGGCCTCTTTCTCCGAGATGATGATATCCAGAAAGCAGTGAAGCGCGGCCGGGTCGTTTCGAATGAACTGCTGCAGCGCTTTCTTGTCGAGAAGGCAGAGCCGGACCGGCGTGAGCGCCTGGACGGAGAAATAGGCCGCGTCCCTCACGACGAATGAGGCGACGACGAACTCGCCCGGCATGCCGACAGAAAGGATCTGCCGCCGCCCATCGGTTGCCGTGACATAGCGGAAGGCCATGCCTTCGCGAATGATCGCGAGATGCCGCGCCTGATCCTTCGCACGATAGATGTGCTGCCGTGCACGGATCGAAATTTCGCGCGGCTCCACCTCGGGGTTGGATTTGCGGCCCTGCTGGAGGATCGAGCAGAAACCACGATCGCGCAAATGGCAGCTGTTACAGCCACTCCACTCCGAGTCGTTACCTCGGGATCTCGAACTCTGGGCGGGGGATACCGTCCGTCTCAACTCAGGCGCACTCGGGCTCATAAATACATACCGCAGCGGGATTTGAAGAGTGGGAGCTGTGTATCGCGCATACAGGATCGAGACAAAATTCCCAATCAAAGATTATCGGTCTTCGTTCCGCGACGACAGGTAAAAACCCCCATTTTCGTCGACCTGAAGACTTTATCATCCGTGTACTATTCTTTTTATTACCTAGATTATAAATCGCAATTATAAACAATTGTAAGTAGTTAAAAATTTCATTACTTGAGAAGTTAACCAATATTTGGGACGTGCGAAATAAAGTCGCAGCAGGTTGAGTATCGGAGTGCGTGTTTCTGAAGACATTTTTATAGCGATCAAGGTGGGGATATGGAAAGCACGACAACATCGACGGACCGCGAGGGCCGCCTGCGGTTCATGGAGATCGATGCGGAAGTCAGCAAGACGCTGCGTGAATTGTGGCACATCATCGAGCCCCGGCTCCCCAATGTGCTGGACGGCTTCTATGCGCATCTCCTGTCCAGCCCCGCGCTCGCAAAGCTCGTCGGCAATCAGTCGAGCCGGTTGAAGCAGGCGCAGGGCAGCCACTGGGCGCGTCTCTTCGATGGCAAGTTCGACGAAACCTATATGGATGGCGTGCGGACCATCGGCCTTGTTCACAGCCGTATCGGCCTTGAGCCGCGCTGGTATATCGGCGGCTACAAATATGTCCTCAATCGCCTCGTCGAGGTCGTGGTCAGCAAATACCGCTTTTCGCCCGGCCGGGCGGCGAAGGCCATCTCGGCGCTCAATGCGGCCGTCATGCTCGACATGGATCTCGCGATTTCAGTCTATCAGGAAGCCGTGATGATCGAACGCGCCCAGAGGCAGAGGGAACTCGAGGGCGCGATTGCGAATTTCGAAACGGTGATGGAGGGCGTCGTCGGTTCCGTCTCTGCGGCGGCGACAGACATGCAGGACGCCGCCCAGTCGATGACGGTCAATGCCGACCAGACCAGCGAGCGGACGACCGCCGTGGCAGCCGCCTCGGAACAGGCGTCGGCGAATGTGCAGACGGTCGCAACCGCGAGCGACGAGCTTTCGAGCTCCATCTCCGAAATAGGCCGGCAGGCGGCGCTCTCGACCAGGATCGCGAGCCAGGCCGTCGACGAAGCGCACAAGACCGATCAGAAGGTGCAGGGCCTTGCGGCTGCCGCGCAGCGGATCGGCGATGTGGTAACGCTCATTAACGATATTGCGGCGCAGACCAATCTCCTCGCGCTCAACGCCACCATTGAGGCGGCGCGTGCGGGCGAGGCGGGCAAGGGCTTCGCAGTGGTGGCCTCCGAAGTGAAGGGGCTCGCCAACCAGACAGCCAAGGCGACCGAGGAAATCGCCGATCAGGTCAAGGCCATGCAGACCGCGACGACCGAGTCGGTCGATGCGATCGGCTCGATCGAGCGCGTCATCACGGAGATGAACGAAATCGCCGCCGCCATCGCGGCCGCTGTGGAAGAGCAGAACGCGGCGACGCAGGAGATTGCGCGCAACGTTCAGGAAGCCGCCCACGGCACCGAAGACGTTTCATCGAACATCGCGGGTGTCGCGCAGGCCGCATCCGAAACAGGTGCCGCGGCGGTGCAGGTGCGCGGCTCGGCGGGACTCCTCGCCGAACAGGCTCAGACATTGAAGCGAGAGGTGGACGCGTTTCTTGCCCGCGCACGCGCGGCCTGAGCGCCGACGCGTCAATCTCACAGCGAGGGGGAGCAGGATGTCCAAGCTGAGCAATCTCGGTCTTCTGACGCCGCCGGTCTTCGTCTTCGACCAGGCCAGCGGCGCCCTCCTCTCGCTGAGCGCGGGCGGCGAGACGCTCCTCATGGCGCTTGGCCTGGCGCCGGACGATCGCCCGAGCCTCTCGCAGCTTGAGCAACGCATCGCAGCGGAAGGGCAATTGATCGGAACGTCTCTTCCCCGATTGGATAATGACGAGGGCATGCGCGAGCTTCGCCGTACATGTCTCACGCCCGGCGGGACGACCGTCAGCATGGTCCGCATGTGGTCAAAAAGCGCCGAAACGGTTCTTGTCGTGGATATCGCGGCGCCGGGCCACGAGGGGACGAGCGAAGTGGACGTCCTGCGGCACCGCTTCGCCGATCTTCTCGACACGGCGGGCGATGCGATCCTCTCGATCGATGCCGAACAGAACATCGTGCTGTTCAACCGCCAGGCCGAAGCGCTTTTCGGCTTCTCGTCGGCGGAAATTCTGGGGCGGCCACTATCGGTGCTTTTGCCGCATGACATGCGCGAGCGGCACAAGGAGCATGTTTCGACGTTCAGAAATGAGCGCCCGCGTTCGCGGCTCATGTCCCAGCGAACCGAAATTCGCGGGCTCCGCAAGGATGGTTCCAGCTTTCCCGCCGAAGCATCGATTGCGAAGTTCGAGTTCGGAGGTTCCTTCGTCTATACCGCCGTCGTCCGGGATCTCAGCGAACGCAACAAGGCGCTCGATTATCTGCGCTGGAGCGAACAGAACCTCGCGCGCGCCCAGCGGATAGCGCGGATCGGAAGCTGGCACTGGAATCTCCGCGCCGATATCATCACGGGCTCGACAGAAACCTACCGGATATTCGGCCTGCCCGAAGGAGCGCCGCTCGACTACGGGCTGTTTCAACAGCTGGTGCATCCGGACGACCGGCTTCTGGTCACCGCTCGTTTCCGTAAAGCCTTCGAGGCCGGCGAAAGCTGCGGCTTCGGCCTCCGGATCGTGCTGGAGAGCGGCGCGACGCGCCATGTCCATCTCGAGATGGAGATAGAACGCGACGAACTTGGCATCGCCGTCGGCACGACAGGCACCATTCAGGATGTGACGAGCCTCCGGCAGATCGAGATCGAGCTCAAGCACGCCAAGGAGGAGGCGGAGGCCGCGAACCGCGCGAAATCCGAATTCCTCGCAAATGTCAGCCATGAGCTTCGCACGCCGCTCAACGCCATCCTCGGTTTTTCGGAAATCATGTCGAGCGACATTCTCGGCACGCTCGACGTCGACCGTTATCGCGAATATGCGCGCGACATTCACCGCAGCGGCGAGCATCTGCTCGAAGTCGTCAATGATGTGCTCGATCTTGCGCGCATTGAAGCGGGCCGCACGATCCTGCACGAAGCAGCCTTCAATCCCGAAGACATGGCGCAGGATTGCGCCCACCTGATGGAGGGACGCGCCGCTGCCGCGGGCCTGCGCATCGAAATGGACATCGTGGAGGGCCTGCCGCGACTCTATGGGGATGAGCGCCTCTGCAAGCAGGTTCTGATCAATCTTCTGTCCAACGCCATCAAGTTCACGCCGTCGGGCGGGCTTGTTCGCATCGGGCTGGCCGTCTCGCCGTCGAATGAATTCTGCCTGTCGGTGACGGATAGCGGCATCGGCATTGCGGCGGACGATATACCGAAGCTCATGAAGCCCTTCGTTCAGATTGAAAGCCATCTGTCGCGCCGCTTTCAGGGCACGGGGCTCGGCCTTTCCCTGTGCAGCGAATTCATGCGGCTGCATGGCGGCGCGCTTTCGATCGAAAGCAAACTCGGTCGCGGCACAGTGGTCACGGCTCGGTTTCCCGCCACCCGCTTCGAGAACAATGACGCCAATGTGACAGCGTTCGAACCGCTTCGCGCCGCGAGCCCCGGGCGGGCTGCGTCATAACGGGAAATTATTTCCGCAGCGGCGCGTCTCGCCCCACTATCGCGGCTGGGCCGATACGTAAATTCCCCTATAGGTGGAATACCGGATTTCGCGGCTGCGCTGCGCCCGACATCATGATGAACATCGCCTATTGGAAAACGAAGGGTTCGTCATGGCTATCAACCTGGCACACAGCGGAACGGCATCGAACGGCGCGGTGATTCACAGGCCTTGGCCGGTCATTGTCGGCGGTGCTCTTGCGCGCGGCACCCGGGCTCGCGGCGCATTTATCCCTTCGGAAGATTTCCGGTCTCTCGATGAGGTCGGGACGACTGTGACTTTCGCCCGCAACGAAACAATCTTCAACGAGGGTGACGGCGCCAAATATGCCTATAGGCTGGTCAGCGGCGCCGTTCGCCTCTGCAAGCTTATGGCCGATGGCCGTCGTCAGATCACGGATTTCTATCTCGACGGAGAGATGTTCGGTTTTCTCGATCTCGACAATTACGACTTCAGCGCCGAGGCGATTACGAAGGTCGTCCTGGTCCGCTATCCTCGTTCCCATGTGCGGCGCATCGAGGACGAGGACGATGCCTTCCGGCGTGAAATGACGAGCATGCTTCATCAGCGTCTGTCGCGGACGCATGCGCTGCTCGTCATGCTTGGCCGGCAGACGGTGAAGGAGCGGATCGCCTCCTTCCTGATCCAGATGGCCGAACGGCTCGACGGCGTGGCTGAAGACAGCGCCTCCATCGATCTGCCCATGGGACGTCAGGATATCGCCGACTATCTCGGACTGACCATCGAGACGGTCTGCCGGGCGCTGAGCGAGTTGAAGCGGGCGGGCGTCATCGCTGTTCCGACCACGCATCAAATTGTTGTCAATGACATTGAGACGCTTCGCGCTATTATCGACGGCGACAACTGATTTCTCGTTCTGCGGAGATTGTTATGCGTGTGAGGATGTTGGGCCTGGTGGCGGCCGGCGTCGCTGTGGCGCTTGTCGTCGCGGGCTATGCCTGGTGGCGTTGGTCCCATCCCGGTCTTCCAGACGGAATCGCTGAAACCAATGGCCGCATCGAGGCCGAGCAGGTTCAGGTCGCCGCCAAGACCCCCGGACGCGTCATGGAGGTTCTCGCCGAAGAGGGAGACTTCGTGAAGGCGGGCGCCGTTCTCGCGAAGATGGATACGCGCGACACCGAGGCGCAGCTCCTGCAAGCCAAGGCGCAACTCGTGGCCGCGCAGCGCGCGAAGGAGGAGGCCGTCGCCGCAGTCGTGCAGCGCGACGCGCAACGCACGCTTTATCGCCGTCAGTTCAGTCGCGTCGCCCGCCTGAACAAGTCGGGCTACTCGTCGAACGACCAGTTGGACCAATCGCGCGCGCAGCGCGACGCCGGCGACGCCGCCTACAATGCTGCGGTCGCGGGCGTCAATCAGGCCGATGCGGCAATCGAAGCCGCCAAGGCTACCGTCAAGCAGATCGAGACCGTGCTCGAAGACGCCATTCTCGTGGCGCCGCGCTCGGGTCGCGTTCAGTACAAGCTCATCCAGCCCGGCGAAGTCGTGGGCGCGGGAACGGCGATCCTTACGCTTCTCGATGTCTCGGACGTCTACATGACGATTTTCCTTCCGGCGAAGATGGCGGGCGGCATGAGGCTCGGCGACGATGCGCGTCTCGTGCTCGACCCGGCGCCGCAATATGTCGTTCCGGCGAACGTCACCTTCGTGGCCGCCGATGCCCAGTTCACGCCGAAATCCGTCGAAACGGCGGATGAGCGCGAGAAGCTGATGTTTCGCATCAAGCTCAACGTCAATCGGGACCTGCTGACGCGCTATGCCGCCGTCGTGAAGACGGGCGTGCGCGGTGTCGCCTATGTCCGCTATAAGCAGGGTGTCGAGTGGCCCGCCACGCTTGCTGTGAAGCTCCCAGATGAGCCCCGCTGACAACGCCTTTGCCGTCGAAATCCGGTCGCTGAGGCATCGTTATGCGCGCGTCGCCGCGGTCGACGATGTGACGGTGCAGATTCCGGCCGGGATCATGGCCGGTCTGATCGGTCCCGACGGCGTCGGCAAGTCGACGCTGCTCGCCATCATTTCCGGCGTGCGCAAGATTCAGCAGGGCGAAGTCATGGCGCTGGGCGGCGACATGGCCGACCACATCCATCGCAGCAACTGCCACAAGCGCATCGCCTATATGCCGCAAGGCCTTGGCCGTAACCTCTATCCGACGCTTTCCGTCTTCGAGAATCTCGACTTCTTCGGGCGCCTCTTCGGTCAGAACAAGGCCGAGCGCGAACGGCGCATCGCCGAACTTCTGAAGGCGACGGGACTTGACCCTTTCCCCGACCGGCCTGCGGGCAAACTTTCGGGCGGCATGAAGCAGAAGCTCGCGCTTTGCTGCGCGCTCATCCACGACCCCGACCTTCTCATTCTCGACGAGCCGACAACCGGCGTCGATCCGCTGTCGCGCCGCCAGTTCTGGGAACTGATCGACCGCATGCGCGCGCGCCGGCCCGGCATGAGCGTCGTCGTCGCCACTGCCTATATGGAAGAGGCCGACAGGTTCGACTGGCTGGCGGCGATGAATGCCGGGAAGCTGATCGGGCAGGGCAGCCCGGCCGAATTGAAGGCGCAGACCGGGAAGGAAACACTTGAGGAGGCGTTCATCGCGCTTCTGCCGGAGGAACTGCGCAAGCTTCATGTTCCGGTCGTGGTGCCGCCCCGCACCCTGGGTGACGGGGAACCTGCTATCGAGGCGACGGATCTCACCTGCCGTTTCGGCGATTTCGTCGCCGTTGATCATGTAAGCTTCTCCATCGAGCGCGGGGAGATCTTCGGGTTCTTGGGCTCGAATGGCTGCGGCAAGACGACGACCATGAAAATGCTCACCGGCCTTCTGCCTGCGACGGAGGGATCGGCGCGACTTCTGGGCGAGCCGCTCGATGCGCGGGACATGGAGACGCGCCGGCGCGTCGGCTACATGTCGCAATCCTTTTCGCTCTATGGCGAATTGAGCGTCCGCCAAAATCTCGATCTGCACGCCAGGCTCTTCGAGCTTCCGCGCAGTGAAGTCGGCCCGCGCGTCGAGGAGATGCTGGAGCGTTTCGACCTTGCGGGCGTCGCTGACGAGATGCCGGAAAAACTGCCTCTCGGTATCCGCCAGCGTCTGCAACTCGCGGTCGCCGTCGTCCACAGGCCGGAGGTCCTGATCCTCGACGAGCCGACTTCCGGCGTCGATCCGATCATGCGCGACCAGTTCTGGCGCTACCTGCTCGACCTTTCGCGCAACAGCAAG
>Ga0255338_1000969_pt1 | contig 65026 bp, 62 predicted proteins | sample MeOH1_35cm_T4_19_FD_203715 | JGI IMG/M metagenome (GOLD analysis project Ga0255338, IMG submission 203715) | Sandy soil microbial communities from University of British Columbia, Vancouver, Canada - MeOH1_35cm_T4_195 | ecosystem: Engineered > Artificial ecosystem > Sand microcosm > Unclassified ... | reverse complement strand
TGAAGATAGAGGGTCCGAACTCCCTCTCTGCTTTTCTAACCGCCTCAACAGGGGAGAGATTCCACCAGTGCGCCCTGGGATTCTCTCCCACGATTTCAGGATAGGAGTGAGAAAGGACGACAAGCGGTACAGGTGTGCGACGATATCGTTCGTTACGTGCCGTATTCCCACCAATAATGATGACATCACTCTGGCGTCTTCTGGCTAAGAATTGGGCTCGGTCTTCGGCAGTTGTAACACCGGCCGAACTTCCCTCTAAAGATGTCGAGCCATCTCTGCCCATCACCAAGGTCGCATGGACGTTCATGAATCCAACATTAACCTGCTCAATCGATTGAATGTCAGTGGAGGTTGCTATCTTCCCTATTATGTTGATTGATTGCGACACCTGCATTATGCGCGATATTGCCTGCTCTGATTGTGTGGTTTCCACTTTATTAGCCGCCCCTGGGATGGACCTGCCCGAAGTGAGCAAGGGAACCGCAGATGCCATCGAACTCCTTTCTTCGAGAGGGATTGTCCGTCCTATCCGCTTCCTGAGAGCGGTTCAGGGCTAATTCGCAGGTTCGCCGCCTTTCTTGAGGTTGAGTCGGTCTCGCCACCCCGTTAGCCTGACCAGATGAGTTTTCTCACGACCGCTCGGGCATCCCTTGCTCTGGCAGTTTTGCCTCTTAGTGTGGGCCTTGGGCCGGCTCAGGCCGCTCCATCTCTCTCTTCGGTCCAGAAGCAAGTCACCTCGCTGCAAGAGGATGCCGCTGCCTCTGCCGAAGGTGCCCAGACCGCCAGGGTTCAACTAGATCAGCTGACACGGACTTTGACTGGAATTCGCAAGCAGGCGGCAGTTCAAAGTGAGAGCGTCGGCCAACTTCGAAAGAGTTTGGGCGTGATAGCAGTCGAGGAGTATAAATCTGGTGGGTTGAGTCAAGGCCTCGAACTCCTCTTCTCGTCACATCCGACGCTCTACCTTTCGGCAGCGGGATCATTGGAAGCCATCACAAGGCGGAAGTCTCTCCAACTCCACAAATTTGCCGCGGCTCAGCAACGTCTGGTTGCCACAACACTTACTGTGAACGACAAAATGGCGCTTGTCCGTGCGACACAGGCGCGCCTCGTTACCCAGTCAAACCTCGCCCAGTCAAAATTGAAGGAAGTTGAGAAAGTTCTGGCGAAATTGAAGAAAAGCGATCGCATCCGTCTGGCCAAACTTACTCAGAAGCGCAATGCACGAGAGCAGAAATCCTCCCTCGCTTTCGCCAAAACAGCGAAACGCATGTCAGGACGGGCGGGGATCGCTGTCAAATTTGCACTCAAGCAGATCGGTGATCGATATGTTTTTGGTGCAGCAGGAATGGTCTATTGGGATTGCTCAGGACTAACTATGCGGGCATATAGAACTGCGGGCGTCTCACTTCCTCACTCTGCGGCCGCTCAATCGGGTTATGGAAGACGTGTCCCTCTCAATCAACTTCGCCCAGGAGATCTTGTCTTCTTTGGAAGTCCAATTTCGCACAATGGAATTTATATCGGCGGCGGAAGAATGGTTGATGCCCCCCATACGGGAGCGCGTGTACGCGTGGAAGCTTTCGGTTCGTATTTCGGGAGACTGCGCTTGGTTGCTGCGCGGCGCTTCTAAATGAAAAAGATCCTTTTTGTTACTAACGACTTCGGCCCTTGCACCGGTGGCATTGAATCATTCATTATGGGTCTGGTCGAGAATCTTCCGAAGGGCTCTGTGATTGTTTATACCTCAAGACAATCCGAAACGGGCGAGTACGATCGAATGTGGCACGAGGATCATGGTGTCGAAATCATTCGTGATCGCGCCAGAATTCTTCTTCCGACTCCACGTGTTTCACGTTCCGTTCAAAAAGCCGCAAAAAGAGCGGAAGTTGAAATAGTCTGCTTTGGGGCAGCTGCACCCCTCGGCCTTCTCGCCAAAGGGCTTCGGCGGGTAGGGGTGAATCGGATTGTGGCGATAACTCATGGACACGAAGTCTGGTGGGCAAAAGTCTTCCCTTTCTCCCTTGCCATACGCCGGATTGGAAATTCGGTTGATGTACTTACATATTTAGGGGAATTCACGAGACATGAGATCTCCACAGCCCTTTCACGAAACGCACGCTCTTCCATGGTTCGGCTAGCGCCTGGGATCGATGTTGATCATTTTTCTCCCGATAATGGCGAAAGCTCACTTCGCTCAGAACTTCGATTAGAGGGAAAGAGAGTCGTAGTCAGCGTGGGCAGATTGGTAAAAAGAAAAGGCCAGGATCGCTTGATAGAGGCGCTTGGTTTGATTCGCGAAGTAATTCCAAACGCTCACCTTCTCTTTGTCGGTCAAGGCACATACAGAAAGCATTTAGAGAATCTTGTTCAGAAGAAGGGTGTGGCAGAGGCGGTTACTTTCGTGGGTCGAGTTCGTTTTTCCGATCTGCCAAAGTATTTTCGCGTTGGGGATGTATTCGCTATGCCTAGCCGTTCGCGCTTTGCTGGCCTCGAAGTAGAGGGTTTAGGGATTGTCTATTTAGAGGCAAGTTCATGTGGATTGCCAGTAGTTGCCGGACGTTCTGGTGGTGCACCGGACGCGGTTGTTGAAGGCAAAACGGGTTTAGTCGTTGACGGTAACAATGTTGGAGAGATTTCCCGAGTAATTGTCGATTTGCTCTCAGATGAAGAGATGAGAAAAGAAATGGGAAAGAACGGGCGCGAGTGGGTATTGACGCAGTGGTCTTGGAAATCGTGGTCAAAACGTTTTACTGAGATTTTGAATTTCTAGGGCAACAGCCCGTGCTTAATCGCCGTCACGACCGCCTCAGTCCGATTTGATGCGCCGAGTTTTCTGTATATTGATGCCAAGTGGGTTTTGACAGTGGCCTCACTCACAAATAGCTCAGTGGCGATCTGCGAGGATTTTTGACCCGTTCGCAACAGCGAGAGGACCTCGATTTCCCTGGCAGTCAATCCAAAGTTCGCATTTTTCCGCGCAATCGCAGAGCCCAATCCTTTTGCGGCAAAAATCAGGGGATTCGAGAATGCATGCGTGACAGCGCTGATTACTTCCGCGAGGGGGGAGCTCTTGAGGACATAAGCGCTTGCCCCAGCCTGCAAGGCCGCGAGAAGATGATTGTCATCGTCATTGAGCGTGAGCACGACAATTCCAACCGTGTTAGACACTTTTCTTACCCAGGAGATGACTTCAAGACCGCTGCCGTCGGGAAGGTTCAAATCAACAATGATGACATCTGGATTTTTATGCGCGATCTGGGCGATAGCTTCCTTTTTCGAAGCTGCCTCTCCGACAACATTGAAGTCGGCGTCCTCTAGACCTACTCGCAATCCCTCTCGGACCACCTGGTGATCGTCCACAAGAAGCACCGTCGCGCGTTTACTCGGCATTCTGGGCAACACTAGAACTCAGAGGTAGGGAACTCGAAGGTGGACCTGAGTGCCTGTGGCAGATGATTCAAAATCTAATTCGCCATCGACGATTTTCGCTCGCTCTTGAATCCCAGAAAATCCGTGGTGATTCTCACGCTCCGCAAAACCTCCAACTCCGTCGTCGCGGATAATGAGATCGGCGAAACCGCTATTGCACATGAGAGTGATCCATACGCTCTCTGCCTGTGCGTGTGCAAAGATGTTGCGAAGTACTTCAGTTGCGATTCGTTCGATCTGTTCTGCGAGATCCATATTGGCATCGGTGGGGAAGTGGTCGAGTGAGTAGTGAACCTCATGACTAGCACATATTCGCTCAGCTACGACTCTTAAGCGGCTAGTGAGATCTGAATCCTTTTCCTCTCTGAGTTGGTAGATTTCTCTTCGAATTTTTTCAATGAGGTCTGCGACAGTAAATCGCAATGTGCGAAGTGATACTCGTGCTTCTGCGTTGGAATCCTCTCGTGCGAGAAGAAGGTCAAGGGCATAACCAATTCCAACCAGATCTTGAGCGATCCCATCATGCAAATCCAGGGCAATCCGGTGCCGCTCGGTGATCGTCATTGACTGGTGTTACGCGTAAAGGGCTTCAATTTCGGAGGCAAACTCTTGCGCGACTATATGCCGCTTGATAGAAAGTTTAGCCGTGAGTTGGCCACCGGCGATTGTGAAATCCGTTGGCAGGATGGTGAATTTGCGGATGGACTCTGCCCGACTAACCGCCTTGTTCGCCTCATCCACAGCAGTTTGAATGACTGCGATCAGGTCTGGATCCTTTGCTAACTCGGCAATTGTTGTCCATTCCTTTTTATGTATCGCAACCCAGGGCTTGAGTGAGTCAAGATCAAGTGTCACGAGGGCTGCGATGTAGGGCTTGTTATCGCCCACAACGACGCATTGACTGACTAGCGGATGGGCTCGGAGTCGGTCCTCTAAGACAGCAGGGGCTACGTTTTTCCCGCCTGATGTAACAATTAATTCCTTCTTTCGGCCGATGATGAATAAGAAACCTTCATCATCTAGTCGTCCGAGATCCCCGGACTTAAACCATCCATCATCAGTGAATACTTCTTTATTGGCTGCTTCGTTCTGCCAGTATCCCCGCATTACGATCGGACCTTTAATGAGAACTTCTCCATCATCATCGATGCGAATTGAAGTGCCGGGTATTGGCTGACCAACAGAACCCACTCGATGGTGAGCTGTCTGGTTCAGCGTTGCACCGGCAGTTGTTTCCGTGAGTCCATAACCTTCAAGAATTCGAATGCCGGCGCCGCGAAAGAAGTGACCGAGTCGTTCGCCAAGAGGGGCGCCACCTGAGATGGCTGCTTCCACCCGCCCACCCATTCCTGCTCGAATTTTGGAGAAGACAAGTTTGTCGAAGAGCTTATGTTTTAACATGAGAGGCAGTGGAACCTTCCCGGTATCTATGGCTCTGCTATAAGCGATGGATACTGCCGCTGCTTTTCTAAAGATGGCCCCTTTGCCACCCGCCTCGGCATGAGCTTCTGAACCGTTGTAAATCTTCTCAAATATCCGCGGCACGGCTAGAACAAATGTGGGTTTAAATGTTCCGAGATCAATTGCCAATCGTGCAGCTGGGTCACCACAGTGGGCCATGTGCAGGCCCGCGCTCACTGAGCCGATTTGAACCATGCGACCGAACACGTGCGCGACAGGGAGAAAGAGCAACGTCGAGCCGTTTGGGTCTAAAAAGAGATCGGCGTTAGCCTGTACGACGTTTCCGCACTCAGCAAGAAAGTTTGAGTGTGTGAGTTGAACGCCCTTTGGCCGACCTGTTGTGCCGGAGGTGTAGATAAGAGTTGCGAGGGTGTCAGGGACAAGAGCATTACGCCGACGATCGATCTCTTCATCTGAAATGCCAATGCCTGCCTCGCTAAGAACATGAAGCCCATCGTTGGTGATAGTCCAAATATTTTTTGTGTGTGCTGGCAGAACTGATTCGACCAATTCGCGGTGAGTAGGTGTTTCCACGATGATTGCCACACATCCAGAATCACTCAATATCCATTGGATCTGTTCGGCGGATGACGTTTCAAAAATGGGGACGACACAACCACCAGCAAACCAGATCGCGAAGTCGAGAATCGTCCACTCGTATCGAGTGCGAGCCATGATCGCGACGCGATCACCTATGTGCACTCCGGAAGCCACGAGCCCTTTCGCTGCGGAACGAACTTCGGCTTCGAATTCTCGGGCAGTCACGCTCTGCCATCCCTGTCCGAGTGGCCGCGAGAGCATGATCCGTTCAGGTTCGAACCAGGCACGCTCAGCGACGAGGTTGGTGAGGTTTCCAGCCGTGGCTGCGGGAACAAGAGCAGGTATGGTCACTTCATTCATGACGCCTACGCTAGCGTGAGTCGGAGTGTAAAGGGAGAGGGGGTAGCCTAAGGACATGGCTGACATAACAAGTGGAGATATTTCCATCAATGCCCCATTGGCACGTGTACAAGAGCTCCTATTCGACATTGCCAATTACCCGGTATGGACTAGTGCAATTAAGTCAGTGGAAGTCCTGGGTAAGGATGAGAGCGGCCGTGTCAGTTCCGCCATGCTCACGATAGATGCTGGAATGCTCAAAGACCGAGCCACGTTGGATTACGACTGGAGTGCGACACCGAACAAACTGAGCTTCTCGCTCTCTGATGCGGATCTTCTGACTGTTATGGACGGGACTTACATTCTCAGCGCCGAGGATGAGGAGAACACCCACGTGCGGCATGAATTGCACGTAGAGCTCTCCTTGCCTGTTCCAGCCATGATGCGACATAAAGCCGAGAAGGCAACGATCGACACGGCCTTATCCCAACTCAAAGCATGTGCTGAGAAGTAGTTGTCCTACTCCATAGGCGTCGACGTTGGCGGAACCAAGGTTCTGGGTGGGGTCGTTGACGCGTCTGGAAATGTCTTGGCTCGGGCACGTCGAGATACTCCCCGCCAAGGTGGCACAGAACTCACGAGGACAATCGCTGACGTAGCCCTTGAGCTCCTTGAAGAGTTTAGAGAAGTTCAGTGCGTGGGAATTTCAGCTGCAGGTTTCGTTTCATCTGATCGGAAAACCATGTTGGCCACACCGAATATCGCAGGTTGGAATGGCGTTGACCTGGACGCGGAGTTGAGTGCCCTGATCGGACTACCACTTGTTATAGAGAATGATGCAAATGCCGCCGTATGGGGTGAGGCACGATTTGGCGCAGGAGTCCATGAGGAGCACATCATGATGCTCACAATTGGCACAGGCATCGGTGGTGGCTTGGTTGTAAATGGGGAGCTCTATCGGGGGGCCTTTGGAATTGCTGCAGAGTACGGTCACATCCGAGTGGTTCCTGAGGGCCATCTGTGCGGATGTGGGGCACGCGGGTGCTTCGAACAGTACGCATCGGGGAATGCGCTTCTGCGCCATGCCCGCGAGGCTATTAGCGCTTCCCCGGAAGTAGCGCGCAACTTGCTCTCTCTTGGCGATGGGACTGTGGGGGGGTTGACCGGCAAACACATTACAGATGCTGCCCGTGTCGGCGATGCTGTCGCGCTCGCTGCGTTCAACACAACTGCACAGTGGCTGGGAGCTGGAATTGCGTCTTTATCCGTAGTCCTCGATCCAGGATGCATCATTATTGGCGGCGGAGTGATTGATGCAGGGGAAATTCTCTTAGGGCCAACGCGCGCAGCTGTAGAGCGGTACATGCCTTTCGCGGGAAAGCATCCGTCTCCTCGCATCATTGCGGCGGAACTGGGAAATGAAGCTGGCTTGGTCGGGGTTGCAGACTTGGCGAGGGTTTAACACGTAACTTCTTCGCGTATCAGAAGCCGCGATTAGAGCTTCGCCCCGTCATCGTCGTTAAAATTGTCTTGAAGGCTGTAAAAGAAATAAATCAACCCGCCAATGAAAGCGAGAATTCCAGGCCAGGGTTCGACTCCAAATGGGTTGAACCCAGTTAAGGCCGCCATGATGGCGTAGATGGGCCCAGTCATCATCGCGATAATTGCATTTCTTCTTGTTGGATCCCGAATCGGCTCAAGAGCGGGATTTGGAGTTTCAAAATGTTCTTCGTCCTCGATGGGGCTCTGCCGATCGAGATCGTCAAGAAAGTTTGACGGTGATGACTCATCGAGAGAGAGGCCTGCAACGATTGATGCGAATTCGGCATCAATGAGATCAGCATCGTCGTCAATGGCAGTATCACTAAGCCAAAAATCATTTGTCACTTCATTAATGAATAGTGATGTTTCCTCGACAATCTTTGGGAAGTCATCTTGTGGATTCTCAAGCACTACCTCTCGAATAAATGAAGAGGAGATGTTATTGGAAATCGTGATTGCACTTTCGGAGTAGTCAAGTCCTGATCTTGTCGAATACATCATGATAATCGGTTGGTCGACCAGTGGTAATCCTTGGTCTACCGTCTTCCATATTTTACGTAAACGTAGATGGTTATTAGGAAGTGATGGTTCAAGGAGAATGAGCCCTTCGATCGAGTCGCCATGGATTTGAGCAAGCCTGAGGGCGATGGTGCTCGCCACATCCAAGCCGACGATAAAGACTGTCTCACATTTCTCTTTTAACTCTAGGAGTGACGTGTTTGCAATGTCTAACCACTCTCTCCATCCTTCAAAATCCAATGTATTCCACTCGTGTAAAACCTCGTTTAGTCGGGGCATTACCATGGCGAGCCCAGCATCGTGGAGGGTATTTGCCAACGCAATCGCAATTTCTCTGGAATGGGGGGTCCCAACCAGGATCAGGACCCCTACATCACGACCAACAAACACCATGCTCTCTTCTTCTGGGTTCATTGTCACTTTCCCATAGTGTCATAGGGGGCTCAGACCCACTAAATTAGTGCCCTGGGGATCTACCCCGAGCAATGAGTGCCAGGGAAATAGGTACTGAGGTTCGAAAGGAGACCAGGTGGTCAATGTGCCGTATGGGCTCCTGCGAGCTTTCCTTACGCCTTTCCTCATGCTCCTTTTCCGACCCAAAGTGAACGGACTGCGCAATGTTCCTGTTAACGGGCCGGTCATTATGGCTTCCAATCATCTCTCATTTAGTGATTCAATCTTTATGCCCCTCGTTGTTCCACGAAAAGTTACTTTCCTTGCAAAGAGCGAGTACTTCACCTCTCCTGGGCCGAAGGGGCTCCTTAAGAAATTGACTTTTATCGCGCTAGGCCAGGTACCGGTTGATCGCTCGGGCGGAAGACGGAGTGAAGCGGCTCTTATCACGGGACTTGAACTCTTGTCGGAAGGCAAGTGCCTCGGCATCTATCCAGAAGGGACACGGTCTCCTGATGGGCGTCTGTACAAAGGGCGCACGGGCATTGTCCGACTCGCACTTGAATCTGGAGCGCCGATTATTCCGGTAGCTATGTTCGATACGGAGAAGATTCAGCCCACCGGCAAAGTCATTCCGAAAATTATGCGGGTGAAGATGGTCTTTGGAGAGCCCATTTTCTATACAGGCGATCCTTCAGATCTTAAATTGCTCCGTGACCTCACGGATGATCTGATGAGAAAGATTCAAGAGATATCGGGCCAAGAGTACGTGGACATCTACGCTACACGTCGGAAGGCAGAGATCGAAGAAGAGGATTAATCCTCAAGTGCAAGACGTTCGACAAGGTAGTTGCACGTCGTGCAGGTTGGTCCTGAATCAGGAAGGGCCCCCTCAAGTACATTGATAAAATCTGTGATGACCGCTTCGAATTTCTGGTGGTCGCGCGGGACTGGGACATATTTCTGCGAGACTCCGAACGCATACGATTCCGGATTAGTGCCAACGACTCGATTGGGATTCCAGACGAGAAGTCCCATTGTCGCGACAGATACAGCTTTTCCAGCCGCAGGTCTTTCCATCGCATGTGCATACGCCTCAAGTTGCGGGGAGTAGAACTCACCAGAATCACGCGCACTGTCGGACACTTTGCAGTCAATGAGTGCCACGGTGCCATCCTCGTTTTCGGCAACGAGGTCGTACTTTCCAAGAATCCTCCACCGAGAATCTTCACCATTGACCACTAACGGTTTACTTTTAACCCACTCGGCCAATTTGGTAATTCTTCCCGGCCTTAACGATGGGTCGATATCGGTCATTGACACACCACGAAACGCTTTCTCTTGGAGTGAGGAGAAAGTGCCGACCAGCGGGAAAGCCCCCGGCATAGTCACTTTGTGCCAGTACTTGATCCACAGACAACGTTTACACGTTGAGAGGCCAAAAGTGAGGTCCGAAGGGGAAATGTTCTCGCGTGCAGGACTGGCGGGTTTTCTCATGTCGCTAATTGTGCCAAATTACCCTGACACATATCTTCATTTGCCTAGTCGATATGACCATGCGGCCAAAATGAGAACTGGCATGGATGTGAGGGCGCAGAGCCATCCATAGCTCAGAAGTGCGATGGTGATGCCAGCCATTACTCCACCAATCGCCCCAGTCAAATTCATCATGAAATCCGACGCACCTTGCGAGGCTGCCCGCTCTGCATCGCCGACAGATTCCGAAAGAAGTGCTGAGCCTGCAATGAGCGTGCACGACCACCCTAAACCTAGAAGAAAGAGGCCGATACCGAGCACGACCGTGCTGTCCCCTGGAGAATTGCCCGCAACTAACGCGGCAAAAAGCAGGATCGCCAATCCAATTTGTATTACGCGTTTTCTTCCAATTTTGTCGCTGAGGTAGCCGACGATAGGAGAAAGTACGTACATACCTGCAATGTGTGTACTGATAACGATGCCAATAACCGAGAGCGTTACATCGACATGTGCCATATGGATTGGCGTCATCACCATAATAGAGACCATGGAAAGATGACCTACTGCAATCGAGACGACTGCGAAAAGCGCTGAAGAATTCTTTCCAATCCTATGTAATGTGGAACGAGTTGAAACTCGCACGATCGACATGCCTCTTACATGAGATATCTGCCGCGACGTTAAGTAAGGGTCTGGACGGAGGAAAAAGAAAATGATGAGCGAGGAAATGGCAAGAGTTGCAATCGCCAAAAGATAGGGGCCGACCAGTTTTGGCAAACCAAGCCCGTGTGCGAGTATCCCTGATGGCTCCATGAGATTCGGACCCGATACCGCACCAATGGTCGAACCCCATACAACAGTAGAGAGTGCACGCGAGCGAGTCTGCGCAGAAGCTAGATCAACGGCAGCAAATCGGGCTTGGTATCCTGCTGCAGAGGCAGCGCCCAGCAAAAAAGTTCCCATGAGGAGAACTGAGATCATGCGCGAGGTTCCGCCAACCATGGCAAGTCCAGCCCCTAATACCCCGGTGACATACCCAATTGAGAGGGCCAATCTTCGACCGCCTCGCTCAGTCAGTCTTGAGAGCGGAAGTGCCATGGCGGCGGCACCAAGAACAGCACTTGTTTGGGCAAGTCCGGCCTGGGAATCCGAATGAGTAATTGAGGAAACAAGCAGGGAGCCCGCAGCAACAGTTCCAGCCACTCCTATACCGTTCAATATTTGAGCGAAAGTGAGAACGTTGACGACACGCTTTTCTAATTCAGCATGGATCATGTGGCTACGAGACCGAATGACGAATAGCAGCGGCGATAACAAGTACTCCGAGTCCGATCATGACGAAACCACCGATGGTGCGCAGCCTGATGAGCCGACCAGCATCTGTTGCTAGCCACTGTCTTGCCGTTCCAGCGAGCAGTCCCCATGATCCATCCGACATTAAGGCCAGAATGGCAAAGAGCGCACCGAGGAGAAGAAGTTGAGCGGTGACATGCCCCCGATTCCGATCTATGAATTGCGGCAGTACGGCAGCAAAGAAGACAAGTGTTTTTGGATTGAGGACTCCAACCCAGAATCCGTCGCGCACTGATGCGGAAAGGGATGGTTGCATGCCAGTTTGCTGCGTCATATTTGCCGCATGTACCTTGCGGTGTCGGATTGCATCCAATCCCAAATAAACCAGGTAAGCGCCGCCACCCCATTGAATGACCGCATAGGCAAGATTTGAACGTTGTAGAACTGGACCAAGTCCAAGGGCAACAAAAATTGAAAGCAGATAAGCACCAGCAACATTTCCTAGAACGGTAAATACTGCAGTCTTACGTCCCCATGCGATAGCTCTGGCAATAACAAAAAGGACACTAGGGCCAGGAGCAATAATGATAAGAATGGACGCCAAGAGATATTCCCATATTCGCGTAGGAATGATCATCGAGCAATCGTATAACGAAGTTGATGCCTGCGGATGGATAAAATCGGCAATCTGAACGTTGGATCAATCGGAAAGAGTGTGAGTCAAGAGGAAGGCGATTGTGCTCTTTCTTTTAATCGCCGTTCTTGATCACACTCTTTCCGATGTCAAACTGAACGATTACGCCGCTGATGTGCCTCGTGATTTTGCGATCGAATTCAACACGCGGTATCCAACGACGGCAACGAGAGTTGCATTGATGATGCCATTGAAAGTGTAGTTGCCGCGTGTCCATGACATATCGGAAATACCGATGATCAATGCAGAGGCAGCGATGATGAGATTGGTTGAATCTGCGAAATTGACTCTTCCTTCGATCCAGATTCGTGCACCTAATACACCAATCATTCCGAAGAGCGCGACACCAACTCCGCCAAGGGCGCCCACCGGAGTAGCGCTCAGGACGGCACCAAATTTTGGTGAGAGTGAAAGGAGGATTGCTCCGGCCCCGGCAATCCAATACGCGGCAGTCGAGTAGACGCGCGTGGCTGCCATAACACCGATGTTCTCGGCATATGTGGTTGTTCCAGATCCGCCACCAGCTCCTGCCAATGTCGTGGCGACACCGTCAGCGAAGAGGGCCATGCCCATTTGGTCATCGAGATTCTTTCCAGTCATCGCTGCCACAGCCTTTACGTGACCGACGTTCTCTGCAATGAGAACTAGAACGACAGGAAGGAAGAGGATGACGGCACTGACGTTGAAGGTTGGGCTTGTGAAATGTGGGGCGGCAATCCATTTGGCAGCTTTTATGCCGTCAGTATTGACATCGCCCATTAAGAAGGCGACGAAATAGCCAAGGACCAGTCCGACGAAGATGCTGATGCGATTGAGGAATCCTCGCGAGAATGCCGAAACAAGGCCGATTGAAGCAAGAGTGATGATTCCAATCGTCGGCCCTTTGGAGAAGTTACCTTTCGCTGCGCCGGCCAGGTTGAGGCCAATAACCATGACAATAGTTCCGGTCACGATAGGTGGCAGCATCCAGTTGATCCACCCGATGCCAGCAGCTTTTACGATGAGGCCAATGATTGCGAGAATGATCCCGGTGACGACTACACCTCCGAGTGCGTCAGACATACCACCTTTCGAGACTGCTGCTGCGATGGGGGCTAGGAATGCGAAAGATGAGCCCAAATAACTTGGCACTCGATTCTTCGTAATGAGAAGAAAAAGCAGGGTTCCGATTCCTGAGAAGAAAAGAGTGGTTGTGGGTGGCAACCCAGTAATAATCGGAACCAGAAATGTGGCTCCAAACATTGCAGCAATGTGTTGAAGCCCGACACCGGTGGTCCGAGGCCAACTGAGGCGTTCGTCGGTGGATACGACTTCGCCAGCGCCGATCGTCTTGCCGGTTCCATGAAGTTTCCAAGAGAGTAAGGACATCTGTACTTCCTTCCGCGGTGGCGCAGTTAACGCCTGAATAGAGCGGGGAAGGCAGGTCAAGAGTAAGGCGAATCCTCACATAATTGAGCGTCGAGAGTCTCGCCACGCCGCTTCCGTGCGGTGGATTTGCATCTTTCCGGTATATCCGATTGAATTCATATTCGATATATCGAATCGATATATCATCAGGGGTGGGGGATCGCGTGCGATCAAGATCTGAGTCTTTGGAGTTTGCACTCTTAGGACTTCTCTCGCAGAACGAGCTTCACGGATACGAATTGCGTAAGCGTATGACTGCCGTTTTCGGCCCTTTCCGCGCCCTCTCCTTCTCTGTCCTCTATCCCCAGTTGCGTCGCATGCTAGAGGCCGGGTTAATTGAGGAGAGTTTCGCGGAGGATGGAGGGCTCTCACGTCGCTCGCGCATCGTCTATCGCCTCTCAGCAAAAGGCGCAGACCGTTTTTCGCAACTTACCGAGACTGTCAGCCCCGATACCTGGGAGGACGAGGGCTTTGAGGTCCGTTTTGCTTTTTTTAGCCCGACATCGCGCACTAATCGGGTGCGCATACTTGAGGGCAGACACCGACGGTTGAAGGAGCGGGCCGAAATCCTCCGAAATGAACTTGAAAAATCTCCCATAGGACTTGATAGGTACTTAGAAGAGTGGCGACGTCATTCTTTGGAATCCGCCGAGCGAGAAATCGCCTGGTTGGAAGACATGATAAAAACCGAAAGGAAATAGCGTGACCATCTCAACTGCTAACGGTTCAACTGCTAACGGAGACATCCGCGTTGCGATCATCGGCGTAGGAAACTGCGCCAATTCGCTGATTCAAGGAGTCGTCTATTACAAAGATGCTCCCGTAGATAAAGAAATTCCAGGGCTCATGCACGCTGTCATCGGTGGCTACCACATCAATAATGTGAAGTTTGTTGCCGCCTTCGATGTTGATGCTAAGAAAGTCGGCTTAGACCTTGCAGATGCAATGTGGGCGAGTGAAAATAACACCATTAAGTTCGCAGATGTTGAGAAGACCGGCGTGATTGTCCAACGCGGTGTAACCCTTGACGGTTTGGGCCGTTACTACCGCGAAACAATCACGGAATCCGATGCAGCCCCAGTTGACGTGGTCGCGACACTGAAAGATGCAGCGGTCGATGTACTTATTTGCTACCTTCCCGTAGGTTCAGAGGAGGCAGCGAAGTTCTACGCGCAGTGTGCAATTGACGCAGGTTGTGCGTTTGTTAATGCGCTACCTGTCTTCATTGCTTCGGACCCAGAATGGGCCGATAAATTCACAGAGGCTGGTCTTCCCATTATTGGTGATGACATCAAGAGTCAGGTGGGTGCCACAATTACTCACCGAATCATGGCGAAATTGTTTCAAGATCGTGGTGTGCATTTGGATCGCACATACCAGCTCAATGTTGGCGGAAATATGGACTTCAAGAATATGTTGGAGCGAGATCGACTTGAATCCAAGAAGATATCCAAGACCAACTCTGTAACCTCGCAACTGGAGCACGATTTGGGCGCGCGGAACGTCCATATTGGGCCCTCTGATTACATTCCCTGGCTTGACGATCGCAAGTGGGCATACGTGCGACTTGAAGGCCGTGCATTCGGAGATGTTCCACTGAACTTGGAATACAAACTAGAAGTATGGGATTCTCCAAACTCCGCAGGCGTCATTATTGACGCGCTACGCTGCGCAAAACTTGGTCTTGACCGTGGAATTGGCGGACCATTGTTCTCGCCAGCAAGTTACTTTATGAAAACGCCACCTGTTCAGTACACAGATGACCAGGCACAGGTACGTACAGAGGAATTCATTTCGGGGGCTATTGACCGATAAGGCTAGATAATTAGATCTGGGTTCTTTAACGAATCGTTTGTGGCATTAAAAAACACCCCCCGAATAAATCGGGGGGTGTTTTTCTTCACCCTCACGGAGAGTAGAGGGCTAGATCGTCGCCTCTGCGGGAGTGCGACGAAGGTGTACCCACCCTGCGATTGAGAGAACAAGTAGGAGAATTCCCCCTACAAGAGTTGCCATTGCGGCGATCTTTGCAATCTGACCCAACTCCCAGAATGCGTATGCCGTAAGAAGCGTTCCACGAAGCATTGTGCCCTTGAACACTGTGTCCACCAAAGCTGCAGCAGAATCTGCTTTTGCTTTGAGGTCAGCGTTTGTTGGATCGGCAGAAAGTGCGCCTTGTGCCGCACGATTAGCGGTAGATACCGCGGCGTATGTCCCCATGCTTGACAAATGGAAGCCTAGGTAATGATCGGCGTACATCTGAGCCTGCTTGCCGGTAGTCATTGGTTTGTCGCCATTTTCCTTGAAGAACGCGGTTACATCCGCAGCTTCATCGGCGTTGCCAGTTGTCGCTGGAAGGATAATTGATTGGGACTTAAGTTGTCCCTTTACTTGACTGTCCGCGAACGAGTATCCCCAGTTGAGGAGTCCAGCCGCGACAAATAGGAATACAGCAAGACCGACTCCAACCATGGTGACGATCTTGTCGAAAGTTTGACGTTTCATTATTTTCTCTCCTTTTGTGTTCACATTTGTTCGGAACATGTCAAAGAATACTCAAAAAGCGAGTGCTAACTAGAAAGCAGGGAGTGTTAGCCCTCGGTGAAATGTGATAAATGTTAATTAGTTAAATGAATCACGTTGAGTCGGAAGGGGCAGAAATAGCACAATCCATTAACTTTGAAATTGGAGAGAGATAGAAGCTGAAGTGCAAGAACTAATCGATATGACGAGAGCACATCAACTGTCCATCAGAACCTATCTCTACGTGTTGGCAGGCAATCCCTAATTGCTCAAAAGCTTTATCGCCATAATGAGTTCGGTATGCCAAGGCAAGGAGAACGCGCAGATTGGTATCTCCATCTGCTTTGATACCAAAGGTTTTTGCAGTACGACTCACTGTATTTTCAACTACTTTTTCAGTATGGGAGGTTTCATGCGCAATCGCAGCGTTGGACTTGCCTTCGCAGAGAAGGTCCATTACTAGCCGCTCGAACGGCGTCAACTCTCTTGATGAGATCGTAATGTCGGCAGTCATTGGGTGTTACCTCGCCTCTCCGAAGACTCGAGGGTGATTCTGCTACAAAATTTTCACGAATACCACCATAGGATTGCCAAATGGACGAAATTCTGAAAAGCCAGGCTGGAAGTGTGCTCACTCTCACGCTCAATCGGCCTGCAAAGATGAACGCCATCACCACGGGCATGTATGTTCTTTTGCGTAAGCATCTCAAGGAAGCGGTCGAAGATTTCGGCATTCGATGCGTTGTCATCCAAGGCGAGGGAGCGAATTTCACGGCTGGAAACGACATTAATGAGTTTATGTCTGATGAGATCTCGGTCGAGGAGAGCGATGGTTTCCGTTTCCTTCAAGAACTTCATAATTTCCCAAAGCCAATTATCACGATTGTGCAAGGACGCGCTATCGGAATTGGCACTACCATGCTTCTGCATTGCGACGTCGTGGTTGCCGACCCAAGCGCAACCTTCTCGATGCCTTTCGTTTCTTTGGGTTTGGTACCCGAAGCGGGTTCAAGTTACCTCTTTCCGCAACTAGTTGGGTACCAAAGAGCATCTCGCATACTTCTCACTGGGGATAGTTTTTCGGCTAAAGAAGCATTGGGAATGGGACTTGTCTCCTTAGTCTCTGAGAATGCCTCTGCGGAGGGGCATTCTCTCGCCGACCGGATTGCCAAGCAGCCTCCCAACGCGGTGATCAACACGAAGGCTCTTCTCAAGAGTCGAAATCATGATGCCGTGACCGTGGTCATGGGAGTAGAAGCTCAACTCTTTACCCTTGCCCTTCAATCCGAAGAAGCTGCTCAAGCATTCATGGAATTCACGATGAGGAGAGAGAGCAAATGAGTCTTGAAGGGAAAACAATATTTATAACAGGGGGTTCAAGAGGTATTGGTCTTGCAATTGCCTTACGAGCCGCACAAGATGGTGCGCGAATTGCAATTGCGGCGAAGACTGCGGAAGTGAATCCAAAGTTGCCTGGAACTATTCATTCTGCGGCTGAAGAAATTCGAGCCGCGGGAGGAGCGGCTCTTCCGATTCAATGCGACATTCGTGATGAGAACCAAATTGCAAGTGCGTTGCAATTAACTAGTGAAACTTTTGGTGGCATTGACATTCTCATCAACAACGCGAGTGCAATTAATTTGACTCGTACCGAAGAAACGCCCGCCAAACGCTTCGACCTCATGTTTGATGTGAATGTCCGAGGAACGTTTTTGACCTCCCAAGCAGCGATTCCTTTTTTGCGCAATTCGGGAAAGGCGGGGCGAAATCCCCACATCCTTAATCTTTCACCGCCATTGTCCATGAAGCCAAAATGGTTTAAGAACAACCTTGCGTACACCATGGCCAAATATGGAATGAGCATGTGCGTCCTGGGGATGTCGGAGGAATTTAGAAGGGATGGAATTGCCGTCAACGCACTCTGGCCACGAACAGCGATTGACACTGCTGCTCTGGCAATGATCCCAGGAGTTGAGATAACGGCCTGTCGCAAACCTGAAATCCTGGCTGATGCCGCTTACGAGATCTTCAGTCGCCGACCTTCTGAGTGTACCGGAAACTTCTTTATCGACGATGAGGTCTTGGCATCTGCCGGAATTGTAGATTTAGACAAGTACTCCGTAGTTCCAGGCACCAAGGAGTTCCTCACTGACTTCTTCTTGGATTAGGATCAAATCTCCTGGATAACCAGGCGTAAATCGCGAAGAGGAAAAGATGTCGATCCGATCGGTAAACCCACGAACTGGCGAAGAATTCGGTCCAATATTTGAGTCAGCGACTCAGGACGAAATTGACGCCATTATTGACGGCGCAGTAACAAGTTATAACCTCTGGAGTCGCACCACGCCGAAAGAACGTGCTCGGATACTAAATTTCCTTGCTGAAAGTATTGATGCCAATCTTGATGCTTTGGTTGCAATTGCTGATCTCGAAACAGGTTTGGGAGTGGGCCGCCTCACCAGCGAAGTGGCCAGAACGACCTTTCAGATTCGTACCTTTGCAAATGCGTTGGCGAGGGGTGAATTTGTAGGATCCAGATTGGATGCCGCGGTCGATGCGCCTCTCCCGCAAGGTCATCCAAAACTATTACGAACTGTGCGTGCAATTGGTCCCGTTGCGATTTTTGGTGCAAGTAATTTTCCTTTTGCCTTTAGCGTCTTGGGTGGAGACACGGCATCTGCGCTGGCAGCGGGTTGTTCAGTCGTGATTAAGGCTCACCCCGCACATCCGCAGACATCTCAACTCACTTTCAACATCGCTTCTAAGGCCCTCTCTGAAGCTGGAGCGCCTGTAGATCTCATAGGGCTCGGTCACGGTTTCGAATTCGGGAAAATGGTTATAACTGACCCGCGTATCAAGGCCGGCGCATTTACCGGTTCAAGAGCTGGCGGCCGAGCACTTTTTGATCTGGCTCAATCACGTCAGATTCCGATTCCCTTTTATGGCGAATTAGGGAGTGTTAATCCGGTGGTTGCAACAGCCTCAGGAATCTCGGACCGCGCCCTTTTCGTGGGATCGTACTTAGATTCTCTTCTTCTGGGGAACGGGCAGTTCTGCACTAATCCCAGCCTTCTTTTTGTTCCAGAAGACGAGCATTTTCTTGGTGAAGTAGAGTCTCAATTGAACCACCGAGAAGCACAATCTTTCCTCAGTGAGGCAACAAAGAATTTGCATGACGCGAACCGCGGGAAATTGGCGGAGTCGCTTGGTTCGACTGATTACCTTGGTAAGAATGCCGCGGGTCCGGGTTTCTATTCCAGGGCGGAGGTGTTCGTTATTCCTGCATCGGTGGCGATGGTGAAATCAGAGAAACTACATATCGAATGTTTCGGCCCAACAGGAATTGTCATCACCTATTCATCCGTTGAAGAAGTGAAGGAGATACTCTCCAGACTTGAAGGTGCGTTAGTTGGATCTCTTTTTAGTTCAGTCGATGACCAATCAAATGTCGAAATTGTGTCAACTCTCGCGTCTATGTGTGGGCGGGTTGCGTTTAATGCATGGCCAACGGGGGTCGCAGTCACTGATGGACAACATCACGGTGGGCCTTATCCAGCATCTACCTCACCACTTCACACTTCAGTTGGAATAAATTCCATCACGCGCTTCTTGCGTCCGGTGACGTTCCAAGGCCTGCCAGACGAGTTGGCGAGCAGCCTGAACTTTTAAAAATCTACGAGAACATCTCGTTGATGGTGGGGGACTCGCTTCGATTCAGAAATTCGATGCAGTTTGAGCGTACTTCTTCCTGCGCTTCGAAATTGAGGTAGTGGACTCGCGAGACGCCGTCAACGCGCGCAAGCGCGATTGCGGCCACATGCCAGCCGAGAGAAGGGTCGGCAGTGTCCAAGAAGGACTCTTCATAACTGGCTAGGAAAGTTATGGCGGCTGTCTTCAAAAGAGATTTTTCCCTTGAGTCGAAGAAGTGTCGACTTTTGCAGAATAAGTGGGCTAGGAGAAAGGCTAGATCGAAAACTGGGTTGCCAGTGTGAGCCACTTCGAAGTCCAAAACAATAACGTCACTCGAACCATCCACCAGGATATTTTTTGGAGAAAAATCTCCATGAACCAAACACGTTTGTGAGAATTCCAATTCAACGATGAGTTGGTGGATGCGATCAGAAATTACAGAATGTCTGATTGCGACTTCTCGGTAGAAGGGTGCGATTCGTAACTGCTCGAAAAGTCGATCTTCGACGAACTCGTTCAAGATGTGCTTGTCCAATGCTGTGGTTCTATGCCAGATCCCAAGAAGCCGTCCCAGATTTTGAGCAACTTGTATATCAATATGGCCATCAAGCAGATCGTCTTTCCAGACGTGCGTGTTACGAGATATACGTTCCATTACAAGGACAAAGTGTTCTGCGTCGACGTAAATGAGTGTGGGTACATTTTTAGGCGTTAGGCCATGCAGAACTTCAATTGCTCGACCTTCCACGATCGTTCGCCTCTGATCGGCTCGCCAGGTTGAAGGGACTATTAATTCAGGCAGCGCTTGCTTGAGGACGAGATCTTTTTGGGATGTGTTGATGCCAAATACAACATTCGAGATACCACCAGTGAGTACCTCAATCACCGGAGTTTCGTTCGCAGAAATTACCAGACAATCTTGCAAATATGGAACGACTGATGATTCGTTGAGCAATTCAGACGCGTTCATGGTGTGGGTTCCTTGTGTTCTGCTACGGCGAACGTTCTGACACTGATTTAAACAGTAGATTAGACTCCCAACTTGAATTACCGCAACGGACAGATAGGCAGGGGACCACATCTCATGGAAAATAAGACAGATTTTAGTGGCCAGGTAGTACTTGTTGTTGGCGCCGCTAGTGGAATTGGTACAGCAGCAGCGGTGCTATTGAAATCTCGAGGTGCCCGCGTGATAGCCCTTGATTTCAATCTCCAAGCCCTCAAGAGGGTTCAAGTGGACTTGTCCTTGGAAGATGATCAAATCATTGAACTTGATATTTCAAATCAAGAGATGGTTCAAGCTGCGATCGCTAAGATATTTGCATCTGAGAAGCGAATAGATGCACTAGTGAATAGCGCAGGTATGACTGGTCCAACGAATGTGAAAGTTGAAGATATTTCATGGGAAGATTATGAGCAGACTGTCCGTGTGAACCTTTTTGGCGCTATCTGGCTCACTCAGCAAGTGATCCCAATTATGAAGGCCCAGAAGTATGGTCGCATCGTTCACGTTACCTCGATCGCTGGGAAAGAAGGCAATCCAGGAATGGCGCCTTACAACACCTCAAAAGCCGGCATGATTGGCTTCGTGAAGGGAGTAGGCAAGGAAGTCGCGCCCGATGGGATCACTGTCAATGCGATTGCTCCCGCAGTCATTAGAACCCCGATGAATTCCACTACCAGCGAAGAGACTCTTAAGTACATGCTTGCTCGTATTCCAATGGGTCGCGTCGGCGAAGCGGAAGAAGTTGCCGAGTTAATCGGATTTATCGCATCTAAAGCTTGCTCATTCACAACTGGGTTCACCTTCGATGCTTCCGGAGGGCGAGCGACGTACTAAGTTTCAGTTACAGAGTTTACATACTGCTTTCTGTACTAACGTTTCAAGAGGGAGTGCGACGTGAAGATTACAAAGGTGACCACCACACTCGTTAATGCCAAGATGCGCAATTGGGTCATCGTGCGTGTGTACACCGACCAAGCAGGACTCATAGGAATTGGAGAGGGAACTCTTGAATTCCAAGAGCGCGCTGTTGCAGGAGCAGTACAAGACCTTGCACCGCTGATTATTGGTCAGGATCCTCGAGACATTGAACGGCTTTGGGAAATTCTTTACCGTCATCCATTCTTTAAAGGCGGGGTTGTCTCAATGTCGGCTTTGAGTGGGATAGATCAAGCCCTCTGGGATATCACGGCGAAAGACCTTGGTGTTCCCCTTTGGCGCATTCTTGGGGGGTTGGCACGCGAACGAGTTCGGATGTACGACCATCTGGGTGGAGGAGACTCCGATGCCGTGTACGACTCTGATTCTGCACAATCTTTTGCGCATAAAATGAAACAGTCGATCAGTGATGGGTTCACGGCGGTGAAGATCCTTGCCGTACCAAAGTCTGCGCCACTAGGGGGAAATGCGAATCTTCGACATGCTGAAGAGTTGATGGGCGCGGCTCGCGATGCGGCGGGTCCTGATATCGACATCATGATTGATTTTCATGGAAGAACAAGCGCAGCTATGGCTATTCAGTACGCCAAAATTTTTGAGCCATTTAGGCCGCTCTTTCTGGAGGAAGTTGTGCAACCAGATCAACATGAGGCGATGATTCGTGCGCGAAAGGGCATAAGTCTTCCGTTGGCCGCGGGAGAACGTCTCCTTACACGGGGCGATTTTTTACGTGTCCTCCAAGATGGGCTCATTGATGTCGCGCAGCCGGATGTCTGCCATGCAGGTGGGATCACAGGTCTGCGAAAGATCGCATCGCTGTGCGACACCTTTGGAGTGACGATGGCGCCACATAATCCACTTGGACCTATAGCCACGATGGTCAATATTCATCTAGCGCTTTCAATGCCGAATTTTTTAATTCAAGAAGTCATGCGGGCGGACGTACCATGGAGAGAGGAAGTCTTTTCTGGAGTTCCTAACTTTGAAGCCGGTCACATCCTGCCTCCGCAAAGTATCGGCATCGGCGCGGAAATGAATGAGGCCCAGGCAGAAAAGCACCCATATGCCGGTGAAAAAGCCGTGCAGTGGTTTCATGATGACGGCTCTGTAGCTGATTGGTAGATATAATGCCTAAATTGACGAATCTTCCTGACCGTTAGAGGGAAGGTTTACGCTGGCGGGTGCTGGTGGCATAGGTAAGGACACGATTAGAGACAATGCTGAACGGGCCGCCGCTCAACTGGGTTCTCTGGGTGATTGCCGTATGGATGGGCATTGGGTTTCTCGGAATTCTTGCTCTTCGACGTTTTGGCCTGGTCGCCAAGGTGCTCTTCCCAGTTGGAGGGATCACTGGGCTTGCGTTGGTTTGGGCATCTGCTCGTGCTCTCACTTCTGACACTGTTGAGACTGCTACATTGCCAGTCGGGCTGCCTCAACTCCAATTTCATCTTCGACTAGACCAACTCTCATCCTTCTTTCTTCTCATTCTTGGAGTTGCAATCGTAGGAATTTCACTCTTTTCGGCCGGATATTTCCGAAACGGCGCAGGCACGGCGCCAGGAATACTCTGCATGGAATTTCACTTCTTCCTTGCCAGCATGGCCCTGGTCCTCATTGCTGATGATGCATACGCATTTATGGTGGCGTGGGAGAGCATGGCGCTTTCGTCATACTTTCTCGTAACTGCAAACCATAAATTACCCAAGATAAGAGCTGCTGGTTTTCTATATCTACTCATTGCACATGTAGGAGCTATTGCGGTACTGCTCTCTTTCGGAATTTTGCAGGCTAATACCGGCGATTACACATTTGCAAATATGCGCCTTCAGCAAATTTCCCCATTTTGGGCTTCCGTCGCATTTCTTCTTGCCGTCTTTGGTTTTGGCGCGAAAGCGGGAATTCTTCCGCTTCATGTCTGGTTGCCTGAAGCTCACCCAGCGGCACCATCTCCTGTCTCCGCACTCATGAGCGGCGTCATGATCAAAATGGCAATTTACGGACTCCTACGGGTTTCTTTTGATCTTCTCCACATACAAATTTGGTGGTGGGGTGTCCTGCTTCTTGCGCTAGGCCTGGCTACTGCGCTCTTCGGTGTTATTTTTGCCACTGTTCAGACCGACATGAAGCGTCTTTTGGCTTATTCCTCAATTGAAAATGTTGGCCTCCTCTTTGCCGCGATGGGGCTAGGTCTTCTTTTCCGCTCGTACGGAATGAACGAGCTTGCAGCCTTAGCACTTACGGCATGTCTGTATCACGTGGGGGCTCACGCATTCTTCAAGAGCCTCCTCTTTCTCACGACAGGGTCTGTCCTTCATGCGACAGGAGAGAGGAATCTAGGAAAACTTGGCGGTTTGATCCGCTTCATGCCTTGGGTTGCGTGGCTTGCGCTCATTGGCATTTTAGCGAGTTCAGGATTGCCACCATTTTCTGGCTTCGTCTCAGAGTGGCTACTGCTCCAAAGTTTCTTATTTACCCCTGGTTTGCCGCAATCTTTTTTAAATATGTTAATTCCAGTGGCGGCTGCGTCGATTGCCCTGACAGCCGCACTCGCGGGTTATGCCATGGTGAAATTTTTCGGAGTGGTCTTTCTGGGTCAACCTCGCGAGGAGAAATTGAGCCAAGCGCATGATGCAGGGTTCTTGGAGAAAATTGGCATGCTCTGGCTAGCCCTATCATGCTTACTCCTTGGACTGGTTCCAAACTTTGTCCTTCACTTTATCGACCCTGTCACTCAGGTACTGGTCGGAGAAGGCTTAGCTCGCAGTGGCGGCGCAAACGGGTGGTGGTTGCTCACTCCAACTTCGCTCGAGCGCGCTAGTTATAGTCCGATCTATTTTTTTGTTGGAGTGGTAATTACGTCCGCACTCATCTTTATAGTAGTTCGAATTTTTTATCATGGTCGAATGCGCAGATCGGCTCCCTGGGGTGGCGGGCACACCTGGCAGAACGCCCGCATGCAAGATACAGCTGAAGGCTATGGGCAACCAATTCGTCAGATATTTGAGTCTTTTTTTGATATGGAGCGGCATCTCCCAAAACCTGAAGATAACGAACCTGAATACAAGGTCGTCGTCAATGACAAATTCTGGAAGGGAGTTTACCTTCCAATCGCGCGCGCGACTGAATATGTCTCAGCTCAAGTGGGTCGGTTGCAGCAAGGACGAATATCCATTTATCTTCTCTATAGTTTCCTTACCCTGCTCATCACTTTGTTGTTAGTTCCAGGGGTCAGCCGATGAATATTTCACAACTCCTTTCCCAAGTATTTGCCACGCTTTCAGCATTACTTTTGGCACCCTTACTACTCGGCTGGATTAATCAGTCACGAGCATGGTTAGCAAATCGATCGGGATCAGGAGTGCTCCAGCCGTACAGGACACTACATAAGTTGTTCAATAAGGAATCAGTAATGGCAGATACTGCATCTCCATTGTTCCGTTTCGTCCCGTATCTGATATTTGGGTGCATGCTCCTAGCTAGCGCGATTATTCCCACCCTTTCCACTGATTTGCCCCTGGCTCGCGCTGCCGATGCGATCGCGCTGGTCGGGCTCTTTGCCGTCGCAAGAGTTTTCCTAGCTCTTGCGGCAATGGATATTGGGACCGCTTTTGGAACACTGGGTGCCCGACGGGAAATGCTGGTTGGTTTTCTAGCAGAGCCAGCACTTCTTACGGTCCTTTTCTCGTCTTCTCTCATTGCAAGTTCTACTGCTCTCAAGACCATAGTAAATAAGGTGAGTCAGAGTGAGTTCACGATTTACCCTAGTTTGGTTTTCGCAGCGATGGCCTTCGTTCTCGTCTTTTTAGCGGAAAATGCGCGAGTGCCAGTAGATAATCCTGCGACTCACTTGGAATTGACGATGATTCATGAAGCACTGATCCTTGAATATTCTGGTAGACATTTAGCATTGCTTGAATGGGCGGCTTCGCTAAAACTCTTCGCTTATTCAACGATCGGGATTGCTCTCTTTCTCCCTTGGGGTATCACGGATAATCTGGATCCTCAGTCGATACTCTTGGCGTTTATACTTCTCATTCTTAAACTTGCCGCTCTTGGCGTCATTCTTGCCCTTGTTGAGACCCTTTCGGCCAAGTTGCGCATCTTCAGGGTTCCGGAATTTCTAGCAACTGCCTTCTTGCTCGGGGTTATCGGCATGCTCACCTATATCTTGTTAGGTGCGTGAGCCGTGTCAAACATAAGCATCCAACTCATCAATCTCTTTGCGGCATTTCTGCTCATGTTGGCATTCGCCATGCTTGCACAGCGTCGTGTATTGAATCTAGTACACATCTACGCACTTCAGGGATTCACTGTAGTTGCCGCTACGAGTGTTGTCGCGCACGTGACTCATCAGGACCACCTTTATTACTCGGCGGCGATGACTCTTGTTTTAAAGGTCTTCTTCATTCCGTGGATACTTCACCGATTGATCAAACGCCTCAATGTGCGGTGGGATATCGAGACGCTCATCAATATTCCGAGCACGATGCTAGTAGGAATCGTCCTAGTTGTGTTCGCTTTCAATCTTGCTTTGCCAGTATCAAAGCTCTCATCATCTGTTAGTCCTGGAACGCTGGGGATAGCCCTTGCCTGCGTACTTCTGTCGTTCATGATGATGATTACGCGTTCAAAGGCGATTCCACAGGTGATTGGATTTCTTTCAATGGAAAATGCCTTGGTTTTTGCGGCCACTTCTGCGACATATGGAATGCCGATGGTCGTCGAATTAGGAATTGCACTTGATGTATTGGTTGGAGTGTTCATTCTCGGTCTCTTCATGTTCCAGATTCGCGAACAATTTGAAAGTCTTGATATTTCTCACCTTGAGAATTTGAAGGAGGGGTAATGAGTCCACTTATCCCGGTTCTTGCTACTCCACTACTTGGTTTTGTCGTACTTGCAGGGATGGGTCATCGGGTGCAGGGTCGAAATATCAACGTTGTCTTTAGCCTTGGGACATTCCTCGCTGCGTCCATATTAACTGTACGTATCGTGTCGGACGGGCCAATATTTGCGCTAGATGGTCAATTCTTCATTGATTCACTCAACATTTTCCTAGTAACCCTTACTGCTTTCATAGGATTTACAACTTCGCTTTTCTCACGACCGTACATGCGAATCGAAGAAGAACGCGGCAAGATGACGCCTAACCGCATGCGTCTCTATTTCAGCATGTACCAACTTTTCAGTTTCTGCATGTTGTTGGCCCTCTCTACCAACAACATGGGAATTCTTTGGGTTTCAATGGAGGCTGCGACACTTGCGACGGTTTTGCTCGTTTCGGTCTACCGCACACCTTCGAGTCTTGAGGCTGCATGGAAGTATTTCATTTTGTGCGGAGTCGGTATTGCACAAGCGTTACTTGGCACCATCCTCCTCTACATGGCTGCGCAGCGAGTGATTCCTGGAGGGGTGAATCCACTCCTATGGACCAACCTCAATGAAGCCAAATTCCTGCTCAATCCAGTGATTATGTCTCTTGCTTTCGTTTTTCTCTTTGTTGGCTATGGCACCAAAGTTGGTCTCGCTCCACTGCACAACTGGCTACCTGACGCCCACGCGGAGGGTCCAACTCCTATTTCTGCTGTCCTTTCGGGACTACTTCTCAATGTTGCTCTCTATGCAGTCATTCGGTGCAAAGTCCTCACTGACGGGGCGCTCGGAAACAATTTCGCCGGGTATCTCATGGTGGGTTTTGGCCTGCTCTCGGTCCTTGTTGGAGCATTCTCGCTTCTTCGGCAAAAAGATATCAAGCGGATGTTCTCTTATTCCTCGATTGAGCATATGGGGTTGATGACCTTTGCTTTTGGTCTTGGGGGGCCCATTGCCAATTTCGCCGGGTTGCTGCATATGACTGTTCATGCGCTTACAAAATCTGCGATTTTCTATGCAGTGGGCCATGCTGCACAAAAGGCTGGATCGCAGATTATGGAGGACATCCGTGGGCTCATTAAGGTCAGTCCCACAGTTGGATGGGGGCTGATGATGGGCACTCTTGCAATTCTTGGAATGCCGCCGTTTGGAATATTTGCCAGTGAATTCCTCATTTTGACCAGCGCTATGCGGCAATTGCCATGGGCCACCCCGATTCTCCTTCTCGGATTGGGGGTGGCTTTTGCAGCCATATTTAGTCGGGTCCAGCCCATGGTTTTTGGAGAGACAACAGTCAAGAGATTGCCACATTCACCAGCATTGTTACCAGTTTTTCTTCACCTCGGTATCGCTTTGATGCTCGGTTTGTACATTCCTGGATACCTCGAAACATGGTTCATTCAAGCCGCGAGGATTATTGGAGGATGAATCTGTGAAATTCGAGGAACTTGAGATGAGAATGGAAGAGATGCGTTCACCATTTCGTATTCGCCGTGCGAGCGTGGATGAAGTGGCATGGGAAGAATGCGCACTTGCTATTGCACAAAATCATGGGCAGCTGGTAACGCTTTGGGGGAGCCAGGTGAGCCGCAAGAAGTTCTCGGCAACTGCCGTCTATTCACTACGGGGAGAAGGACTTCTCTGGCTTGACCTGCCTTTGGAAGAGATTTCATTTCCGGACATTTCTGGACTGTTCCCTAGCGCTGTGCGGATGCAGAGAGCTCTACACGACCTCACGGGAATTGTTGCAAGAGAAAGTGCGGATAACCGCCCTTGGCTCAACCACGGGTTCTGGCCGAATGATTATTTTCCGCTTCGCAAGGACATCTCTGGGTTAGAAGTGCACGGACAAGCGACGCCTCAAAACTATCCATTTGTCGAGGTCTCGGGTGAAGGTGTTCATGAAATTGCAGTTGGTCCCGTGCACGCGGGAATCATTGAGCCCGGTCATTTCAGATTCTCTGTCGTTGGAGAGAAGACGCTTCGCCTGGAGGAAAGACTGGGTTATGCGCACAAAGGAGTAGACAAGGCTTTTGAGCGAATGGGCGCCGTCAATGGTTATCGACTTGCAGGTCGAATATCCGGAGATTCAACTCTCGCATATTCCTGGGCGTATTGCATGGCATTGGAATCCGCGTGGAATTGGAATGTCCCCGAGAGGGCGCTCTGGATACGCGCACTCATGCTGGAACGCGAGCGAATTGCAAACCATCTGGGTGACGTGGGTGCGATTGCCAATGATGCGGGATTTGCCTTCGGACTCACACAATTTATGCGATTAAAGGAAAAATGGCTTAGAACAAATAAGGAATTATTTGGACACAGATTCATGATGGATTGTGCCTTGCCTGGTGGCGTGAAAGAGGATATCTCGCTTGCAGCCATTGCGATGATTCGCGAACAGATTAGAGAGTTTCGGTCTGAGGTGGCGCGTCTTCGAGATATTTATGAGGACCATTCGGGTCTCCAGGATCGATTCATGCGCACGGGGATAGTTGATCATGAGTTGGCGATGCGACTCGGCCTGACAGGATTGGCTGGCAGGGCCAGCGGAGTTGCTCACGACGTGCGGGTCGATTCGAAGTCATTTCCCTACACTCAACTTAATGTAAATGTGGCTTTTCATGAAGATGGTGATGTAGCCGCCCGTGTGAGTGTGCGATTTGATGAGATATCTGACTCCCTAAGTTTGTTGGAGCAAATTCTCGAAAAATTGCCAGCGGGAGAAATTCATTCACCATGGAGGAAAACCCAGCCAGCTGGAGCGGGTGCGGGATGGGTGGAAGGATGGCGAGGCGGAGTTTTTGTTGCTCTCTCTGTCGGAAAAGGTGGAAATGTGGAGCGATGTCATGTTCATGATCCTTCATGGCAGAACTGGCCGGTACTTGAATACGCCGTCATTGGCGATATCGTGCCGGACTTTCCTCTTATCAATAAATCATTCAATCTGACCTACTCGGGGCATGACCGATGATGTGGGAAGTCCTCAAGCAGATTGCCAAAACTGGTATCGCAACCGAAGCTCCGCCTGCGGCAATGGAAGTTGAAGCAATTCACATTCATGATGAGATTCTTAGGATTCTTGGGCGTGCACTGACTATCCGAGAAGTCGATGCGGGCAGTTGCAATGGATGCGAACTTGAACTCAATGCGCTCGGCAATCTCTATTACAACTTAGAAGGACTCGGGATTAAATTCGTGGCAAGCCCTCGCCATGCTGACATGCTTCTCATTACTGGACCAATTTCAAGGAATATGTCTACCGCTCTGGCTTTGACCTATGAAGCAACCCCTTCACCGAAGTTGGTCGTTGCTGTCGGTGATTGTGCAATAAATGGAGGAATATTCGGTGAAAGCTATGCGACTATTGGCGGGGCATCAAAGGTTTTGACTGTGGACTATGAAATACCAGGGTGCCCGCCAGAACCGATTGTTATTCTGCAAGGAATTCTCACAGCTGTTCGTTACAAATTAGAAAACCACACTAAATAGCCTCATCCCGCCAAGATTTCCAAAGACTTGCATAGGGACCATTCGCGGTCATTAGGGCATCATGCGAACCCCACTCTGAAATCTTTCCATCCTCGATAACAGCAATAATGTCGGCATCGTGCGCGGTTTGAAGGCGATGCGCGATAGCGATCACGGTCCGTCCATGAAGCACGGCATTGAGAGAAGCCTCTAAGTGCCGTGCGGATCGTTGATCAAGAAGCGAAGTCGCTTCGTCAAGGATGAGAGTGTGAGGGTCAGCAAGAACCAATCGCGCAAGTGCAATTTGTTGCGCCTGTGGTGGGAGTAGACGTGCCCCACCAATACCAACTTGAGTGTCGATTCCATCTGATAATTCTTCGACCCACAGTTTCGCATCTACTGCCGCGAGTGCATTCCACACTTCTTCATCACTGGCTTGGGGGGTGGCGAGACATATGTTCTCTCGTAAGGTACCGACAAAAATATGGTGTTCTTGCGTCACCAATGCGACGTGAGTTCTGGCTTGCTCTATCGGTAGATAACCAACTTCCGAGCCGCCAATTGTGACTGTTCCAGTGCGTGGCGGCTGGATACCTGCGAGTAATTTGCCCAGTGTCGACTTGCCGGCACCTGATGGGCCAACGATTGCTACTCGAGTGCCGGGTTCGACGAGAAAGGAGATCCCGTTTAGGACATCGCGCTCTTTTTTATACCCGTATCGGATCTGGTTCCCACGAAGCTCGTAACCGTCTGGTTCTGACTCGCGAATTTCACGTTCTTGTATTTCGTGAATGCCCAATAGGCGAGAAAGGGATGCTTTCCCGCCTTGTAATTCATCGATCCACCAGAGGATGCCTTCGAGGGGGTCAATGGCCATCTGGGCGTAGAGGAGGCAGGCCGTAACTTGTGCGATCGTCATGGTTCCTTGGTTATAGAAGTGAGCACCTACCAGAAGGACCACGCCTAACGGAAATATATATCCGATTTCAACGAAAGGAAACCAGGAGGTTCGAAGACGCAATGTGTAGCGTTCCCATTCGATCCATCGACCAAGGGCTGAGTCGCTCCGCTCGATTCGATCTTCACCTAGCCGTAACGCATCAATCGTTCGTCCTGACTCAGCCGACTCCACAAGCACAGAGTTCATCAGCGCGTAAGACGATGATTCGACACGGTAAGCCTGAGGGGATTTGCGCAAGTATCGTCTGGTAACAGCGTAGATAACAGGAAAACCAATCATGACTACCGCTACGAAAATTGGAGCAGTGAATCCAATCGCGATGAAGATGCTTACGATCTCTACCAAGCAGATCGTGATAATTGGAAACGCATCACGAACTGCCCAGGTAATGTGGTCGATATCGGTAGTGGTTCGGCTGAGGAGCTCTCCGCTTCCAGCTCTCTCTACCACATTTGGCGGAAGCTCGACAACTCGTTCAAGGAATCGCTCCCTCAGGGAGGAGAGTACGAATTCACCTAATACTGAAGCTTTCACTTTTGTCCAGTAGGAGAAGATCGTCTGAATGATCAGTGCTGCCGCTGCTACAGCCACGGTCAACGTAATGCTTGCATGGCGAGGATCTTTTCCTAGTTGGCCAAGTAGATTTCCAAATGCTCGTGGAATAACTAACGCTGAGGCAACCGTGACTAATTGAAATCCTGCGACAAGCATGAATCCACGCTTGTGTTTTGTGATGAGTGCGATCATTTCCTTATTTACAGTTTCGACGCTTGCGATAGGAAGACGCGACGAAGATTTTTCGAAACCAAAATTCGTCTCAATTCTCTCCGTGTTCGGCGGTGGAGAGCGGAAGGCACTCGGAGGCAGATGTGCCTCGCTGACAGGTTTGCCTTTCATACACCCCTCATAACTAGATCTCGATACTTATGCGATCTTTCAAGTAATTGAAGGTGGGTCCCTTGTTCTTGCTTTTCTCCATTGAGGATGAGTTCAACTCGATCAGCACGATCAAGAATGAGTGGAGAATTGGAGAAGATGACGGTTGTCCGGCCATCTCGAATTTCCGAGATACGTTGTGCAATTCTCGTTTCAGTATGGGCGTCGACCGCACTCGTGGGGTCGTCAAGAATGATGATTGGCGCATCGACGAAAAGGGTTCTCGCCAGAGAGAGCCGTTGGCGTTCACCGCCGCTGAGAGTTCGGCCCCGCTCTACCACTTCAGCCTCAAGTCCATCTCCTTCAAGTGACTCGAGAATATTGCGAGCAGAAGCTGCATCAATTGCTTGGTCGATTGACACTCGTCCAGAGTGGGAGACGGCAAAAATTGAGCCAATTGTGCCAGACAAGATCGAGGGTTCTTTCTCTTGCGAATAGATGGTTCGACGAACAGCATCCCTTGTGAATGCAGTCAACGGGAGATCGTCGATCATGACCTGCTCTGCGTTGATGTATCCTCCTAAACGGTCGCAGAGTTCATCAGATTTCAAAGGATTTTCACTCACGATCACCAAAAATTCGCCTGGCCTGATCTCGATACCAGAAATTAGATCCCGGAGTATTCCCGAAAAATTCGGTAATTCGATATTTCCCCAGGTATTCACTGAAGTGACAGAGAGAAGACTGATCACTCTACGCGCCGAGACGATCGCTGAGGTCATACGCTGCGCTGCTTCCGTCATTACTCTCAACGGAAGAACTAGAAAGGCACTGTACCCATAGAACGCTAGAAGTTCGCCAACTTTCATCTTTCCATCGGCAACAAGATTTCCGCCGGCAAATATGACAATAAGTATGAAGAAGCCAGGTAGAACGATTTGAAGGGCTTGGAGAAGGGAGCGTGTTTTAGCGGTCCTTACTGCGGCTGCGCGCACTTCCTGAGAAGCCATCCTGAACCGCTCAATGAAGGCGTCTTCACCTCCGATGCCGCGCAAAACTCGAAGTCCAGCCACCGTGTCGGCGGCCAAATTCGTTGAATGGCTCAACTTCTTTCGCTGTTCGGCTTCACGTTCTTGAAGCGGACCGATAATGGGCGCAATAGCGAGGGCCATTATCGGGACTCCCGCAATAACGATTGCTCCGATTGTTGGCGACGAGCGAATAAGCATTATTGAGACGAATACGAAAGAAACGATGGATCCGACCAGGCGTGGGAGATTATCAAAACTTCTAGCCATTCTTTCCACGTCGTTGTTGTTTACGGAGACGACTTCGCCAGTCGAAATGAGACGCGGTAGATCAGCTCCAAGCTCCGAAGCTTTGCGGGCGATGATCTGTTTCATACGTGTCGCTGTGATGATCCAACTCGCTACTGCCCATCGGTGACGAATTACGCTGGCGATGGATTGTGCGATGCCTAAAGCGAAAACAATGAGTACCCATTTTCTAAGAGCATTTTCATCGTGATCAGCAATTGCTTGTACTGCTCTGCCGAGAAAACCTGGCATGACCGCGAGAGAGATAGTGCTTATGACTCCAAAGATCGTGCCGAAAAGAATCACTCTCAATTGATTGCGTGCGAGCCAGAACAGCATGGAGGCAGGGGAGGATATCGATGGATTTCCCGGGTCGTGGAATGGCACAACATCCATCGGAGATTTCCGGCGGAGTTGTGAGAGATACTTAGTCATCGTTGACATAACCTCGGAAGAATACTCTTTTGTATGGTTTTGGCGCGCTCCATTAGTAGAATGGGCGGGACAATCGGAGGGGAATTTGTGCCGCTATTTGACCTGAACCTTGAACTCAATGGAACGAATTTTATTAAAGAAGAAGAGCGAGCCGGAAAGCCGAGCAGTCTTTTCTGGCCTTGGTGCGGCGCAAATATTTCTCTACTCGCACTCTCTTTTGGGGCGTTCTTTTTAGGATTTGGAATCTCGCTTGCCCAGGCCTCTTTGGCCGCACTTTTCGGGGTTGTCCTCTCATTTCTCCTTGTGGGAGTGAGTTCGCTCGCCGGGAAGAAATCGAACGCTCCGACTATGACTCTGTCACGAGCTGCTTTCGGAGTGCGAGGCAATTTTCTACCAGGGGTGCTTTCCTATCTGATTTTTGTCGGTTGGGAGACAGTTCTCGTTTCATTAGCGACTTTGGCAACAGAAACCGTTCTGGCGCGCCTTGGACATATTGATCCCAACTTAGCTCGATTCATCGGGTTCTCAGCAGCGGTTGGACTCACCGTATTCGGTGGAGTCCTTGGATTTCATGTCATTATGAAACTTCAGAAGTGGCTGACGATTATTACCGGCTTGATGACACTCGGATATATCGCTCTAACTTTCAAGCACGTTGACTGGTCGATAGTTTCAACTATCCAGGGTGGAAATTTACAAGCATTTATTGGAGCAATGATCTTTGGAATTACCGGCATTGGCCTGGGATGGGTGAATTCCGCAGCAGACTACTCGCGTTATCTGCCCCGAACTGTGTCTAGTCGCGCGGTCGTGGCCTGGACGGTTTTTGGATCATCTCTCGTGCCAGTTATCTTGGTCATTTATGGGTCCCTTTTAGCCGGAAGCAGTACTGACCTCAGCGATAAGATCGCTAGTGATCCCATAGGGGCACTCACAACACTTCTCCCAGTCTGGTATCTCATCCCTTTTGCAATTGTGGCAGTACTTGGGTTGATTGGTGGTGCCATTTTGGACCTGTACTCATCGGGGTTGGCGCTAGTTTCCATTGGGCTTCCTGTGCGTCGGCATGTGGCCGCATCCATCGATGCGGTGATCATGCTCTTGGGGACCATTTATATCGTTTGGCATGCGAGTGATTTTATTGGCCCATTCCAAGGCTTTCTCATTACGTTGGGCGTGCCGATAGCAGTATGGTCAGCGATATTTGTTGCCGACGTAGTCATGCGTAAGCGAGATTATGCGGAATCTGAATTATTTCTCCCCACCGGACGATACGGATCGTGGAATATCCGTTCTATTTTATTGGTACTTGTGGGATCCATTATCGGGTGGGGCTTCGTGACAAATCCTTTCGCGTCATGGCTCGCCTGGCAGGGTTACTTCATGAATGCGATAGGCGGGAAAGACGGTCCATGGGCATACGCCAATGTTGGCGTTATTTTCTCTCTCCTCGTCGGGTTTTTTGGCCATATCATCCTTGCGCGTAAGGCGATTCGAAGACAAGAAAGTACTCCTTACCCCTTGAGTTAAACCATCCTTAGTGGGAGATTTCCTGCATGCCAATTATCAAAGAACACGTACCAGGTATGCCATGTTGGGTTGACTCGATGGTCTCCAACTCAGAGGACCGACTTGCACTCATTGATTTTTTCTCCAGTGTGTTTGGTTGGGAGTTTGATATGGGAACGGCGGATATGGGCTACTACTCGATAGCCCGTAGCAATGGCGAGGCAGTTCTTGGAATAGGAGAGCAGGCCGATGGTCGGGGCGTCTGGGTTACATACTTTACGACTGACGATATTCAAGGAGCCTGCCAGATGGTCAGTGAACAAGGTGGGCAGATCTTCTTTCCGCCGATTCAAATCATGACTCTTGGGTGGATGGCCCTTGCGATGGATCCTGCAGGTGCGATCCATGGTTTGTGGGAGCCCATAGATTTCCATGGTTTTGGCGTGATGTACGAACCTAATTCGCTTGGATGGTTTGATCATGTGTCGGAAGACACGGATGCGGTAAACAAGTATTACAAAAGAGTTTTAAATGCAGGTTCTATGAATGAAGGTGAGATGAAGGTTCTCACCCGTGGCGATCAGTGGTTCGCGAGCATAAGCCACGGGAATAGAGAAGAGCAGCCGGCTCAATGGATGCCCGTTTATGTTGTCGACTCGTTAGATCGGATCAAATCTAAAGTCCGCGACTTAGGGGGAGAGATTATTATTGAGGAGATGGAAGTTCCTGGAAGTTCGATTTCAGTTTTCAGAGAGCCAGTGATGAAGAACTACATCACTGTTATGGCCTCAAGCGCTAGTTAGTCTTTTGTGTTTCCCCAGAAACCTTTTGCAAGATTCCAAGTCCAAGAAGTGCGGAAAGAATGGCGGAGATGATCAACCCAGTTTTTACTTGGGAGAGCTGAGCAGGGTTCTTCAACGCCAAATCGGCGATAAAGAGGGAGACGGTCAGTCCCATGCCGCCAAGAGCCGCAACTCCGGCAATTTCTTTCATTGAAACAGCGTCGGGCATTCTCGCAATTCCTATTCTCACGGCGAGCCAGACAAAGAGAGTTATGCCAATGAATTTACCGGCCACTCGACCGATGATAATTCCCAAAGAAATTGGGGACGTAACCAAGGTTTGAAGAGATGAGGCATCTACCGTGACTCCGATATTTGCCAGAGCAAAAACTGGGATGACCAAGTAACTGCTCCAGGGATGGATCCAATCGATCAAGCGATCCAGGGGAAACTTGGTCCGCGTTGGAATAATCCATGCAAAAAGTACGGCACCGATAGTTGAGGCAATTTTAAGTGGACTAATGCCATCAGAGTAGAAAACACCTAGGACCAAAATGGAGCCGAGATCATCGGCAATTGCCAACGAGAGTAAGAAAATCTTGAGGGAGGGATTGATTCGTGATCCAAGAAGTGTTAGTGCACCAACGGCAAGGGCAATGTCAGTTGGCATAGGTACCGCCCACCCACGAGAGCCATCTCCTCCATAATTGACTAACACATAAATGAGGGCGGGAGTCAGCATGCCGCCGATTGCGCCAAGAATAGGAAGTGCGGCTTTCTTGGGGTCGCGAAGTTCTCCATGGATAAACTCTCTTTTGATTTCCAAGCCCACCAGAAAAAAGAAAATGCTCATAAGGCCCTCGCCAATGAAGGCTTCTCCGGGATGCCAAAAACTCGCATAGCTTTCCTTGAGAGGGGAGTTCGCGAAGAGAAGGGCGATAGCGGCCGAGATCACAAGGACAATGCCGCCCGCGCTTTCAGTTGCGAAGAACCGTCGAAGTGCTGCAGGGATTTTTGCCATGCGCAATGGTATCTGTATTCAATCTCGTGGCGTCTGCACGACCTGGCACGTTAAGGTTTTCCAATGCTTGAAAATTCACAGAGACGATTGTCGAGACTGAAAAGATCCGTAGTTCCCCAAGAAGGTGCTATACGGATTCTGAGTTTGGCGACTCTTATCAATACTTTCGGCAACGGTCTTTTTATGACAATTGAGGTGATTTATTTTACTTTCCATGTCGGTCTCTCTCCAGCGCAAGTAGCTCTCGGTCTTTCCATTGGGGGAGGAATCTCGCTTCTTTTTGGAGTTCCCGCAGGTCACATTGCCGATCGATTCGGCCCACGTGACATTAACGTCGCAGCGTACATTTCTGAAGGTCTTGTCTTAATAACATTTATATTCGTTCACTCATTTTGGCCGTTCGTGTTTGTTTCGTTGCTCGCAGGAATAACAGGAGCCGTAAGTGGAGCGCTGCGGATGGCAACCATCGCGCAGTTTGGTGTCGGCGAGGAAAGGGTAAGAATTCGCGCGTACACGAGAGCGGTGACCAACTTAGGCATCGCCCTCGGGACTGTGTTCGCTGGAATCGCACTAGCCGTCAACACTAATGCGGGTTATGTCACCATGCTTATTCTTGATGCTCTTACTTACTTTGCAGCGGGGTACGTCTGGCACAAACTGCCATACGTCGCACCCACGGTTGCAAGAGGAGAACCTGTCACCTTTAATGCATTTAAGGATCGTAAATTCCTTGCTGCTACAGCCTTGAACGGGATCATGTCTCTCCATTTCATCCTTCAGAATGTTGCGATACCGCTCTGGGTTGTGCAAGAGACTTCGGCTCCTCGTTGGTGGGTTGCCGTCATTATGCTGGTCAACACAACCGCAGTCATATTCTTTCAAGTACGTGCAAGTAGAGGCGCAGGAGACATCAACACAGGTGCACGTCTCTATGCAAGGGCTGGTGCGTTAGTCGCGGTGTCGTGTTTGATTTATGCGCTTTCGGCTGGAGTTTCAAAGTATCTTGCATGTGCACTCTTGCTACTTGCAATGCTCGTTCACGTGGCGGGGGAGTTACTTGGATCGGTCGGATCCTGGAGCATAGGTTTTGGTTTAGCCGATCAGAATCACCAAGGTCAGTATCAGGCAGTGTATTCGCTCGGTCCTGGAGTTGGAGGGGCTTTCGGTCCCTCCATTGTCACTGCGTTGGTGATCGGTTTGGGAAAGCCCGGTTGGGTTGTTCTTGCGATTGTCTTTTTCTTGACAAGCCATGCAATGAAGAGACTCGTGACTGGCTCATGGTTTAAAGCCACTCGTGAGTCCTTGGAATAATCTTCCATCACACAGAAGTGTTACCAAGCTAAGGTAAGGCGGTCTGCATTCTTTAACATAGTATTGGGATTCTGCTTTGTAGGATAATTAATGACTACCACATGTGGGTCGTCAAGGAATGTAATGGTCTCAGATTGCATGCTGATTGCATCGAATTCGACTGTATTCCCTTCGGCTGATTGCATGGCGATCCGAGTGTTTGATGGCGGGTTGTAGCCAAAAAGATGAGACACGTATGAATTCATGTCGTCGTATGTCTGAATGGATAATTTTGGATGATCAATGTGATAAAGATCTGCCGCCTTGGGCAAGTACGTGATCGTGACTACGTCACCTAAGATGTAATTCGGTGTGTACGTATAGCCGGTTTTTGCACCGAGCCAGTAGACAATTTTCTTTTCCGCCCTGACGTGTTCAATAATTTCATCCAGCGCAAGAACTTTTGCTCCAGCATTTTTGAGAAGGGTCAATTGCGGATCTTTTGGACTCATTGCGGTGGCAATCTGGAAGCCTCCGAGAACGACCGAGGCTGTGACAAGACAATCAAGGGCAAGGTAAAAAAGAAAATGCGGGTGGGCTCTGTGGTAGCGAGTTCTTAGGAAGTGTTCCTTCCTCATGAGAAGTCGGAACCACCTATACATCGCCAACATTTGAGAGCCCTTCTAAGGGAGTTCTACGTGATATCCCGATCCTTCGCCTATGAGATGACTATATAACTCTGTACATGTCCGGACATGTACAGATGGACAGGATCAGAAGTGCCAGCCCTACTTTCTGGGAAAATAGATACATGCCGATTCCAAAGAGATTTTTAACTCACCCCAGGAAGGTTCAAATACCCGTCGGAAGGATACTGTTGAAAGGCGAGCAACAGGAGAGAGTATGAAACGTTTAGAACGAACCCATTCTCTTGTCGATTTTTTGAGAGTGGGATCCCCGTCACTTGATTCCATTTGCAAATTTCTAGTGCTAGACACATTTTATGAATTTTCTGCAACGAATTTGTTCCTTGCCGTGGTGCAGTCTGATGGAACTATCCATAGGCCAGCGGATTTTGGTTTTGATCCTGAAGTGATGAAGGGTCTGGGTCAAAGGAATGTCATGGTTGACACACGAACTAGTAGAGCTCTACGAACAGGAGAGATTGTAGATTGCGGGAATTTTGATGAATTTGATTTTGAAGTCCCAGATTATGCAAAGAAGCTCTTTCCAGATGGATTCAATTCTTCCTTTGCCTTTCCAATTCCTAATGTCGGAATTGGACTCGTTTTCTCAAGCGAGCGAATCAAGTTGACTCCCGTTGCGAGGCATTTTCTTGCAGCCATCGGTGGTGTTCTCGCAATGAGATTTTCACAGCCTGAATACATGGAGAAGTTGGGACATCTTCGCGATAGTAAGAATCACATTGCCACATGCGCCCTCACGCCTAGGCAGTGGATTATTTTAGGAGCTATTCGTCGCGGTCAAACAAATATGGCAATTGCAAAGGAATTGGAATTTAGCGAATCGCTCATTCGGCAAGAAACTGTTCAGATCTACCGGAAGATGGGAGTAACCGGTCGGAAGGAAATTCTTTCAGAATCCATCTCCTATGATTTGGTATCGGAAACTCTTTGAATAGCAGAGTGTCAATTGGGAGCGTCAGTATTGAATAGTTAATCTATCCGATCTACCCTGTATTCATGAACATCGCATTAGTCATTATCGCAGTTTTGACAATCGCAACTCTTGGTCGCGTATTATTTCTCGATGCTGAGATCAAGACGCTTGATTCGGCTAGTTTGCGGTTCGGCAAACTTGTTAAAGGGTGGCAAGAGACACATGTAGCGGACGCTTCACCGCCATTAAACATTGTCGAGGCAGAAATAGAGTATGACTGGCTGGTGAATGCACGAGATTCGAAAAAGGAGAGTCGTGTCATTTGGCTCGGAACATCGGCGCTGTTCGTGGTGCTCCTTGTGAGCGCAGTTATTGAGATTGCGCGAAACTGAGGGAAATGCGATTGGTTTTGGTAGCCGAAGGAAATTTGAGAAAATGAAGAATCTAGAGAAGGTGACAAGTCTGGCGGATTTTTTGCGTCCTGGTGATCCGCCCCTCGACTCAATTATGAAGTTTTTGGTATTAGACACTCTCAACAACTACGGGGCGAGCGCGATCTTTCTTAATTCCGTTCGAGCGAACGGAATGGTTTGGACCCCAGCAGCGTATGGGTACGACAGGGAGAAGTTTGGGGGATTTCCAGATCGATCTTTTAGTATTGACACCCCGGTACACCGAGCACTTAGGACAAGCAAGATTGTTGAATGTGGAAATCACGATAGCTACCTTTTTCTTGGCCCCCAGGGAAAGCAGGCACATCCTGAGGGATTCGCATATTCCCTTGCGTGGCCTGTACCTGTGATTGGAGTATTGGTCGCTTTCTTCAAAGACGAAATCGAACTGACTCCGATTGTTGAGACTTTCTTTCTGATTATTGGAGGAATTCTTTCGATAAAGCTCAGTGGTCCCGAATATCATGAAGCATTAGGTATCCAGCAGCCTTCGAAAGTTCCAGTAGTCACAGTTGCTCTGACAAGTCGGCAATGGGAAATTGTGGAGGAGATTCGTCGGGGCCTCACAAATGCGGAGATTGCCAATATACTAAATTTTAGTGAGTCATTAATCCGCCAAGAAACGGTGCAGATTTACCGAAAGCTAGGGGCGACGGGGAGAAGAGACCTCATGGAGAAAGAAATGGATATTCCAGTTCCCTAGTTGCACATTGCACGCTGAGATTCAAGCCAACGAAAAATGGGGAAAACATTCATGAAGGTAAGTTGGCGGTCGGTGAGAGTTCCTGTGTTGGCAGCATTTGTGATGGTGGCGTTTGCGGCGAACTCCGTCATTGCGAGGTTGGCTCTCGGTACCGGGGAGATTGACCCAGGAACATTCACTTTGCTTCGTCTCCTGGCGGGAGCATCCGCCCTGGTGTTCATCGTCTTTTTTTCGACCGCACGTGATCGCCACAAACTGGAAGTCGTCGGTTCTTGGTCTTCTGCGACCCTACTCTTGATTTACGCGGCAACATTTTCGTATGCGTACGTTAAGTTGGGTACAGCCACAGGCGCTCTCATACTCTTCGCTGTCGTACAGACCGTCACGATTGTTGTTGCGCTCCGATCCGGAGAGCGCCCCGGAATTACAGGCATCACCGGTCTGATTCTTGCCGTGGCGGGTCTGATTGCCTTGGTAGGACCGGGTATATCGCGTCCTGATCCGGTTGACGCGTTGCTTATGTCTATCGCGGGAATCTCGTGGGCCGGTTACACCCTTCGAGGTCGGGGATCTGATCGCCCAGTTCTTGTTACAGCAGGAAATTTTCTTCGTGGCGTGCCTTTGGCGCTGGCCCTATGGCTACTCGCGGTATTGATCCAACAGGAGGCGATACATGTCGACGCCAAAGGTGTTGGATTGGCCATTCTTTCCGGCGCAGTGATGTCCGGCCTCGGGTATGCCCTCTGGTACACGGTTCTGCCATCGCTTACGCGAGCTCAGTCAGGAGTCGTCCAGATGGCCCCGGCACCGCTGGCTACCCTTGGCGGGCTGCTTCTACTTGGCGAGCCAATCACAATGAAAATCTTGCTAGCGTCTTTTCTTATTCTGAGCGGCGTTCTTATTGGCGTATTGCGACCGCCGGTCAGGGCGCTCGACTAATTGCAGCAATCCCACGAGTAATACAAAACCCCCACCATTTCTGATGGGGGTTTTGAGAAGAGATCTCTACAGGTCGAAGTACAACTCAAACTCTGCTGGGTGTGGACGTAGTTGAACATAGTCAACTTCAGAAGTGCGCTTGAAGTGGATCCATGTGTCAATGAGATCTTGCGTGAAGACTCCACCGCGTGTGAGGAACTCATTATCTTTCTCAAGATTATTGAGTACTGCCTCAAGTGAACCTGGCACCTGTGGAATCGCTGCGGCCTCTTCGCCTGTTAATTCGTAAAGATCTTTGTCCACTGGAAGAGGTGGCTCGATCTTGTTGATGATTCCATCGAGTCCTGCCATCAGCATTGCTGCGAATGCTAGGTATGGGTTCGATGATGGGTCTGGACATCGGAATTCGATGCGCTTTGCTTTTGGATTCGATCCTGTGATTGGAATACGGATACAAGCAGAGCGGTTACGCGCTGAGTACACGAGGTTGACTGGTGCTTCATATCCGGGAACAAGTCGTCGATAGGAGTTGACTGTTGGGTTGGTAAAAGCAAGAAGCGATGGTGCGTGTTTCAAAAGTCCACCGACATACCAACGTGCAATATCTGAAAGGTCTCCGTATCCCTCGCCGAAGAAGAGTGGCACGCCGTCTTTCCAGAGTGATTGGTGGACGTGCATACCTGAGCCATTATCGCCAAAGAGTGGCTTTGGCATGAAGGTCGCTGTCTTTCCACCTGCCCAAGCGGTGTTCTTGACGACGTACTTGAATTTCATCAAGTCATCGCCGGCGTGCAAGATGTCGCTGAAGCGGTAGTTGATCTCCATCTGACCCGCGGTACCGACTTCGTGGTGTGCGCGTTCAACAAGCAAGCCAACTTCACCGAGCTTCATGACCATTTCGTCGCGAAGATCTGCGTACTGATCTGTCGGTGAGACTGGGAAGTATCCGCCCTTAACGCGAGTGCGATAACCACGGTTGGGTGTGCCATCGGCATCTTTTTCGATTCCGGTATTCCAGGCGCCTTCGTAAGAATCAATGTGGTGGAATGCTTCATTGATCCCTGTTGAGAATCGAACAGCGTCGAAGACGTAGAACTCTGCTTCGGGTGCGAAGAATGCGGTATCAGCAATCCCGGTGCTTCGCATAAATTCAACAGCCTTGGCGACAATGCCGCGTGGATCACGGCTGTATGGCGAATTATCGACTGGATTATGGACAGAGAAGTTGATGATCAGGGTCTTCTCTTTGCGGTATGGATCAAGGAATGCCGACTCAGGAACAGGAAGAAGTTTCATATCCGACTCGTGGATTGCTTGGAATCCACGGATAGATGAACCATCGAACATCAAGCCATCCGTGAAGACCGCTTCGTCAAATGACTCAACGGGAACGTTGAAGTGGTGCTGGATACCAGGCAGGTCGATGAAACGAACATCAACGAGTTTGACATCTTCCTTTTTAATGAAAGCAAATACTTCTGCCGAATTCTTAAACATGCTTCTCCCATACAGACCGATATCCGCGTTCGCGGGGGTACCTGATTGGCTCCACATTGAGCTCCTACTGTTGGCGTCAGGGTAGAACTGGGGCGTGAAATGGTCGTGACCCGTGTGTTACGGCCATGTTACGGATTCCTGGGGTCACCAGTGGACGAGGAGGGTTATCCTTCTCCGGTGCGTGTCAAAAGGGTAGGACTCTGGCGTCGAATCTTCGCCCTCATGATCGACTGGTTGATGTCCCTCGCAATCGCCACTGCTTTCCTTCCCCGAACTCCCGGGTGGAGCCAGTTAGCACCTCTGGGGATCTTCTTTATTGAAGTGTGGGTCCTCACTTCTCTCCAGGGGGCATCGGCTGGGCAGAGAATCCTGCGGATGAAAGTCATCCGTTTCTCCGATGGCGGTTCGGCCACGCCAACCCAGGCGCTCATCCGTACCTTCTTGCTCTGCCTGGTTGTTACCGCTGTGACATTCGATGAGAATGGTCGTGGGGTCCACGAGCGGTTGAGCGGGACCGTACTTACCCTTTAGGGTTTCTTGGGAGTCACCGTTTTGGAATTTTGAGATTCTTGGGCATCGGTCCTTTAGGAATGGGCATTGACAGACCACCCACGGCTTTGAGGCGGTTACGTACCTCGCGTAGTTGGGCCGGGCTCAATTTCTTGGGCATCTTTTTCAAACGGTTCTGAATTTTAGATAACTTCACCTGCCCCTCATGATCGCCGACGATTAGTTCGGAGATCGGAACACCGGGCGCGAATCGTTCGGTCTTCTTCCGCTCGTCGCTGAGAAGTTGGCGCACAGAGGGACCGCCTTCTCCAACGAGCACGATGCCGGGACGGCCGACACTGCGGTGGACCATGTCCTGGTTTCGATTCACGGCCACTGCTGGAGTTGTTGTCCACCCTTTTCGGATGGCCATGAGGACGCTAGCGGCAGCACCAACTTGGCCTTCGATAGATTTGTACGCGGCAGTGCTGGCTTGGCGGGTGAAGAAAAAGAGTGCGCCCAGGATCGCCAATGGAAGTGAGACGAAGCCCGCATAGACGGGATGTCCCCAGATATAACCAAGGAGGATGCCAATGACCCAGATGACTAGGAAGATGGCAAGGAGCGCCATTCCTATCCAAGGTTTAATGTTTTTGGTGACGCCGTAGGCTTCTCGAACTGCCTTTAAGCGAGGTTCCTTGGCGGGCTTTGGAGTCTTGGCTGATTTCTTCCGATTGAACATGGTCAGAAGTTTAGTGGGGCAGGTGCGGTACCACCAAGGCGAAGAGGCGCCCACCACTGGCCAGTATGACCATCTGGATAATTTTCCTGCACTTCATGGAGCATTGCGATCATTGTGGAGCGAAGAGCAATCTCAGCAGCGGCGACATCGTCATCTTTTGTGAAATAGATTGGCCTGCCAATAGAAATACTGATGGGAATGCGCCTTCGTTTCAAATTTCGAGGTACTCCCTTGGTCCAGATTCTTTGACTGCCCCAAATAATGACGGGGATTATCGGCACACCTGCACCCATAGCAAGGCGAACCACTCCAGTCTTCATTTCTTTGATCTCAAAACTCTTGGAAATGGTGCCTTCTGGAAAGATACCCACAAACTCTCCAGCACGTAGTGCTCGCAAAGCCGCGACAAAGGAGGCGGATCCACTACTGCGGTCTACGTTGATGTGGTGCATTCCCCGCATCAAGGGTCCCGCAAATTTGTTGTCGAAGATTTCTCGTTTAGCCATGAATCGCACATATCTCTTGGCCGGCAAAAGGGCGGTACCAGCCAGTGCGAAGTCAAGGTAACCGACGTGATTGATGGCAATAATTGCGCCGCCTTCTTGAGGAATATTTTCCTCGCCGGTTACAGTGAACTTCAAACCTAAATATCGCCAAAATAATTTAGCGAAGGTGATGACAGGAGGGTAAACCAGCTCAGCCATGAGAGATTCGTGCCTCCATGGCCTGTCTGTAGAGGCGCCCGGCACGATAACTCGAACGCACAAGTGGACCGCTCATCACTCCCAGGAAACCAATCGCTTTTGCTTCATCCGCAAGTTCGACGAACTCCTCGGGTTTAACCCAACGTTCAACTGGATGATGACGATTCGTTGGTCGAAGATACTGCGTGATGGTGATGAGGTCGCATCCTGAATCGTGCAAATCACGAAGCGCCTGGCTCACTTCTTCGTGAGTCTCGCCCAAGCCTAGAATGAGGTTTGATTTTGTAATAAGACCGAATTCACGGGCCATTGTGATGACATTGAGTGACTGCTTATAAGTGAAGGCTGGTCGGATCCTTTTGAAAATCCGGGGGACGGTCTCCACGTTGTGAGCAAAAACTTCTGGACGCGTTTCAAAAACTTGGTTGAGAAGATGCGCGTGGCCGCTGAAGTCAGGAGCAAGCATTTCAACTCCACACCCAGGATTGACTTCATGCACGAGGCGGATAGTTTCCGCGTAGAGCCAGGCACCTTCATCTTCTAGGTCATCACGTGCAACTCCCGTAATGGTTGCATACGCCAAATTCATAGTTTGGACTGACTCGGCTACACGACGAGGCTCATCACGGTCGAGTGGTTGTGGTTTCCCGGTATCGATATTGCAGAAGTCGCAACGACGAGTGCACTGTTCTCCTCCAATGAGGAACGTTGCCTCGCGGTCTTCCCAACATTCAAAAATATTCGGGCATGCTGCTTCTTGGCAGACCGTGTGCAGTCCTTCACCTTTAACCAGGGAGCGAAGGCGCGTGTACTCGGGTCCCATGTTGGCCCGCGTCTTGATCCATTCAGGCTTTCGCTCGATGGGCGTTTCGGCGTTGCGGGCTTCGATACGAAGCAATTTTCTTCCTTCTGGTGCCAGTGTCATGCGCTCACCCTCAACAATGCTTCATAGATGTGTCGTTCGACCACGGGTACCACTTCCTCAACAGTTACTTCTCGCTCGAGTTCCTTGGACATAGATGTGACATCCGCATCAGGAAGGCCACAGGGGACTATTCGATCGAACCAGGATAGATCTGGATTCACATTCAATGCAAAGCCATGCATGGTGACACCTTGTGCGAAGCGGATACCGATGGCGGCAATTTTCCGATCACCTTTCTCATCCCGTAGCCATACACCCGAACGCTCGCAATATCTTTCTGCTGGTATGCCAAATTCTAGACACACATCAATGAGTGCGGTTTCGATTTCGCGGACGAAGCCGACAACATCATGTCGTTTTGCCAAACGGATGATTGGGTATCCAACTATTTGTCCTGGGCCATGCCAGGTAATTTTGCCACCACGGTCTACGTCGATTACTGGAGTTCCGTCAGTAGGTCTTTCAAGATCGAGGGTACGGCGTCCAGCAGTAAAGACCGAAGGATGCTGAAGCAGCATCAAGGTGTTGGGCCGTTTTCCTTCCGCCACTTCGGTATGGACGGTTCGCTGAATCTGCCACGCCTTTTCGTATTCAATTAATCCGCTACGAGACAGGGCGATCGGCGATTTTATGAGCATGGCTTCAACTGGCACCCACATAGCCTAAAGGTAGGCTGGCACTCTCACCTCTTTGAAATTCAAAGAAGATGCCAGAATAGCCCGGTCGCCGAAGGAAAGGTCCCGTATTCGTGTCTCAAACCACACCAGCCCACGTATCGAAATCTTCAAAAAAGGCGCTTCGTCGCCCATTTTGGAGCGCCCTCCTAGTCATTTTCATCTGGTTCGGCGCCAGCGGTGTCTTTGGTCCGCTTTTTAACAAATTGAGCACCGTTCAAGAAAATAACAACTCGTCATTCTTGCCGGATAATGCGGAGTCGACTAAAGCATCGCAGGTCATTGCCCGATTCTCCGTGGATGATAATTCCAGACTTCCAACGCTGGTTCTGTTGGAAGGAAATGTCAATGCTGACAAGTTGGCTGCTATTAATGCGCACCTTGCAACTTTGCCAACACGGCACATCAATTATTTGGAGAAGTACAAGGGCACTCTCGATACCGGCATCGAACTTTCGCAGTATTTTGCACCAGGCGCCTCCCTGCAAGCCTTCCCTGCACCGGATGGGAAAGCAATCCTCCTGAATTTGCCCGTGGCGGTGTCGGTTGCGACTGCAACTCTCCCAGATGGTCATCCAGCGATTACGGCAATGATAAAGACCATTCGAGATGATATGAATACATGGGGTGCCGAGAACGGGTTTGACAGCCATGTCACCGGTATCGGCGCGCTCATTAGCGATCTGTTCGGTGCCTTCGGTGGCATTGACTCAAGCCTTCTATTTACCACCCTGGGAGTCGTTTCGTTCATTCTCATTATTGTTTACAGATCACCAGTACTTTGGATTCTTCCACTTGTCTCGGCGGTATTTGCACTTTCCACGGCTGGCGGAGTCATTTATCTTTTGGCAAAAAACAAGATCATCGATTTGAATGGACAAGCTCAAGGAATTCTCACGATCCTCGTTCTTGGAGCAGCGACAGACTATGCACTTTTACTGATAGCTCGATACCGTGAAGAATTGCACCACCACGAATCAAGATTTGATGCGATGCGTGCTGCTTATAGAGGCATTTTCGAGCCGATTATCGCTTCTGGAACAACTGTGGCCATCAGCCTGATGGTTCTACTCCTGAGCGAACTTTCCAGCAACCGAGGTTTGGGGCCGGTCGGCGCAATTGGAATAGTCGCGGCGATGTTGACGATCTTGACTCTGCTGCCGGCACTTTTAGTTGTCTTTGGACGGTGGATATTTTGGCCTCGAATTCCGCGTTTCGATGATGTAGACGCAAACTTGTCAGGAGTCTGGGCCAAGGTTGGGGCGCAAGTGAGTAAGCGACCACGACGTCTCTGGATCGGCACCATGTTGCTTCTTCTGGTTTTAGCCGGATTTGCGACAACGTTGCAGGCTGATGGCCTGTCGACATCGCAATCTTTTACAACTCGGCCTGAATCAGTTGTTGGGCAGGACTTACTACTCAAACACTTCCCGGGTGGAGAAGGCCAGCCAACTGAGATTGTCGTGCAAGAAGCTTTTATCCAGGAGACAACGAAAGTGCTCCTCTCTCTTGATGGCGTGGCCAGCGTCGAGCCAATGCGTGTTTCAAATCCGATTCCGGGCCAGCCACTTCCAGAAATTAAGGTTGTCAACGGGCTAGTAGTACTGAACGCAACATTGACGCAAGCGCCAGATTCGGTGCAGGCAAGGGAGTCCATACCCTTGATTAGAGATGCTGTCCATAAAATCGATCCAACGATTCTCGTGGGAGGCTCCAGCGCTGTTTCATATGATATTGATCAAGCATCGCGGCACGATAATCGTTTGATTATTCCCGTGGTGCTCATCTTGATCGGAATAATTCTCACTCTGCTTCTGAGGAGTATTGCTGCAGCCGGACTGCTACTCGCTACGGTAGTGCTTTCATATGCTGCGACATTGGGGGTTTGCCAATTGGTATTCCATAACATTTTCCATTTTGCGGGGGCAGACACATCCTTCCCTCTCTTTGCGTTTGTTTTCTTAGTTGCTCTCGGAATCGACTACAACATCTTCCTGATGACGCGAGTTCGCGAAGAGAGCGCCAAAATTGGAACCCGAGCTGGAGCAATTAAGGGATTAACCGTCACGGGCGGTGTCATTACATCGGCTGGCATCGTTCTCGCTGCGACCTTTGCAGTATTAGGAATCCTGCCCCTTGTATTCCTTGCTGAATTGGGTTTTGCAGTTGGATTCGGTGTCTTGTTAGACACGATTCTCGTGCGATCGATACTTGTTCCTTCATTAGTACACGATATTGGTGGCAAAATATGGTGGCCATCAAAACTCCAACACCGCGACTAAATAGAGTTACTTACTCGACCAGAGCATCGAGTGCTGCTCCAATGTGGGGGTAGTCGAAAGTGAAACCCGTTTCGGTAAGAACCTCGGGAATAACCTTTTTCGATCCGAGCATTTCGGAGGAGAAACCACCGAAGGCAATCTTTAACGCGATAGAGGGCACCGGAAAAACGGCAGGCCGATGCATGGCACGAGCAAGTGCTGCGGTGAACTCCTGATTGGTCACTGGATTCGGTGCCGTCAGGTTTACAGGACCCGATATCGGGTTCTCCAGGGTGAAAGTGATTGCACGAAGCACATCATGCAGAGTTATCCAAGACCACCACTGCTTTCCAGATCCGAGACGGCCCCCAATGCCAAAACGGAAGAGCGGGATCATCCTTCCAAGCGCGCCTCCCGTGGGGTCGAGCACGAGTCCCGTGCGAAGTTTCACGGTGCGCACATCGCCAGCAAGATCTGCTGCGTTCTCCCACTCATGACAGACAGCGGCAAGAAAGTCATCTCCTGCCCGATCCCTTTCAGTCACGGCACGATTGCCAGTTTCGCCATACCAACCCATCGCGCTAGAAGAAATGAAGACTCTTGGTTTTACTACTGCGACTGCATTGGCGATTGTCGTCGTTCCAAGAAGGCGCGAATTCAAGATCTCACTTTTGTACTTTGCACTCCATCGTTTGTCGCCGACTCCGGCACCTGCCAAGTGAATGACCGCATCGACTCCGTCGAGGGCTGCAAGATCTACAGTTCCTGCCTGCGGGTCCCAGCTAATTTCATCCGGCGCAACAGTTTGTCGGCGAACTAACCGTTGGACGGTATGGCCCTCTGATTTGAGATATCCGACAATCGCAGTTCCGATAAGACCAGAGGATCCCGTGACGGCAATGCGCTGTAACGGATTCATTACAAGCCGAGGTCCGTTTCAAACGATCCACTTTCGAGACGGTCCTTCAGTGTTACGAGGAAGCGTGCCGCATCGGCGCCATCGACAACACGATGGTCGTAGGAGAGAGCGAGATAAACCATCGAACGAATGGCGATAGTTTCTCCACCATCCTCGCCCTTGACTACCATTGGTCTTTTCACGATTGCGCCTAGTCCCAGAATTGCGACCTGAGGTTGGTTGATAATCGGAGTATCGAAGAGGGCACCGCGGCTTCCGGTATTGGTGATTGTGAATGTGCCGCCACCTAGTTCGTCGGGAGTCACCTTGTTCTCTCTCGTACGGGAGGCAAGGTCTGAAATTTTCTGTGCGATGCCACCCATATTGAGATTGCCAGCATCCGTTATCACCGGAACAAGCAATCCACGTTCTGTGTCGACAGCGATCCCGAGGTGCTCGGATGCGTGATAAGTGATCTGGTCGCCCTCAACTGATGAGTTAACAACTGGATGTTGTTTCAAGGCTTCGCACACAGCTTTGGCGAAGAAAGGAAGGAAAGTCAGTTTCACTCCTTCTCGTTCTTCGAACTTAGCCTTCGCGCGATCTCGCAAACGTGAAATCTTGGTGACGTCTACTTCAATGACCGTTGTGAGTTGTGCACTTACATGGAGTGATTCAACCATGCGTGCTGCTATAACTTTTCGCAAACGGGACATCGTGACGGTCTGTCCGCGAAGGGGGGATCCGACTGACGTTGGTGCTTTTACAGCAGCGCTAGGTGTCGATGTTGCTATAGAGGAAGGCGGTGTCGCAGATACCGCAATTGGTGTGGCCGCTAATCGAGAGGCAGCCGATTCAATGTCCTCTTTGCGGATACGACCACCGACACCACTTCCTGCAACCTTTGCGAGGTCTACGCCAAGTTCCATCGCAAGTTTGCGGACGAGGGGAGTGACATAAGCATCGGCTTCGAGTACGACGGGTGTGACAACTGCGGAAGTCGAGGCTGGCGTAGCCGCTGCAATCGGGGCGGGAGTGGCAATCGGGGCGGGAGTGGCAATCGGGGTGGGAGTGGCAATCGGGGCGGGAGTGACTGGCGTGGTTGCGGTACTGCTCGCGCCGATAACCGCCAAGCGCGCACCTACGGGAACAGTTGTATCAACGGGAACATCAATCGCAAGCAGAACACCCGCGACGGGGGAAGGGATTTCTGTATCAACTTTGTCGGTGGAAACCTCTAGTAGTGCTTCATCGACCGCAACGGTGTCGCCTACTTTTTTAAGCCATCGTGTCACTGTTCCCTCAGATACAGACTCGCCAAGGGCAGGCATGGAGATGACAGTTCCTGAGTTTGAAGTGACGGGTGTTGGAACTGCGGCTGCTGGTGCCTCAACAACGTGCGACGCAACATGGGCAACTGGTGCTGCAGGTACTGGAGTTGGAGTAGCTTCTGCGCTATCAGCGATAATCGCGAGTTCGGCTCCTACCGGGACTGTTTGATCGATGCCGACAACTATTTTGGAAAGGATGCCTGCGACGGGGGAGGGAATTTCGGTATCGACCTTGTCGGTAGAAACTTCCAAGAGAGCTTCATCAACTGCGACATGATCGCCTTCTGCCTTAAGCCAGCGCGTGACAGTGCCTTCCGTGACACTCTCGCCAAGAGCTGGCATGGTTACTGAAAATGTCATTGACGCTCTCCCCTTAGTGTAACTGCTATGTATTTGCTAATAATTTTAGCCATGCGCATGAAGCGGTTTGCCTGCTAGTGCCATGTGTGCTTCACCCATTGCTTCTGACAATGTTGGATGCGCATGAATTAATGGAGCGACATCATTGGCGCTTGCTTCCCAATTGAATATGAGTTGTGCCTCTGCGAGGAGTTCTCCCACTCGGGCACCGACCATGTGGATTCCAAGGATTGGGCCATCTTTCTCGGAGACGAGCTTGATAGAGCCTGCAGTTCCAAGGATCTGTGCTTTGCCGTTTCCAGCAAGATCGTAAGTCAGTTCAATAACATCGTGCCCGCGGTCTTTAGCTTGTGCCGTGGTGAGTCCCACAGAAGCGACTTCGGGGTCTGAATATGTGACACGTGGGACGCCGTCGTAGTTGATCGGTCGAGGATTGAGTCCGGCAATTTCCTCTGCCACAAGAATGCCTTCAGCAAATCCCACGTGGGCTAATTGAAGGGTTGGGATGAGATCTCCAACTGCCCAAATTCCAGGAACATTCGTTCGGCACTTGTTGTCGACGGTGATGTAGCCTCGCTCCATCGCGATGCCTTGTTCCTCGTAACCTAAATTGGCAGAGACCGGTCCGCGACCGACCGCAACCAAGAGAAGGTCGGCAGAAAACTCTTTTCCATTCTCTAATGTGACGGTCACGTTTTCATCTGTCACTGAGGCGGATTGGAACCGAACGCCCAGTTCGAAATTAATTCCCCGCTTACGGAAGGCTCTTTCGAGTTGCTTGCTCGATGATTCGTCTTCAAGAGCCACAAGGTGGGGAAGTGCCTCAATAATTCGCACCTCAGCGCCAAAAGAGTCCCATACGGAGGCAAATTCACATCCAATGACGCCGCCACCTAGAACAATGACCTTCGCCGGGACGTAATTCAAAGTCAGAGCGTGATCGCTCGTGATAATTCTGTTGCCGTCGATATCCAACCCTGGCAATGAACGGGCGTAGGAACCTGTCGCAAGAACCAGGTTCTTGCCAACGTACTGCTCACCGTTGACTTCCACAGTGTTCTTGGAGACCAGACGGCCGTGGCCTTCCACGAAAGTTATATTTCGCGATTTAACAAGTCCTTGCAATCCCTTGTGTAACCTATTGACGACCCCGTCTTTGTAAGCATTCACCCCATTCATATCAATGGACTGGAATTGTGCGCTGATTCCGTAGTGGATCGCTTCCTTCACATTGTCAGCGATTTCGCCGGCATGAAGGAGCGCTTTTGTCGGGATACATCCTCGGTGTAAGCACGTTCCGCCCAATTTATCCGATTCGATAAGGGCTACTGAGTAGCCCAACTGCGCGCTTCTCAAAGCGCATGCATACCCACCACTACCGCCACCCAGTACGACCAGATCAAATTCAGACACGTGCACCCCTCCAGATTGGTTTGCCTATTCTGCCAGCGATTAGGCGTTCAGCACGACTTGAGATTGGCCTCACAATAGAATTGAGCGCCTTTACTCCAGATTATTCTCGACAAAACGGATTAATGAGCGTATCGGCATTCCCGTCCCGCCTTTGGGGGTGTAGCCATGAGGCTCGTGGAGGTTGTAAGACGGGCCGGCAATGTCTATGTGCAACCAGGGGAGACCGTCGGGAACGAATTCCCTCAGGAAAAGACCAGCAACGAGCATGCCGCCCATTTTGTCGCCGATATTGGCCATGTCGGCTACAGGAGAATCCAGAGAGGCGCGAAGTTCTTCCGGCAGTGGCATCGGCCATAGAGAGTCGCCCGCTTCGCCTGCGGCCTGGAGGAATTGAGCGGAGAAACCCTCATCGTTGGTCATTACTGCACCAGTCCGCGTGCCGAGCGCGATCACTTGTGCGCCCGTTAGCGTTGCAACGTCGATGATCCCATCTAGTTTCTTCGCTTTAGCCCCGCCCTGATTGGCCACTTCAACTGCTTTGACAAGAGCGTCCGAGAGGACAAGTCTCCCTTCAGCATCGGGATTCAACACTTCGACAGTCTTGCCCCCATAAATCGTGACGATGTCACCAGGGCGCGTGGCCGTGTCACTGACCATGTTCTCTGCTAGCGCAGCCCATGCGTCAATTCGGATGGGAAGTTTGAGAGCAGCAATTGCGAGAGTTGCCGCGCACACAGCTGCTGCGCCGGCCATATCTGATTTCATCGCTTCCATGCCAAGTCCCGCTTTTAGATTGAGACCTCCGGTATCGAAAGTGATGCCCTTTCCCACGAAGGCAAATCTTTTCTTTGATTTTTTCGGGGTATAGGCAATGTGCAGTAAGCGCGGAGGATTTGAAGAACCTTGTCCAACGCCAGTGATCCCTCCGAAGCCTTGAGATTTCAGTTGTTTCTCATTGAGGACCGTAATTTTAAGGCCTGCCTTTTCACCACCCGCACCGGCAACCGCCTTCTTGATGTGCTCCACAAAAGAAATCGGAGTGAGGTGGCTTGGTGGCGTGTTCACAAGATTTCGAACAAGGGTGTTGTACTGACCGGTGATCATCGCATGCTTAGAAATATTCTTTGCCTCAGATGAATGAGCGAGGGTGGTGTGAACTGTGATTGACGTAACAGGAGTTGGAGCGTTGCCCTTTGTGCTTCCGCGAAATTCCTCAAATGAGTACGCGGCGATAGCAGCGCCTTCAGCAATGGCGTTTACAGAGTGAACATCTGCCGCTGGTAGGGCGAAGGAAACTTCAGCATTGCCTGCCAATGCGCGAGTGGCGGCACCCGCTGCGCGTCGCAGTATTTCGTGGGGATATTTTCGTTCTTTTTGGCCGAGTCCCGTGAATACGAGTAGACGGATTGAAGAACCAGGCAGCCGGATGATTTCATCGGCTTTACCAGTCGCACCGAGGTCTGCGAGAGCAGCTAGAAGCGGTTTGGTATCGAGAACTAAGTCGCCTGATTCGATATGAAGCGTGGGGTTTCTGCCTTCACCATGTGCCAATCCAACGACAAGGACACTTGTTGAGACAGCTTCGTCGACTAATCGCACCTTCGCCACGTATTACCCCTTAACACTTGGTCTATTCGCTCTGCACTTCGTTACAAGAACTCAGCCTAGGCGATAGATTATCAACATGAAACATTCGCCTTTGCATGCCCAGCATCTTGCCCGAAACGCCAAAATGGCCGACTTTGGAGGTTGGCTTATGCCAATCGATTATCCAGATACGGGCACTGTGGCCGAACACACGGCGGTACGAGAACGTGTAGGCCTTTTTGATGTTTCCCACTTGGGTAAAGCTTCCGTGAAAGGGCAAGGCGCGCTGGAATTTCTCAATGCGGCATTTACCAATGACCTTAATCGCATTGCCGATGGGGAAGCGCAATACACGATGATGTGCAATGCCGATGGCGGGGTAATTGATGACCTGATTGTTTATAGGAATAGCTCGGATGACTTCTTCTTAGTTCCAAATGCATCCAATACTTCTGACGTAGTTGGAGGACTTGAGGCGTTCTCTCACCTCGGAATCGAAATAAGAAATTTGCACGAAGAGTACGGAGTGCTAGCAGTACAGGGCCCACATTCGATTGATGTTCTCCGGGCACTTGGCATCAACCCTGAGATGGGCTACATGAGTTTTTCCAGGACATCTATTGCCGGGGCACCTGTGATCCTCTGTCGCACGGGCTATACAGGCGAACATGGATACGAAATTTTGCCAACGTGGAACGAGGCAGAAAAAGTTTGGGAGGCAATCATCGATGCAATGAAGCCATTTGATGGTGCCGTCTGCGGTTTAGGGGCTCGGGACACGTTGCGAACCGAAATGGGTTATCCACTCCATGGTCACGAACTCTCTCTAGATATAACTCCCGTTCAAGCAAGTGCTAATTGGGCTGTTGGTTGGAATAAGGCTACCTTTGCTGGATCTGACATTCTTCGCAAAGAAAAAGTAGACGGACCTGCGCGCAGGCTCGTTGGACTGAAATGCGTTGGCCGTGGAATCCCGCGTGCGCATATGGAAGTGAAGGATTTTGCTGGTGAAAAAATTGGAGAAGTAACGAGTGGAACTTTCTCGCCAACTCTTAAGAATGGTATTGCCCTAGCGCTTATCGCACCCGGTCACTCCCTTGGCGATCGCCTCACTATCGATATACGCGGAAAAGAGTGCGAAGTCGAAATCGTCAAACTTCCTTTCGTTCCTTCGCACGTGCGATAGCGAATTCTTTTGCACTCTGAAATTCAATCGGTGTGACAAAAGCAGCCCTGCGTTGAGTTCTTCGTAGAGCAAAGAGGACTGCTGGCGCAGTCAAAATCATGAGCATGCTTGTGAGAACGGCTCTTGGAACGTCCCAGGCCATCGCGGATGCGAAGTGATAGATGATGAAATGGTGGAAATTCGTCCCAACGCTTGCAGAAGGCGAGTACGAAATCTGAGTCTGAGCCCCTAGAGCCCACGGCCAGAACTGGAGATCCATAAGCAGTCCAAATGTGAATGCTGCAACTGCTCCAAATAGAACTAAAAGAAGAACCTCGCTTCGACCTCGGATCAATCGTTTTCCGAATCGATGGGGGAGTGTTCCTGCTGCCAACCCAATCCAACCCGCAGCAAACATTTGATAGGCGAGCCACGGGCCGAAACCACCGGTAAGAATAGCCGAGACGAACATTGAGAGAATTCCAAGGACGAATCCAAATGAGGCGCCAAAAACACGGGCGCCTAGGATCAAAATAAACCACATGGGTTCAATTCCGGCAGCCCCGGCACCCATCGGCCTCAGGGCGGCAGTAAGCGCTGCCAGGACACCGAGTAGGGCCACCGATTTGGCATCCAGTCGCTGGTTGCTAATTTCGATAATCAGCAGAAGAAGAGCAAGTGGCACCGCTGCGAAGAAGAAGATCTGATTATTGATGTGATGCCAGCTGGACTGAGCATCAAGAACGAATGGCCAGAGGAATCCATAAAGACTCACCAGTGACGTCAACGTGAGTGCGACAACTGATCTAAGCCGAAAAGTGTAGATATCTGCTGTGCTGCTCATTCTGCGGGCCTCAAAGGTTTCACTAGCCCTATCGCATCGACAACATTTTTGACGGTGAGCCACGGAACAGGCGACATAATCTTGGCAACTTGGGGTGCAAAAGCAGGGGACGAAAGTAGAACGTCAAGCGTGCGACCATCGGCGACAATTTCACCATCCGCAATGAAGACCACTCTTGTCGCTACTTCCGCAACGAGCTCGACATCGTGAGTTGCAAGAATGACGACACACCCATGAGATGCGGCGGCATTGAGCGTTGCTACGAGAGAATTTTTTGCGCTGTAGTCCAGCCCACGAGTCGGCTCGTCGAGAATGAGAATTTTTGGATGCGAGGAGAGAACGACACTCAATGCGAGAGCCAGTCGCTGACCTTCCGAGAGATCCCGTGGGTGCGTTTTGGGGGAAATGCCTGGGACCAGGCTCCTGAGTAATTCAAACGTTGATCCCGAATCGATCTCGTTCTCTCGATCTGCGCTCGTGCACTCTCCCATGACACTTTGGCCGTACAGGAGGTCACTTGGCTCTTGTGGAATGAATCCGATACACATTCGCCGCTCTTTGCCATGAAGCGAAGAGGGAATATTCCCGAGGATGGATATCTGACCTTGAGTAGGTTGAAGAATTCCAGCAATGCTTTTGAGGAGGGTGCTCTTCCCAGCGCCATTGCGACCCATGATTGCGACGATCTCCCCCTCTCCGATCGAGAGCGAGACCTTGTCGAGTGCTTTCGTGTGTCCATATGAAAGTGAAATTCCTCTGACAGCTATCACTTCAGAGTGAAGTCCCTCTTCGGGTTGAGTGTTCGGTAATGAAATATCTCGTCGTAACTCTTCTGTTGACCGTCGCATGTCGCGTACCGTGAGTGATATCGCGGGTAGGCCGAGGGCCCGAGCAAGGTGGACAATCGGCGGAGCAATGTCGGAAGTCTGGAGAATTACCTCAGGAGTTCCGATCTGGGCTTGACCATCACCCTTAATGTGGAGAATTCTGTCGGCGAATTGGATGACTCGCTCTAATTTATGCTCTGATATCACCACCGTCAGCCCGAGGTCGTGAACCAACCGGTGAAGAATCGAGAGCACTTCCTCGGCAGCGATCGGATCGAGAGCGCTCGTAGGTTCGTCGAGAACCAAGACTTTGGGATGCATGACTAGAGCGCTTCCAATTGCAACCCTTTGCTGTTCGCCTCCGCTGAGAGTTGCGATCGAGCGATTTCTTAAATGAGCCAAACTAAGGAGGTCGAGTACTTCTTCCACCCGTTTCCTCATGATGTCGGCAGGCAAGTTGAGTGCTTCCATTCCAAAGGCAAGTTCTTCCTCAACTTTGTCAGTCACAAATCCATTGATTGGATTCTGTCCCACAATTCCAATGAGATGTGCGAGCCCGCCAGGTTTCACTTCTCTAGTCGAAATACCGTTGACGCATATATCGCCTGCAAGGATTCCCCCTGTGTGGTGGGGGATAAGCCCATTGATGAGGCGCAAAAGGGATGACTTTCCAGAACCCGTCGCTCCCATAACAAGCACGAGCTCACCTTCATTAACGGTGAAGCTGAGATCTTCAAAAATGGTTTTTGTCGATGTTGGATAAATGAGGGAAACATTGGTGAAGGAGATCATCGTTCGACACTCGATTTTTGCTTTACCTTCAAATTGGGCGCAAGTGCGAGTGCTGTCATTGATGCAGGCAATGCGAGCAAAGGCCAAGCAACTGCGGCAATTGCACTCAGGCAGATGAGGATCTCTCGAAAATGCCATGAATTTGGGCGGTAGCGAGATCGTTTCTTACTAAAACCGTATCCACGTGCGTCCATTGCCGCTGCTAGATCGAGAGAACGTGAAAGAGAATCTTCAAGGAGTGGAAGAGCGACCCGTTTCCAGTTCCTCAATCCTCGAACATCTTGGCCACGCAATCGCTGTGCTTCGCGAATTCTTATTGTGCTTGTGACAAGTTGCGGGATCAACGAAGTGGCAATCACGACAGCAACACCAAATTCATAAATCATGATTGGCAAGGATCGAAGCAACCTGTGAGGGCTTGAAAGCGAAGCAGCTGCACCAAGCAGCGCCACGATTGTCGCCAGCATTACTCCCTCATGAGCGGTGAGGGAGAGGCGCTCGAGTGTGACGTCACCCCCGATGCGAATTCCTGCCATCCAAGAAGGAAGGGGGAGAACTGGGATCGAAAATAGTATTCTCCCAGGAATGGGGATGCCAATGAGAATTCCAGTGAGAGTACGGATTGCGAAAATCCAAAGCCCTAGTTTGAGCGCCCATGCGAAGCTATGCGCCCAAGGGGCATCCTCCGATTTGAAAGTAACGACGATCGCCACTACACCCACCATTGCGATGGATATGAGAACAGAACTTTGACGCGCCGCACTAATAGCGAGGGCGCCAGCCCATATCCACCATGTAAGTGGGTGTAGCGAACGATCCATAAGCTTAGTTCTTCTTCACGGCCAGAGATCGGGGAGTAGGAATTTCAGCTCCGCATTCTTTTGCAGGATAACTATTGAGGGCGCAAATAAATCCGGACGCGGCAAAACGTATCTTTACAACTTTTGCGAGTACGTCCGAACCTATAGCTGACTTCTCAATCACGACGCACTTAGAAACGAAATGGGGAATTGACTCACCTTTGGGGCGTAAGACTGCCTTTCCAAAGTCGACTATGACTCCAACTCGTTTCTGAGTGGCAGCTGTAAACTTTGCCCTCCCGCACAATCGTGAGAAGTTGGGCGCAAACATTGGCTGTGCTGCTTGAGGGACGCCGTCGCCACTGAATGTGAAAACCCATCCTTCAACTGAACCATCGGCAACGACGGTGGTCGGGCCTGTCATTGCCTCACTCCAAGCAGATGCTCCAGGTGCTGCTTGGAAATAGCCCCAGTAGCGGTAACCCTTCTCAGCGGCTTGAGCCGAAGGCGACATGGCAGATAGAGCGAAAGTAGAAAGAATTAAAAATATGAATGAACGTGAACTTATACTTTTCAATGTATGAGCCTCTCTTTAGGGAGTCTCACAGGGCGGACCATCTGAAATTTTTACACAAAAAAATCGCTCGATAACGTTCTCGAACGACTTAACCAACCGTGCAAACAACTTCTGCTTGGACGAGCGCCCCGCAAACCTCGGCGGGTGGTGTCGATATCGAGTCTTTGGTCAGGTAATCCGACTTAGCAGTTATTAACTGCTTCACGGTTGCGGGTCAGCGTCGGACTTTCACCGAACTTCCCCTGAACGCAAAGACAATATGTAGTTGTAGGGATACCAAACCACACTTGGGTTCTCTTCGCAACGCGGCACGTCTGAGTCAGCGGTGTTAACCTTCCTGCATCCAGTCGTTTCGCAAATTTTTCAGCGCAAGTGTCAAGACCACCACGGAGGAAGTGTCATGGAGTATCGACGTTTAGGAAGTTCGGGGATGTATGTATCGGAGATCTCCTACGGCAATTGGATCACTCATGGTTCACAGGTAGAAGAGACTCGCGCTATTGCCTGCGTAAGAGCCGCCTTGGAAGAGGGAATCACCACGTTCGATACGGCCGATGTATATGCACAAACGAAGGCGGAGAAAGTTTTAGGTAAAGCGCTTAAAGGCGTCCGCCGCGAGTCTTATGAATTGTTCACGAAAGTCTACTGGCCAACTGGGTCGGGCAAGAATGATCGAGGACTATCTCGAAAGCACATTATGGAATCTGCACATGGATCCTTGAAGCGACTAGGCACCGACCACATTGATTTGTACCAAGCCCATCGCTTCGACTATGAAACGCCATTAGAGGAGACGCTAAGCGCTTTTGACGATCTGATCCGCCAAGGGAAAGTCAATTACGTCGGTACTTCCGAATGGAGTGCGAGCGAAATTGAAGCGGCACTGAAGATCCAGGATGATCGTGGGTACAACCGTTTTGTATCTAACCAACCTCAGTACTCGATGCTTTGGCGAGTGATCGAAGAAGAAGTTGTTCCGATGTCGATTCGTGAGGGTATCGGTCAGATCGTATGGTCGCCCATCGCGCAAGGCGTACTCACAGGTAAATACAAATCAGGCAAGCGAGCACCTGCTGGATCGCGTGCCAGCGACAAGAAGCGCGAAGCGGATATGATCTTTAAAGAGGATGTCCTTAATGCGGTACAGAATTTGCGGCCAATCGCTGATGAAGTAGGTGTGACGATGGCTCAACTGGCTGTCGCTTGGGTGCTCCAAAATAAGAATGTCTCATCAGCAATAATTGGTGCAACAAAACCTGCCCAGATAAAGGAGAACGTCAAGGCCTCTGGAGTGAAAATCCCGGTTAAGTCCATGAGAGCGATCGACAAAGTTCTTGGCAAACTTCCTGAGAGGAATCCAGAATTGAGCGTGAGCCCGAACCCGAGGCCTTAGTTTTTTCTCTTGCCCGGGGTGACTTGGGTCTTTGGTGCGCGAAGTCGACGCAATTGCGTGGATCGAGACCATGCGTACATTCCCAAACCTCGCGTTGGAGCATCTGGGAATTTTGTGTTGATTTCGCGCTTGATGCGGCGAGTCAAAATAAACCAATCAGCGATCGCACTGAGCATAATGAAATACATGAGGATGACTGCTACAGCTTGAAGCTGCGTGATTCTTGAAATGAGAAGAACAAGTACGAGAAGTGGAAGGAAATACTCACCGACAGAGCGGCGCGAATCTACTAGGTCGCGAACGTATCGACGGACCGGACCCCGATCCCGAGCAGGAAGAGCGCTCTCTTCACCACGCATATACGCGGCGCGGGTTGCCGCCCGTTGCTGGCGCACTAACTCTTTTTGTTGTGCTCGTTCTGCTTTATTTGTCGCGGGAGCCATTGAATTAACGACGCGTTTTGCTTGGGCGTCTTTTCTCTTCGGCGTCGGGCGGCCCTTGCTCTCAGGGGTGTTCTCTGGCGTGTCTGAATTCATGGAGTGACTATACGGGCAGTACGTCAAGAGCGGGAATTCAGAGAAGTGCCAGCATCCGTTCCAAGGCAATTCTGGAGAATTTCGCAACTTCCTCGCTCACCTGAATCTGGTTGACGACGTGGCCGCTGACCAGAGATTCCATGGCCCAAACGAGGTGAGGGAGGTCAATTCGATTCATTGTCGAGCAGTAACACACTGTTTTGTCCAAGAACATGATGGATTTGTCTGGGTGCCTCTTAGCCAACCGTGAGACCAGATTGAGTTCGGTGCCGATCGCCCATTGTGAACCTGCGGGAGCGGCTTCGATAGTGCGAATAATCATTTCGGTCGAACCGACGACATCGGCATGAGACACGACGTCGTACTGGCACTCTGGATGAACAAGAATTTGAATACCAGGGATTCTCTCCCTTGCCTCATTGACCGTGTCCAATGAGAAACGACCATGAACAGAACAGTGCCCACGCCAGAGGATTATCTTCGCGTTTTTGATCTCCTGCGCGGTGAGTCCTCCCATTGGCTTCCATGGATTCCAAAGAACGCAATCTTCCAATGAAAGTCCAAGGCTAAGGACAGCTGTGTTGCGCCCTAAATGTTGATCGGGGAGAAATAGTACTTTCTCGCCTTTTTCTAGTGCCCACGTCATTGCACGTTTTGCATTGGAAGAAGTGCAGACGGTGCCTCCATTTTTGCCAGTAAAACTTTTGATTGCAGCCGATGAATTCATGTAAGTGACAGGAATTGTGGAGCCTGCGACTCCAAGATCATCTAGAACTTTCCAACAATCATCGACTTGATTGGCCGTGGCCATATCCGCCATGGAGCACCCAGCAGCCAAATCGGGGAGGATGACTTTCTGAGCAGGTGAGGTAAGTATGTCTGCACTCTCGGCCATGAAATGCACTCCGCAGAAGATGATGTATTCGGCGCTCGATTGTGCCGCCGCGGCTTGAGCTAACTTGAACGAGTCTCCCGTGATGTCAGCGAATTCAATAACTTCGTCCCGCTGGTAGTGGTGTCCAAGTACCAGTGCTCGGTCCCCAAGGGCTGCACGTGCTTCGCGCGCGCGAGCGACAAGGCCTGGATCGCTGGCCGCAGGGAGCTCGCCCGTACAGGAAACGCCTCGCTCGCTGCCCAAGTCCGCTTCACGTCCAAGGGTTAAAAGGTCTAGTAGGGCCACCCGCGTATTCTCCACGCTTTTTACTCCGGACGCGAGTTCATTCTGCGTGTGAGGGAGGTTGCAGGTAGGCTCTCCCAGTACGCAAAAGAGGAGAGTATGAACATGAGCACTGAGACAACCACTACGACAACAACCAGCACGATCCAGCTGACCGATATTGCCGCTGGCAAGGTTGCAGCTCTATTGGCTCAAGAGGGTCGTGATGACTTAGCTCTTCGCGTCGCTGTTCAACCCGGCGGTTGTTCAGGGCTGCGCTACCAACTTTATTTTGACGATCGCGACATGGAAGGTGATTCAACCCATGTTTTTGGCACGGTGAAGGTCGTCGTTGACAAAATGAGCGATCCTTACTTGGCCGGTGCGACGATTGATTTTGTCGACACCATCGAAAAGCAGGGCTTCACGATCGATAACCCAAACGCCGGTGGTTCCTGCGCCTGCGGAGACTCATTCCATTAATTCTCTGACTTCGCTAGCCACTGGATCAGCATGAAGATCGGTGTCGCAGGTTCGGTGGGTCGAGATCATTTGATGACCTTTCCTGGGAAATTTACAGACTCCCTGGTTGCAGGCTCTCTTGAAAGTATTTCTCTCTCCTTCTTAGTCGATGGTCTTGATATCCGTCGAGGGGGATGTGCTGCGAATATCGCTTTCGGAATGGGAGTTCTCGGACTTAACCCAATTCTTATAGCCGCAGTTGGCAAAGATTTTGAAGACTACGAAGCATGGCTGACACGTCATGGAGTGGACACTTCGCACGTATTGGTCTCCGAGACTCTTCTCACCGCGCTGTACATGGTGACAACTGATACTGAACTCAATCAAATTGCATCATTCTTTCCGGGTGCAATGAGCGAAGCGCGAAATATTGAGTTGCAGCCCATCATGGACAAGACAGGGAAACTTGATCTTCTAGTGATTTCACCCGATGACCCGGAAGCCATGTTGCGCCATTCCGAAATTGCCAAGAGCGAAGGCATCCGGATCGCGGCAGATCCTTCTCAGCAGATGGCTCGAATGAGCGGGGATGAAATCAAGAAGCTGATTGACGGGGCGGCCTATCTATTTCTTAACGAGTACGAGTTAGCGCTTGCAAGCCAGAAGACAGGTTGGGACGATGGAGAAATTCTCGAACGCGTCGAGGTCCGAGTAGTCACGCTTGGGTCTAAAGGCGCGAAAGTTGAGGAGAAGGGCAAAGAAACCATCACCGTAGGAATTGCCCAGGAGAAGTCCAAGTTGGATCCCACAGGAGTTGGAGATTCATTTCGAGCTGGGTTTATTGCAGGACTCGCGTGGGGATTGAATCACGAGCGTTGCGCCCAACTTGGTTCGATGCTGGCAACCTATGTCATTGAAACCAAAGGCACGCAGGAATATCGATTTACAAGAGAAGAGTTCTTGAAAAGATTCGAAAAGGCTTTCGGTGCAGAAGCCACTGCAGACGTAAGCGAGCATCTCGTCCACTTTGGATTCGATTCCTAATTTCCACCTTTTAATTTCTCTACTTAATTTATTAACTTAAATTAATTTACTGCTCTTTTTGTCACCTTGAATTCAGTTGGCCCAATTTCGTCAACCGTATTGCCAGTCATCCGAGCCCACGCGTGAAGGTCAGGCTTTGTTGCCGGATCGTCAGCAAGTAAAACCAAAGACTCGCCTTCCTTTAGCTCTTTTAGAGCTTCAGCAATGTGAATAATGGGCAGCGGGCAGCGCGTTCCGAGAGAATCGACTATTTTCATAATCGGCGTAGATCTCTGACCGCTTCTTGGATCGTGGTGACAAGTGCCGAAATTTCCTCCTGCGTGGTGCCATGGTGAAGGGTGATTCGAATATTTCCATGAGTCAGAAGTCCCATGGCGGCAAGCACGTGGCTTGGCTGAAGGTCATCGGCAGTGCAAGCAGAACCAGAATCTACTGAGAAACCGGCCACCTCAAGCCGGCGCAGCAACTCTTCACCTTGCACGTAGAGAAACGAGAAGGAAGTGATGTTGGGCAATGATGATTCAAGATCTCCGGCAATGTCACAGTCTTCAATGGAGGAGTGAATGTGCTCCCTTAGTTCGTGCGTGAGTTTTCGAAGTCGGGCACTTTCCTCCTCCTCGTTTTTGGACCACTCATCGAGAGCGACAGCGCTTGCAATGAGTAGGGGAAGGGAGAACGACTGCGGTGTTCGAAGATGGTTTAGATGGGGCAAGGGATTGCGCCAATGAGTCCCTTCGCGAATAAGTAGGAGCGATATTCCCTGCGGGCCTTGCCAGGATTTTGCATCTACTACCGCCGTGTCCCATCGCGACGGGAGAGGAATACGTGGGCCAGATACCGAGAAATCGCAGGCAATTCTGGCCTGAGGCATGTGGGAGATGAGATCCTCGAGATTTTGAACGACTCCAGTTTCCGAGTTTGCACCTTGGATCGCCCACACGACCTCAGGATGCGCGGGGAGGGATGTGGCCAGGATGTGACCATCTGACGAGACCCCTAATTCTTCACACCGCCCATGATTTCGAGCAATGGAGATGATCTCTTTCCGATC
>Ga0255338_1000968_pt1 | contig 65146 bp, 66 predicted proteins | sample MeOH1_35cm_T4_19_FD_203715 | JGI IMG/M metagenome (GOLD analysis project Ga0255338, IMG submission 203715) | Sandy soil microbial communities from University of British Columbia, Vancouver, Canada - MeOH1_35cm_T4_195 | ecosystem: Engineered > Artificial ecosystem > Sand microcosm > Unclassified ... | reverse complement strand
GACCTTCTTCTCCCAGCCTTCGTCGAAGCGGATCTGCTCGTCGAGCCAGTGCTCGAGCCAGTCCGGGTCCGGCAGGCGGGACTGCACGGTGTCGTTTGGAAACAACGCCTTGTTCACGTGCAGGTTGGTCGGGTGCAGCGGCTTATCGGTGCGGCGGGCCGATGCCATCAGCACGCCGATCTTGGCGAACGCGGCGCGTGCCGAGTCGCCGAACTGGGCCAGGTACTTCTTCATATAGCGCAGGTAGGCGCCGCCATGGCGCGCTTCGTCCTGCGACAGCGTGCGGTAGATGTGCTTGATGACCGGCTCCGTGTGCCATTCGGCGGCACGGCGATACCAGTGGTTCAGGCGGATCTCGCCGCAGAAGTGCAGCATCAGCGTCTCCAGCGGCGGGGCCGGATCGAACTCGAAGCGCACTGCGTGCAGTTCTTCCTCGGTGGGCACCAGGTCCGGGCGGAACCTGCGCAGGTACTCCATCAGCACCAGCGAGTGCTTCTGTTCCTCGAAGAACCAGATGCTCATGAACGCCGAAAAGTCGGAATCGTGGCGGTTGTCGCGCAGGAACATCTCCGTGGCCGGCAGTGCGGACCATTCGGTGATGGCATTCATGCGGATGGTCTTCGCCTGGTCGTCCGTCAGCAGGCTGGCGTCGAACGTATCCCAGGGGATGTCCTTGTCCATGTGCCAGCGGACCGATTCCAGCGATTTGAACAGTTCGGGGTAGAGCATGGTAAGCCTTTGAAATTACGGGCGGATTCTACCAGATGGGAATTATTCTCGAATCTTTTCTCTAGTACCTTTTTAGTGCGATTGCCGGCGATTGCAACTGCCAGCCACCAATTCGGGGCACTGTCTGACTGCGGAATCAGCGATGTCCCACGCGGAAAGTGGAGAAATTACGACTCGGGGCAGGAGATCGGGAGATCAGGAGGCCAGCGCGGTGTCGGCGGGGGCCGGGGCGGGTTGGCCGGTCTCGGGCACCACCCCGAAGAGGAACGCGGCGATGGCGTCGGCCTGCGCTTCGGCGTCGCGCTCGCCCAGGGCCAGCAGCGCCTGCGTGAATGCCGGCTCGAACAGCAGGTAGCTCGCAAACGCGGCGCCGCGCGCCTCGGTGCCGCCCAGCGGCGCCAGGAATGCGCGCACGGTACGCGGCAGCCGGCGCACGTGCCAGGCGGCGATGGCCTCGATCGGTTCGCTCGGGGCGATCGTCATGACCTCCACGGGCCGCCAGCCGTCGGCGTCGCCGGCGATCTCGGGCATGCGCGCGAGCAGCCGGTTGATGTGCATCAGCCGTTCGATGTCGGCCTGCAGGCCATCGAGGAAGATGCTGGCCAGCGCCTGGCCGCCCACCTGCGCCAGCGACGGATAGCCGCCCGCCGGCACGGTATCGAACCAGCCGGGCCGCTGGCGCGAGGCCGCCCCGATGGCCAGGATGCGCGACGCGCCCAGGTGGATGGCCGGCGAGAGCGGCGACGCCTGGCGCATCGTGCCGTCGCCGAACCATTCGTGATGCCCCTCGATCTCGAGCGGCACGGACGGGAACAGGAACGGGATCGACGACGACGCGAGCAGGTGGTCCACGCCGATCGGTGTCTCCACGGCCAGGCGCTGGCTGCGCTGCCACGGATGGATGCGCCGGTGCGACTGGTAGAACGTGATGTGCCGGCCGGTGCTGTACGACAGCGCGGTCACCGCGAAGGCCTGGAGCAGGCCGGCGTCGAGGCTGGCCTGCACGCGCCCGGGATCGAACAGTTCGGTCAGGAAGCTGCCCAGCGGCGCGTTGTCGAACAGCGCGCGCGGCGCCCTGTGCGTGACCCAGCCGAATGCCAGCGAGGTGAGCCAGCGCGCGCCGGAGAGGCCCACGCGCAGCACGTCGGTGCGGTACACGTCGTCGGCGTGGATGCTGTGCCAGAGCGCGGCCAGGCTGTCGGTGGCGGCCTGGAAATCGGCGGCGCCCACGGCCAGGCCCGCGCCATTGATGGCACCCGCCGAGGTGCCCGCCACGATGCCGAACGGCAGCGGACAGTGCCCGAACCCGTGGCGCGTGGCAATGCGGGCGATGCCGGACAGCACGCCGGCCTGGTAGGCGGCGCGCGCGCCGCCCCCCATCATCACCAGCGCCGTGCCCTGGCGATGGCGGGCCCGCACGGCAGGATCGGCAACGTTCACTCGAAGGTGTCCTCAGGCGTGCCCGGTGAGGCGGGCGTGGCGGCGGCGCGCCGGGGCGCGGCGCGTGGGGCAGGCTTCTTGACCGTGGCGGTCTTTGCGGCGGCCTGCTTCGCGGCGGGCTTCTTTACGGCGGCCTTCTTTACGGTGGGCTTCTTTGCCGCGGTCTTGCCGGCGGGGGCCTTCCTGGCAGCGGGTTTGGGCTTGGGGCCGGCCTTGCCGGGCTTCGCGTCCGGTTTCAGGTCCGGCGCCGCGCCGGGTGAGCCCATCGCGCCGAATCCGGCCAGGTTCCCGAAGGGCGCCACGCTGGCCGCGGCGGCGCTGCTGGCGATCTGGTTGAACTGTTGCTGGACCAGATCCCACCAGAGCGCGGCATTGGGAGGCGGCGGCGCCGCGCCCGCCGACGATGCCGAAGACGATGCCGATGCGGTGGCCTCGGCGCTGGCGCCGTCATCGGGCGGGGCGTCGTCGTCCTCTGCCTCGGCGTTGGCGGCATCGGCCTCCGCCTCGGAGAGGGTCTCGGCCGGCTCGGGACGATGATGGTGCGGCGGCGTGGCACTGGGGGCGTTGGCCGCGCGGGCCACGTTCTCCATCGCGCTTTGCATGGTCTCGGGCGACAGCGCGTTGCCGAAGGTCTGCAGCGCCACCAGCGTGGCGCGCTGCACTTCCAGCCCCTGGATGGTGGTGCGCAGCAGGCTGGCGTTCAGCTGCAGCCAGCCTTCCACGGCCTTCAGGTCATGGATGCGCTTGTCCACCTCGTCGAGGTCCATCGGGGGCGTCATGGCGCTCAGGCCAGGCATCAGGCCACTGGGCATGCCGCTGCCCGAGCTCCAGAGCTTGCGCAGGAACTCGAAGCCGTTGGTGAAATCGGGAATCTGTCCGAACATGGTCGCGCACTCTCCGTCAGGTGGCCGCTGCCAATGCCAAGTCCACCCTGGCCGCGGCCGGTTACTGGAATTCGGGCGGCCGCTTCTGGCGCAGGCTCGCCATGCCTTCGTGCACGTCGGGGCCGGCAAAGCCCATGAATTCGAGCGCCAGCGAGGTATCGAACGCCGGGCCGGCCATGCGCAGCCAGTTGTTCAGCGCGTACTTGGTCCAGCGGATGGCGGTCTGCGACCCCGCCGCGAGCCGGTTGGCCACCTCGAACGCCTTGGCCACCAGTTGGTCCTCGTCCACCGCCAGCGATACCAGGCCGATCCGCTCGGCTTCCTCGCCGCTGACCGACTCGCACAGCATCAGATAGTACTTGGCCTTGGCCATTCCGCACAGCAGCGGCCACACGATCGCCGCATGATCGCCCGCCGCCACGCCCAGACGCGTGTGCCCGTCGACGATCCGGGCGGTCCGGGCGGCAATCGAGATGTCGGCCAGCAGCCCCGCCACCAGCCCCGCGCCTACCGCCGGGCCATGCATGGCCGACACGATGGGCTTGTCGCAGTTGATGACGTTGTAGACCAGGTCGCGCGCTTCGTGCCAGACCCGCGTGCGGGTTTCGAAGTCGCGTGCCATGTCCTCCACCAGCGCCAGGTCGCCGCCGGCGGAGAAACCCCGGCCTTCGCCGCGAATGATGGCCACGCGGACGTCGGGATCGGCGGAGATGTCGCGCCAGATCTCGGCCAGCTCGCGGTGCATCCCCGCGTCAGCCGTGGCCAGCTTCTGGTTGGCGGACTGCGCCGCGCCCATGATGACTTCGAGCACGGGCCCGTGCCGGCGCAGCGTCAGCGACTGATAGCGGGCCAGCCGCGGTGAGAGGGTGGTGTCGGCGGAGGAGGGCATTGGGGGTTCCGTGGCTGGGGCGTCAAGGGCACCGGCCGGCATGGGAAGATTCGATCCCCCGAATTACCCGACCGGTCGGTCGGGTAATTATAGGCCGATTGCGATCAGCGTGCCGCCACCAGCTGGTCGATCGCGCCGAAGATCGACTGGCCCTGCGCGTCGAACATCTCGATGCGCACGGCATCGCCGAATTTCATGAATTCGGTGACCGGCTGGCCGCCCTCGATGGTCTCGAGCATGCGCTGCTCGGCGATGCAGCAGTAGCCCTTGCTGCGATCGACGTTGGAGATGGTGCCCGAGCCCACGATGCTGCCCGCGCGCACGTTGCGCGTCTTGCAGATGTGCGCGATGAGCTGGCCGAAGTCGAACACCATGTCGGTGCCGCAGTCGGGCGCGCCCACCTTCGTGCTGTTCCAATGCACCACGAGGGGCCGATGCACCTTGCGTTCGCGCCAGGCGTCGCCGAGTTCGTCGGGCGTGACCGCCACGGGCGAGAACGCCGTGGCCGGCTTGCTCTGGAAGAACCCGAAGCCCTTGCCCAGTTCGGCCGGAATCAGGTTGCGCAGCGAGACATCGTTGGCCAGCATCAGCAGGCGGATGCCGTCGGCGGCCTGCTCGGGCGTGGCGCCCATGCGCACGTCGCCGGTGATCACGGCCACCTCGGCCTCGAAGTCGATGCCGAATGCCTCGCTGGCGCAGGCGATGTCGTCCTGCGGACCGAGAAAGTCGTCGGAGCCGCCCTGGTACATCAGCGGATCGGTCCAGAATTCGGGCGGCATCTCGGCGCCGCGCGCGCGGCGCACCAGCTCCACGTGGTTCACGTAGGCCGAGCCGTCGGCCCACTGATAGGCGCGCGGCAGCGGCGCCATGCAGTCCCTGGGCTGGAACGGGAACGGATGGCGGGCGCGGCCCGCGTTCAGCGCGTCGTACAGGTCTTGCAGCTGCGGGGCGTGGAAATGCCAGTCGTCCAGCGCGGCCTGCAGCTTGCCGGCGATGTGGGTGGCAAAGTGCGCGGTCTTCAGGTCGCGCGAGACGACCACAAGCTGGCCGTCGCGCGAACCATCCTTCAGGGTTGCGAGTTTCATGCGGATATCGGTCAAGACGCGATGTGCGGGTGGCCGCTAGTCTACCGGACGCCGCATGGCCGCATAGCTGTATAGAATGGCCGGCAACACAGCCACCCGAAGCCACCCCCACGCATGACCGCTCCAGACGAAACCGCCCTCGATGACGCCGCCGACCGGCCGGGCGACGACAGCAGGCGCGCGGGCATCCAGTCCATCGAGGTGGGATTCCGGCTGCTGCAGGCGCTGGCCGCGTCGCCGCGCGCGATGATGCTGCGCGACCTGGCCGCCGCCGCCGACATGAATCCGGCCAAGGCCCACCGGTATCTGGTGAGCTTCCAGCGGCTGGGCGCGGTCACGCAGGACGCCGTGAGCGGCCGCTACGACCTCGGCCCGTTCGCGCTCCAGCTTGGGCTGGCCGGCCTGAACCGGCTCGACCCGGTACGCAAGGCGCGGCCCATGCTGTCGCAGTTGCGCGATGAGATCGACCAGACCGCGGGTATTGCCGTGTGGGGCAACCATGGCCCGACCATCGTGCATTGGGAGGAATCGAGCCACCCGGTGAGCGTGAGCCTGCGGCTTGGCGATGTCATGCCGATGCTCAACTCGGCCACGGGGCGGCTGTACGGCGCGTACCTGTCGCGCCGGCAGACGCTGCCGCTGATCGAACGCGAGCTGGCCACGCACGGCACCGCGCCGCTGCCGGACATGCCGGCGTCGCTGGCCGAGTACGACGCGATCTGCGCCGAGGTGCGCGCGCAAGGCGCGGCGCGCACGCGCGGCGGCGTGCTGCCTGGCATCAATGCGATCTCCACGCCGGTGTTCGATGCCAACGGCCATTTGTCGATGGCGCTGATCGTGCTGGGCGCGCAGCGCGTATTCGATGCAGAATGGGGAGGAACGGTGGACCGCCGCGTGCGGGACATCGCCCGACAGATCTCTTCGGAACTTGGTTACCTTGGCGCAAGCCACACGGCCGGACAAGACGGCCAACCCTCCCGATAGCAGGAAGGCGCGCCGGCGGCGCTGGATCGCCGTCATCGCGCTGGTGGTGATCGCGCACGTGCTGGTGCTGCTGGGGCTGCTGCGCATGCCCGTGCCACGGCTGCCAGACATTGCCATCGCGCCGTCGCTCGAGGCCGTGCTGCTGCCCCCGCCGGCCCCTCCCGCGCCCCCTGCGCCGCCGCGCCAGCCCAGGCCGCGTCCCGCGCCCCCGGCCCAGCCGGCGCCCGCCCCGCAGGCCCAGGCCCCGGCACCGGCCGTGGCCACGTCGCCGGGCGGCGAATCCACGGCCGTGACCGGCACGGGCGGCGAGGGCACGGCGGCAACGGGCGCCGCCTCCGCCCCGACCCCCGCACCCGGCCCGCCGGCCGCGCCCCCGGCGCCGCCCGCCCCGCAATACGCGCCGCCGCCGTCGGCCACCATGCACTACTCGAGTTTCGTCAACGGCGTGCAGAACCCCGACGGGCTGATCCGCTGGGAGCAGGACGGCAGCCGCTACCGGCTGGCCGTGGAAACGCGCGTGCTGTGGTTCCGCTTCGTGTTCCAGAGCGCGGGAGAGGTGGGCCCGGCCGGGCTCACGCCGCTGCGCTACGAGGAAGCCCGCCGCAGCAAGAAGGAAGTGGCGCGCTTCGATGCCGCCGCCGGCGTCATCGTGTTCGAGGCGCGCGGCAACCAGGTGCCGATGCCGCCCGGCATCCAGGACCGCTTCAGCGTGTTCCTGCAACTGGTGGGCTGGGTCGGCGCCGACCCGCGGCGCTACGCCACGCCGGGCGTGACCGATACCTTCAACGTGGCCGATACCCGCGATGTGGAGCCCATGCAGGTGCAATACGTGGGCGAGGAAAGCCTCGAGATCGGTGGCCACGGCGTGGTGATCACAAAGCACTTCGTGCGCTTGCCGCGCCATCCGGGCGACAAGCGGCGCGTGGAAATCTGGCTGGCGCCGGCGCTGAAATGGCTGCCTGCGCGTCTCCGTCAGACAGAACCCGATGGCACCCAGATTGATCTCGTCTATCGTAGTAGTGAAGGGCGTTGACGTTTTGCCCTCCATGACGACGCGGAGACTGACTTATGTCTGACACAACGTTGACAGTGTCTGCACACACGCGCCGCGTGCGCGCCGGCGATGTCGACCTGCAGGTGCGGATCGATGGCACGGACGGCCCCTGGGTGGTGCTGGCGCACGCGCTGGGTGCAAACCTGTCGTTGTGGGACGACACCGCGCGGCACCTCGCGCCCCGGTATCGCATCATGCGGTATGACCTGCGCGGGCACGGCGGCAGCGATGCGCCGGTCGGTGCGTACACCATGGCGCGTCTGGCCGACGACGTGGCCGCGCTGATGGATGCGCTGGAGATACCGCAGGCGCATTTCTGCGGCGTGTCGGTGGGTGGCATGATCGGCCAGGCGCTGGGCGTGCGCTACCCGGAGCGGCTGCTGTCGCTGACGCTGGTGGACACGAGCGACCATACGCCCATGGACGCGCATCCGATGTGGGCCATGCGCATCGGCCAGGCCGAAGCGCATGGCATGGCGGGCATGGTCCATGCGACACTGGAGCGGTGGCTGACACCGGGTTTCCGCGCGGCGCATCCCGATGTGGTGGACGCCATCCGCGAGATGCTGCTGGCCACGCCGGAGCACGGCTACGTGGGCGTGGCGCAGGCCATCGTCGCGTTTGACTTGTCCGAGGCCATCGCGCGGATTCATTGCCCGACGCTGGTCGTGGTAGGGGAAAAGGACGAAGGGTCGCCGGTGTCGATGGCGCAATCCATTGCCAACAAGATTCATGGTGCCAGGCTGGAGGTATTGCCCGATGCCGCCCACCTGGCCTTTATCGAACAGCCGGCGCGCTTTCACGCGGTGTTCGACGCGTTCCTGGGCGCCGCGGCATGTGGCGGGCAATGCGATGTGCCATAACGCCTGAAGGTTTTTGGAACACAGAAGTGCTCGGCGCTCAAGAAACTCGCGTGCGGCGCCGATGCCTCAACCTGGGAGGGCAGAAAAAGCACGCAGGTTTCGTCCGGCAGCACAACTTGAATTTCGGACGACTACCCTCAGCTTGGAGGTGAAATCGCGGCAATCGGGCCGGCCTTGTGCCGGAAACCGCAATAATGTGCGGGATTGTCGCCAACCATGACGCCAGGAGGTAGCGCGATGCAAATGATCTACAACAGCGACAATTACTGCATTGTCGAGTTTGGAGCAGATGTCGAGCATGCGCCACTTGCCTCGGGCGGCTACGAAATCGTCGACAAGAACCTGAAACGCGAAATTTTCCTCGGCGGCCAAATGGCCGAGACCTTCCGCGCCGATGTGACGCGTCTGATCGAGAGCGAGCCATCCGTGGAAGAGGTAGATGAATTCCTCGGCAAGTTCGATACGGTGATGAACAACCCGCTGGTCATGCACTGACGCCGCCGTAGGCCACCGAGCAAAGCAACGCCCGCTCGCGCGGGCGTTTTTTGTTGCGCCACGGTCGCAATGGCCCTCAGTACTGCTCCCACGGCAGCCCGTCGTGGCGCCAGCCGTTGAGGGTGTTACGGTGCCGCTGCGGGTCGAGGTCGCCCTCGAAGCCGTGCTGCACGTGGTAGACGGCCGTGAAGCCGGCGCCCTCGAGCGCGCGCGCCGCCGCCGTGGAACGGTTGCCGCTGCGGCAGATCAGCAGCACGGGCCGCGCCGACACATGGCCGGCCAGCTTCTTCACCCCCTGCACGAAATGCGGGTTCACCTCCCAGTCCGGGCCATCGTTCCAGGGCACGTTGTGCGCGCCCTGCGGGTGGCCGACGAACAGGTATTCCATCTCGCTGCGGCAGTCGATGAAGAGTGCGTCCGGCTCGTTGTCGAGCAGGGCGCGGGCGTTGGCGGGGCTCAGGTGTTGCATGCGGATCGGGATTCGGCGGGTGCGGTGGCGATTACGTCTCTCAGTGTAGGCCGGAACAGCCCGCTTTCCAATCCCCACCAGTCCTTCTTTGCGCCCGCAATGCCTTGATCTACCTGATAAAATCGCGGTCTTCCCCCAAATGCGTGCAGCCCTTCGCCAAAGCCCCCTCATGAGCGCCACTCCCACTCCCGTCCGTCCGTACACGCGGGCAGCCAATCTGCCCCGGCTGCTGCGCGACCGCATCCTGATCCTGGACGGCGCCATGGGCACCATGATCCAGCGCTACAAGCTCACCGAGGCCGACTATCGTGGCGCACGCTTCGCGGACCATCGGGTCGACGTGAAGGGCAACAACGAACTGCTGCTGCTGACGCGCCCGCAGGTCATTAGCGAGATCCACGAGCAATACCTCGCGGCCGGCGCCGACCTGATCGAGACCAACACCTTCGGGGCCACGCGCGTGGCGCAGGAAGACTACAAGATGGCGGACCTCGCGTATGAGATGAACGTCGAGGCCGCGCGCCTGGCGCGCGCCGCCTGCGACAAGTACAGCACGCCCGAGAAGCCGCGCTTCGTGGCCGGCGCGTTCGGCCCCACGCCCAAGACCGCCAGCATCAGCCCCGACGTGAACGACCCCGGCGCGCGCAACGTCACGTTCGAGGAACTGCGCGCGTCGTACTACGAGCAGGGACGCGGGTTGCTGGAAGGCGGCGCCGACGTGTTCCTGGTGGAGACCATCTTCGACACGCTGAACGCCAAGGCCGCGCTGTTCGCCATCGACCAGTTGTTCGAGGACACCGGCGAGCGCCTGCCGGTGATGATCTCGGGCACCGTGACCGATGCCTCGGGCCGCATCCTGTCCGGCCAGACCGTGGAGGCGTTCTGGAACAGCCTGCGCCACGCGCGGCCCATCACGTTCGGCCTGAACTGCGCGCTGGGTGCCACGCTGATGCGCCCCTACATCGCCGAACTGGCCAAGGTGTGCGACGCCGCCGTGTCGTGCTATCCGAATGCCGGCCTGCCCAACCCGATGAGCGACACCGGCTTCGACGAGACGCCCGAGGTGACGTCGTCGCTGGTGGAGGAATTCGCCGCGTCGGGCCTCGTGAACCTGGTGGGTGGCTGCTGCGGCACCACGCCCGAACACATCGCCGCCATTGCCAAGCGCGTGGCCGACAAGAAACCCCGCGCCTGGCCTGGCCAGTACCGCGATGCCGCCTGAGCCCCGGAGCCGAGAACAATGACCGCCAATACCCTGCCCCCGCGCCCGATGCGCCTCTCCGGCCTGGAGCCTTTCACCATCGACGACGACACGCTGTTCGTCAACGTGGGCGAGCGCACCAACGTCACCGGCTCCAAGGCGTTCGCGCGCATGATCCTGAACGGCCAGTTCGACGAAGCGCTGGCCGTGGCCCGCCAGCAGGTGGAGAACGGCGCCCAGATCATCGACATCAACATGGATGAGGCGATGCTGGACTCGAAGGCGGCGATGGTGCGCTTTCTGAACCTGATCGCGTCCGAGCCGGACATCGCGCGCGTGCCGATCATGCTCGATTCGTCCAAGTGGGAAGTGATCGAGGCCGGCCTGCAGTGCGTGCAGGGCAAGCCCGTGGTGAACTCGATCTCGCTCAAGGAGGGCGAGGCGCAGTTCCGCCACCACGCCGAGCTGATCCGCCGCTACGGCGCGGCCAGCGTGGTGATGGCGTTCGACGAAAAAGGCCAGGCAGACACGTTCCAGCGCAAGACCGAGATCTGCAAGCGCAGCTACGACCTGCTGGTGAACGAGATCGGCTTCCCGCCCGAGGACATCATCTTCGATCCGAACATCTTCGCGGTGGCCACCGGGATCGAGGAGCACAACAACTACGCGGTGGACTTCATCGAGGCCACGCGCTGGATCAAGCAGAACCTGCCCTACGCGAAGGTGAGCGGCGGCGTGTCGAACGTGTCGTTCTCGTTCCGCGGCAACGACGCGGTGCGCGAGGCGATCCACACCGTGTTCCTGTACCACGCCATCGGGGCGGGCATGGACATGGGCATCGTCAACGCGGGCCAGCTCGGGGTGTATGACCAGCTGGACCCCGAACTGCGCGAGCGCGTGGAAGACGTGGTGCTGAACCGCCGCGACGACGCCACCGACCGCCTGCTGGAGATTGCCGACCGCTTCAAGGGCGGCGGCGCGAAGAAGGAAGAGAACCTGGCCTGGCGCGGCACGCCCGAGCAGCCGGTGCCGGTGGCCGGGCGCCTGGCGCACGCGCTGGTGCATGGCATCACCACGTTCATCGTCGAGGACACCGAGGAAGCGCGCCAGGAAATCTTCGCGCGCGGCGGACGCCCCATCGAGGTGATCGAAGGCCCGCTGATGGACGGCATGAACGTCGTGGGCGACCTGTTCGGCGCGGGCAAGATGTTCCTGCCGCAGGTGGTCAAGAGCGCGCGCGTGATGAAGCAGGCCGTGGCGCACCTGCTGCCCTTCATCGAGGAAGAGAAGCGCCTGGTGGCCGAGGCCGGCGGCGACGTGCGCGCGCGCGGCAAGATCATCATCGCCACGGTGAAGGGCGATGTGCACGACATCGGCAAGAACATCGTGTCGGTGGTGCTCCAGTGCAACAACTTCGAGGTGGTGAACATGGGCGTGATGGTGCCGTGCAACGAGATCCTGGCGCGCGCCAAGGTCGAGGGCGCGGACATCGTGGGCCTGTCGGGCCTGATCACGCCGTCGCTCGAGGAAATGGCCTACGTGGCCGCCGAGATGCAGCGCGACGACTACTTCCGCGTGAAGAAGATCCCGCTGCTGATTGGCGGCGCCACCACGTCGCGCGTGCATACGGCGGTCAAGATCGCGCCGAACTACGAGGGCCCGGTGGTCTACGTGCCCGATGCCTCGCGCTCGGTCAGCGTGGCGTCGAGCCTGCTCTCTGACGAGGGCGCCGCCCGGTACCTGGACGACCTGCGCACCGACTACGACCGCATCCGCACGCAGCACGCGAGCAAGAAGGCCACGCCGATGGTGACGCTGGCCCAGGCCCGCGCCAACAAGACGCCGATCGACTGGCGCGGCTACGTGCCGCCGAAGCCCAAGTTCATTGGCCGCCGCGTGTTCCGCAACTACGATCTTGCCGAACTGGCCAACTACATCGACTGGGGCCCGTTCTTCCAGACGTGGGACCTGGCGGGCAAGTTCCCGGACATCCTCAACGACGAGATCGTGGGCGAGTCCGCGCGCCGCGTGTTCTCCGACGGCAAGAGCATGCTGGCCAGGCTGATCCAGGGCCGCTGGCTGACCGCCAACGGCGTGATGGCGCTGCTGCCGGCCAACACGGTCAACGACGACGACATCGAGATCTACACCGACGAATCGCGCGGCAAGGTGGCGCTGACCTGGCACAACCTGCGCCAGCAGAGCGAGCGCCCCGTGGTGGACGGCGTGCGCCGGCCCAACCGCAGCCTGGCGGACTTCATCGCGCCGAAGGACAGCGGCGTGGCCGACTATATCGGCCTGTTCGCGGTCACGACCGGCATCGGCGTGGACAAGAAGGAGGCGCAGTTCGAGGCCGACCACGACGACTACAGCGCGATCATGCTCAAGGCGCTGGCCGACCGCCTGGCCGAAGCCTTCGCCGAATGCCTGCACGAGCGCGTGCGTAAGGACCTCTGGGGTTACGCCGCCGCCGAGGCGCTCTCGAACGACGCGCTGATCGCCGAGTCCTATCGCGGCATTCGTCCCGCGCCCGGCTATCCGGCCTGCCCGGAGCACACGGTCAAGGGCCCGATGTTCCAGCTGCTCGATGCGACCGAGATCGGCATGGGCATCACCGAGTCGCTGGCGATGACGCCGGCCGCGTCGGTGAGCGGCTTCTACCTGGCGCATCCCGATGCCACGTACTTCAGCGTGGGCAAGATTGGCCAGGACCAGCTCGAGGACATGACGGCGCGTCGCGGCGAGGACCGCGCGGCGATGGAGCGGGCCCTGGCACCGAACCTGTAACGGCCCTCACCACTGCTTACAGGGCATTACAAGTCCTCACACACCGCACGGGGAAGACTCCTTAGACTGGTTCTCAGTTCACGTGACACCGCGTGAATGCCGCGACGAATGTTTCGCCGCGGGGCATTCCAGAAAAAGGAGTCTCTTCCATGAACAAGCTGCTGATCTCCCTGTCCGCCCTGTCGATTGCCGCCGCTTCCTCGCTGGCGATGGCCCAAGGTACCGGCGCCACGGCCGGCGCGCAAACCGGTGTGGGCGCCTCGGTGACCGCGCCGGGTGCGCAGGCCGGTGTCAACACGGGCACGACCGCATCGGGCGGCATGAACTCGCATGGCGCGGCCATCTCGCAATCGGCCCCGCAGGCCGGTGGCGATATCGCAGCCGATGCGAGCGCGAAGGCGGACACCAAGACCGACAAGGCCAAGCAGGGTAGCCACGCGAAGGCGAAGAGCAAGAAGGGCGAGTCCAAGGACGGCGTGACGCCGCTGGGCGCCGCCGGTGCCGGCGCGGAGGCCGGTACCAAGATCCAGTAACCATCCGGCCAATGCCGGGGCGGTACCTCCAGGCCGCTTTCGACAATCAGGCATGGTAACGACGGGCGCTTCGGCGCCCGTCGTTGTGTTTTGGCGCAACGCAGCAAAGCCGGTTGCTGTCAGCCTGACACTGACATATTTGCCGTGGCGGCGGCACTACAATTCAGGAAACGGCCCGGGCCGCGCATTGGCGGGCGGGCCGTCCCTCACCGTGGAGACACCGATGATTCGCGTCTTGATCGCCGATGATCATGAGATCGTTCGCGCCGGTCTCCGCCAGTTCATTTCAGAGGAACCCGACATCAAGGTGACGGGCGAGGCCGGCAGCGGCGACGAAGTGATGGCGCAGTTGCGTGACAGCGAGTTCGATGTCCTCGTTCTCGATATTTCCATGCCGGATCGTAACGGCATCGATGTCCTCAAGCTGATTCGGCAGCGCCTGCCCGGCCTGCCGGTGCTGATCCTGTCCACCTATCCGGAAGACCAGTACGCGATCAACCTGATCCGGGCGGGTGCGTCTGGCTACCTGACGAAGGAGTCGGCACCGGACGATCTGGTCAAGGCGATCCGCACGGTGGCCCAGGGCCGCCGCTACGTGAGCCCCACCGTGGCCGACCTGCTGATCGGCGGGCTCGACAAGCCCACCGAGCAGCCGGTGCACCAGACGCTGTCCGAGCGCGAATTCCAGATCTTCTGCAAGCTTTCGCGCGGGCAGTCGGTCTCGGTCATCGCCGACGAGCTGTTCCTGAGCGTGAAGACCGTGAGCACCTATCGCTCGCGCATCCTGGAAAAAATGGGCATGAAGACCAACGCCGACCTGACGTACTACGCCATCAAGAACGGCCTGGTCGAATAGGCCGTTCCCGTCGCCGCTTTGCAGACCCTTTTTGCCAGACTGCCCTATCTGACCATGCCGGAGCAAGCCACGGTCTCCCCGAACCGATTGCTGCGTGTCCTCCTGATCGAGGACTCCGCGGTGCTGCGGGGCATGCTGCTGGAATATCTGACGGCATTCCCGTTCGTGGAGACCGTGGACTGGGCCGATACGGAAAGCAAGGCCATCCGGCTGGCCGGCAACGGGCACTACCAGGTGGTTATCGTCGACCTGCAGCTCAGGCAGGGCAACGGCGTCAATGTGTTGCGCGCGATGCAGCGCGCGGGACACTCCGGCATCCGCATTGTCTACACCAACCACGCCCAGGTATCGATGTACCGCCGCCAGTGCGCGGAAGCGGGCGCGGACTACTTCTTTGACAAGTCGCTGGAACTGGAACAGGTGTTCCGCGTGATCGAGGAATACGCGGCGTCGGCGTAACCGGTGGATATCGCGGCTTGATGCGCCGCCCGGCTGCTCTGTCGCCGCTACATCTCCGCCTCTTTCTCCGCTTCCTCCGGCGGTGCCAGCACCGATGTGGTCAGTGGCACCTCGATGCGCACGGTCACGCCCCGGCCGGGCGCGGAATCGATCTGCATCGTGCCGCCCAGCGCCAGTACCCGCTGCTCCATGCCCAGCAGGCCGTGGTGCCCGGCGGTGCCGCCGGCGTCGAAGTCGGGCGGCAGGCCGCGTCCGTCGTCGCGGATGGTCATCGTGATCTGGTTCGGTGTGCAGGCCAGCGCCACTGACACATGGCGGGCTTCGGCATACTTGGTGGCATTGGTCAGTGATTCCTGCACGATCCGGTACAGCGCGATCGCCGCGCTGTCGCGCAACGGCGGCAGCGACTCCGACACGTCCACGTCGGTCTTCCACTGGTTGCGCGCGCCCACGTCCTCCACCGACTGGACGATGGCCTCGCGCAGCCCCAGGTTCAGCAGCACCGTGGGGCGCAGGTCCTCGACCAGCCGGCGCTTGATCTGGATGCCCTGATCCACGTGCAGCATCACGCGCGTCAGCTTGTCGCGCGCCTCGGGGTGGCTCTCCTGCACGCGCATGCGCACCCAGTGCAGGTCCAGCTTGATGGCCGTGAGAATGGCGCCCAGCTCGTCGTGCAATTCGCGCGCCAGCCGGGTCTTCTCGTCCTCGGTCACGCGCTGCAGGTGCGCCGCCAGGGCGGAGAGCTGCCGCGTGCGCGCGCGCACCTTGCGGTCGAGCCGGGCGCTTTCCTCCTGTAGCTGGATGCGCGCGGCCTCCGCCATCGACATCCGGCGCGAATGCCCAAGCCCCACCGTGACCAGCAGCAGGATGTTGATCGCGGTCAGCAGCCCGATGCCGTAGCGCGACAGCTGCAGGTCATGCTCGGCCGCCTCGAGGTTGTGCGTGATGGTGCCCGACTCGCGCGCCTGCAACTGCAGGAGCCCGCGGCGCGCGCTCTCCATGGTCTGGCGGCCGAAATCGGTCCGGATCAGGTCCATCGCCACGTCCACGTCGCGCTTGCCATAGACCAGCGTGAGCGCCATCTCATTGAGCTTGCGCGTGACGAATTGCGACGCCTCGCCGAACTGGCGCAGGCCCTCGGCATCGCTGGCGTAGTGCTGGCGAATGCGCGCCATCAGTTCGTTGATGTGCGGCAGCGCCTTGTAGTACGGCTCCAGGTAGCTGTCCTGGCCGGTCAGCAGGAAGCCGCGCTGGCCGGCCTCGGCGTTGACCAGCTCGCCCATCAGCGCGCCCAGGTCGGTTTGCAGTTGCTGCGAGCGGATCGCCTCGGTATAGCCCTGGCGCAGGCGCAGGTTGCCGGTTTCCGAGGCGATCAGGACAGCCAGGGTCAACACGATGCCGCTCGCGAGCAGCAGGGTGTTTCTGAGAAGGAGGGAATGCTTGGCCATCACGAATACCAGGAGATAACCGGTTGAAGCAGGCGCGCGGGCGCGCATGCGGCCATGGGATCACATCGACATGGCGAGTTCAATCGTACGAAGGGCCCGCGCGCGCCGCACCCGGCACAGCGCGGTGTGTATTGTAGGACTTGGCTGACACGGGAATCGGTCGGGGGTCCGTGTCTGGCGCCGGGGGAGAGCCCTACGATGAGGCTAAGAGCTTGCGCGCCGTGGCGTAAGCCAGTGCGCTCGCTAACCTCGGGAGATTGGCCATGCTGCATTACGCACTCGTTTTCTTCATCGTCGCGCTGATTGCGGCGATCTTCGGCTTTGGCGGGATTGCCGCCGGTGCCGTGGAGATTGCCAAGATCCTGTTCTTCATCTTCCTGGTCGTGGCGCTTGTCACTTTTGTGATGGGCCTGATCCGCCGGTAGGCGCAATGCGCCGGCCGCGATCCTAAAAGAGGAGTCCCCATGCTCACGCAGAACCCCAAAGTCCGGAAGGAAATCAATCACTTGCAAGACAGCGCCGATGCTGCCCTGAGGCAGATCAGGCATGCCGCCCGCGATACCCGCGACGCCGCGCGTGACGCGGCCGGCCCGATCTCGGACGAGGTCAAGGCCCTGATCGCCCAGCTTTATCAGACCATCGAGGTGCTGACCCAGGAAGGGTCGGAGGAAAGCATGGCCGCGGGCCGCCGCCTGCGCCAGCGCGCCCACGAGATGACCGGCCGCATGCGCGCCCGGGGCGCCGATGGCATGCACTGGGCCAAGGATCAGGTCGACGTGGCCGTGGATCATGGCCGCCAGCGCGTGGTGGAAAATCCGCTTGCGGCGGTTGGCCTGGCGGCGCTGGTTGGCGCCTTTGTCGGCCTGCTGCTGGCGGGCCGCCGCGGCGAGTAATCGTATCGGCATCGATTTACCCCTGCAGCAGTACCCCCTTTCCGGACAAATCCCTGATCCGGGACGCCCGGCGCCGCAAGGCGGCCGGGTGCTTTTTTTCGCCGATCCGCCAATCGGCAGCCGCTCAGACGCCCCACATCACGTTGGTGCCTTCCTTCTGCGAGGCACGCAGCATGTCGAGGAACGGGTAGGCGCGCTGGCCCAGGTGCAGCGGTTCCTCCTGCTCCTCGTCGCCACTGCCGCCCGGATGCACGGACGGCTCGGCCGGATGGACTTTCCTGGCATCCTGCACGGCCGCTTCCAGTTTCTGGATGGCGCGCGGCAGTTCTTCGGTCGTGATCACCCCGCGCTCGCCCATGTGCTTGCCAATGATGCCAAGCAGCGTGAGAGCAAGATCCTTCATCATGATCAGGTCCTGCGCCGCATGGGATTTGAAGGTGATCAGCATGATGTTTCCTTTCACGAGTGGCGAAGTTCCGCGCAAGCCGCGCGACGCGGCCGCATGATGTCAGGATAGCACCTGATAAAATTCCGCGTTTCCCGATTTCCGGTGCCGGTCACGCGACGCGGCGTTCACTTATGGCCGCCATGATTGCCGCGGCCGAAGCCGCCGCCGCGACCACCGGCCTCATTCGCCAGCCTTCAGGGCCCAGACATCCATGCTGCCTGTTCAGACCTCCAATCTTGCCGCCGCGTTCACCGACGCCGTGCGCGCGCTCGCTCCGGCCGACGCCGCCCTGCCCGCCGTCACCTTTGAGCGCCCCAAGGTGGCCGCCCACGGCGACCTGGCGTGCAATATCGCCATGCAGGTGGCCAAGGCGCTCAAGAGCAATCCGCGCGAACTGGCGCAGAAGATCGTTGCCGCCGTGCAGGCCGACCCGCGCGCCGCCGCGCTGGTGGCCGCCGCCGAGATCGCCGGCCCCGGCTTCATCAACCTGCGCCTGACCCCCGCCGCCCGTGCCGACGTGCTGCGCGCCGCGCTGGCCGACGGCGACCGCTTTGGCGCCCGCCCGGCCGGCGAACATGGCCAGGTGCTGGTGGAATTCGTCTCCGCCAACCCCACCGGCCCGCTGCACGTTGGCCATGGGCGGCAAGCCGCCCTGGGCGACGCGCTGGCCAATCTGCTGGCCTGGAACGGCTGGTCGGTGCACCGCGAGTTCTACTACAACGACGCCGGCGTGCAGATCCAGACGCTGGCCGTCTCGGTGCAGGCCCGCGCGCGCGGCCTGAAGCCGGGCGACGGCGGCTGGCCCGAGTCGGCCTACAACGGCGACTACATCGCCGACATCGCCGCCGACTTCCTGGCCGGCAAGACCGTCGCCGCCAGCGATGGCGAGCCGGTGACCGCCTCGGGCAACATCGACGATATCGAATCGATCCGCAAGTTCGCGGTGACCTATCTGCGCAACGAGCAGGACATTGACCTGCAGGCGTTCGGCGTGAAGTTCGACCGCTACTACCTGGAATCGTCGCTGTACAGCGATGGCCGCGTGGATACCGCCGTGCGGTCGCTGGTGGCCAAGGGCAAGACCTACGAGAGCGAAGGCGCGCTGTGGCTGCGCACCACGGACGACGGCGACGACAAGGACCGCGTCATGAAGAAGACGGACGGCACCTACACGTACTTCGTGCCGGACGTGGCGTACCACGCCGCCAAGTGGGAGCGCGGCTTCGCCAAGGTCATCAACGTGCAGGGCAGCGACCACCACGGCACCATCGCGCGCGTGCGCGCCGGCCTGCAGGGGCTCGACATCGGCATTCCGAAGGGCTACCCCGACTACGTGCTGCACAAGATGGTCACCGTGATGAAGAACGGCGAGGAGGTGAAGATCTCCAAGCGCGCCGGCTCGTACGTGACCGTGCGCGACCTGATCGAATGGAGCAACGGCGGCGACGAGACCATCCGCGGCCTGCTGGAGGCGGGCGTGGCGGACTGGCCCGGCCACTTCACGCGCGGCCGCGACGCCGTGCGGTTCTTCCTGCTGTCGCGCAAGGCCGATACGGAATTCGTGTTCGACGTGGACCTGGCGCTGAAGCAGAACGACGAGAACCCGGTGTACTACGTGCAGTACGCCCATGCGCGGATCTGCTCGATCTTCGAAGCGTGGGGCGGCGCCGGCTGGGCGGCACGCCTGCCGGAGCTGGCCGGCGCCGACCTGGCCGCCGTGACCGGGCCCGACGTGAGCCCGCAGGCCATTGCGCTGGGCCGCCGGCTGGCGGAGTTCCCGGACATGCTGGCCGCGGCCGCCGGTGAACTGGCGCCGCACGCCGTGGCGTTCTACCTGCGCGACCTGGCCGGCGACTTCCACGCGTTCTACAACGCCGACCGCGTGCTGGTGGACGATGAAACGGTCAAGCGCGCACGCCTGGCCCTGCTGGCCGCCACGCGGCAGGTGCTGCGCAACGGCCTGGCCGTGATCGGCGTCTCCGCGCCGCAGCGCATGGACCGCGAGGCGCCGGCCGCCGCCTGACCGCCACGCCGGTTGCCGGCCAGGATCGTCGGAATGCCGGCTTTCAGAATGGTCTGGAAGCCGTGCATGACGGGACTGGCTCTATAATCCCCGGCAACACCGAAGAGGACTTCATGCAACAGCAACGCAAGCACGCCGCGCGCCATACCCGTACCCAAGTCCGGATGCAGCGCGGCGGTACGTTCCTGGGCCTGGTGCTCGGGCTGATCGTCGGCCTGGCCATCGCCGTGGTGGTGGCCCTGTATATCACCAAGTCGCCCGCGCCGTTCCAGCAGAAGGGCGGCAACGGCAGCGCGCCGCCGCGCCCGAGCGAGCCTGGCAACGTGACCAGCGCCCTGCCGCCGCCGTCGCAGCAGGCGCAGCCGAGCGAGGGTCCGAGCGACCCGAACCGGCCGCTGTGGAGCAAGACCCCGGCCAAGCCGGTGGGCCAGCCGCCCGAGGGGCAGGCGCCCGCGTCACAGCCGCCCGTGGCGACGACCCGCCCGGCCGAGGTGCCCAATGGCGCCACGGCCGGCCGTCCGGCCGACGCCTCGCGCCCGGCGGAAAAGCCCGCCGCCGCGCGTCCGGCCGAGAAGCCGGTGGCGGACCCGATCGCCGAGATCGCGCAGGCCGATGCCAATAAGGTGGGGTACCTGCTCCAGGTGGGCGCCTTCCGCTCGCAGGGCGACGCCGACCGCCAGAAGGCCAACCTGGCCATGCAGGGTTTCGAGGCCAAGGTCACGGACCGCGATGTCAACGGCGTGAAGATGTACCGCGTTCGACTGGGGCCGTTCAACCGCATCGAGGACATGAACCGTGCCCGCGACCGTTTGCAGTCGGCCGGGTTCGAAGCTTCCGTGATCCGCTTTACCAAGCAGTAATATGGCGGGCGGCGCCGGGACTTGAACCTGGTGCCGCCGCCGTGGTCATAATGGTCGGCGCATCGTCGCCCCAACTACCTGATGAATCAGAAGGCTCGTCGAAGATGAAGAAAATCGCCGCTTTCCTGGCCACAGCCGCCACCGTCGCCGCCATGAGCGGCCTGCTGATGACCGCGCCCGCGGCCATGGCAGCGCCCGAGGGACGCGACTACACGGTGCTGAAGTCGCCGCAGCCGGTGCCGGCCGGCAAGATCGAGGTGACCGAGTTTTTCTGGTACGGCTGCCCGCATTGCTACGATTTCGAGCCGGACCTGGAAGCCTGGATGAAGAAGCAGGGCAAGGACGTGGTGTTCAAGCGCGTGCCGGTGGCCTTCCGCGACGACCTGCTGCCGCATACCAAGATTTTCTATGCGCTGGAGTCGCTGGGCAAGCTTGATGCGATGCACAACAAGGTGTTCGACGCGATCCACAAGGAGCGCAAGCGCATGCTGGGCACCGACGAGATCGCCGACTTCATGGCCAAGAACGGCATCGACCGCAAGCAATGGCTGGACACCTACAACTCGTTCACGGTGACCACCAACGCGCAGCGCGCCAACAAGATCGCTGATGGCTACAAGATCGACGGCGTGCCGACCGTGGTGGTGCAGGGCAAGTACGAGACGTCGCCCAGCATCGCCGGCAACAAGCCGGGCGCGATCCAGGCCCTGGACGTGCTGGTCACGGGCGTGCGCGACAAGAAGCTCTGATCTGACGGGCTGCGGCGAATTGTCGCAGCCGGCGCCTGCATGATGCCGACGATATGGACTGACGCCATCGGGCAGGCGCACCCTCAGGCGAGTGACCAGGCGAGCGGCGAGGTCCGCATCGCCTCGCTCGTCCCTTCTGTGACCGAACTGCTGTTCGATCTCGGCCTGGGCGACCGCCTGGTCGCCCGTACGGGCTTCTGCATCCATCCCGAACCGGCGGTGCGTGCCGTGGCGAAAGTGGGCGGCACCAAGGACGTGAAGCTCGACAAGCTCCGCGCGTTGGCGCCCACGCACGTGGTGGTCAATATCGACGAGAACCGGCGCGAAACCGTGGACGAGATCCGCACCTTCGTGCCGCACGTGATCGTTACGCATCCGTGCGCCCCCGAAGACAACTTCGCGCTCTACCGGCTGCTCGGCGGCATCTTCAACAAAATGCAACAGGCGCAGACGCTGGCCGAAGCGCTGCAGGCCGAGCTCGACGCCATTCGCGCGCGGACATGGCCCGCACGCCGGGTGCTGTACGCGATCTGGCAGGACCCGTGGATGACGGTTTCGCGCGGCACCTATATCAGCCGCATGCTGGCGCTGGTGAACTGGGCCACGTGGCCCGATGATGCCGAGGGCGTGCCGGCGGCGTGCGTCGACGGCGATTGCAGCCGGCCCAACGCGCCGGGCGAGCGCTATCCCACCTTCCGCTGGAGCGACGCGCTGGTGCGCCAGCTTGACGCCGTGCTGCTGTCCACCGAGCCGTACCGCTTCACCGAGGACCATGCCGATGCGCTGGAGCGCCAGATCGGCAGGCCGGTGATGCTGGTCGATGGCGAAATGCTGTCCTGGTACGGCAGCCGCGCCGTGGCCGGCGTGCGCTACCTCAAGACCCTCGCGGAAAGCTTCTGACTGGCTTCTGACCCGCCTTGCGGTCAGGCCGGCACGCGAAAGCGGACCACGCCGTCGTCGCCACACTCGCGCACGAGCTGGCCGCGATGCCAGAGCGCATGCAAGTGAGCCAACGCTTCGCCCATGGCGAATGTGAGCTGGTGGATATCGAACTGGCGGCGGAAGATCACGCCGACGATGTCGTGCGCATTGCACGGCTTCTCCACGCAGGCGGCCAGCGTCTCGGCCAGGCGGTCCACATGGTGCTCGCGCAGTTGGCGGATGCGGGTATGCAGGTTGCGGAACGGCCGGCCATGCGAGGGCAGGATCAGCACGTCTTCGGGCAGGTGCTCGTACTTGCCCAGCGAATCGAGGTAGAGCTGCAGCGGGTTGGCCTCGGGCTCCATGTCGAACACGCTGACATTGGTGGAGATGCGCGGCAGCACCATATCGCCCGAAATCAGCACGTTGGTGGCGGCGTTGTAGAGCGCCACATGCTCGGGAGCGTGGCCGAAGCCGGTGATCACGCGCCAGCCCGACGTAGCCGGATCGGTGCAGATGGACACCATGTCGCCATCCATCAGGCGCCGGTATTGCGTGGGCAGGTCCGGCACCATCGACGGGTAGTAGGCCTTGCGGGCGCGCAGCTTCTCGAGGTGGTCCGGGTCCACCAGCCCGTGGCGGGCGAAGTGGCTCGCGGCAAAGTCGCCGCCGGCGTTGGAGCCCACGCCGCTGCCGCCGGCCAGCACGCGCGCCGACATATAGTCGCCGAGACTCATCCACAGCCGCACATCCCAGTGCTTGCAGAGCCAGTGCGCCAGGCCAACGTGGTCCGGGTGGCAGTGGGTGACCAGCACGCGCAGCACGGGCAGGCCGTCCAGGGCATCGGCGAAAACGGTCTCCCAGTGGGCCTTGATGGTGTCGTTGGCGATGCCGCAGTCGATGATGGTCCAGCCGTCCCGGCCATCGAGCCGGTCGCGCACCAGCCACAGGTTGATGTGATCCAGCGCGAACGGCAGCGGCATGCGCAGCCAGTAGACGCCGGGAGCCACTTCCTGGCGCGTGCCGGGCGCCGGCATGGTCTCGTCAAACGGGTATTGGAGCTGGTGTTCGAGTGCGTTCATGAGGCGTGTCTCGGTCGAATCCGGCGCGTGGGCCCCCGGTGGGGACGGGCGCTCTTGTCAGGTCATCGTGTCGGGGTCATTGTCAGCGGCGGCACTTGACGCTAACGTTAACGTCAATCGGCGCGGCCTGCTCGTCATCTTAGACCAAAACTTGACCGCGCAACGAACGACCGTTCACTTTCCTGGGCGCACCATGTCGGCACAGCCATCCTCCGCCACCTACACCATTACCGAACTCGCGCGCGAGTTCGATGTCACCCCGCGCGCGATCCGCTTCTATGAGGATCAGGGCCTGCTGTCGCCCGACCGCGAGGGGCCCGGCGGCCGCAAGCGCGTCTACAACGGCCGCGAACGCACGCGCCTCAAGCTCACGCTGCGAGGCAAGAGGTTAGGGCTCACTCTCAATGAAATCCGCGAAATTCTTGATCTCTATGAGTCGCCACGCGACACCGCGCCGCAACTCGAGCGCTACCTGCATGCGTTGGCCGAGCATCGCCAGACGCTGGAGCGCCAGTTGGAGGACCTTCAGGCGCAACTCGCAGAGATCGACCAGCAGGAACGCCAGTGCCGCACGCTGCTGGCGGCACATGGCGATGCACAGAAGAGCCGGACAGCCTGATCGCGCACTTTTTGCCGTTCGACACCGGATTGAATTGACGTTTACGTAAACGTCAATAAGAATACGCACCACATACCGACATACCGACAGGAGACCAACATGACCGAACTGCCAGGCCTGAGATTCGATCTGGGCGAGGATATCGAGATGCTGCGCGAAACCGTGCGCAACTGGGCCCAGGCCGAACTGGCGCCGCGCGCGGCCGAGATCGATCGGACCGACCAGTTCCCGATGGATGCCTGGAAGAAGATGGGCGACCTGGGTGTGCTGGGCATCACCGTGGCCGAGGAATATGGCGGCGCCAACATGGGCTACCTGGCGCACATGATCGCGATGGAGGAGATCAGCCGCGCGTCGGCGTCGGTGGGGCTGTCGTACGGCGCGCACTCGAACCTGTGCGTGAACCAGATCCACCGCAACGGCACGGCGGCCCAGAAGGCGAAATACCTGCCGAAGCTGGTGTCGGGCGAGTGGGTGGGTGCGCTGGCGATGAGCGAGCCGAACGCCGGGTCCGACGTGGTCAGCATGAAGCTGCGCGCGGACAGGGTTGGCGGACCCCAGGGCGACCGCTACGTGCTGAATGGCACCAAGATGTGGATCACCAACGGGCCGGACTGCGATGTGCTGGTGGTCTACGCCAAGACCGAGCCGGACCTGGGCGCGCGCGGCATGACCGCCTTCATCGTCGAAAAGGGCATGAAGGGCTTCTCGGTGGCGCAGAAGCTGGACAAGCTCGGCATGCGCGGCTCGCACACGGGCGAGCTGGTGTTCGAGGACGTGGAGGTGCCGGTGGAGAACATCCTCGGCGTCGAGAACGGCGGCGCCAAGGTGCTGATGAGCGGGCTCGACTACGAGCGCGCGGTGCTGTCGGGCGGGCCGGTGGGCATCATGCAGGCCTGCATGGACGTCATCACGCCGTACATCCACGACCGCAAGCAGTTTGGCCAGAGCATCGGCGAGTTCCAGCTGATCCAGGGCAAGGTGGCCGACATGTACACCACGCTCCAGGCCGCGCGCAGCTATCTGTATACAGTGGGCAAGAACCTGGACTCGCTGGGCGCCGGCCACGTGCGCCAGGTGCGCAAGGACTGCGCGGCGGTGATCCTCTACACCGCGGAGAAGGCCACGTGGATGGCCGGCGAGTCGGTGCAGATCCTGGGTGGCAACGGCTACATCAACGACTACCCCACGGGCCGCCTGTGGCGCGACGCCAAGCTGTACGAGATTGGCGCGGGGACGTCGGAAATCCGCCGCATGCTGATCGGCCGGGAATTGTTCGCCGAGACGATGTGATGTGAAGTGCCTCTGATTTGCTCCCCTCTCCCGCTTGCGGGAGAGGGGCCGGGGGAGAGGGATTGAGGTCGATTCTCGATTTCACTTCGTAGAGCCGCCCACCCTCTCCCCCGCCCCTCTCCCAAGGGGAGAGGGGAGCAAATCGGCAGCACGCTGAACTTGCCGAACCCCTTTACAATCACCTGACCGCCACCGCCGCCCGTCCCGACCATGTCGCACTTTCCCAAGCTGCTCTCGTCGCAGATTGCCTACGACGTGGCGCGGACCATGCTGGACGGCTTCGACAAGCACTACCGGCTGTTCCGCGAGGTCAGCCATGCGGCCAAGCTGCGGTTCGAGTCGGGTGACTGGCACGGGCTGCAGCAGCTCCAGCGCGACCGCATCGCGTTCTACAACGAGCGCGTGCGCGAGACCACGGTCATCCTGGAGGATGAATACGATGCCGCGCGCATCGAGGACGGCATCTGGCAGCAGATCAAGCTGCACTACATCGGCCTGCTGACCAGGCATCACCAGCCCGAACTGGCCGAGACGTTCTTCAACTCGGTCTGCACGCGCATCCTGCATCGCTCGTACTTCAACAACGATTTCATCTTCGTGCGGCCGGCGATCTCCACGGAGTACATCGAGAACGAGGAATCGCCGACGCGGCCCACGTACCGCGCCTACTACCCCGGCAGCCGCGAGGGCATGGCCGCCTGCTTCGAGCGCATTGTCCACAACTATCAGCTCGAGCCGCCATTCGAGGATCTGCCGCGCGATATCGGCTACGTGGTGCGCGCCGTCACCGAGCACCTGGGCGAAGTGCGCATCGCGCCGAATTTCCAGGTGCACACGCTGTCGTCGCTGTTCTTCCGCAACAAGTCGGCGGTGATCGTCGGGCGCGTGCTCAACGGCGACCAGACCTATCCGCTGGCCATCCCGATCATCCATGGCCCGTCCGGCAAGCTCGTGCTGGACACCGTGCTGCTGCGCCAGGAACAGTTGCTGATCCTGTTCTCGTTCTCGCACGCCTATTTCATGGTCGACATGGAGATCCCGTCGGCCTACGTGACCTTCCTGCGCGACATCCTGCCGCGCAAGCCGCGCGGCGAGATCTACACCTCGCTGGGGTTGCAGAAGCAGGGCAAGAACCTGTTCTACCGCGACTTCCTGCACCACCTGCAGCATTCGTCGGACAAGTTCGTCAGCGCGCCCGGCATCAAGGGACTGGTGATGCTGGTGTTCACGCTGCCGTCGTTCCCGTACGTGTTCAAGGTCATCCGCGACGTATTTCCCGCGCCGAAGGAAACCACGCGCGCGCTGGTGCAGTCGAAGTACCAGCTGGTCAAGCAGCATGACCGCGTGGGGCGCATGGCCGATACGCTCGAATATTCCGACGTGGCCTTCCCGCTGGCGCGCTTCGACGACGCGCTGGTGCGCGAACTGCAGCAGCACGCGCCGTCGATGATCGAGTACCAGCGCGGCAAGGATGGCGGCGAGGAGATCGTGGTGCGCCACGTCTATATCGAGCGCCGCATGACGCCGCTGAACATCTGGCTGCGCGAGGGTACCGACGAGCAAGTGGAGCACGGCATCGTCGAGTACGGCAACGCCGTGAAGGAACTGATGGCCGCCAATATCTTCCCGGGCGACATGCTGTACAAGAACTTCGGCGTCACACGCCATGGGCGCGTGGTGTTCTATGACTATGACGAGATCGAGTACCTGACGGACTGCAACATCCGGCGCGTGCCGGCGCCGCACAACGAGGAAGAGGAAATGTCGGGCGAGGTGTGGTACACCGTACATCCGCACGACATCTTTCCGGAAACGTTCCGCACGTTCCTGCTCGGCGACCCGCGCGTGCGCGCCGCCTTCCTGCGGCATCACGAGGATTTCTTCGATGCGGCCATGTGGCAGCATCACAAGGACCGGCTGCTGGCCGGACACGTCCATGACTTTTTTGCCTATCAGAGTAAAGACCGCTTCATCAACCGCTACGGCCCCGGTGCCGATGGCAGCCACGCAAATCTTCCAAGGAGAGCAGCATGACTGACGCCATTGCCCAACTGTTCCGGAACAACCGCGACTGGGTGGACCGCGTCAACGCGGAAGACCCCACGTTCTTCGCGCGGCTGGCGAACCAGCAGGCGCCCGAGTACCTGTGGATCGGCTGCTCCGATTCGCGCGTGCCGGCCAACCAGATCCTCGGGCTGGCGCCGGGCGAGGTCTTCGTCCATCGCAATATCGCCAATGTGATCTCGCACAGCGACCTCAACGCGCTGTCGGTGCTGCAGTTCGCGGTGGAGGTGCTCAAGGTGCGTCACGTCACCGTGGTGGGCCACTACGGCTGCGGCGGCGTCAAGGTGGCACTCAGGCGCGAGCGCGTCGGGCTGGCCGACAACTGGTTGCGCCATGTGCAGGACGTGGCGGACAAGCACGCCGCCTACCTGGGCACCGTGCTGCGCGAGGACGATGCCGACACGCGGCTGTGCGAGCTGAACGTGATCGAGCAGGTCAACAACGTGTGCCAGACCACGGTCTTGCAGGATGCGTGGACGCGCGGCCAGGCCGTGACGGTGTACGGCTGGGTCTATGGCGTGTCCGATGGCCTGCTGCGCGACCTCGGCATGGCCGCCAGCAGCAACGAGGAACTGCAGCAGCAACTGGCCGCGGCCTATCGCCAGTACGGCGATCCGCCGCAGGCCGCGATCCGCTGAATCTATTTGCGAAGTACGACTACCAACGGTATTCAGGAGACAGCCATGCAAGACCCGATCGTCATCGTATCCGCCGCCCGCACCCCGATGGGCGCCTTCCAAGGGGAACTGGGCAGCATCACCGCGCCGCAGCTCGGCGCCACGGCCATCCGCGCCGCTGTGGAGCGTGCCGGCCTGAAGCCGGAGCAGGTGCAGGAGGTGGTGTTCGGCTGCGTGCTGCCGGCCGGGCTGGGCCAGGCGCCCGCGCGGCAGGCGGCGCTGGGCGCGGGGCTGCCGCTCGGCGTGGCCTGCACCACGGTCAACAAGATGTGCGGCTCCGGCATGCGCGCGGCCATGACCGTCCACGACGGCCTGCTGGCCGGCTCGTTCGAGATCGCGGTGGCCGGCGGCATGGAAAGCATGACCAATGCGCCGTACCTGATTCCGAAGGCGCGAGGCGGCTATCGGATCGGCCACGGCATGATCTACGACCACATGATGCTCGATGGCCTGGAAGACGCGTACGACAAGGGCCGCGCGATGGGCACCTTCGGCGAGGATTGCGCCGCCAAGTACCAGTTCACGCGCGAGGCGCAGGACGCCTTCGCGATGGAGTCGGTGCGCCGCGCGCAACAGGCCACCGAGCGCGGCGATTTCCGCTGGGAGATCGCCCCGGTCACGGTGACGGCCAAGGGCGGCGACACGATCGTCGATACCGACGAGGGTCCGCGCCGCATCAAGGTGGACAAGATCCCGTCGCTGAGGCCCGCGTTTGCCAAGGACGGCACGATCACGGCCGCGTCGTCGTCGTCGATCAACGATGGTGCGGCGGCGCTCGTGATGATGCGCGCGTCCACGGCCCGCGCGCTCGGCCTGCAGCCGCTGGCGCGCATGCTGGGCCACGCCTCGCACGCGCAGGCGCCCGGCTGGTTCACCACCGCGCCCGTGGAGGCCATCGCCAAGCTCTATCGCAAGCTCGACTGGAACAGCGACGGCGTGGACCTGTTCGAGATCAACGAGGCATTCGCGGTGGTGCCGATGGCGGCCATGCACGACCTCGGGATTCCGCGCGACAAGGTCAATATCCACGGCGGCGCGTGTGCGCTCGGCCATCCGATCGGTGCCTCGGGCGCGCGCATCATGACCACGCTGATCGGCGCGCTGCGCAAGACCGGCGGCAAGCGCGGCGTGGCAAGCCTCTGCATCGGCGGCGGCGAGGCCACGGCGGTCGGCATCGAACTGATTTGATCCGTCACTGACCACAGGAGTCCTCCCATGCCTACAGCCCTCGTCCTTGGCGCCTCGCGCGGTCTCGGTCTCGAGTTCGTCCGCCAGTATCGTGCCGACGGCTGGCGCGTGATCGCCGCGGCGCGCAGCGACCAGGGCGTGGCGGCGCTCCAGGCGCTCGGGGCGGAGGCCCACAAGCTGGACCTGACAGACGCCGCCGCACTGGCCGGGCTGGGCTGGAAGCTCGACGGCGAGTCGCTGGATGTGGCGATCTACAACGCCGGTGTGATCGGCCCGCGCAGCGAAGGCGCGCAGCCGGTCACGCGCGAGGACTTTGACGGCGTGATGCATACCAACGTGCTGGGCCCGATGATGGCGCTGCCGCTGATCCTGCCGTTCGTCGAGACCGGCAACCACGGACGCGGCGGCGTGCTGGCTGTGCTGTCGTCGCGCATGGGCAGCATCGGCGCGATGGACAGCAATCGCAGCTGGCTCTATCGCGTGAGCAAGGCCGGCGCCAACGCCGCGCTGCGCGCGGTCTCGCTCGATGCGCGCCATGCGATCTGCGTGGCGCTGCATCCGGGCTGGGTGCAGACCGACATGGGCGGCCCCAAGGCCGATCTCACGCCGCAGCAGAGCGTGACCGGCATGCGCCGCACGCTGGCCGGCGTGACACAGCGCGACAACGGCAGCTTCCACAGCTACGACGGTTCGCCGCTTCCCTGGTAACAGGAATGGACTCAAGGACACCATGCTGCTGACTCCCGAACAGGAAATGATCCGCGATGCCGTCAGGCAGTTCGCGCAGGAAGTCATCGCCCCGCAGGCCGCGCAGTGGGATCGCGACAAGACGTTCCCGAAGGCCGTGCACAAGGAACTGGCCGCACTGGGCTGCTATGGCGTGGCCGTGCCCGAGGAGCAGGGCGGCGCCGGGCTCGACTACCTGTCGCTGGCGCTGATCCTGGAGGAGATCGCAGCCGGCGACGGCGGCACCTCCACGGTCATCAGCGTGAACAACTGCCCCGTGTGCAGCATGCTGATGGCATTCGCCAACGACGCCCAGAAACAGCAGTGGCTGGCGCCGCTGGCGCGCGGCGAGATGCTGGGCGCGTTCTGCCTGACCGAGCCGCACGTGGGCTCCGACGCGGCCGCGCTGCGCACCACCGCCACGCGCGACGGCGACCACTACGTGCTGAACGGCGTGAAGCAGTTCATCACCAGCGGCAAGCATGCCGACGTGGCCATCGTCATGGCGGTGACCGACAAGGCCGCCGGCAAGCGCGGCATCAGTGCGTTCCTGGTGCCCACGTCCACGCCCGGCTATATCGTCGCGCGCCTGGAGGACAAGCTGGGCCAGCATTCGTCCGATACCGCGCAGATCGTGTTCGAGGATTGCCGCATCCCGGCCGCGAACCTGCTGGGCGAGGAAGGGGCCGGCTACAAGATGGCGCTGTCCGGGCTCGAGGGCGGGCGCATCGGCATCGCGTCGCAGAGCATTGGCATGGCGCGCGCCGCCTTCGACGCGGCGCTGGCGTACGCTAAGGAGCGCGAGAGCTTCGGCCAGCCGCTGTTTCAGCACCAGGCCGTGCAGTTCCGGCTGGCCGACATGGCCACGCGCATCGACGTGGCGCGCCAGATGGTCTGGCACGCGGCCGTGCTGAAGGATGCCGGCCGCCCCTGCCTGAAGGAGGCTGCGATGGCCAAGCTGTTCGCCAGCGAGATGGCCGAGACGGTCTGCTCCGATGCGATCCAGGTCTTCGGCGGCTACGGCTATGTGAGCGATTTCCCGGTCGAGCGTATCTATCGCGATGTGCGCGTCTGCCAGATCTACGAAGGCACGAGCGACATCCAGAAGATCCTGATTGCCCGCGCGCTCGGCTGAGCCGTGGCGTCGCACCCAGTCGTACCCGTCGTATCGAACCCTGAACCGGAGAGCCCCCCCGTCATGACCGCACCGATCGATTTCTACTTCGATTTCTCCTCGCCCTACGGCTACTTCGCCAGCACGCGCATTGACGAGATCGCGCAGAAGTACGGCCGCTACGTGGCGTGGCATCCGATCCTGCTGGGCGTGGTGTTCAAGACCACGGGCTCCTCGCCGCTGCCGAGCATTCCGCTCAAGGGCGAATACTGTTGGCGCGACTTCGAACGCACCGCGCAATACAACAATATCGAGTACAAGCGTCCGGCGCACTTTCCGCTGCCGACGCAGCACGCCGCGCGCGCGGTGCTGTGGCTGCAGAACCAGCGCGGCGCCGACGTGGCCACGGCATTCGCCAAGGCCGTGTACCGCGCGCTGTTCGTCGATGACCTGAACATCGCCGAGCCGGCCGAACTGGCGAAGCTGGCCGAGCCGCTGGGCATCGATCCCATCGCCATGAACGAGGGCGCCACGAGCTACCAGATCAAGGACCAGCTCAAGGCCGAGATCGAGGTGGCCATGGCCAAGGGCGTGTTCGGCTCGCCCTTCGTCATCATCGACGGCGAGCCGTTCTGGGGCTTTGACCGCTTCGATCAGGTGGAAGCCCACCTCAAGAGCCGGCGGCAGGCCGCGCAGACCGAGTTGCGCGCCGTCGGCGGCAACGACATGACCAAGGAAAAGAAACCCGCATGACCGCAGCAACCCAGGCCGCCCGTCAGCCCAACCGCTTCGATTGCGTCATCTTCGACTGCGACGGCGTGCTCGTCGACAGCGAGCCGATTGTCCACCGCGTGCTCAACGAGATGCTCAATGAACTGGGCATCGCCATTTCGCTCGAGGAATCGAAGCGCTGGTTCCTCGGCCGCGCCGTGCGCGACGAGCTTGGCAACATCGAGCGCCGGCTGGGCAGGCCGCTGCCCGACAACTGGCTGTCCACGTGGCTGGTGCGGCGCAACCAGGTGCTCGAGGCCGAGGTGGTTGCCGTGCCGCACGTGCGCGAGGCCATCGAGGCGATCAGCGGACGCGGCCTGCCCGTGTGCGTGGCATCGGGCGCGGATCGCATCAAGGTGAAGCTGCAACTGACGCGCACCGGACTGGTGGAACTGTTCCGGCGCGACGCGCGCGAACACATCTTCTCGTCCACCGAAGTGGAGCGCAGCAAGCCGGCGCCAGACGTGTACCTGCTGGCCGCGCGCACGATGGGCGTGCACCCGTCGCGCTGCGTGGTGGTGGAGGACAGCCCCACCGGCGTGACGGCGGGCGTGGCGGCAGGCATGACCGTGCTGGGCTATGCCGCGCTCAATGACCCCCGCGCGTTGCGCGAGGCCGGCGCCGGCACGATCTTTACCGATATGCGCGAGCTGCCGGAGCTGATCAGATGAGCAAGCGTCCGGTGCGCGCCAGGCCGGAGCCGTGCCCGTGCGGCCATGCCGAATACGCGGTGTGCTGCGGGCGTTTCCATCGCGGCGAGGCGCAGCCGCCGAACGCCGAGGCGCTGATGCGCTCGCGCTACAGCGCCTATGTGCTTGGCCTGGTGGACTGGCTGCGCCAGACCTGGCACGCCAGCACGTGCCCGCCCGACCTGGCTGCCGACCGCGAGACGCGCTGGCTCGGGCTGACCGTCAAGGCGCACGCCCAGCAGGACGATACGCACGCCATCGTGGAATTCGTCGCCCGCTACAAGGTGGGCGGCCGCGCATGGCGGCTGCACGAACGCAGCCGCTTCGTGTTCGCGCCGCGCGAGGCGGGGGAGGCGCCGCGCTGGCTCTATGTGGATGGCGACGTGCTTGAGCAGGACTAAGAGGCCGCTTCAGAATGATTCTGGCGTCGTTGCGCGGCCTTGCCGTACCACTTGTACTGTCTGCGGCCGCGCCCTTGCAGGGCGCGCATGCGCTGGTAAGCGCATGCCGCTACGCAGGCGGATCGCATGCGATCCGAAACCCCTGCTTCGCCCTAGCCAGAACCGCTTCGCTTCATTCTGAAACAGCCTCTAAGACAAAGACAGGAAGACAGACATGCCCACGCTGGAAACCAAACTGAACGCACGGTCCGAAGCCTTCAAGGCCAACGCCGAGTCCATGCAGGCGCTGGTGGCCGACCTCAAGAGCCGGATCGCCCGGCTGGCCGAGGGCGGCGGCGGCGATGCGCGCGCCAAGCACCTGTCGCGCGGCAAGCTGCTGCCGCGCGACCGCGTGCAGCAATTGCTCGATCCGGGCACGCCGTTCCTGGAACTGTCGCAACTGGCCGCGTACGAGATGTACGGCGATGCGGCGCCCGGCGCCGGCATCATCACCGGCATCGGCCGCGTGGCGGGGCAGGAGTGCGTGATCGTGTGCAACGACGCCACGGTCAAGGGCGGCACGTACTATCCCATGACGGTCAAGAAGCACGTGCGCGCGCAGGAGATTGCCGAGGAGAACAACCTGCCGTGCATCTACCTGGTGGATTCCGGCGGCGCGAACCTGCCCAACCAGGACGACGTGTTCCCGGACCGCGACCACTTTGGCCGCATCTTCTACAACCAGGCCAATTTGTCCGCGAAGGGCATTCCGCAGATCGCGGTGGTCATGGGCTCGTGCACGGCGGGCGGCGCGTACGTGCCGGCCATGAGCGACGAGTCGATCATCGTCAAGAACCAGGGCACGATCTTCCTGGGCGGCCCGCCGCTGGTGAAGGCGGCCACGGGCGAGGAAGTGAGCGCCGAGGACCTGGGCGGCGCCGATGTGCATACGCGGCTCTCGGGCGTGGCCGATTACTTCGCGCAGAACGACCATCACGCGCTGTCGCTGGCGCGCAATATCGTCCAGCACCTGAACCGCCGCAAGCCGGACCAGATCCGCCTGCACACGCCCGTGGAGCCGCTGTATCCCACCGAGGAACTGTATGGCGTGATCCCCACCGACACGCGCAAGCCCTACGATGTGCGCGAGGTCATCGCGCGCCTGGTGGACGGCTCGGAGTTCGATGAGTTCAAGGCGCGCTACGGCACCACGCTGGTGTGCGGCTTCGCGCGCATCTGGGGCTATCCGGTCGGCATCATCGCCAACAACGGCATCCTGTTCTCGGAGTCGGCGCTCAAGGGCGCGCACTTCATCGAACTGTGCTGCCAGCGCAAGATTCCGCTGGTGTTCCTGCAGAACATCACGGGCTTCATGGTCGGCCGCAAGTACGAGAACGAAGGCATCGCCCGCAATGGCGCCAAGATGGTGACCGCGGTGGCCACCGCGCAGGTGCCCAAGTTCACGGTCATCATCGGCGGCTCGTTCGGGGCGGGCAACTACGGCATGTGCGGCCGCGCGTATTCGCCGCGCTTCCTGTGGATGTGGCCCAACGCGCGGATCTCGGTGATGGGCGGCGAGCAGGCCGCCAGCGTGCTGGCCACGGTGCGGCGCGACGGCATCGAGGGCCGCGGCGGCCAATGGAGCGCGGACGAGGAAGAGGCGTTCAAGCAGCCCATCCGCGACCAGTACGAGCACCAGGGCCACCCGTACTATGCCAGCGCGCGGCTCTGGGACGATGGCGTCATCGACCCCGCGCAGACGCGTACCGTGCTGGGGCTGGGCCTGTCGGCGAGTCTCAACGCGCCCATCGGCGACATGAAGTTCGGCGTGTTCCGGATGTAGCCGGCGCATCGGCGGCTGCCGCGCCCGTTGTTCCGGTTTCGCCTTTTATCGTTTTTCTTTCTGGTCCGATCATGTTGCGCCTTGTCTCAACCGTTCGCGGCGCCGTTGCCGCGCTGGCCTGTGTCACGCTGTGCGAGGCCGCGCTCGCGCAGGCCGCGCTGCCGCCAAACACGGTGGAGAAGGTGGTGATGGTGACCAAGCCCGGCGCGGTCTTCGACGTGGACCTGGAGACGACGATCTTCCGTCCCGCCGCCGAGGGCCGCCACCCGCTCGTGATCATCAACCATGGCAAGGTGCCGGGCAAGCCCGCGTTCCAGGGGCGCGCGCGGTTTGCCGCGCAGAGCGCCGAGTTCCTGCGGCGCGGCTATGTGGTGGCGCTGCCGATGCGCCAGGGCTTCTCGAAGTCTGGCGGCGCCTATATCGGCGGCAGTTGCAATGTGAGCGCCAACGGCATGATGCAGGCCGAGGACGTGGTCGCGGCGCTGGACTACCTTGTCCAGCAGCCATACGTGGACCCCACGCGCATCGTCGTGATCGGCCAGTCGCACGGCGGGCTGTCCACGATGGCGCTGTCCGCGATCGGCTATCCGGGCGTGCGCGGCGTGATCAACTTTGCCGGCGGCCTGCGCAACGAAACCTGCCCGGACTGGGAAGGCGACCTGATCGATGCATTCGGCGACTACGGCCGCACGGCGCGCTATCCGTCGCTCTGGGTGTATGGCGACAACGACAGCTACTGGCCATGGCCGCTGCCCGAGCGCATGTTCAACAGCTTCAAGGCGCACGCCAGCGGGCAGGCTGCCGACGCCCGGTTCGTCAATGTGGGCGAGTTCGAGAGCGACTCGCACCGGCTGTTCAGCAGCCGCAACGGCATTGCGGTCTGGCTGCCCGAGGTGGATGCGTTCCTCCACCACATCGGCATGCCGTTCGAGACCGAACCGGACGCGCCCGCCGCCACAGGTTCGCGCCTGGAGCCCAATTCCGGTGCCGCCACCGAGCGCGCCTCCTGATCACGACAATCCATCCGCCAACGGAGACAGACATGAACTTCACGACGCTTACCGTCACCGCCGCCCACCACGTGGCAACGGTCACGCTGAACCGCCCCGATGTGCGCAATGCGTTCAACGAGACCGTCATTGCCGAGGTGACCGGCGCGTTCCGCGCGCTTGGCGATACCCCCGAGGTGCGCGCGATCGTGCTGGCCGGCAACGGCCCGGCGTTCTGCGCGGGCGCGGACCTGAACTGGATGAAGAAGATGGCCGGCTACTCGGACGACGAGAACCGCGCCGACGCGCTGACGCTGGCGCAGATGCTGCACACCATCTGGGCGTGTCCCAAGCCCGTGATCGCGCGCATCCATGGCGATACCTATGCGGGCGGCGTGGGCCTGGTGGCCGCGTGCGACATCGCCGTGGCGGCCGAGCCGGCCAACTTCTGCCTGTCGGAGGCAAAGCTGGGCCTGCTGCCGGCCACGATCAGCCCCTATGTGATCCGCGCGATGGGTGAACAGGCCGCGCGCCGCTACTTCATCACGGCCGAGCGCTTTGATGCGGCCGAGGCGCTGCGGCTCGGCTTCGTCCACGCGGTGGTGCCGGCTGCACACCTCGATGCCAAGGTGGCGGAAATTGCCGGCGCGCTGGTCGCCAATAGTCCCAACGCCGTGCGCGAGAGCAAGCGGCTGGTGCAGGAAGTGGCGGGACGCGGCATCGACAACGACCTGCTGGCCGACACCGCCAACCGTATTGCCGCGATCCGCGCTTCGGAAGAAGGGCGCGAGGGTGTGCGGTCTTTCCTGGAGAAACGCGCGCCGTCGTGGCGTCCGCAATGATTTTTTTGCGTGCCGTAGCCGGGCGTTAGCGGCGCGAAGCCGGCAGCGGGGCGGCGCAAACGTCGCCGCTTCGGCCAACATCGCGCAACATCCGGCAAATTGCCATTAACGTGCTGACATGGCCCGGTTTGCCAAGTCGACGAGGACCTTCCTACCATGCCCCTTCCCACGCCGTCCGATCTGCCTGCACGCCCCGGCTCCGCCGGGCGTGGCGCCGGCATGGACGGCCAACCAAGGAGGGTCCCCATGAAACACTCGGAACACTCGGAACACGCATCGCCGGTATCGGCGGGCGGTGACGGCCCGCTCGCGGTGCGCAGCCAGCGCGCCGTGTGGCACCCGTGCACGCGCCTGCGCACCGACACCGGCGCCAACGAGCCGCCGCTGGCCATCGCGCGCGGCGAAGGCCCGTGGCTGGTCGACACCGACGGCAAGCGGTACTTCGACGCCATCAGCTCGTGGTGGGTCAATCTGTTCGGCCACGCCAACCCCGTCATCAACGCCGCGCTGGCGCAGCAGATGCAGACGCTGGAGCACGTGATGCTGGCCGGCTGCACACACGCGCCGGCCGTGGAACTGGCCGAGCGGCTGTCCGCGCTGACCGGCGGCGCGCTCGGCAACGCGTTCTATGCGTCCGATGGCGCGTCGGCCGTGGAGATCGCGCTCAAGATGAGCTTCCACTACTGGCGCAACACGGGCCTGACGGCCAAGCGCGAGTTCGTATGCCTGCGCCACGGCTACCACGGCGAGACCGTCGGCGCGCTGGCCGTGACTGACGTGGAGATCTTCCGCGATGCCTACGACGCGCTGACGCGCCGCGCCCACGTGGTGATGTCGCCTGACGCGCGCCAGGCCATGCCCGGCGAATCGGCCGCCGACGTGGCCACGCGCGCGCTGGCGGCACTGGAAGCGCTGCTGCGCGAACGCGCCGGCCAGATCGCCGCGCTGATCGTGGAGCCGCTGGTGCAGGGTGCCGCGGGCATGGCGATGTATGACCCGTCGTACCTGGAAGGCGCCCGCGCGCTGTGCGACCGCTATCGCGTGCACCTGATCGCGGACGAGATCGCCGTGGGCTGCGGCCGCACCGGCACGTTCTTCGCCTGGGAGCAGGCGCGCGAACAGGCGCCCGAGGGCAAGGCGCTGCCCGCGCATGTGTGGCCGGACTTCCTGTGCCTGTCCAAGGGCATCAGCGGCGGCTACCTGCCGCTGTCGCTGGTGCTCTCGCGTCCCGCGATCCAGCACGCGTTCATTGCCGATGACGTTGCGCGCAGCTTCCTCCACTCGCACTCGTATACGGGCAACGCGCTGGCCTGCCGCGCGGCGCTGGCCACGCTGGACCTGTTCGAATCGGAAGACGTGATCGTGCGCAACCGCGCGCGCGCGCAGTGGCTGGCCGAGGCGATGGCGCCGCTGGCCGCCGATGCGCGCATCGCGCACGTGCGCCAGCGCGGCATGATCTGGGCCGCCGACGTGCAGCCGGCCGCCGCCGGGGCCGATTTCGCGTCGCGCTTCCATCTGGCCGCGCGCGCGCGCGGCGTGCTGGCGCGCCCCATCGGCAACACCATCTATGTGATGCCCCCGTACGTGTTCGATGCCGCGCTGGCGCGCTGGCTCGGCGAACAGATGCTGGCCACGCTGCATGCGGTGGCGGGTCCGATACCGGAGGTACGCCATGCTGCTTGAACACCTGACCCGGGCCGCCGCCGAACGCGAGGCGCAGGCGCTCACGCGCCGCCGCCGCATCGCGCACACGGCCTGCGCTCCACACCAGTCCGTGGGCGCCATCGACGCCACGCCGGTGCCGCTGCTGACGTTCAGCAGCAATGACTACCTCGGGCTGGCCAACCATCCGGCGATCGCGGAAGCCCTTGCCGACGGCGCGCGCCGCTATGGCGCCGGCAGCGGCGCCTCGCACCTCGTCAGCGGCCATTCGCTTGCGCACGCGCAACTCGAGCACGTGCTCGCGCAGTGGATGACGCCGCACATTCCGCAGGCCCAGGCACTGTACTTCTGCACCGGCTACATGGCCAACCTGGCCGTGCTGACGTCGCTCGGCACGGCCGGCGCCACGCTGTTCTGCGAGGCGCTGAACCATGCGTCGCTGATCGACGGCGCCCGGCTGGCGCGCGCCGACGTGCAACGCTATCCCCATGGCGACACCGCCGCGCTCGATGCGCTGCTGGCCGCCAGCACGAGCGCGCTGAAGCTGATCGTGACCGACAGCGTGTTCAGCATGGACGGCGACATCGCCCCGCTGACCGCGCTGCTGGCGCTGGCCGAGCGCCACGACGCGTGGATCATCGTCGACGATGCGCATGGCTTCGGCACGCTGGGCGAGCAAGGGCGCGGCGTGCTGGAACACCTGGGGCTGTGCTCGGAGCGGCTGATCTATATCGGCACGCTCGGCAAGGCGGCCGGCGTGGCGGGGGCCTTCGTGGCCGCGCATGCCACGATCATCGAGCACCTGGTCAACACGGCGCGCCCCTATATCTATACGACCGCCGCGCCACCGGCCGTGGCGCACGCGCTGCTGACCAGCCTGGCGATCATCGCCGGCGAGGAAGGCCGCCGCCGCCGCACGCACCTGAACGCGCTGATCGCCACGTCGCGCGCCGGCCTGGGCCGGCTTGCCGCGCAGGCGGGCTGGACGCTGGGCGACAGCGACACCGCCATCCAGCCGCTGATCGTGGGAGAAAACGCCGCCGCGCTCGCACTGTCGGCGGCGCTTGAGGCCGACGGCATCCGCGCGGGCGCGATCCGCCCGCCCACCGTGCCGGCCGGCACCGCACGGCTGCGCATCACGCTGTCGGCATCGCACACGGCAAACGATGTACAGCGGCTGCTCGATGCCATCGCGCGCGCGGCGCCACATGCGGAGGCCGCATGACCCTGGACGCCAACAACAGGCCGGGCCGCGTTGCCTGCTTCGTGACCGGCACCGACACGGGCGTCGGCAAGACGCACGCCACGGCCACGCTGCTGCACGCGCTGCACGCGGCCGGCTACACGACCGTGGGCATGAAGCCGGTGGCCAGCGGCGGCGAATGGCTCGACGAGCGCTGGCAGAACGATGACGTGGAGCAGTTGCGCGCGGCGGGCTCGGTGATCGTGCCGCAGGACGAGATGTGCCCGTTCCTGATGCGCACGCCGGCATCGCCGCACCTGGCCGCCGCCATGGAGGGCGTGCGCATCACGCGCGCGCCGATCCGTGCCGCGTTCGATTCGCTGCGCCATCGCGCCGAGGCCGTGGTGGTGGAGGGCGTGGGCGGTTTCCACGTGCCGCTCGACGTAGGCGCGGCGCGCTGGAGCACGGCCGACCTGGCCGCGATGCTGGACGTGCCCGTGGTGATGGTGGTGGGCATCCGGCTGGGCTGCCTGAACCACGCCATGCTGACCGCCGAGGCCATCCGCGCACGCGGGCTGATGCTGGCCGGGTGGATCGCCAACCACATTGACCCCGGTATGCTGCTGCCGTGCGAGAACATCGCCACGCTGCACGACGCGCTCGACGCGCCCTGCCTGGGCGAACTGCCCTGGCAGGTGGCGCCGGCCGCGGCCGCCACGCAGCTCGACCTGGCGCCGCTGCTGGCCAGCATGCCGCCACATATCCGATATACCGCCGTGGCCCAGCATCACGCCTGAGCCGCGCCTGAACCGAATTCGCAAAGATCATGACCCAAAACACCAACCCCCAGACCGTAGCCACGATTTCCGCCGACGCGCTGCGCCAGTCCGCCCGCAACCTGCAGGCCGCCGCGGTCCAGGACGAGAACGCCGCATGGCGCGTGGACGATGTTGCCGCGCTGTTCGCGCTGCCGTTCAATGACCTGCTGTTCCGCGCGCAACAGGTGCACCGCGAGCACTTCGACGCCAATACCGTGCAGCTCTCGACGCTGCTGTCGATCAAGACCGGCGGCTGCGAGGAGGACTGCGGCTATTGCCCGCAGAGCGCGCACCACGATGCCGGCGTGAAGGCCGAGAAGCTGATGGGCCTGGACGAGGTGCTGGACGCCGCACGCAACGCCAAGGCCAATGGCGCCACGCGCTTCTGCATGGGCGCCGCCTGGCGCAGCCCGAAGGAGCGTCACCTGGAGCCCGTGATCGACATGGTGCGCGAGGTCAAGGCGATGGGGCTGGAGACCTGCGTGACGCTGGGCATGCTGCAGGCCGAGCAGGCGCAGCGGCTCAAGGACGCGGGGCTGGACTACTACAACCACAACCTCGACACGTCGCCCGAGTTCTACGGCAAGATCATCGGCACGCGCACGTACCAGGACCGGCTGGACACCATCGGCCATGTGCGCGAAGCGGGCATCAACGTGTGCTGCGGCGGCATCGTGGGCATGGGCGAGACGCGCGAGGCGCGCGCCGGCCTGATCGCGCAGCTGGCCAACCTGGACCCGTACCCCGAGTCGGTGCCCATCAACAACCTGGTGCAGGTGGAGGGCACGCCGCTGGCCGGCACGGCCCCGCTGGACCCGTTCGAGTTCGTCCGCACGATTGCCGTGGCGCGCATCACGATGCCGCGCGCGATGGTGCGCCTGTCCGCCGGCCGCGAGGCCATGGACGAAGCGTTGCAGGCGCTGTGCTTCATGGCCGGCGCCAATTCGATTTTCTATGGCGAAAAGCTGCTGACCACCGGCAACCCGCAGGCCGACCGCGATCGCGCCCTGCTGGCCCGGCTCGATATCCGCGCGGAAGGGTACGCCGGATGACGCGCCTGCCGTGAGGTAAGCAAGCTGGTCGCCTTCTGGGATAACAAAGGAGGAGCCATGTTCAACAAGATCCTGATCGCCAACCGTGGCGAGATTGCCTGCCGCGTGGCGGCCACGTGCCGCAGGCTGGGCATTCGCACGGTGGCTGTCTATTCCGATGCGGACGCGGACGCCCGCCACGTGGCGTTCTGCGACGAGGCCGTGCATATCGGCGGCCCGGCCGCGCGCGACAGCTACCTGCGCGCCGACCACATCATCGAGATGGCGAAGGAGGTCGGCGCCCAGGCGATTCATCCGGGCTACGGCTTCCTGTCCGAGAACGAGGCGTTCGCGCAGGCGTGCGCGGCCGAGGGGCTGGTCTTTATCGGCCCGCCCGCGTCGGCCATCCATGCGATGGGCAGCAAGAGCGCGGCCAAGCAGTTGATGGAGCGCGCCGCGGTGCCGCTGGTGCCCGGCTATCACGGTGAGGACCAGGACCCGGCGCTGCTGCGCCGCGAGGCGGACCGCATCGGCTACCCGGTGTTGTTGAAGGCCAGCGCGGGCGGCGGCGGCAAGGGCATGCGCGTGGTGGAGTCGGGCGATGGCTTCGAGGCCGCGCTGGCGTCGGTCAAGCGCGAGGCGTTGGCCAGCTTCGGCGACGACAAGGTGCTGGTGGAGAAGTACCTGACGCGTCCGCGCCATATCGAGATCCAGGTGTTTGCCGACACGCACGGCAACTGCGTCTACCTGTTCGAGCGCGACTGCTCGGTGCAGCGCCGCCACCAGAAGGTGCTGGAAGAGGCGCCCGCGCCCGGCATGACCGAGGACCGGCGCCGCGCCATGGGCGAGGCGGCGGTGGCGGCTGCGAAGGCGGTGGGCTACGTGGGCGCCGGCACGGTGGAATTCATCGCCAACCAGGACGGCTCGTTCTACTTCATGGAGATGAACACGCGGCTGCAGGTGGAGCACCCGGTTACCGAGATGATCACGGGGCAGGATCTGGTCGAATGGCAGTTGCGCGTGGCGGCGGGCGAGCCGCTGCCGCTCACGCAGGACCAGCTGCGCATCGACGGCCACGCGCTGGAGGCGCGCATCTACGCCGAGAACCCCGACAACCAGTTCCTGCCGTCCACCGGCACGTTGCGCTTCCTGCGCACGCCGCCGGCGGTGCAGTTCATGCGCGGCGGGGACGCCCATGGCCCGGCTGGCGTGCGGATCGATGCCGGCGTGCGCGAGGGCGACGTCATCAGCCCGTTCTATGACCCGATGATCGCCAAGCTGATCGTCTGGGGCCGCGACCGCGACGAGGCGCTGGCGCGCATGGTCCAGGCGCTGGGGAGCTATCACGTGGTGGGGTTGTCGACCAATGTGGCGTTCCTGCAGCGGCTGGTGAAGTCCGAGGCGTTCCGCACCGCCGATCTCGACACCGGGCTGATCGAGCGCAACCAGGCTGCGCTGTTCCCGCCGCAGAAGCCGGCGGGCATGGAGGCCATTGCGCTGGCCGTGGCGGCGTTGCTCGAGCGCGAGGCAAGCACGCGCCGCATCGACGACGCTGACCGGCATTCCCCCTGGACGCACGCGGGCGCGTGGCGCCTGAACGGGCGCGAATCGCGCGCGCTGCATTTCTCGCATGGCGGGCACAAGGTGGAGGTGGTGCTGCGCGCCGACGCGCGCCGCAGCACGCTGATCCATGCGGACCAGGCGGCGCCGTTCGCGTACGTGTTCAACGCGGACGACATCCGCGTGGACCTGGGCACGCGCCGCACGCACGGCCAGGTCCATGTGGAGGGCGACACCTTCCACGTGTTCACGGCGGGGCGGCACACGGTGCTGGAATGGCTGGACCCGCTCGCGCACGCGGGCGAGGCCGAGAGCGAGGGCGGCAAGCTGACGGCGCCGATGCCGGGCAAGGTCATCGCGGTGATGGTGGCGCCGGGCAGCACGGTCACGCGCGGCACGCCGCTGCTGGTGATGGAGGCGATGAAGATGGAGCACACGATCAGCGCACCGGCCGACGGCGTGGTGAGCGAAGTGCTCTACGGCGTGGGCGAGCAGGTGACCGAAGGCGCGCAACTGCTGGCATTCGCGGTTGGGGAGCCCGCCGCCGTCTGACGGTTGTCTCCCCTCTCCCTCTGGGAGAGGGGTTGGGGGAGAGGGCAGGCGGTTGTTAGGCGATATCACTTCGGAGAGCCTCTTTCCCACCCCCCGCCCGATCCCGTGCCAAAATGCCTTCCATAACGTCCCCCGAAGAGAACTGGAGCCGAGATGAAGTTGCAGTTGTATGTCCCCGATGGCCGCTATGAACCCTGGATCGAAGGCTTTGCCCAGGCGCTGCCAGAGGCGCAATGCCTGACATGGGAAGACAGCCAGGGCCAGGCCGCCGACTACGCCGTGGTCTGGCGCCCGCCCGTGGCAATGCTGCGGGGCCGCAAGGACCTGCGCGCGGTATTCAACCTTGGTGCCGGTGTGGACGGCATCCTGCGCCTGCGCGACGCGGACCCCGAGGCGCTGCCGGCCGGCGTGCCCATCGTCCGCCTCGATGACGCCGGCATGGCCGCCCAGATGGCCGAATACGTCACCGCCGCCGTGCTGCGCGACTTCCGCAAGCTCGATGCCTACGACACCCAGCAACGGGCCGGCACGTGGAAGTTCCTCAAGCCCCATCTCCGCGCCGACTTCACGATCGGCGTGATGGGCATCGGCACGCTCGGCGCGTACATCGCGCGCACGCTGGCCGGGTTCTGCTTTCCGGTACGCGGCTGGAGCCGCTCCGCCAAGGCGGTGGACGGCGTGCAGTCGTTCCATGGCGCGGACGGCCAGGCCGCGTTCCTCGATGGCCTGCGGGTGCTCGTGAACGTGCTGCCGCTCACCGCCGAGACCGAGGACATCATCGATACCAGCCTGCTCTACCGCCTGGCGCGCGGCGCCTATGTGATCAACGTGGCGCGCGGCCAGCATCTGGTGGAAGAAGACCTGCTTGCCGCCGTGCGCGACGGCCAGATCGCCGGCGCCACGCTGGACGTGTTCCGCACCGAGCCGCTGCCCGCCGATCATCCGTACTGGCAGGAGCCGCGCATCACGATCACGCCGCATATCTCGGCGCTCACGTTGCGTGAAGACAGCATCGCGCAGATCGCCGGCAAGATCCGCGCGCTGGCCGAGGGCAAGCCCATCGCCGGCGTGGTGGACCTGCAGCGCGGATACTGAACCACGCCCGCCGCCTGACAAGAGACAAAGGAGACAGCCATGACCATGCCCCAGTACGTGAAGATCGTCGAAGTGGGCCCGCGCGACGGGCTCCAGAACGAAAAAGCGACGGTGCCCACCGACGTCAAGGTGGCGTTGATCAATCAGTTGACCGAGGCCGGCTTCGTCAACATCGAGGCGGCCTCGTTCGTCTCGCCGAAGTGGGTGCCGCAGATGGCCGACGGCGCGGAGGTCATGGCGCGCATCCAGCGCCGCCCCGGCACGCTGTACTCGGCGCTCACGCCCAACATGAAGGGCTTCGAGGCCGCGGTGGCGGCCGGCGCCGACGAGGTGGTGATCTTCGGCGCGGCCAGCGAGGCGTTCTCGCAGAAGAACATCAATTGCTCGATCGCCGAGTCGATCGCGCGCTTCGCGCCCGTGGCCGCCGCCGCCAAGGAAGCCGGGGTGCGGCTGCGCGGCAGCATCTCGTGCACGCTGGGCTGCCCGTACCAGGGCGAGGTGCCGGTCAGCGCCGTGGTGGACGTGGTGCGCCGCATGCGCGAACTCGGCTGCGACGAGATCGACATTGCCGACACCATCGGCGTGGGCACGCCGGCCCGGGTGCAGGAAGTGATGCGTGCGGCGGCGATCGAGTTTCCGATCGACCGGCTGTCGGGCCATTTCCACGATACCTATGGCCAGGCGCTGCCGAACATCCTCGCCAGCCTGGAGGTGGGCATCGGCATCTTCCATGCGTCGGTGGCGGGGCTGGGCGGTTGCCCGTACGCGAAGGGCGCCACCGGCAACGTGGCTACCGAGGACGTGCTGTACATGCTGCACGGCATGGGCCTGCATACGGGCATCGACCTCGAAGTGGTGGTGCGGACCGGCGACTACATCTCGCGGGCGATTGGCCGCCCCAACAGCTCGCGCGTGGGCCGCGCGCTGCTGACCAAGTGGGCCGCGGCCGACGACGCGGCGGTTTGCGTCTGAACCGCGTCCGGCAACCTCGATAAGGAGAATCCATCCAATGAGCGACATCGCAATGCTCCCCGACGCCGCGCGGCGCGTGGCGGACCTGCTGGCCGGCATCGGCCATGACCGTCCGGTGGTGATGCTGCCGGCCACCGGCAAGACCTCGGCCGAGGCCGCCGCGGGGCTGGGCTGCAGCGTGGCCGAGATCGCCAAGTCGATCATCTTCCGGCGCGTGTCGGACGACGCGCCGGTGCTGGTCATCGCCAGCGGCAGCAATCGCGTGGACGAGGCCAAGGTGGCGGCGCGCGTGGGCCCGCTGGGCAAGGCCGATGCCAAGTTCGTGCGCGAGAAGACCGGCTATGCGATTGGCGGCGTCTGCCCCATCGGCCATGCCGTGCCGCCCGTGATGCTGCTCGACCAGGACCTGTTTCAGTACGAAAGCCTGTGGGCGGCGGCCGGCCATCCGCATGCGGTGTTCAATCTCACGCCCCGGCAACTGCAGGCCATGACCGGCGCCGAGGTGGCCGATGTGGCCGCGCAGGCGCCGAACTGAGCGAGCGATGTCCGCCATGAGCCCGGACCTGTCTCCGTTTTTGCCCCCAGCGGCGCGCCGTCTCCAGGCCGACCTCGCGCGCGGCGCCGCTGCCGCGATGCAGGCGGCGCCGGTGGCATCGCCGTGCCGCAACGTCTGCAAGATGGACGCGGCCACCGGCTATTGCGAAGGCTGCCTGCGCACGATTGCCGAGATTGCCGGCTGGTCTCAGGCCGACGACGCGGCGCGCCGGCGCATCTGGGCGTTGCTGCCCGCGCGCGTGGCGCAGTTGCAGGGCGGTGCGGCATGAGCGCGCTGCCACCCACCCTGCGCGTGTTCGAACGCGGCTGGCTGTCGGCCAACAATGTGCTGTGCATCGATGACGAGACCGGCGATACCGCGCTTGTCGACAGCGGCTACCTGACCCACGCGGCGCAGACCGAAGCGCTCGTGGCGGCCGCGCTCGACGGCCGGCCATTGCGGCGGCTCATCAATACCCATCTGCATTCCGACCATTGCGGCGGCAATGCCGCGCTGCAGGCGCGCTGGCAGCCGCAGACGTCGATCCCGGCCGCCGAGGCGGCGGCGGTGGCGGCGTGGGATGACGGCTTGCTCAGTTTCCAGGCCACCGGCCAGCAGTGCCGGCGCTTCACGTTCGACGCGCTGCTGCACGACGGCGACCCGCTCCGGCTTGGCGGCATCGACTGGCAGGTCGTGGCGGCGCCGGGGCACGATCCGCACGCGGTGATGCTGTTCGCGCCCGTGCCGCGCATCCTGATTTCCGGCGATGCGCTCTGGGAGAACGGCTTCGGCGTGATCTTCCCGGAGCTCGATGGCGAAAGCGGTTTCACGGAACAGGCGGCGGTGCTGGCGCGCATCGAGGCGCTGGATGCCCGGATCGTCATTCCGGGCCATGGCCGTGTGTTCGACGACGTGGCGGGCGCCATCGCGCGCGCCAGGGGCCGGCTTGCCCATCTGCGTGGCGATCCGCTGCGCAACGCCACGCATGCGGTGAAGGTGCTCGTGAAGTTCAAGCTGCTGGAGCAGCAGTCGATGCCGCGCGCGGCGTTGCTGGCGTGGATGCGCGGCACGTCGCTGATGCAGCGGATCCAGGCGCGCTTCATGCCCGATACGCCGCTCGAGGCGGTCTTCGACCAGACCCTGCGCGGCCTGGCCGGCGTGGGGGCACTCACGCTGGACGGCGACGCGGTTCACAATCGGGACTGAGCCATGATGCCGCCGCTGAGGGGCAAGGACTTCCTGCTGCGGCCGTTCCGCGCCGCCGATGTGGTGCCGTTCGCGGCGGCCGTGCGGGAATCGATCGGCACGGTGGGCGCGTGGATGCCGTGGGCGCGGGCCGACTACAACACGCTCGACGCGCAGGAGTGGTTTGCCCGCTGCGACGCCAACATGGCGGACGGCTCCGCGTTCGATATCGGCGTGTTCTCGCCCGATGGGCGGGAGTTGTACGGCGGGGTGGCGATCAACCAGATCCGCCACGAGGACAACCTCGGCAACCTTGGCTACTGGATACGGGAGAGCAGGCAGCGGCAGGGGCTGGCGGCCGGCGCGGCGACGATGATGGCGTGCCACGGCTTCCATGGGCTGGGGCTGACGCGGATCGAGATCGTGGCGGCCGAGGCCAACGTGGCAAGCCGGGCGGTGGCGGAGAAGATCGGCGCGACGCTCGAATGCATCGCGCGGAACCGGCTGATCCTGCGCGGCCGGCCGATTGCGGCGGCCGTGTACTCGCTGGTGCCGGAGTCGTTCGGCGGGATTTGAATCGCGGTGGGTGGTTTCTCCCCTCTCCCGCTTGCGGGAGAGGGGCCGGGGGAGAGGGGCAGCGCATCGAGAGCCGATATCGCTGTTTGCACCGCCTGCCCTCTCCCCCACCCCTCTCCCAAGGGGAGAGGGGAGAAAACAAGCAGCACGCTCCTCTCAATCAAAACGCCGTCCGCATCCCGATCTTCACGCTTCGGCCCGGCAGCGGCGCGATGTCGCGCAGGATCGACGTGGCGCTGCGCGCCTCCTCGTTGGTCAGGTTGTCGCCGCGCACATACAGCAGCGTCTGCACGCCCGAGACCTTGAACTTGTACGTCAGCGCCACGCCCAGCGTGGTGTAGGCATCGGTCGGCGTATCGCCGCTCGGCACCCGGCTCTGGCGTGCGTTCCAGTTCACGTCCATGCGCGCGCCCCAGGGGCCGGCGCCATAGACCAGCGCGCCACCCAGCCGCAGCGGCGACAGGCGCGGCAGCGGCTCGCCCGTGTTGCGGTTCTCGCCATGCACGTAGTCGGCACGCGCCTCGAAGTCCAGCGTATCGCCCGTTGTCAGCATCTTCTGCAGCAGCCGCGCCTTGCCCTCGGCCTCGAAGCCATACAGCGTGGCCGGCACGCCCAGGTACTGCAGCTCGGGCAGCGCGCCGTCGCTGCCGGCGGCTACCACGTTGCCTTCCGAGTCGCGGAAGGTGCCCGTGTTCACCAGCGCCAGGTAGTTCTGGAAGCGGCTGTAGTACCCCGACACGCTGCCGCTATGCGGCCCCTGCTTGAAGCGCAGGCCCAGGTCCAGCGACGTGGCGCGCTCCTTGTTCGCGTTGGGATCGCCCACCTCGAACGAACCCGTGGCCAGGTGGGGGCCGTTGGCGTACAGCTCGTAGAACGTGGGCGCACGCTCGGTGTACGACAGGTTGGTCGTGACCGACCACACCGGGTCCAGCTTCCACAGCAGCCCGGCCGAGGCGCTGCCCGCGTTGAAGCTGCGGTTGGCATCGGTGAAGCGGTCGTTGCCGTTGGCGCTGGCCTTTACGCTGCTGTGGTCCAGCCGGCCGCCCAGGTTCAGCTTCAGGTCGCCCGAGGCCACCAGCGGCATTTCCTCGAACACGAAGAACGCGGCATTGTCGGTGGTGGTGCTCGGCACGAACGCCTCTTCGCCCAACGCGGAGAAGTCCGCGTGGCCGAACTGCGTGCCGATTACGCCACTCATGCTGCCGATCTTGCCGTGCGTGGCCTCCAGCCGCGCATCCCAGCCGTGGTTCTTGAACGTGGTGCCGGTGACGCCGTCCTCGATCTCGCGGTGCTCGTAGTCGGTGTAGCTGAACTTGCCCTTGACCGCCTCGATGATGCCGTTGGTGTTGTTCGAGAGGTTGCGCGCCTCGCCCTCCACCGCGTAGCGGTCCTGGCGCATCTTGATGCGCGCGGCTTCTTCGGCCGGGGTGCCGTAGTCGTTGCGATAGGTGGAGAAATTGGCGCCGACAAAGCCATCGGCCCACGTGTACGCGCCGCCCATCGCGCCACCTTCCTGGTGGGCATTGGTGTTCGGGATCGTGCCGTAGGGCTCGGCCTCGCCCTCGGGCAGCGGCTGCGTGGCGCGCAGGCTGCCGCTGCGCGCGTAGCCGGGGATCTTCAGATCGCTGGTCTGGCGCACGAACGCGTCGGCATGGACGGCGAACTGGCCATTGCCGGCCTCGATCAGGCCGCTGGCGTTGCGCCCCTTGTCGCCGCCGATGGTGCCGCTCACGTCGGCCGCCCCCGATACACCCGTGATCGGGTCGCGGGGAATCCGGTTGTCGATCACATTGACCACGCCGCCGAGGGCGTTGCCGCCGTACATCAGCGCGGCGGGCCCGCGTACCACCTCGATCCGCTCGGCCACCAGCGGGTCGATGGGCACCGCGTGGTCATAGGACAGCGTGGAGGCATCGAGTGTGGAGCCACCGTTCTGGAGCATCTTGATGCGGTCGCCGTCGAGCCCGCGGATGATCGGGCGGCTGGCATTGGGGCCGAAGTACGTGGACGTCACGCCGGGCATGCTGTTCAGCGTTTCGCCGAGCGTGCTGGCCTGGCGCACGGCCAGCGCATCGCCGCCGAGCGTGGAGACCGGCGCCACCATGTCGTTGAGGTCGCTGCCGAGCGGATTGGCCGTGACCACCACTTCCTTGAGCGTTTGGGGGGCGGCTTCCTGGGCCATGGCGCCGGACGCAAAGCCGGCGCTGACGAGAAAGGCGGCAACGGCCGCCAGCGGGGTGCGGCGCACCGCCGTGGAAACATTGGGCTGGGAGTACATGGCTCGCGATTCGAATTCGGTGACAGGACACAGGCGGCGGAGGTGACACCGCAGCCGTGCGTTCAGGCGAAAACGGGCGAGGCAGGTGGGGCGCGCGAGAGGAAAAGCCGGGCGGCCGGCAGGTCGGGCCAGCGCCAGGCCAGGCTGGCCGGCTTGACCGGCTTGCCGAAGGCCAGCACCGGCAGGTCGAACGTGCCGTGGTGGCTGTCGGCCATCGTCGCGCCGTCGAACAGCACGCACGAGTGCAGGCTGGCCTTGAGCGCGAATGGATCGGCGTGGCCGGCGCCATCGGCATTGCCCACGGTGGCAGCGGCAGCCAGCGCATCGGGCAGGCCGCCATGCACCACGCGGTGCGTCAGGCCGGCATGCTGGGCCAGCAGCAGGCACAGCACCAGCCACAGCGCGGCCCAGAGGCGCGGGCCATGGCTACGCCACCGGGCCAGCCGGCCGGCAACGCGGTCGGGAAGGGCGAGCGGCTCAGTGCGCATGCCCGCAATCGCACGGACCATCGCCGTGATCGTGTTCGTGATCATGGTCGTGGTCGTCGCCGAACGCGTCGCCCCAGTCGGGGAACGGATCGGGGTAGGCCGCCCAGGCCTCGGGGCCGGCCGCCATCTCGGCGTCGGTCAGCAGGCAGGCGTCGAGCCGCGCCGTCAGCGCGGGCGCATCGAGGTTCTCGCCAATCAGCACCAGTTCCTGGCGCCGGTCGCCGAATTCGGCCGGCAGGCCGTCATCGACCATGTCGGCCTCGATGCCGGCGCGCGAGGCGGCGTCGGCGGGCCATTCCGCGATATCGAGCGCGGCCCACCAGGCGCCTGCGGCACCGGGGCGGCACACGCCGCCGGCCTGGTTCCAGTCGCCGGCAATGTCCATGCGGCTGGCCAGCCAGAAGATGCCCTTGGAGCGCAGCACGTCGCCATGCTCGCGCATCCATTCAGTATGGATCAGGTCCGCAAAGCGTTGCGGATGGAAAGGGCGCCGCCGCCGGTACAGCAGCGTACCCATGCCTGCGGTCGCCGGCACGGGCTCGCCTTGCAGCGCGGCCTGCCAGCCGGCCGCGCTGGGCGTGGCGTCGGGATCGAACCGTCCGGTGCCCAGCACGCGCCCGGCCGGCACCTTGCCGTGGCTGGCGTCGACGATGTCCGCGCGCGGGTTCAGCGCGTGCAGCACCGCGTGCAGGCGGCCCAGCTGGCCGGCATCGGCGAGATCGATCTTGTTGATGACGATGACGTCGGCCACTTCCACCTGGTCGATCAGCAGGTCCACCACGGTGCGGTCGTCATCCTCATGCGCGGCCAGGCCGCGTTCGGAAAGAAAGTGCGCGTCGTGGTAGTCCTGCAGGAAGCGCGCGGCATCGACCACGGTGACAAGCGTGTCCAGATGGGCCACGCCAGTGGGTGCCTCGCCATGGGCGTCCTCGAACGCAAAGCCCTCGGCGATGCCGAGCGGTTCGTCGGCCGCATCGGCCTCAATCACCACGTAGTCGTGCTGGCCGGCCTGCGCCAGCCGTTGCACCTCGGCCAGCAGGCCGCCATGGCCGGCGGCCACGGCCACGCGCCCGCCGCCTTGGGCGAGCAGGTGGTGCAGCATGGTAGTCTTGCCGGCGCCGGCAAAGCCGGAGAGCACGGTGACGGGCAGGCGAGGGGCCATGGGCAGGGCGCGCGTACGCGACGCGCACGTCGTTATTGCAACAAGGTTGCGACTGTAGCAGAAAGCCGGCCCGGGCAACAGGGCGGCGGCGCCGGCGCATGTCCTGCCATGGTAGTGCCGTGGCCGTGACGAGACAAAGTAAAACGGCCCGGAATGCCGGGCCGTCTGCGCTACGCCTGGGGGGATCAGTCCCCGAACAGCTTCTGGCGCAGTTCGCGGCGTTGCTGGGCTTCCAGCGACAGGGTGGCCGTGGGGCGGGCCAGCAGGCGCGGCACGCCGATGGGTTCGCCGGTTTCCTCGCACCAGCCGTAGTCGCCGGACTCGATGCGCTGCAGCGACTGCTCCACCTTCTTCAGCAGCTTGCGCTCGCGGTCGCGCGTGCGCAGTTCCAGCGCGTGTTCTTCCTCGATGGTGGCGCGGTCAGCCGGATCGGGCACGATGACCGTCTCGCGCAGGTGTTCCGTGGTCTGGTCCGCATTCTTGAGGATCTCGTCGCGAAGCTGCTCAAGGCGATTCTTGAAGAAGGCCAACTGCGCCTCGTTCATGTAATCCTTGTCGCTCATCTTCAGGATTTCAGCTTCAGTCAGAAGTTTGTTGCTGCTCATGGTTGCTGCTGATTCTCTTGTTGATGCGACCGGCGGTGTCTTGGTCCGCTCGGGTGCAGTAGCCGCCCGCTTGCGCGGCGCGGTCGTTTCACTCTGGCTGGCTGCAGTCTTGCTGCTTCGCGTGCCTCCCTTCGCCTCGCCCGCATCGGCGTGCGCCGTACTGCCGCGGGGAGCTGGCGCAGCAGCCTTCACCGGCTGCGCCTTGAGTGTCTCCGCCGCAGCGGTGCCTGTCTTGCTGCGGCTTTCCTTCGTCTTTGTTGCGGCTGTCATGGGGACACCTCTCTCTACGCGTCTACGGAGTGACGGCGCTGTTGCCAAGGTACCCCAAGCGGAGGGCGGTCTCCGCACGAAGCACTGCGACCGCGCCTGCCGGCGGCCCGCCTCGTGCTGACGACGCCCCGCCGCCCTGCCAATACCGGCGCCGCTCAAACGTGCGCCGCCCGTATCAAATCCGGCCTATTGTACTTGAACAAATTTTTCGTAGATATGGGAGAAAGCCGCACAACAGACAGGAGTTTTCCCGGTACCCCGCTTAAGGGTGGGGCCGGGCACGGGCGCGCGCGGTTCAGCCGGCGTCCGCCGCGCGATGCGGCGGATCATCCACATCCGGTGGGCGGCAGGGTCAGGCCAGGCAGGCGGCCAGGCCCTTGAGGATTGCGTCGCGCGGCAGGTCCACGCCGATGAACACCATCTTGGTGCCGGGCGTCTCATCGTCCCACTTGGCGCCGATGTCGCTGCCCATCAGCTGGTGCACGCCCTGGAACACTACCTTGCGGTCGACGCCTTCCATATAGAGCACGCCCTTGTAGCGCAGCAGCTTCTCTCCATAGACCGACAGGATGCCCGAGAGGAATTCCTCGAGCTTGCCGTAGTGGAACGGCTTGTCGCTGCGGAAGACAAACGACGCGATGTGGTCGGCGTGGTGATGATGGTGGTGGTGATTGTGCGCGTGGCCATGGCCGTGGTCATGCTTATGGTCATCATGGCCGCAGTCGTCGCCGCAGTGCTCGCCGTGGCCGTGATCGTGATCATGGTCATGATCGTGCTCCTCGGCGCGCAGGAAGTCGGGGTCGATCTCGAGCTTCTCGTTCAGGTTGAAGCCGCGCAGGTCGAAAATGGTCTCGATCGGGGCCTCGCCGAAGTGCGCCGTGTGGATTGGCGCGCGCGGGTTCATGTGCAGCAGGCGGTGGCGCAGGTCGGCCACTTCGCCGTCGTTCACCAGGTCGGCCTTGGTGATGAAGATCGCGTCGGCAAAGCCCACCTGGCGCTGCGCTTCCTCCTGCTTGTCCAGTTGCCGGTGGGCGTGCTTGGCGTCCACCAGCGTGATCACGGCGTCGAGCAGGTAGCGCGACGCGATTTCCTCGTCCATGAAGAACGTCTGCGCCACGGGGCCGGGATTGGCGACGCCGGTGGTTTCGATCACCACGCGGTCGAAGTCGAGCTTGCCCTCGTCGCGCTGGGTGACCAGGTCGGACAGCGCCTGCACCAGGTCGCCCCGGATCGTGCAGCAGATGCAGCCGTTGCTCATCTGCACGATCTGCTCGCGGCCGTCCTGCACCAGGATCTCGTTGTCGATGTTCTCTTCGCCGAACTCGTTCTCGATGACGGCGATCTTCATGCCGTGCTGTTCGTTGAGGATGCGCTTGAGCAGCGTGGTCTTGCCGCTGCCGAGGAAGCCCGTCAGGATCGTGACCGGGATCAGTTTGGACATGTTTTTGTGCTCCGGGGAAAGTTTGGGCCTGGCGTCAATGCGCGCCGCGGCTGGCATCGCCGCGCGTGCGGCCGCATTCGGCGCAGATGCCGTTGACGGTCAGCTCCACGTGTTCGACGGCAAAGCCGCTGGGCACCTTGGGCGCCACCGATGGCGCGGGCAGGCCGGCGGCTTCCAGGCAGAACGTGCGGTCGCAGCGCAGGCAGTGGAAATGGCTGTGCTGGCGGTGAACCTCGGCGCGCGCGGCCTCGTGCTCCACCAGCGTGAAGCGGAATACGCGATCATGGCCGGCGCGCTTCTGCGCCAGGCCCTGCTCGACGAGCCAGTCCAGCACGCGGTAGACGGTGACGCGGTCCACATCGCCATCGGCCGGCAGGCGGTCGATCACGGCCTGGTGCGTGAGCGGGTCGTCGGCATCGATCAGGCAGGCAAGGATGGCCACGCGCGGCTGCGTCACGCGCGCACCCAACTGGCGCAGGCGCGCCTGCGCGGCTTCCAGCGTGGCGTCGGGCAGCGGGCCGGCCGCCGAGGAGGCCGGATGCGGGGTAGGGCGGGTCATGCGGGCCATTTAACCATAGCCACCGGGCCGATGCAATTCAGTTGCGTAAGCGGCCGTGGCGATTGGCGCGGCGGTCACTCGGCCGGTCACTCGAATAGGCCGCTTTCTCACGGGTTAGCCCCTATACCTTGCCATTGTTCTCGATTGCTAACATCCACCTCCGGCTCCGCCTGTCGGCTGGGCCGTAGCCGTTCGGGGGGCAAATCGGACGGTGTGGGAACGGGAAGAAGGGAATCCAGGAGAGACAGTAATGAAACGAGTTGCAATGCATATTGCGGCTGCGCTGGCGGTTGCCGGCGTGGGCGCTTTCGCGGGGGCGCAGGCGCAGGAATATCCGGGCAGCAAGCCGGTGCAGGCGGTGGTGCCGTTTGCCGCGGGCGGCCCGACCGACAAGGTGGCGCGCGAGCTGACCATGGTCATGTCCAAGCATCTGGGCACCACCATCGTGATCGAGAACCTGGGCGGTGCCGGCGGCACCATCGGCGCCAAGAAGGTGGCCCAGTCCAAGGGCGATGGCTACACCATCCTGATCCACCATATCGGCATGTCCACGGCCCCGGCGCTGTACCGGAACCTGGGCTTCGATCCGCTCAAGGATTTCGAGATGGTTGGCGAAATCGCCGACGTGCCGATGGTGCTGGTGGGCAACAAGCAGCTGCCGCCGGCCAACTTCAGGGAGCTGGTGCCGTACATCAAGGCCAATGCCAGCAAGCTGTCGCTGGCCAACGCCGGCATCGGCTCGGCCTCGCACCTGTGCGGCCTGCTGTTCCAGAGCGCCATCCAGACCGAACTGACCACGGTGCCGTACAAGGGAACGGCGCCGGCGCTGACCGACATCCTGGGCGGCCAGGTGAGCCTGATGTGCGACCAGACCACCAACATCGCCGGCCAGCTCAAGGCTGGCGCGCTGAAGCCGTACGCGGCCATGCAGTCGCGCCGCGTGGAGGCGTTCAAGGACATCCCGACGGCGGCCGAGCAGGGCCTGCCGGGCGTGGAAGTCAAGATCTGGCACGCCATGTACGCACCGAAGGGCACGCCGAAGCCGGTGATCGACAAGCTCTCGGCCGCGCTGCAGAAGGCGGTGGCCGACCCCAATTTCCGCGCCAAGATGGCGGAACTGGGGGCCGAGGCCGTGCCGGCCCAGCGCGCCACGCCCGATTCGCTGCGCACGTTCCTGGCCGCGGAAATCAACAAGTGGACGCCGGTGATCAAGAAGGCAGGGGTGTACGCGGACTGAGCGCCGACCGAGCGCCGACCGAGCTTCACGGCGTCCGGATGGACAGAAGGCCACGCAGCGATGCGTGGCCTTTTTGTTTTGAGGCGGCGGCGCGTCTTCTATATTGGGAGGATTGCCGGCGGTGGCGGCGCTGCCGGAAACCGGCTCTTGAAAGCGGGCGGCGCGGCGCCACTTACCCCCCAGACACACACCACAGAAGGACCACGAAGGCACCATGGAACAGTATCACGGCACTACCATCGTCAGCGTTCGCCGCGGCAACCAGGTTGCATTGGGCGGTGACGGCCAGGTCACTCTTGGCAACATCGTGATGAAGGGTACGGCCCGCAAGGTGCGCAGCATCTACAACGGCAAGGTGCTGGTCGGGTTTGCCGGCAGCACCGCCGACGCCTTTTCGCTGCTGGACCGCTTCGAGGCCAAGCTCGAGAAGTACCAGGGCAACCTGACCCGCGCCGCGGTGGATCTGGCCAAGGACTGGCGCTCGGACCGCGCGCTGCGCCGGCTGGAAGCCATGCTGATCACGGCCGACCGCGACACCACGCTGGTGATCACCGGCAACGGCGACGTGCTGGACCCCGAGGGCGGCATCGCGGCCATCGGCTCGGGCGGCGCGTACGCGCAATCGGCGGCCAAGGCCCTGATCGAGAACACCGAGCTGGCGCCGAAGGAAGTGGTCGAGAAGGCCCTGACCATCGCGGGCGAGATCTGCATCTATACGAACACCAATTTTGTCATCGAGACGCTGGACTAAGCGTCATCGCCGCGTACCGAATGCACTGAACGGATACCCATGTCGCAAACCATGACCCCGTCGGAAATCGTTTCCGAACTCGACAAGCACATCATCGGCCAGAACAACGCCAAGAAGGCCGTGGCCGTGGCGCTGCGCAACCGCTGGCGCCGCCAGCAGGTGGAAGACCCCCTGCGCCAGGAGATCACGCCTAAGAACATTCTCATGATTGGCCCCACCGGCGTGGGCAAGACCGAGATCGCGCGCCGTCTGGCCAAGCTGGCCGACGCGCCATTCATCAAGATCGAGGCCACCAAGTTCACGGAAGTGGGCTATGTGGGCCGCGACGTGGACACGATCGTGCGCGACCTGGCCGAGATGGCCATCAAGCAGACGCGCGAATCGGAAATGAAGAAGGTGCGCACCAAGGCCGAGGACGCCGCCGAGGACCGCCTGCTGGACGTGCTGCTGCCGCCGCCGCGCGACATCGGCTTTGCGCAGAGCGAGGAAAAGGACTCGAACACGCGCCATGTCTTCCGCAAGAAGCTGCGCGAGGGCGAGCTCGATGACAAGGACATCGAGCTCGAGGTGGCCGCGGGCCTGCCGAGCATGGACATCATGGGGCCGCCGGGCATGGAAGACATGACCGAGCAGATCCGCACGATGTTTGCCGGCCTGGGCCAGGGCAAGAAGCATCGCCGCAAGATGAAGGTCAAGGAAGCGTTCAAGCTGCTGATCGACGAGGAAGCGGCCAAGCTGGTGAACGAGGAAGAGCTCAAGCACAAGGCCGTCACCAATGTGGAGCAGAACGGCATCGTGTTCCTGGACGAGATCGACAAGATTGCCAGCCGCAGCGACGTGGGCGGCGGCGAGGTGTCGCGCCAGGGCGTGCAGCGCGATCTGCTGCCGCTGGTGGAGGGCACTACGGTCAATACCAAGTACGGCATGATACGAACGGATCACATCTTGTTCATTGCGTCGGGCGCCTTCCACCTGAGCAAGCCGAGCGACCTGATTCCCGAGCTGCAGGGCCGTTTCCCGATCCGCGTGGAGCTGGACTCGCTGTCGGTGCAGGACTTCGAGGCCATCCTCACGCAGACCGATGCGAGCCTGACCAAGCAATACCAGGCGCTGCTGAAGACGGAGGCGGTGGAATTGCAGTTCGCGCCGGACGGGATTCGCCGGCTGGCGGAGATTGCGTTCTCGGTGAACGAGAAGGTTGAGAACATCGGCGCGCGCCGGCTGTACACGGTGATGGAGCGGCTGCTGGAAGACCTGTCGTTCCACGCCACGAAGTCGTCCGGCGAGACGGTGACGATCGACGGCAGCTATGTCGACGAGCGCCTGGGCGACCTGGCCGGCAACGAGGATTTGTCGCGCTACGTGCTGTAAGGCCATGCACCGTGCGCTGAATCCACGGTGACGCAGACGGGAACGGGCCAAACCATGTTTGGCCCGTTTTGCTTTTGGGCGCCGATGATCGGCGCCAGAAAGGACAAGGGGCGCCGAAGCGCCCCGAATTGCAGGGGCGACTGGCTTGTCATCGCCGGTGCCGCCCTCTGGCTTCCTCAACGCCGCAGCGGAAGAAGACTCTGAATCCCTTGCGGGAACGAACAGGAGTATAGCAAAGCGGTATGCGAATAGCTGGCCCGGCGAACATTTTGCTATGCCATTCGGACGCACAACGCTGCGCAAACGCCGCGCATGACTGCTGCCTGGTCAGGGGGTGAAAGCAGCGGCGACACTGTCTGGCGGCCGCCGCGGCGCGTTCTCGTATAGTACAACTCGAGTCGCGCCAGCGAGACGGTGTAGATCATGTCGCACTTTGCCCACACTACCCCGCCAGGGTTGCCATCCGGCCTGGGGTTGCGCTCCAGTGCGTGGTGATAATCCTCCGCGCGCTCGGGCGCTGTAGTGGACAGAGGAATCACTGTCACCAATCGGCTGTTGTGCTTGTTGCGGGCGATGACGACCACGTCCCGCTTCTTCACCATCTCCGGCACGACCATGCCGACGAAATCGCACTGCACCACCGTCCATAGACGGGGCTGATACATGAGGCCCATCGTCACGCTGCGTTAGTTTCGATGGCCCAAGTGTAAGCACATGCGGCAACCGATTGTGGCGCTTTTCACGCATGCAGCAGCTTTTCAGATTCGTCTCAATCGATCGAGGGTGGCTCAATGCGAATGGCCCGCCGGCCCCGCCGGCACGACCTCCAGTTCCGCCGCGGGTGACTTCAGGCCGCGCGTGCCCTGGCCATCGGCCGGCACCTGCGTCCATTCGTGCGAGCCGTTCTCGCATTCCTGCAGGATCGGGAAGTAGAGCTTGCCACCCTGTTCGGGCAGCTTCATCAGCATCCGGAATTCGTCGAAATGCGCATCGGCCAGCGTGCCGCCGAACCAGCGCAGCGTGCGCACGTCCTCGTCCACGGTCTTGCCGTGCGAGGCATATGGCCTGGCCAGCTTCGCGCGCGTGACCTCCAGCTGCCAGCCCGGCTTGGGCTGCGGATGCGCGCCCTGCACGCCCTCTGGAATCGTCACCGTGATCGCCCGCGTGGCACTGCCGTCGCAGCCATGGCCCACCAGCAGCACACCCTTGAAGTAACTGCCCGCCGCCGCCTGCTTCTGCTCGAAGACCACGTGTGCCGATGCGGCGGGCATCCACACCGCGCAGGACGCGGTAATCAGGGCGGCTACAACATGGCGAAGGGTCATGGCAAGTCAGGCAGGTAGGAAAGTTGCGCGCCAGTCTAGCGTCTAAACCGCCGCCCCCCCATGCGGCGTGGTGCCGCAGTGCGGCTTGTCCGGCACATGTGGCGGCCGCGTGTTTCGGCGCGTGCCTGGGTGCCTCGGGGATGCCTCGCGCCGGTAAGGCTGGTAAGCATTGGTAAGCATGCTGGCGCGGCATCTCGCTCAAATGCGACCCTTGCGCACCTTGTTGGTCAAAGGGGGGAGTTTGCCTATGCCGCGCAGTTCATCGCGAACGCTGTTCTTCAAACGCAACCAGGTGCGCAAGCGCCGGGTTGTCGTCGCCACGGCCATCGTCGTGGCCGCCATTACCGCCGCCACCGTCTTCCTGTGCCTGCGGCCCGCCGTGACGCAGGCCGCCGCCCCGTTGCTGCCGATCCCGGCTTCCGCCCATGCCGACCAGGCTGAGCGCCAGGCCGCGCACGATGGCCTGGCCGCCCTGGCGGCGGTAGCCATTGCTTCGGGCGAGATGGTCACGCTGGCCGATCGCCACGCCAGCGACGCCGTGCGCATGGCCGGCGCCGCGCACGAATCGTCCGTCGACGATCTCGGCTGGGACTACGTGCAGCTGCGCCTGTAATCCGTCCCGAAGCGATTTTCAGCGCGACACGGGCCGCTTGCCCAGCTTGCGCTGCAGCGTGCGCCGATGCATGTTGAGCGCGCGCGCCGTGGCGGAGATATTGCCGCCGTGTTCGGCCAGCACACGCTGGATATGTTCCCATTCGAGCCGCGCCACGGACAGCGGCGTCGGTTCCTCGAGCGCGGCCTCCGCCGCATCTTCCGAAATCCCTGCCTTCAGCGCCGTCAGGATCGAATCCACATTGGCCGGCTTGGCCAGGTATTCGTCCGCCCCCTGCTTCACGGCCGCCACGGCCGTGGCAATGCTCGCGTAGCCGGTCAGCACCAGGATGCGCGAGGCGGGCAGCGCGGCGCGCAGCGGCGCCACCAGATGCAGGCCCGATTCCGCCTGCGCCGTGCCGCCCGCGTCGGCGGGCGGCCCCAGGTGCAGGTCCAGCGTGATATAGGCGAACGGCGTGCGCGCGGCCAGCGCCAGCGCCGTGCTGCCGTTGTGGGCCACCTCAACGGCATAGCCGCGCCGCGTCAGCGCCCGCGCGAGCGTGCCGGAGAAGACTTCGTCGTCATCGATGACCAGGAAGGGGGTGGCGTTGGTGGGCGCGGGGGCGTCTGTCATCACGGTTGGAAGTCGGGTTGCGCCATGTCGGGGCGATTGTCGGGGCCGGCCAGCGGGAGGTGCAGCACGGTCACGGTGCCGCCTGCGCGGCGGTCGTGCCACGACAGGCTGCCGCCCAGTTGCCGCGCCGCGCTCTGGGCCAGGTAGAGGCCGATGCCCTGGCCGCCATGCGTGCTGGCCACGGGCGCCTCGCCCAACTGCGCGCGCAGGGCGGGCGGAATGCCCGCGCCGTGGTCGGTCACCGCGAATGTAAGCATGTCGTCCTCGCGCGCGATCTCCAGCCGCAGTGGCGGCGCGGCGCGCATGACGTGGCCCGCGGCCTGCTGGCTGCGCGCGGCGTTATCGAGCAGGATCGTCAGGATCTGGCTCACGCGGGCCGCGTCCACGGCCTGCGCGGCGGCGCCGGGCGTTGCCGTCGATTGCAGGCTGGCCTGTGGATGGCGCAACTGCCAGCGCTCCACGAATGGCGCCAGCCAGGCATCCAGCGGCTGTGGCGCCAGCGTCGCGCGGTCTTCGCGCAGGCGCGCCAGGATCGAGCGGCAAAGTTCCAGTTGCTGCTCCACGGTCTGCAGGTCGGGCAGGTAGTCCGCCACCGGCGTGCCGCCGCGCCGGGCGTCGCCCGCGTCGGCACGCAGTTCGCCGGCGATGACGGCCAGCGTGGCCAGCGGCGTGCCGATCTCGTGCGCCACGGCGGCGGCCTGGCCGTTCAGCGCCTCGGCGCGCGACTCGCGCAGCAGTTGCTCGCGGGCCAGGTTCAGCTGCGCGTCGCGCTGGCGCAGCACGCCCGACAGCCGCGCCACGAAGAACGCGATCATCACCGCGCTGGCCACGAAGTTCATCCACATCCCGGCCAGGTGATAGTTCACCGCGTTGTCCGGGTTGTGCAGGTGCAGCGGCACGTATTCCAGCAACAGCAGCGAATAGCACGCCAGCGCGTAGAGCGCGAGCGCCACGACCAGCCGCCAGGGCAGGATGGCCGCCGCGATGGCCAGGCCGGGCAGGTAGAACGAGACAAACGGATTGGTCGCGCCGCCGGTATAGAACAGGATGGCCGACAGCGCGGTCAGGTCGACCATCATCTGCCCCATCAGCTCGGCATCGGCGGGGGCGGTGCCGCGCCGGGCATGCCAGCGCAGCCGGGCCACGGTGATGACGTTGAACACCGCCTGCGCGGCAAACAGGTACAGCAGCGGCTGGTAGGGCAGGGCGATGCCGGCCACCAATTCGCACGACACCAGCAGCAGCGCCTGGCCGGCGAGCAGCGCCCAGCGCAGCCAGCACAGGCGGCGCAGGCTGACCAGACCGTGGCGCTGGAGCGCCGCGCCGGGCACGGCGGGCCGGGTGGCGCCGGCGGCAGCTTGGGCAGGAGTGGCGGAAAGCGGGGAGGACGGCATGGCAGCGGTGGCGGGCATGCCGCGAGTGTAGCAATGCCGCCGGACCGGCGGCACGGGGCGCGGCGCGTGCGACACCGTGCCGCATACTGTCCGGCCCCCGTCGCTGCCAGACTACGCGGCCAGGTTCATCATGGTCTAATGACCGTTTCTTTGTGGAGATGCCAGAGATGCAAGCCAGTTTCCGCGCGCCGCGCGCCGCCTCGATCGTTACCCTGGCCCTGGCCGGCCTGCTGGGCAGCGCGCACGCCTGGGCGCAGGTGGACGTGAGCAACGCCTGGGTGCGCGGCACGGTGCCGGCGCAGACGGCGTCCGGCGCGTTCATGACCCTTCAGGCGCACGACAACGCGCGCCTGGTGGGCGTGTCGTCGCCCGTGGCCACGGCCGAGCTCCATGAGATGAAGATGGAGAACAACGTCATGCGCATGCGCCAGGTTCCGTCGCTGGACCTGCCGCGCATGCAGGCCGTGGAACTGAAGCCGGGCGGCTATCACGTGATGCTGATGGGCCTGAAGTCGCAGCTCAAGCCCGGTGACACCGTGCCGCTCACGCTGAAGATCGAGCAGAACGGCAAGGTGGTCGAGCAGCAGGTCAAGGCCGAGGTGCGCGATCTGACCGCCGCCGCCCCCACGGCGGGCGCGGGCGATCATGGCGACCACAAGCACTGATCGATCGCGTCCCTGAAGATCAGCCGCGCAGGCTGATCGCCTCTTCCGATTCCGGCGCCTCGGCGGCCTGCGCCACGCGCTCGCGCAGCCAGGTGTGGCCGGGATCGGCCTCGGCGCGCTCGGGCCAGATCATGCTGTAGGTGAAGCCGGGCATGGCGAAGGGCGCCTCGAAGATGGCCAGGCGCGGGTCTTCCAGCGCCTGCAGGCTGCGCCGCGCGGCCGTGAGGACCATGTTGGTGCCCACGATCAGCCCCGGCGCCACGCTCCAGTGGGGCACCGTGCAGGCGATCTTGCGCCGGCCGCCCAGGCGCGCCACGGTGGCATCGACGATCTCGCCGCGCTCGCTGGCCGCAGCGACCAGCACGTGCGAGCGCGCCAGATATGCCACGTGATCCAGCCGGCCCGTATCGCGCACCGTGGCCGCGTCCACCGCGCAGGCAAAGTCGTCGTCGAACAGCACCGCCGTGCGCACGCCCTCGGGCTGGTACGCGAACGCGCCCATCGCCAGGTCGATCTCGCCGTCGGCCACCTGCGCCGTCATGGTCTCGCGGCTGGCTTGCGTGACCACCAGGTCGATGTTCGGCGCGGCCTTGCGCATGGAACGCAGCAGCCGCGGCAGCACGACCAGCGCGCCGTAGTCGGACATCGCCAGCCGGAACGTGCGCCGCGCCATCGCCGGCTGGAAGCCGGCCGGCCCCAGCATGATGCGCACCTGCGCCAGGGCCTCGGCCAGCGGCGCGGTCAGCTCGTGGGCGCGCGGCGTCAGCACCAGGCCGCCCTGGCCACGCACCAGCAGGGGATCGTCGAGCAACTGCCGCAGCCGCGCCAGCGAATGGCTGACGGCCGGCTGGCTCAGCTGCAGCCGCAGCGCGGCGCGCGAGATGTGGCGTTCGGCCAGCAGGGCTTCCAGCACCACCAGCAAATTGAGGTCGATTCCGCGTAGGCTATTCATGCGGCGAATGTTAAACCGGATGCGGTGTGTTTGACCATTCGTCGGGCGGAATTTTCAGGGATTGGGCTCGCGTTGGCGCGCCTTCAGGCAATCGGGACACAGGCAATGCTGGCCGGCAACGATCTGCCGCGCCGGCAGCAGCGGCTGGCTGGCGCACCAGCACTCGGGCAGGCCGGCCGCGTAGCCGCAGACGAACGCCGTGCCGCAGCGGCTGCAGCGCTCCACGGGGCGCAGTTGCCCGGTCAGGATCGTCGCCGGGTCCGTCATGGCCGCCCCGGGCCGCCGCTGCCGCCATCGTCGCGTCCCAGGCGGCGCATGGCCTCGCGCATCATCCGCATCTGCCCGAAGAAATGCGTGCAGGCATCGCAGATGGCCAGGTGGCCGCGCACGCGCAGCCGCTCCACCCACGACAGCGGCCGGTCCATGCCCTTCATCGTCAGGTGATGGACCTCTTCGCAGTTGGGCAGCAGGCGGCGGTGCGGGCGGGGGTCGGACATAAAGGGGATCGGGCGTAGGGTTCAGCGGTTCAGCGCGACAGCTCGGGTGTGGCGTGGGCGCCACGGTGTCCGAACCAGTTCAGTTCCAGGCACTCGCGCAGCCGCATGCGGGCGCGGTACAGCATCACCCATGCATTGGTCGCGCTGATCTGCAAATCCTGACAGATTTCCTCGGTGTCCAGTTCCAGCCACTCGCGCATCATGAAGATCCGCGCGGCCCTGGCGGGCAGCCGGTCGACGCAGGTTTGCAACACTTCGAAGAATTCGCGGCGCTCGAATGTGCGCTCGGGGTCGCCCCAGTCCGATGGCGGGTCCTGGTAGTGGCCATTGCGCGTGAACAGCGCGTCGAAGGCGTCCTGCTCCGATTGCGACTCGCCATCGTCGCCGGTGGCCAGCGCCAGCCGCACCTCGCGCTTGCCGCTGCGCAGGATATCGACGATCTTGTGCTTGAGAATGCCCACCAGCCACGTGCGCGGCGCCGACTGGCCGCCGAACCGCTCCGGGTGCTCCAGCGCGGCCAGCAGGGTCTCGGAGACGGTGTCCTCGGCCAGCGCCTCGTCGCGCAGTTGCAGGCGGGCAAAGCGCAGCAGGTAGGGCCGCATGGCCTGGAGTTCGGCGGGGTCGAGGCTCATTGCTGGGGCGATATCGGTTTTGCCGGTGCGGAGGTTCTTGTTGTCCGCGCGCGCCGCGCGGTTTCTTGTAAAATCGGCGCCTGCCCGTCATTGCCAGCCCGGCGGACGGATTCGCCATGATACCTGCTGATTCACACGGATGTCCCTTGCCATGAACGCCGACAATCCTGGGCCGGCCACCACTGCGGTTGCCGCCATCGCCCCCTCCCTCAAGGCCGAGATCCTTGCCGAGGCGCTCCCCTATATCCGCAAGTTCCACGGCAAGACCATCGTGGTCAAGTACGGCGGCAATGCGATGACCGAGGAGAAGCTCAAGCACGGTTTCGCGCGCGACGTGATCCTGCTGAAGCTGGTGGGCATGAACCCGGTGGTCGTGCACGGCGGCGGGCCGCAGATCGACGAAGCCCTGAAGAAGGTGGGCAAGGTCGGCACGTTCATCCAGGGCATGCGCGTGACCGACGAGGAAACCATGGAAGTGGTCGAGTGTGTGCTCGGCGGCGAGGTCCAGCAGGACATCGTGATGCTGATCAACCAGTACGGCGGCCAGGCCGTGGGCCTGACCGGCAAGGACGGCGGCCTGATCCGCGCCAAGCGCCTGCAGATGCCCGACCGCGAGAAGCCTGGCGGGTTCATCGATATCGGCTACGTGGGCGATATCGAGGCCATCAACCCAGCCGTGGTCAAGGCGCTGCAGGACGACGCGTTCATCCCGGTGATCTCGCCGATCGGCTTCTCCGACGACGGCCAGGCGTACAACATCAACGCCGACGTGGTGGCC